>FRDC01003337.1_pt1 | contig 15438 bp, 15 predicted proteins | sample 1106171 | NCBI WGS metagenome assembly FRDC01 (sample SAMEA3930566, study PRJEB13176) | freshwater metagenome | biome: Drinking water system; feature: drinking water; material: water | place: Singapore | collected 2014-12-20 | reverse complement strand
TACCTCTCCATATGAGGTCGACCTCGGCCCTGAAAATAGGCCACCCATTTTTCAACAAGCGGATTCATTTCCGTTGGGATGGTTTCCAACTCTTGATCCACGACCTGAGGAGGCTCAGGATCTGTGGCACGAAAGGTTTGAGGAATGGAAGCCCCGCCAGACGAGGTGCTGGAGGACTGGGGACGATGGACGCAGGATGTGGCTAAAGCCACAAACAACAAAGAAGACAATACCTTGAACTTGGACCGCATCGACCCTCCAGAACACTCAGGTTATCGTGAAGAGCACTCAGCGCCAAGTTTTAACCACGAGAGCCGGGCGACGAATTCCCTTTAGCCCTCAAGCTGGGTGAGGTTTTCCGGATTTTTGTCGAGGTCGAGGTCGGGTTGGGAACGCGCACAAGATCCTTCCAGAACTGCGGATGCACCTTCACGCTTTGTCCATCGAGCATTTGGTAAATCAAAACATTGCGCAAGATGGCTTTGACATAAAAGCTCGTTTCGAACCACGGAATTTCATCGAACCAAAGCTCCTCGAATCCCGGCTTGGCCATCTCTGGTTTTTCGGCTTCGGGACGAAACTTTAAAAAAGCCTGCAAACGCGTCGGACCAGCATTGTAGGCCGCTAAGCCCGCAGGAACTGAGCCTGAAAACTGACGAATCATTTTTCCAAGGTAATAACTCCCCAACCGAATGTTGATTTCAGGATCGTAAACGTCTTCCGGAATTTGTAATTTTCCAAAACGACTTTCCAACCGCAGATCCTGAATTGTTTCCGCCGCCGTCGGAGGAATCAACTGCATCAATCCCAACGCATTGGAGGAACTCGTGGCTCGAATTTGAAAAGCGCTTTCCTGTCGAATCAAACTCCACACCAGAACAGGAGCCAGGTTCTGAGTGGTGGCTTCTGCTTCCACTCGTTCTGGAAAAAATTTCGGAAAGACCGACTCCACAAATTGCGGGTCGCGAAAGCGTGCATCTTGATCCCCCGCCTCATTGATGGCACGAACTCCAAGGTGAACCGCCCCAAGCTGGGCCCATTTGCGTCCCAAAAAGGCTTTCACAATCGGTTCGGCAGCCACCGACAGATCCTGCATTTCGGCCTGGGCTTCCGCAATCCACCCGTGTCGCGACAACAAGAGGGCTCGCTCGACCCCTGACTTTTGTAGAGGCGTCCAGCCAAACTGGGGCGCAGCCACCGAAGCTCCTGAGGACTTCATGGGACTCAATTTTTTTTCAGGATTTTGTTCCGGACTTTGTTCAGCCTTTAAACGCAAACCGTAGTAAGACTGAGGAAACTTTTGCACCACCGCGGCGCTTTCTGCCCCAGCACGAGAATTGGATGTCCACTGCAAAGCTCGCACCAACCAATAACGCGAGCTCAACTCGTAACGATCGATTTGTTTTTGCAACAGCAACTTCTCCAGTTGAGCGATCCCCGTTGAGAACTGGCCCTCGCGCAAATACACCAAGCTCAATCGAAACATGACCTCGACAATGTCTTCACCGCCCGAATTGGTCTCAACATATTTTTCAAAAAACCGTTTTGCTTGCGCCCAATCACCGACAAACTGAGCGGATCTTCCACCCAAATACATCGCCACCGAAACCACAGTGGAATTGGGCACTCGACTCAGAACCTCGGCAATCGGCAGCACCACTTCATACGAACCTCGACGATGCAAAGCGCGCATCCAATCCAAGAGGCGGGCCGAGTCGGCACGGAGCAAACTCTTGATGGCTTTTTCTCGAGCGGCCGGAGGAGTCTGCACCGAATCCACCAAATTGAGAAATGCTTCGAAAACTCGATCCGCAATCATTTTGTTGCGACGACCACCCGGAAAACGATTGAGGTAGGAAACTCCATCGTCCACTAGATTCATCAGATCGTTGGTTTTCACACTCTCCATGAAACGATCTTCTGCTTTCTTTTCATCCTCAGAGAGCAAATCGACGGTTGGGCCAAGATCAACTGCCTTGGAATCAGTCTTGCCTAGAGCCAACAGCAACGATTGAAAACGATCTCGCACTTGTTTTTGTTCTTTCTCGCCCAAACTTTGCCGGAAAAATTGCAGGGCTTGCTCGGGATTTTTTTCTCGCGCAGAAAGCTCGCCGTAGAGAGCCCAAACTCTGGACTTGGACTCTTTGTCCAAGCGATCCCATTGCAACTGAAGCCTCTGCAAGTGCATCGCGACATCTGCGGGGCTATGCTTCCATCTCGCTTCGGAGTGGTCCAAGCGGGATCGCAGTTGTTCTTGGAACAAACCGTTGCGCCAAGGTCCCCTCTCAATCCAAGACGTGTTTTGATCAAAAAAGCGCAACGCCTTGGCGACACGCACCCGTCCATCTGCCTCATCGGCCCTCCGCGCACAACGCAGCCATGTGGTCAGGATCCATCCCCGAAGAGATTCATGTCGGCGAAAGACGGACTCTGCGGACTCCGCACATTCAGAAAATTTACGGGTGTTTTCCAACATCTTCAGTCTTTTGAGCGGCAAAGACATGGGCGCCTCTTTTTGCATTGGCGAGCGCCAGTCCTCTCGGATGATTTTCAGATTTTGAGCCTCGAGAGCGCCTGCGAAAACCAGCACTCCCCAAAAAAGTCTCTGCTTCATTCGACATCCTTTCGGACCAATTTCTTCAATTGACCCAGGGCATCTTTAGACACCTCCTGAGGAGGCGGCAGCTGAGCCCTAAGCGCTTCAGGCGCAAACGCATGTTGTTCCAACATTTGATGAGCTCGTAAAAGCTTTTCCGAAACGAGATTTCTGGTCGACAAGGGAAGGGCATCCAGCAAGCGCACAAAGTCTTTGGAGTTGGAGGATCCGCCGCGACGGTCCACCATCTGCTGAACCGACGAATTTAAAACATTGAGGGTTTCTGTGACCGCGGCCGTGGATTTTTTATCGCGAAACATTTTCGATATCATTCTTTCGCGAGATCGAATCTCACGGGAAAGTTTTTCATGGAACGAAATCTCGACGAAGTCGCGACGGTACATCCACAAAAGCCAAAGAATTCCCAGAGAAAAAAACAATGCCAGTGCCACTCGCAAGGGCCATTTGTTCGTCAACCAACGGGAACTATCTTCCAACAATGGAGCGGGAAGAACTTTTTCGCGGGTTTGCGGCTTTGAACCCAAGAACGATGTCGACGGAGCCTCGGTCTTTGGAGTTGCACTGCCCGTCACACTGATTTTCAAGGGCTGACTTTGAGTCACCTTATAAACTTTTTGTGCCGGATCAAACTGTGACAATGGAATGGATGGAATCACCAAATCACCCGAAGCACGAGGTATCAACAGCACCTCGAACTCCTTGTAACTGGTTCCATCCTTAAAAAATTTCGAATCTTCTTTTTTATCATACAGCTCGAGCTCCGTGGGCCATTTCACGTCGGGAAATTCAATCAGCTTGGCGTTTCCCTTTCCACTGATTCGAACTTTCAGAGCTATCGGTTCATTCACCACAGCGCGATCGGAAACCAGGCTTGCTGCAATTTCGAATGCTCCGACAGCTCCCGAAAATTTTGAGGGCCTTCCCTCATTTGGGAGTGGCTTAACGGTGATTTTCACTCGCTCACTCGAACGATTGAAGGTGTACCCCTGACCCATTCCGAACCCAAACGAATTGGGCCCGTACACCTGCGCTCGGACTTTGTACTCATCGATCACAGCCACTCCGGGCTTGATCGGAAAAAGCGCATGGGCCGCGAGCAAAGCCCGGTCGTAGCGAACGCCATTGATAACTTCAGTCTCAAAACTCAGCGCCGGAACTTCTTCAATGATCTCTTTCCAAAATCCCTTCAGGTCCGGAAACTTCAGTCTGTCCAAGTGGCGCAAAGTCCCTCGCGTGTAAAGAGACCAAGTCACGGTGATCTGCTCACCCTCATAGACTTCTTTTTTGTCCACATCTGCATGCAAAAAAAACAGCTCTTTTGGATTCACATTTTCGGGAGGACGCATTGAACCTCTGGGTCGTCGCCGCTCAAAGGGCTCAACCAGGTCACGTCCACGCAACAACTGTTGAAACGCCTGAGCTACAGGATCGTCTTCATCCTCCTCAAACATCGGTGGTTGTGATCGTTTGGCAGCTTGTGAGTCGGGCACCACATCCACTGTGAAAGCTTGGGTGTTATATGTCTTGCCATCCACAACCACCTGAAAAGCTGGAATTTTTTGCTTGGGTCCTACTTTCTCCGGCTGCAGAAGATAGTGAAACTCTGTGGTTCTTGAAACTTGAACATCTGGTCGGCCGTTTGAAAAAGACATCTTGGCTTCCGAACGAGACGAAGAAGACCACGCACGCACAATCTGAAAACCTGGAATCTGGCCCACTGAGGGCTCCGAGACATCGACCGAGGAATCGCTCACCACCGCGATGGTCAACTCAAAGGGCTCTGAAACACCGACTTGAGTTTGTTCAATCGACGCACGCACAGCAACTCCGGCCAAAGACCACTGTGGACTCAGAATCAAAAACAAACTCAGCCAAAGGCTACCAATCTTTGCCACGAGTGTTTTCCTTTCTACTCTTGCGCTGAAACTCAGCTCGGATGCGTTGCTCTTGGTTGCGCACCTCTCCCAAGATCTTGTTGACCTGTCCCTGATCCAAGTTCTCACTTTGAAAAGGCTTGGGTTGAGGTTTGGGATTCTTGCGATACTGCCCGCTCTTGTCTTTCGGATCCTTCTCGTTTTGGGGATCTTTCTGGTCTCCCTGCTGGTCTTGTTCGTCTTTTTGTCCACTCTGCTCTTGTTTTTGTTGCCCCTGCTGATTCTTTTGGTCTTGTTGCTTGTCCTGCTCTTGTTGTTGCTGCAACAAAAGTTCGATGTTCTTTTTCACTTCAAGTGAATGAGGTTCCACTTCCAATGCCCGCTGATATGCCCGAAGAGCCTCGTCAATTTTTCTTTCCTTCCCCAAAATCACACCCTGATTGAACCAGGAGGCAAATCGTTCTTCAGCTGTTTTTGCCAGGCCCGCAGCCGTTTCGAAAGATTTCACCGCGTCCTCGGGACGATTCATTTCAGCCATCAGAATTCCCAGATTCAAATGCAAACGAGAGTTTTGAGGGTCTTCCTGCAGAGCTTGTAAAAGTTGAACCTGGGCCAAATCCAAGCGCTGTCCCTGTTGCGACTCAAGGGCTCTCTCGTTCAACCAATAGGTTTTGCCCCAAGATCCATCGGTCGAAAAAGAGATCGACCAGGCCGCCCCACTCACCAGCAAAACGAGCAAGCTCATACTCGCACCTCAAATCGCCCAGCCCAACGTGCAGATAGTTTGCGTCTCTCTGAGATCAGAAGTTCCAAAATCAGAAGCAAAACTGCCAGAGTCAGAGGCACTTGAAACCATTCCCGATAGTTTGTCGTGAGCTGGGAATCAAAATCGGCCTTCTCGAGGTTGTCCAAGTTCTGGTTCAAACGTTCAATGTGATCCCCACCCGAGGTGGCAAAATAAAACTCACCCGCTCCGGCCTGCGCTAAAGCCTCGAGAGCCTTGCCATTGACTCGGGTCCAAACCGGATTGCCGCTGTCGTCCTTTTTGTTTCCACGAAGATACCCCATTTGATCTCGTTCAGGAATCGGCGCTCCCTGTTCGGTGCCGTAGGCCACAGTGAAAATGCGGTAGCCTTTGTCGCGTAATTTTTTTGCGGCTTCCAAAGCTCCCGGTTCATGATCCTCTCCATCCGAAAAAATCAAGATGACCTTCGCCACTCTCGTCTGCTCGTCTTCGCTCACCCCTCCCCGAGCAAAAGCCTCTTCAGCCTCGCTCAAAGCAGCAGCAAACTGAGTTCCCTGGGTGCTCACAGAAAGCGGAGACAATGAGTCGGTGTACATACGCAAAGCTCCGGGGTCACTGGTCAAGGGAGACATCAAAGTGGCGCTGCCTGCAAATGCAACCAGTCCCACCATCGATCCTCTCTGCAATTCCACAAGACGGGTGAGATCCACCCGCGCCTGCGCCAAACGATTGGGTTTGAGATCTTCGGCCATCATGCTTTCGGAAACATCAACCAAAGCGACCATTTCGATACCCTGGCTCTTCACATTTTGCACGCCCTCCCCACCTTGTGGGCGCGCCCAAGCAACGAGCACAAGACTCAACCCACAAGACCTCAAAAACCATTTGAAGCGACGGCGACTTGTCGAAAATTCCGGAATGAACAAAGTCCAAGTTTTTTCTCCCAACAACTTTTGAAAATTCTGAAACTGCCGAGCTTGCCACCACCAGAGCAACAGAATGCCCATCCACAAAATTGGAATCCACAGCAAAACGCCAGGTTCGAAAAATCGAAACTTCATGGGAACCTCCTCAAACCAACTTGAGAAAGCGTCCAAGACAAGGCCAACAAACAAAAACCAAGTACAAGGATGGGTTTGAACAGCTCATCTCTTCGCGTGTATCGATTCTCCTCGATCACGGTTTTCTCGAGACGATCGATATCCTCAAATACCTTTTGGAGCGAATTGGGTTGCGTGGCGCGAAAGTACTGCCCTCCGGTTTCTCGCGCCATGCGTGACAACAAATCATCGTTCACCCGACTCTCAAAAGGCTGGTAGGTTTTGATCTCCCGACCAAAGGGATCTTTTTGAAATGTTGGAATGCGCGTCGGACCATCTTGTCCAATGCCAATGGAATAGATTTTGATTCCATAGCCCTTGGCAATTTCAAGTCCCGTTTCAGGGTCGATAGTGCCGGAATTGTTCTCGCCGTCCGTGAGAAAAACCAGAACACGGCTTTTGGCAGTTGAGTCTTTCAAGCGCCCAGCCCCGTTGGCCAGAGCAACCCCTAAAGCCGTTCCGTCTTTGATGCGCGCTTCCCGAGCTGTTTTGAGTTCCGAAATTCGTGAAACCAAAAGCTCATAGTCCAACGTCAAAGGCACAAGGGTGAAGGACTCTCCAGCAAAAACGATCACACCAATTCGGTCCGAACTCCGTCTCTGCACAAATTTCTGTATGGTCTCTTTGGCCGCTTCCAACCGATTCAACGGGCGCATATCTTCAATCATCATCGAATCGCTGATATCGAGAACGATCATGATGTCGATCCCTTCAAGATTGCGCTTCACTTGAGCTGATTCTTTTTGAGGGCGTGCCAAGGCGAGAATCAACAGTGAAAGTCCGAAGAAAAACAAAATGATCGGAATCACTGACAGGCGCGCTCGCCAGCTGCGCGGAACTTCGCCCAAACGTTGCGACCATGTCGACTTCAGCCGCAAAAAAAGGCGATTTCGTCGCCAAAGAAAAAGGCCCAGGGCCAAAGGAAATAAAGCAAGAAACTCGAGGTCGTGAAAACTCAACGGACCTCCCGGGATTTGGTTTCTTTGGTTGGAATCAACTCGTCAACAAAACGAAAAGCCCTCTGCCAAATTCGATCCTGCTCCTCGGCGGAGATTTTACTTTCTCGCGGAAGACCCTCAAGGTCTGACAGCAGATCCTTTAAATCTCGTCTTTGCTTTTTGTCCAATCGAGCTAAGACTTCTTTGCGATCCATGGCACGCAATTCGCGAAAACAAAATTTTTCAAGAACTTCCACCAGCTCGCTTGCCTGAAATCGAGTTTTTAGTTTTTGCAGGGATTTCACGGCCTGCATTTGAGGCGTCAGATTGGAGGTCAGAGTTTCGAGAAAAGCTCGACGCTTCAACTCCTTTTTTCGCTCACCACGGGCGCGCCACAAGGTCCACCCAACTGCCACAAGCGCCAAAATCAGTGCGACAATCAATCCTCCATGCAGAGCCAAACTCATGGGAGACGTCAGGCCCACCGGAGCCTTTTCCTCCTGCGGTTGAAATACCGATTGCACAGTGAATTCGAGGGGCTCTATTGGGACCACGGTGATGCCGTCTGTGAGCGTCACATTCGTGAGACGGTGTTGCCCTACTTGAAAGGACTGCACACGAAAAATCCAGTGGCCCGCGTCGGCCTGTTCCACTTTTTTTATCTTTAGCACGTGCAATAGCCCAGGGTCAGGCACCTGAAACCGCACATCGTTATTCTGCAGATTGGGTGGAACCTCACGACAGTCGAGATGGAATTCAGTGCCCACCGTCAGACCGGAAAAATCTTTTGACTGCGGAATCAGAGGCTCACACTTCATCCCTTTTTCCTTCGCGAGAAAAAGGACACCAACTTCAACGCCACATCTTCATGGGTGGTCAAAGACAGGACATCGACTCCACACCGGGCCAAGGTGGAACTGCGCTTTTTTTGAAACTCCCGATCCTTTTTGTGAACTTTGTCTCGCACCGAACCTCCGCCCAATTCGACGACAGCGGTCGCTCCAGTTTCGAGATCTTGAGTTTCAACGAGAACACCTGGAAAGTTCCAAGTGCCCTCGAGGGGATCGTCGACAATCACACAAATCACGTCATGTTTTTTAGATAAATGTTTCAGAGCAGATTCGTATCCGGAGTCGACAAAATCGCTGATCACCAAAACCACACTGCGCTTCTTAAGATAGGATTGCAGTGCCACAAAAGCTTTTGAAAGCTGAGTCCGGATGGATTCGGGTTGAAAGTAAAGCAAGTCGCGCAAAATGCGTTGCACGTGACCCTTGCCTTTTTTGGGCGGCACCATGTGTTCGACGGAGTCCGAAACCATCATCAACCCAACGGGATCCTTATTCTTCGCTGCGCTCAGAGCCACCATACAAGCGATTTCGGCGGCCACCCACCCTTTGATCTGCCCTCGGCTTCCAAAGTTCTCGGAGCCACTGATGTCCACCACCAACATCAAGGTGAGCTCGCGTTCTTCTTCAAATTTCTTAATGTGCGGCTTCCCCGTGCGCGCCGTCAGAGTCCATGAAATGGCTCGAACATCGTCCCCTGAAACATACTCTCGGAAGTCCGAGAAGGTCATTCCCTGGCCCTTGAAGGTTGTCTTGTATTCCCCGGCGAGCTGATTGTTCACCAATCGCCGAGTTGCAATCTCAAGACTTTTGACCTTCTTGAGGACATGCTTTGGAATCATGAAAGATTCGGAACCTCGACGGCCGACAGCACGGACTGAATCACATGATCGGCTTTGAGGTCCTCGGCCTCCGCTTCAAAAGTGAGAATCAATCGATGGCGTAAAACGTTGAACAAAATAGCCTTGATATCCTCAGCTGTCACGAACGCTCTTCCGCGCAAAAAGGCATGTGCCTTACCTGCGCGAATCAAAGCAAGACTTGCTCGTGGTGAAGCTCCGGTGGCCAGGAGGTTGACCAGGTTTTTGAGACCAAACTCCGCAGGATTGCGTGTCGCCATCACCAAATCCACCACGTAGTTTTTGATTTTATCGTCCACAAAAATTTGATCCACAAAGGCCATGGCTCGCAGAAGATCTTCCTTGTTCACCACGGGTTCGACATGAGGCTGTGTTTGGCGACTCATGCGCGAGACAATTTCCAATTCCTCCGAACGCGAGGGATATCCCACATGAATCTTGAACATGAAGCGATCCATCTGAGCTTCTGGCAAGGGGTAAGTTCCCTCCTGCTCCAAGGGATTCTGTGTGGCGAGCACCAAGAACGGATGCGGCAAAGCATGCGTGGTGTCGCCAATTGTCACTTGTTTCTCAGCCATCGCTTCCAGCAAAGCAGACTGCACCTTTGCGGGGGCGCGATTCACTTCATCGGCCAAAACAATATTGGTAAAAATCGGACCCTTCTTGGGAGAAAACTGACCGGTCTGTGGATTGAAAATCATAGTTCCAATCAAATCCGTCGGCAAAAGATCGGGTGTGAACTGAATCCGATTGAACAGCAGCGAAATGGCTTTCGACACAGATGAGATGGTCAAAGTTTTTGCCAGACCTGGGACCCCTTCGAGAAGAACATGCCCCCCAGTGAGCAATCCCATGAGGATGCCCTCGATCATTTCGGTCTGACCGACCACCACCTTGTTCACTTCTTGCAGCATGCGCTTGGCAAACTGACTTTCCTTTTGCACTTCTTGATTCAACTGCATCAAATCGGATCCCACACTCACCCCTTGCGCTCGGAACGCTCCCCAAATTATGCTCAGTTTGCATGACAAAAAGAAAGGATTTCTGGCCTTTTTTAACATTGTGTTTTTTGTTTGCCGTGAGCTTGCTCTCTCTCGGTTTTTTTGTAGCCCATCGCGAGGGATTGTGGGTGGTATCCGCTGTGGTTGCGATGGGCGCATTTTTTTTGGTGAAAAATTGGATTCCTCTGAATTTTCGAAACGCACTTGAATACGAAATTCGTGGGACGGATCCATGGGGAATGCGCGAACGGGTGTTGCGCATCGTAGAAGCTTACAATCTGTCGGAGCTCACAGGTCTCAAAGTTTGCATCCTGCCGCAGGAACAACCTGTCGCTTTGGCTCTGGGACTGAAGGCTCGTAGCCCTGTTCTCGTGGTCAGCGAGGGACTTTTGCGGAGCCTCGACGACGAAGATCAACAGGCTCTCGCATGCTTGTTAGTGGCTTGCCTAGAAATGCATCAGCGGTGGAGTTCTTCGCTTCTTCTGACTGCCATTCTGAGTTGGTGCACACCCCTTCTCAATCCTTGGCTCATGCTCTGGGTGCATCGAGATGCAGATGGCCACGCACTTTTGCGTGGTGCCGATCGCGGTCGATTGGGGCAATTGCTGTGGAGACTTTCAGCAAGCCCACCCGCTCATTCACCGTTCTTACCCAAACGCGTCATACATTTTCGTGCTCACGAACTTTTGTTGAGTCCTCTCCCGAGCAAGCATCGCATTGATCAAAGATTGAGAAATCTGGTAGGTTATTTCCCGATCTGAGGGAGTATTCTATGACCAAAACATCCGCTCAAGAATTGCAAGCGAGCATCTCTGTTCTCATCATGTCTTTGGCGTCGAGCGCCACTGTTTCCATGGGACTCGCACCCCATCCCGAGACCGGGCAAAAGACTCAGGACCTGGCTGTGGCTCGATTCAATATCGATTTGCTGTTAGTGATGAAAGAAAAAACCAAAGGCAATCTCACTGCCGAAGAGAATCACTTTTTAGACGCAGTGGTTGCTGATCTGCAATCGCACTATCTGAGTCAAATGAAAGGAAAACCCTAATGGTTCGCCCACTTTATTTCGCGCTCTTGGCCTCGGCGCTCTGTCTGTCTGGCTGCTGGGGGCCGAGCACCCAGCGGGTTGAAGCGCAAAAAAATGCGACGTTGAAAACCGAGCCACCCAAACTCAAGCTTTCAGATCCGCTTCCTGCCAATTTGTTTGTGGAACTCGCAAGAGTGTCCAACCCGGCCGTGGTCAACATTTCGACTTCATCGCAGATGATGATGACGGGTCGCGGACAAAGACGTGATCCACTCTTCGACTTGCTCGAAGAGTTGTACGGTCCCCGACAATTGCCGCAACAGCAAAAGCGACCTCAGGCATTGGGTACTGGATTTGTGATTCGCGAAGACGGACTGATTGTGACCAACAACCATGTCATCGCAAATGCAGACCTCATCAATGTTCAGTTCAACGAGAAGAACGAAAAACTCATCGAAGCCAAAGTCGTCGGAAGCGATGACCGCACGGACATTGCCCTGATCAAGATCGAAGGGGGACCTTACCCCACCCTGTCACTCGGCTCCTCTAAAGATGCCGAAGTCGGAGAGTGGGTGGCAGCTTTTGGAAATCCTTTTGGCAATGGACACACGATGACCAAAGGGGTCATCTCCGCGAAGGGTCGCGACATCAACGAAATCAATCGCTTCCCCTTGATTCAGACCGACGCTCCGATCAACCCGGGCAATAGCGGAGGTCCCCTGGTGAACACGAAAGGACAAGTCATTGGCGTCAACTCGGCCATCGATGCCCGCGCTCAGGGCATCGGATTTGCGATTCCGATTGATGAAGTGAAGGCCATTCTACCGACCCTCGAAAAAGTGGGCCGACTGAAGAAAGGTTATCTGGGAGTGGTGCTCGACACCCTGAATCCCCAACTGGCTCAGGCCTTGGATGTGAAAGATCTCGAGGGAGCTGTCGTGGCTCAAGTGGAACAAGGTGGTCCTGCAGATCGAGGGGGCCTCAAGCCTTACGACATCATTCGCAAATTTGGAGATCGTCGCGTGCGCGCCCCCGAGGAACTGACTTACTTTGTGGCCGATACCGTAGTTGGAGCTACGGTGCCACTCACCGTGGTCCGCAAGGGGAAAGAAACCACCGTGCAGGTGAAAGTGGGGGAAAGGCCGGAACCAGGCAGCCGGCGACCGCGGGCCAATGGCGGAGGCAAACTCTCGGGACAAAAAGTGCCCTTGGATTTGGGCATTGAGGTGGCCGATCCCAGCAAGGAAGTGAAGGAGGCCTTCGACCTCGACGAAAAATCTCAACACGTGGTCATTGTGCGGGTCGAGCCCGGATCCTTGGCTGCTCAGGTTGGCCTGCGCTCCGGGGACCTTGTTCTGGACGTCAATCAAGCTGAGGTGAAAAAAGCAGCCGACGTTGGAAAAAACCTGAAAAAAGGCACCAACACTCTGCGCGTGTCCCGAGGTCAGGCCGTGATTTTTATCACCGTGGATTTGAAGTGATTCTTCGGCTGTGGCTTTGAGTTCGACGGAGAAGAAATATCTACACTGCGATTTTTAAATTTCTAAAAATCGACTATATCTGGGCGCCTTGAAGAGGTTTGCGTGAGATGTCGATTTTTTCCGTCCGTGTTGTTGTTGAGTTTGTTTTCCAGCCTGTCTCCGGCGGAACCTCTCTACTTGGTAGCGCAGCGCGAGCTGCCACTGCGTGTTCCCAACTACGAAGTGGGGGGAACCGATCCCGCCTGGGCCGAATTGACTCTGACCAATGGGGAGTTCCGTTCCCGACGTGAGACCGAACACATCGGTGTTGAGTGTCATCTGATAGACACAAGATACGTTAAAGGCCCCCTCAGACTTGAAACTGAGACCATTCCTGCCAAAGCAGTGTTCCAAATGCGCCCAAACCTTCAATTCCCGGGCCAATTTTTTCTCCAGCAAGTGAAGGGTCCCAAGCCAACGGGAAAACTCTTTGGTACAAAGTTCTCAGGAGGCTGTGCTCGCCTGGCTCCTCGAGGTCAGATCATCGAAACTCGCCAACTGGCGGATCTGCAAGTTGGTTTTGGATCTGCTTTTACGGTGACGACTCAAGCGCCTTGAGGTCCTCCACGGATCAGTTTGAACATAGCCCGCCAGTGCGAAAGGGCTGAATCAAATTCACGTTTGTGAACCTCGATTTTTTGCTTGAGCTCGGACCTTTGGGCCTCAAACTTGTGACGAAACTCTTCGATCTGCTGTTTTTTTTGGCGAGTCAGTTCCGCATACTCCTCTTTGAGTTTTTTTATCTGAACCTGAGCGTGGAGAATCCGCGCCTTCAACTGCTCCAAGTGTTCAGCGGCATGACCGTGGCGTGACAAACGCTGTGACTCCATATGCAAACGAGCCTTCAGCATCTCCACGGCACTCACTCGACGCAGCTTCCAGGTGGCACCAATCCAACTCAAAGTTGCAATGAGCCACTTTGTGGGATCCCAATGATACCAACGCACCCCATTGCGATAATCGATCTGAAATTTATGATGAAAATTGTGATAACCCTCTCCGTGAGTCAAAACTGCGACAATGAAATTGTCGCGAGCGGAGTTCTCTTCGGTGTAGGTTTGCTTTCCCCAGTAGTGAGCCAAAGAATTCACAAAATAAGTGCTCTGCTGTGTGGCCGCGATCCGAAATCCACCCAATACGATAAGGCCGCCCCAAAAATCTCCAATGCAATACCCAAGAACAGCCGGCAATAGGTATCCGGCTGCGATGGCAAGCACGATGTAGTAACGATCTTGAAATTTGAGCCAAGGTTCTTTTTGCAGATCTGCAGGCGCCGCAGGTTGGTCCATCTGCAAGCACATCCACTTCATGTGTGCGTACCAAAATCCCTTACGGATCGAATAGGGGTCTTCATCTCCATCCACCTCCTGATGATGAATGCGATGGCCACTCGCCCAACGAATGGCAGAACCTTGCCATGCCGAGGTTGCAAAAAGGAGGTAGAGAAACTTCACCCAATTCGCCGCCTCATAGCTGCGATGAGCGTAGAGCCGGTGATATCCAGCAGTGATGCTCAAGTTGGTCAAAAAACTAAGAACGAAGAACAAAATCCAAATGCTCCAGTTCCAGCCGGCAAACCAAAGATAAATCGATGTGAGCAAGCAACTGAGTACGAGATTCATTGTGAGAAACAATGTGACGGGAATATCAATTTTGTTCGGTGAAAGGGCTTTCATGCGCACCATTATGTACTGAAAATGCCCATCCTTCAATTGACTGTGTTTTGATCTCGTCGCAGCATCGAGACCTATGGTTCATGATCTCAGTCCAATTTTGTTCACGATTTACGGAGACATCGCCGTTCGCTGGTACGGATTGTCTTACATCATGGGATTTGTGTTCGGATATTTTTATGTGAACTGGATCACACGCCGACAGAATCAAAACATGACATCTGAGATGATCGGTGACCTGACGACCGCTGCCGCCATCGGCGTCATCCTGGGCGGACGTCTAGGTTATTGCGTTTTTTACGCGCCCGAGCTCTTTCTGCAGTTCAAGGGATCTTTTCCTTTTTGGGGAGTCCTCGCGGTGAACGAAGGGGGCATGTCATCGCATGGCGGAATCTTGGGACTGGCTTTGGCCACCATGTGGTTTGCGCACTCGCGAAGGCTGAACTTAGCCTATTTGTTCGATCTGATCGGCAGCGTCGGTGGCATGGGATTTTTTTTCGGGCGCCTTGCAAACTTTATCAACGGCGAGTTGGTCGGTCGCATCGCGCCACCAGGGACGACATGGGCTGTGAAATTTCCGCAGGACATCTTGCAATGGCCTTCAGGCGAACCTCACAGGTTGGCGACCCTTGCGGACACGGTGGCGACTCTTCCTGGCAAATCTAAGGATCAATTTTTGCAATGGCTTTCGGACCCTTCGACCTCAGCGAAGCAATCTGTTCAAGATGTGCTGCAAGAAATTGTGAATGCCATTCAACACGGCAATCTCGCGACCAAAGAGGCGATTGCAGGAGTTTTGGATGCTCGCTACCCCTCCCAACTCATTGCTGCCTTGGGTGAAGGTTTGATCGTGTTTCTGATCTTGTTTGCGTTCTCGTACAAGCCTCGCAAGCCTGGAACCATCGGTGCCGGATTTTTGGTGCTATACGCCGCAATGAGAATTTTCACCGAACAATTTCGTCTACCCGATGCGCACATAGGGTTCCAAGCGCTGGGACTCACTCGGGGACAGTGGCTCAGCATCGTGATGCTGGTCATTGCAGTTGTGATTTTCTTTTACTACTGGCGTCGCAACACAATCCCAATTCCCGGTTGGGGAAAAAGTCAGGACATCCGAATTTCTCGCCGGTAGCCGTTCGCAGTAGACAGCATTCCGAATTGATGAAAAAAATAAATCGCTCCCCGCCCTCTCGGTCTCGACGCCTTGGATGGCGGCGAGATGGCACTCGCATGGA
>FRDC01003275.1_pt1 | contig 15441 bp, 13 predicted proteins | sample 1106171 | NCBI WGS metagenome assembly FRDC01 (sample SAMEA3930566, study PRJEB13176) | freshwater metagenome | biome: Drinking water system; feature: drinking water; material: water | place: Singapore | collected 2014-12-20 | reverse complement strand
AATATAAAAATGCTTGGAATAAAGAGAAAGATATAGATTTATTTTATGATGCAGATAGCTGGAGTGAGCTTCCTACTTTTATAGAAAAAGTCAAAAAAGAAGCTGGTAATCAAAATGTAGTTATAGATATTGATAGTCACGGAGATGTTAATGGTCTTTTATATCTTGAGGATAAAGGAAAATATATTCCCGCGAGTGTTGGTTATGTTCTAAAAAATGTTAGTAAAGTCGATAATTTAGATATTCTTCTTTTTGAAGCTTGTTTTGCTGCCTACTGTTATAAACAATCTAAAGTTACTAATGAAAAAGGCGAATACATGGCTTCTTATTTTGAACCTTGGAAAACCTATACATTAGGAACTGTTAATCACTCTAATTTTTATAATGGAGTATATTCTCAATGGGTTGTAGGTGATTATGTTTATGCAGATGTAATCAATTACTGGGAGTACGATAAATTTCCAGAACTGGATGAGAATCTATATTCGGTTCAAAATAGCTTAGCATATTATTTTGCTAAGTGGTATCAAGTTGCAAAGCTTTCTGGCAGATTGGATTGGTACTAAATAATTTAGATATACTTGTAGTGAAATGCCAAGTATTAATCCTATAATACAACCCTTTTCAGCTATCTATATAGGAGATTACACTTCTTCCTCCGCGCTTACTCGTATATCAGATTTGAGAACTCAAGGAGCAGTTATTGAGGATTCAGTTCCTATGCAGTTTATTCCTTCTCTGGGAAGGAGATGCCAAGCAGGAAATCATTTAGTGACTGTTACATTGATTTTCTATCCAGATTCAGATCTTCTAACAAGAATAAAAAAAGGAATATCTGTTTCTGGAGATGAAACAGGAGACATGGGAAAAACTCAATATTCTTTATTTCTTCTTTCTCCTGATCTTACAGATAAACATAGTTACTACCTCCCGCGGGTGGACACAGATAGAGTATATAGGATTAATTACCAAAAAGATAGTGCTGCTACAGTAGCTGTAGAATTTGTTGCAGAAGATAGATCTGTTCAAACAGATATAATCTATAAAAATACTGCCTCTGTACTAGACGGAATAATGGGAAGCAAAAGTCCAATTTAGGAGAATTTATGCTGATTGAATTAAATGTAAGTGGTAAAAGACTGGTCGTAGATACTGCTCGATTGACAGGTCGTAAATACGAGGAATTGGGTAACAGATTTGTTTCTGTTAGAAAAGAATTTTCTCTTCGTGGAAAACATCCGCCCCTGGAAGGCGAGTCCCTAGAAGATTGGTCTAAAAGACTTGAAAAAGTTCTTGAAGAGGAATATGACAAAAAAGAAGATGAATCTACCTTAGATTATCTTGCTCGTGTCGAGAAACCTAATCTTGAGAAATTTAAGATCTACTCCGCTGCTATAAGAACTGTGGCCGATGCTTTTGATCAATCCGAAAAGGTCGCGGGAGAAGAATGCTTTCTAGATACATCATATGTCGATATGAAAGATTTTGTCAAGAGAATTCTCAAGCTCATGGATTTTAACGAGGAATATTTTGATTAATGTCTAAAGATAAGGGTGTTCTTCTCTACAGTGCTTCTAAGCAAGCTGGTGTTAATTACCCCCGCGAGGATCAGTCTCAAATCGAGATTCCTGTAGGGGATTCTTTTGATTATTTTTATCAGCAAGGCAAACAAAAAGAAGCTGAAGAAAGAACTCATTTAGATTATTTAATAGAGCTCTATAAAAAAGTAGGATCTTTTTACAATTGGTCCTACAATGAGTTTATGGAAACACCTTTTGAAGTTATTAAAAAGTTGAATGATGATATCGATAAGAAAATAGATCAAATTAATAATGGTAATGTAGGATTTGTTAGTTATCCTCAACTCTTTGTTGCTCTTGGTATTGCTTTAGCATTTGGAGGCAAAGATTAGCATATTTTTTGAAATAGTTGGTGTATTTTCTCTCATAATCGTAGCCATTATAGGCATACTTTGGTGTCTCCTTTGGTTACTTGCTCAAGCTATGCATGATTAAATATGTATAATTCTCTCTAGGAGAGAACTTATGCCTTTAATTCTTAACGAAATAGAACTAGATCCAAAATCTTTTAAAGTTTTAGATTTTCTATCTAAGATCGGTGGAACACGTCTTAGAGGATCAAGAGAACAAAAATTGGTAACTCTTACCAATAAGTTAAATGAGTTAGCATTAGATGCATACAGATCTAAAGTTCCTTATGATACTGGAGAGTTGGCTGAAACTCAGATTGTAATAACTAAAAGAGCTACTCAAAAGCTTATTTATGCTTCTGTTGGAGTCATAGATGCTACTCATTACGGAAATGGTGATCCTAAACCTGCTCCTTTGCTTGCAAGCATGTTGGATGAAGGTATTGGTGAAAAAGGTCAAGCTCTTCATTATAAACATGGTAGTCATGCCCGCGGACCATATAGAGGTATTGGTTCTGGGTCCACCGCGGGATGGATAAAGAAAGCAAGAACTGCTTATCTAAACCAAGAACGGAGATTATTTAGTCAACTTGCCTACTGAAACTCAAAAAATTAGACTTCTTCTGGAATTAACTGGCCCAGACGCTAAGAAGTTAGAAAAATTAGCAGACAATAAGAATCCTATTAAGATCAAGGCTCAACTCCAGTTTGATAAATCAAGAGGAGGAGATTTTGCTCTTCTTAAAAAGTTACAAGATAATGGTCTTAATATAAAGACTACTATACAGTTTACTGGTCCTGATGCTAAGATCCTCCGCGAGTTGTGTGCTGGAAAACTTAGTCCTACTCTCAAAGTTAAAACAGATGTATCCTCTAGTAGATCTGGAGGTGCCTCCCGCGGAGGCAGAAGACCTACTGCCCAAGAGTCTCAAAAACAACTTAACGTAGACACTGTAAGTAAATATAATCGAGAATATGCAAGAAAAGAAAAAGAAATAAAAGACGAGAAAAAAAGAGAAGCTGAAAGATATGGAAGATTAAGAAGTAATTTTGCTCCTGTCAATGATAGTATTTATAGAGAAGAGTTATTAGCTGCCCAAAGAAGATTAGCAAGTAGAGGGAGACCTAGACTCATTATAGGGAATAATACTTCTCCTGCACACTCCAATAAATTTATTCAAGATTTAGAAAAAAGAAATCAACAACAATTAACTTATACTGATAATTTAATTTCTAAACAAAATGCTAAAGCTAGACAGGAGAGCTATAATGCAGCAGTCCTTGCTGGAAAATCTCAAAAATATAAACAAAATTTTGAAAACGCTCAATTAAATAAAGCTAAACAAGAAGCTCAGCAAGCATTTAAAAATAATCAATATCGAGTTAATTTCGAGAATGCTCAAAGAAAAGCATCTGAACAGCAAGCTGTTAGAGATTTTTCCTCCCGCCAATCCGCCTTAAAGCTTCAAGAACTTTTAGAAAAGAAAAGACAAGCAGATTTTAGAGGTTCTTATAGAAGAGAAAGAGCAGAAGAAACATTTAAACGTTCCTCTATATTTGAAAAAGAGGATGAAGTTCTTAAGAGAATTTCTTATCAAGAAGGTCTTCTCCCCAGCCAATTAAGTCATTTAAAAGGTACCAGAAAGACTTTTTCTAAAGACAGATTAAAAGGTCAAGGAGTAGGAGAATCACTTGCCCTATCTTTTCTATTAGGTGGTCCTGTTGAAGCAGGAGGCGGTTTAATTGGTGGTCTTGCAACAGGATCTGTTGCAGGTGTTACACTAGGAGCTGCTGGTGCTGCTGCTGCTTTTGGGCTTTTAGCTGGTGCTCTGGAAAAAGTTCTTACATCTGCAGCAGAGTTTCAAAGATCAGTTACGGCCATATCTGCTACATTTCAATCTATTTCAACTGTTACAGGAGCGGGAGGTCGTACTCTTCCTATAGGGGAGCAGATACAATATCAAGAAAAAAGAGCTAGAGATATTCAACTAAAAGCTAGATCTAAATTACTTCCTCTTGGTATATCTGGAAGCAGAGAAGCTGCTATTGTATCGTCCGTTATAGGAGGACTTGGATCTAAAGGATTATCAGATGATCTTACTGTTAAACTTTCAGAAGGTTTAGGTGCTCTTGCTCAAACATATACTCCTGATATTGGAGAAGCTCAACTAAGGAAAGATATTAGAGATATTGTTAGAGGGTCTCCCGCGGCTGGCCGAACAACTCTTGGTTTAGCCCAGCCTAGTATTGTCTCTCAATTTAAAAATGCTTCTAGTCCTGCTGATTATGAAAATATAGCTAGACAATTACTTATATTTTCTGATGCTATCAGAAACTCCTCTCAAGGAATAGTTCAATGGACAAGAGGATTGGGACTTCTTGAAGGTATCTTTACTGTTATAGGCGATGATTTAATTCAAACGTTTCAGCCAGCTCTTAAATTGGCTGCTGATGGGTTAGAGTCTTTAGTTAAAAATTTAAATTCAGATAAAGAAAATAGAGATAAAGAAAGAGAAAAGGGAAATTTTGGTCCTGAATTGTTTCATGATTTATCTTCTGGTGCAGTTACAGGAGGAACAATAGGGGGACTCTTAGGACTATTTGGTGGAGTTCCAGGAGCCTTACTAGGTGCTCGTACAGGAGCCTTAGCAGGAGGATCTATAGCTGTCCTTGGTTCTACTTTAACAGGCAAATATACTACAAAACCTTCAGAAGAGAAAAAACTATCAATTCGTCCTGATACTTTCATCACTGATACATTAGAAGATGTAGAAAAAAGTGCAGAAGTAAGGAATGAAATTACTCAATCTAGACTTTCTGCTATACCTTCTTTTAGAAGAAAAGAGAGAATTTCTACAGAGATAGCATCTAATCTTGAGGAAATTGTAAAAATACAAGCGGATGTTCAAGAAGCATCTGCTAAACTTAAGGATGTAGATCCTGCGGCCCTAGAAACTGCAACTAAGAATGTAGAAAAATTAAAAAATACTTTAAAATCTTATTTTTCTAGAATAAAAGAACTTATAGTAGAAGGCATTAATACAGATCTTAATAATCTTGACGCTAAAACTACTTCTGGCTTTGTTGGTGATTTTCTACGACTAAGAACTCAAGTTGCTAGAAGAACAACACAATTAATAAATGAAAATGGTCAATCCCCTAGTCAAGCATCTATTTTTGCTCGTGGAGAGTATAGTCGAGGTGTTATAGATCAACAAATTGCTGCCTATCAATCTCTTATTAACTTTAGAAGTGGTTTAGAAGCTGTTTCAGATGCCTCCCGCTCTGCTGCCATCAGTCTTCAGGAAATAAGTATTCAAAAACAGGAACAAGAATTTAGAAAAGCAGAGCTAAATTTAGATCGAGAAGGTCTTCCTATTGAGGAAAGAGAATTTGGTTTTAGAAAAAGAGAATTAAAATTAAGAGGTAGAGAACAAAAAATAAATAAAAAGGAACTGGGATTTCAAGTTGAGGATCTTCCTCTTAAATTTGAAAAGCTTAACATAGCTCTTGGTGAAGTTCCTTTTAAATTTAAAGAACTAAGTCAACGTTCATCTGACCTAACAAGGGACTTGGCTAGTGCTTCTATGGCTCTTCAAGATTTTGAAGAGTCAGCACAAATTAGAGATGCAGATAAAGAACTTAAAAAAGAAAGAGCAGAAAAGAAATTATCTGAACTTTATAATACTCCCGCAAACACAACTGAAGAGATTTTAGCACGAGATCTTGAAGTTGCTCAGGCTCAAAAAGATATAAGAGATTATTATACTAGTTTTGAAAAAGAGTCTCTCCAAAAAGAAAGTCTTACTTCTAATATATCTACGACTCAATTAGCAATAGATCAATTGCCTTTTGCTAGAAGAAGTTTAGAAGTAGATACTGCTCAACTTGGTATAGATAAAAAGAGATTAGGTTTAGAGCCTGAAAAACTATCTATATCTAAAGATAGACAGACTTTAGATGAGGATCGTCTTACTAATGAGTTTGCTCAGCTTTCTCAAGATGAGAAGAGATTTCTTCTTAAAAAAGAGAGATTAAAAAAGGGTGGAATAGAGGATCAAAAAGTTGCTGTAGAAGGAGAAAAACTCAAATTTCAGGAAGAAACTATTGGAAGAGCACTTAGAGATGCCCTAGAAAATCTTAATGTCCTTCTAGTTCAAATGTTCCAACAATTTGTTGGAACAAAGTTGGGAGATGCTTTAAAAGGCCCAGCTACTACTGCTTTAGGTAGAATAAACCAATCTAATGCCTCCGCGGGAGTTCCTGCTACAGGAGATCCTCAACAACTATTAGGAAATATAGTTGCTGCCGCGGCAGCACAACAAACTTACATACCTTCTATCGACACTAAAGTAGGAGAAATTCTTAATATACTTAGAAATGGACTAGATAAAGAAACTAGGAAAAGACTTGATGAGGAGAAAGAAACAAAAGAATTAAAAGATGCTAGAGATAAACAAAAACAAGCCAAACCTGGTGATTCTGATTTTTATGATCTACCTCCTGATAGTATTTTCTTTGGTGAAAAGGGTAAAAAGATTCCTCCAAGTTATTTGAAAAATCCTGCTAATCCAAACAATATTAAAGATATTTTTGATGAGAACTCTATTCCAGGAAAAAATAAATGGAAAGCTGGTCCTGGAGAGCTTAACGGATTTAAATCTGTTTCACGAGAGGGAGGACCCATAGCTGATTGGCTAGAATATTGGAGAACTGGCAGAGTAGAAGATGCTACAACAAAAATCAGTACACCAATTGGAGTTGATACTGATCCATATACTCAAAGGGACAAAGATTTAATTTTTAAAGAACCTGTTAATCCTAATATGCTTCTTTATCCTGGAGAATCCCCCGCAGCTCCTTCAAGTAACGCAGGTATTGGTCCTAAACCTAATTTAAAAAAAGAAACTCCATTAGAAGATACAAGAGGACAAACTCCACTTCTTAAAGGCGGCGGCCTAGATGCTACTGTTTATGAAGTCCCCTTACCCGCCAAAAGTCCTAACGCTTTTGATGAAAAAGGAAACCCCACTAAAGATCTTTTAAACACAATAAAAAATAATAAAAACTTTACTAGGAAACTAAAAGTTAATGATTATGATTTTCTTAATAAATTAAAAGAACCTCTTGATAATAATTTCTTAAGACAATACAGTTTTCCTGCTTACGATGTTCCTGGTTTTCAGATATTAGATAATGATGTGTTTACTAAAGAGGCTCCCCCGCTTGTTCCTCAAAGAACGATGGGAGGCATAATGTCTAGGCAAGGTTTTCAACCTCCTTTGCAAAATATAGAGAATGCTGCAAATATGACTGCATCTATATTAGGAGAGAATGCTAAGAAATTTAAATCTGTAGAGGCCTCCGCGGGTAATGTGGATTTGGCTCAAGGTTTATTTAATGCTGTCATGGGATCAGATAAAACTAAAGGAGGATCAACTAATACTCAAAAGGATACAACTAAAGTAGATGATTCTAGTATAAGTAAACTTGGTGATGCAATATCTAAAGCATTTCAACAAGCTCTCAGTGGACATTTCCAATAATGGCTATTCTTCCCGGCTCCTCTCTTCTAACTTTTACATTTGGTTCTTCCTCATTTGATACTTATGTAGATGAGGTGTCTTTGCAATATACTATTGAAACTTTTATTAGATCTGAATTCCTACACGAACGTTTGCGGGAGGTTCCTTTAACAGACGGTACATTACCTATTGTGAATAGAAATATAGCAAATACTCCTCATCAACAAATATTAAGTTGTAGTGCTGATTTCGCTCGTCCGCTAGGACCTACTACATTATCTAATTTTAATAGTGCTCATCAGAGGTTTAATATCCAAAGGTATTCTATTAAAGGTGCCCCTACTTTGTCAACTAATTTAGTACAGTTAGCAGTTAAGGCATTTGCTCATCGTAAGTTGCTCAACAATTTTGAATATCACCTTGCTAAATCAAATGGGGATATAGGTAGATCCAATCTTGTTAGTTTACAAGATGAGACCTTTAGTTATTTAACAAATACTTCTGTCAATATGACAGGTGCTTCTGTGGGAGGCACAGTAAGTAATATTCTGATCATTGATTTTAGTACAAGCGTTGCTTATGAGGCTACAGATGGTAGTGGAGAGATTATTCAAGAATGGAACATGACCGCTGATTTTCGAACAATCGAGAGTCAAGTTAATTAATATAATTACAGTATGTCCTTTAACTTTTATTTAGAAGCAGATTTAGATTCAGACAGTAAAGTAGATCCTGTTGATGTCTTCGCGGGAGATGGAGTAACAACTACATTTACTTTAGGTAACAAGACTGCTACACATCTGCATTCTACTATTCAAGTATCTGGTACTCAATATTATCAATATAATGGTGGATTTACTAAGAATACTAGTAACGATACTTTTACTATGGCTTCCGCGCCTTCCGCGGGTGCTGTTATTGTAGCTCCTGGAATGGTTCAGATTCCTGTTCCTATCTTTGATCAAGAAACAGTAGATGGAGTAGATAATCCTAGAATTAAAGAAGTTTTACTTTATGTTGCTGATCCTGATGAGAGTCATTTATTTAAATATTTAAATATGCCTCAATATACTGGAATAAGAATTTCTCTTGTAGATCTTGTTTCTGGATATGGTGGACAGACTAGTTGGTGTCAGCTTGCTTGTACAGATTATAACGGCAATGCTCTTACCTATGCAGCTACCGCTGCTGATTTATTCCTCCCGGCGTTGTGGTCATTTGGAACAATTACAGCATCAAATACTGCGGGAGCCTCTTCAATCTTTGTTACATCTGCTTCTGATTTTATAATTGGTCAGATTGTTAATATTAATACAGGTACGGCTACTAGAGAATTACGGAGGGTCAAGGAGATAGTATCCGCAACCAACAAAGTAGGATTTACAACTAACTTAGATTTTCCTCATTATATTGGAGAGGCTGTATTTGCCTGTGGTTGGCAAATTGCTCTAAAAGTTACTATGCCTGTAAATCAGGCAAATAATACTGCTACCAATTTCTTAGACGTTGCCCTTCGCCGACAAGCTCGGGTGGAAAGTAGAGTATAATCTAATACAGGAGATAACTTAATTTAAAATGATGTTTTTACCACCAGTAGAATTTTCCCATGCCAGATGTGATTGGAAAATCATAGAAAAAGAAGCTAGAAAAATCTCTCCTGCAGATTTAAGAATCGATAATCCTGAACTGGAAGAAATTATTCCTGGAGAAAAGGTTGTAGCAAGGGATGATCAAGGTGATCTTAAAGATTGGGAAATCAGGTATCTTGATAAGAATGGTCAAGTAGAATTAGTCGGTAAAACTATTTCTGAAAAAGATTTAGAAAATGTTATTCTCGATACAGGACATGTGCTTGTATTCCGCAATTTATTCGCTCTCGCGGGAAGCGGTGGATTATGTGCCTTAGCAGTAGGAGCATCCACAACTACAGCAGTTGCTACCCAAACTTCTCTTGTAAGAGAGTTGAGTGGAAATGCTACTCGTAAATCTATAGTAAGTTTGGATGATGATGGACTTCAAGTATCTGATATTATTCAAGATGTTACAGTTATTTCTTCTATAACATACAGATGGAAGCTAACTTGTAAAGCTTTATATGACAGTGGTGATGCTAATAATGGTAATCAATTTGGTGAATTTGCTCTAGTAAATAAGCTTGGTTACGCTGCCTCCGGGGAGATCTTTTATAATAGGCTTGTGGATGGAGCCCCAACTACAAAGTCAGCTTCTAATAGTATCGAGGCGCAAATAACTGTTAGGTATGGATAATAAATAAGGTAAACTTTACTTAGATATTTGTAAGGTAAACTGATGTTATCTAATCCTAAAGATATTACACAAGGATCTAGTACCGGATTTCGAGATATGGTTTCAGATGGTACATATCTTCATGTTTGTACATCTCAATCAAGATATAAAAAATATAATATTCAAACAACTCAACAAGTTAACACAGATTTAACTATTTTGAGTGGAGCAGCGTGTATTAGTATGATTGCTGCTGCTTCTGTTGTTATAGGTTCCTCCACCTCTTCTAGTGTTGATATTGTAGACATAAATACTTATGCTAGAACAAACTTTACTACTAATGCTGGAACAGTTAATAAGGCTACCGGAGGCCAGCAGATGGCTGGTTTTATTAGTCAAGGTGTTGTTATGTCCACCCGCGGGACCAACAGTACTATACAAAAAATTGCTTCTAATGGTACAATAACACAACTTACTCCAAGTGCTATATCAGGAGTTAGAGTACACACAATAACAACCACAAGCGAGGCTTCTGGAACCTGGTTATGCGGAACCTCAGATGGAAAAGTTCATGAATTTAATGCTTCTGGAACAGTATTAAAATCTATTACTCTTCCTACAGATGCTTATGTAAATACTCCTGCAATCATAGTTACTGGGCTATCTTTTTATAATGATAGATTATTAGTAATGAATAATCATGGAATAACTTATTTATATAGATACTCAGATTCTACTCTACTGGAAAAAGGATTTGGTTGTTTAGAGGTAAGTAATGCAATATCCTCCTCTCTATGTCACTCCGCGAGCAACACAACTATAACTACTCCTTGTATTGGAACTAATAATGCTGCCGCAACTTATGAGTTATTTTTTAGAGATCAGATGATGGTAGAAGATAGTTATATGAATATAAGTGCTTCTCAGTGGTATGGAGGAGCTATTGATCCTATCACAAATAAAGCTTTTATAAACAGTGCTAACACATCTAGTTTTGAGTCTTTAAGAATTTTAGATATATCACCCACAAGAAAAATAAATGTTTCCACTAAAGCTCAAAATCCTCCTGGTAACAATGTAACAGCTAGAATCATAAGAATAAGAGACGGAGGAGTAGGTAAGGCCGTCATTGAGTCTGATACTAATATAGCTGCTGCCGAAACTGATATTGTTTCTACAGAAGGTCGTAACTATATAGAACTGGCTCTTATTTCTGATGCTGGATCTAAATATGATATAAGAGAGTTTAAAGCATAATGGGATTAAGTTACGACGGAACAATAACCCTAGCATCCGGGAACAATATCTGGTGTGGGGCCACAGACGAAACTAATCATCGTATAGTTGTTATTGCAGATGAATCTCCTACTAAGATTCAAGTTTGGGACATGGTTACTAGAACTCAGGTTGGTAGTGATATAACTGCTAGTCTCACCTCTGGTATGAAAGGTATTGTTGTTGTTGGATCTGGCGCTTCCGCGATTGTAATGGGTACTGGAACGAGTAATGCTCAGATCGTTGAACTGCCGGGAGGTTATGTAACCACAGGAACAGGTGGTAATACAATGCCTTCACTTGCTAGAAAAGGACAAAATGGAGCAGTAGATACTACAAACAGAAATGCTTTATTTATTTCAAGCTCTTCAAGAACAATGAGCAAAGTAGCCTACACCGCGGGAGGTACACTCACTGTTTCTAGTATTACTGTTCCATTTCTTGCCAACGTAGAGGCAAATTGTATTATATATAAAAGTTCGGACAGATTTATAATAGGAACTGAACAAGGAGGAATATATGAAATAGACTCTTCTGGAAACGTGTACAATACAATTTCTATTGGACAGAACTATGATCCTTATCATTTATCAGGATCTGGAAGTATTGTAGCTTCAAATATATATGCTATGGCTTATGATAACGGAATTCTCCTAGCTGTTACTAGTGAAGGAGTTCTGTATAAAATAGCTTATGATACCCAAACTATTCTAAATAGGATTCAATTATATAATGGAGTACAGTTGTCATTATCAAACTCTTATAATGGAACAAGTCTTATAGGAATAAATACTGCTGTATCTAGTACACTGGACAATCCAGTTAGGTATTGTGATTTTACTTGTTCTCAAAATTCTAAAGTTACTGATCTTTTTTATGCTCAAGATCACGGTGAAATTATTGATATGGGAATAGATACTAGTAATGGAAAGGCTTGGATTATTCAGGATCAGGCTTCTGGTACAGGTGCTGATCTTATTCACATAATTTCTTTAACTCCCCGCGCCTCCACCACAAGAACATTTACTATTCAGGATAATAGTGTTCATCAAAGATGTAGGTTATTGCTTTTAGATGATACAGATACAGATAAGAAATTAATTACTGATATTTTAATACAGTCTCCTGCAACTTTTCGAGTTCCCACAGGAAAAACAGTCAAAGAAATAATTAAGGCAAATGATGGTATAACAGCCAAATGGGGTTATGGTGAGTATTCCACATAATGTCTCTTAATGAATTTAATATAAAACCAGTTCATGATAAGTTTCTTTCTGTTGATAATGATTCAACTTATACCTCATTAAGTTCTAATTATAATCTCTCTGATAAAGCTTTTAAAGATTTTGTAACTGTAGACACAGATTCTACATATACTTCTCTTAAGACTAGCGGGTACCAGATTGTCGAAGTTCCTCCTCCTGTTCTTCTTTCAGAACTAGGTGTTTCTGCTGATTCTCTATTTGTAAAAGTTACTAAATATTTTGAAGAATTAGGTGTCCATAGAGATGATGGATTCTTTGGACATTTTAATCTTGAAGAACTAGGATCTGGAACAGATTCGTTACATGTTAAGGTTACTAAATACTTTGAAGAGCTTGGACAAGGAACTGACTTTCAAGTTTCAAGTAAAGGATTTGAAGATGTTTCTCATGGAGCTGATTTTCTTGTAGTTAAGCTTATTAAACACTTTACTGAACTAGGAAGTGGAGCTGATTCAATAGAAGCGTATCAAGCTGTAGATTCTAAAGATACTTTAAGCATCAAAGTAACTAAAGCTGTTTCATACATTGATAGTATGCGAATTTCTGTAGATGGTTTTGTAAATTCTTCTGATTCTATTAATATAATTAACGTTCCTTACAGTCTCCCCGCGGTGACAGATGAAACAAGTGGATCTAATCCTCTTGAACCTACTGTGATTCTTGTAGATGATGCTTCTGGATCTAATACCGTTGTTTCAAATGTAAGCACTGCCCCCTCTTTTACTCCTACTAGCACATATATAAATATATTGAACATGGGAATTGCTAATAGAAATTTATGTAATTTTCATGGAACTGGTTTTAATATAGATTATGATGGAGGTAGTTTTACTATTTCCTCCCGCGATCCTTTGGCATCCTCTGCCTCCGTTCGGAGTAATCTAGGATTAGAATTTACAGCTTTTGGTTTAAAAGCAACAACTTCTGATTTTGGCGAAAATATGTCAAATAGTGAGGTTTTATATGAAACTGCAGGAATATTTGGAAATAAAAATCTTCACAAACCTTTTAATATAATAACTTATCAATCTAAAGAATATCTTCAATTTATAGGCTCCACTCAATTATTTACTCTTCCTACTAATAGAGAAGGTACAATTACCTCCGCGAGCGATATGGCTAGAGCAGTAGGAACAGCCGCGGGAGTTACTATATCTTGGTTAGTACCAGATATCCCTTATAAAGACACACTTAGTCAAAACGGACTAACAGGATTAGAAGCTTTAAGTAGTCTTGCTTCACAAGTAGGTGCAACTCTACGATGGAATGGTAATACTCATTATATTATTGCTTATCCTAATTATCATGCGGGGACCTGGAGAATAAGAGATCAAAGACTTATAAGATCTATTACATATAAACATCATTTAGATCTTGGTCTTGGTGTTACAGGTTCAGGTGTTCTAGGTATTCCTGTTAACCAATTTTATGACATTTCTCAACGTCAACTATTTAATCAAGTCTCTCAGACTAGAGAAGTATTTAGACATGGACCATCTATTTCTAATAAACCTACCTCCTCAGATCCTCCTGTGATATTTGATTTACCTAATGATGTGGGTAATGTAGTTTTCCAATTTTTAATAGGAACTACCAATGAAGATACAGATTTTGCTGAGTTTGGTGGAATTGGAACAGGTGGAACGGGAATTACAACTAATCCCGATAACTGGACATCTCTTCCTCCCGGATTTATACAAATAGGTAATTTTTATAGACAAGGAAAGAGAGCCGTAATACCTTATACGTTCTTTCCTGATCATCCTAAAGTCAATAAAGGCAACTTTAGTCTTAATTTTGGAATCGAGAGAATTTCTTCTGAAGTTCTTTGGAGAAAATCAGAACTTGAAGTTGAAGAAGCTAGAAGAGAATTATTAGCAAGAATTAAATCTAACAATAGATTTATTAGAACATTCTCAGCTACTATTGTGTGCGATTTTTATGGTGCTGTTCCTCTCCCCGGAATGTTTGTTGACTTTAATTTTTGTGGTAGATCTATTACAGGTATAATAGAGTCAGTTAGTGTGACAGATATGAATAGCTTAACAGTGGAAATTGCTCAATATCTGAGAGTCAATTTCTTAGATAGAAAGATGGAACAAGACTATAATCAAGGTAACTATTTTACTGATGGAAGTGTAGGAGCTTCTCCATAATGGGATTAAAAGAATCAATTACTAGAATCGCTAGAGAGGAAGCCAATACAGCTTTTAGAGAATATTTTGCTATCCATTCTCAAAAAACTCAAAGTTGTCAAAATGTAGCAGTTATACAAAGCATTGATTTAGCTACTGGAACTGCAGATGTTCTTCTTCCTGACGGAACAATAAAGACTGTATATCCGACTGGAAACATTGCTCTTAATGTTGGAACTTATGTTCAACTCTCGGGAGAGTTTATAGTTTCATAATGAAGGGTAAAGATTATACAAAAAAGGAAGCTAAGAAAGCTACTCGTAGTGTCTTAAATAACTTTTATTTAAATCAATTGAGAAATCTTTCATGTTGTGAGAGCTTAGCTAGATTGAATGAGGAACGAACAGAAGCTACTCTTCCTGATGGTACTGTTCTTGAATGCTTTCCGCGAGGACTCCCTTCAACATATAACAATATAACAAAAGTTGGAGATAAGTGTATTGCTAATCGTCCTGCACCTATTCAGACAGGATTTAATAAGAAATCTAAAGCTTACGTCGTTCAAAGAGTTAACTCTGGAAGTCAAGAAGATAGGATTTTATATATAAGAGAAGTAGGAGATTCTGTTTTATATCCGATCCCCAGACTACTTGATGCTGATATTCCTTTATTTCAATATTTGGCTGGATTTAGCTCAGATGGAAAAAATCTATATATTGGTTCAAATAAAGTAATTCCTCCAAATAATGCTTCCGTAGACATAACTCACTTAGAAGCACATTGGATTATATTAAAAGATATTAAATTAGTTCCTCCTACTGGTAATCAAGTGTATGGTACTATTGAGTATGAGGACAGTTCATCAGGAGTAATAGATTTAACTCAAAAATTTATTTTAAATATAAAAGATAGAATTAGGCCTCCAGAACAAGGTCAAACAGAAGAACCAATGGGACTTTCGGGAGAAAATAGAATAGGAAGTCTTTTTGTTTTATGGCCTCCAGATGATTCCGAAATTATAACAAAAGAAGATGTAATAGATTTTATTCAGGATATAGCCGATT
>FRDC01002677.1_pt5 | contig 15447 bp, 14 predicted proteins | sample 1106171 | NCBI WGS metagenome assembly FRDC01 (sample SAMEA3930566, study PRJEB13176) | freshwater metagenome | biome: Drinking water system; feature: drinking water; material: water | place: Singapore | collected 2014-12-20 | reverse complement strand
TTACGGCGTCCGGATTCCATGGGCCCCCTCCATAGTTCTTTTCGGCAATTAGGTAGGGCTTCTTCAATAGATATGCCGTCTAATAGCCTTTTGGCGCAGGTCCTGCCGACGAAGACGCCAGCAGGTGTCCACGAACCAAGCTAAATTCGCCCGCTGAAAATTTCTCATTGTGAGACGGCCCGAGAATTTCTTCTCAGTCGGGTCGCTCATCGAGGTGAGCATTGCGCTCCCCGAGCGACCTCGCCTAGTCTCGCGGCCGTTCCAACAAATCAAGGGGAGTCCTTCGCATGACCGCTATCGCGCTTCGTTCGCTGATGCCGTCCGTTCTCGGTTCGATCCTCGTGCTCGCTCTCGGCGCCTGCTCGGGCGGCGGCGGTGGAGGAGGCGGCGGAACGGGGCCCGACACTCCCCTGCCGAAGCTGAACTCCTGCGACGACGTCATCACCCAAGAGAAGATCGACGCGTTCGTCGCGTCCGGCGAGATCCCCGCTCTCGGTGGCCTGGTCGGTTACGGCAGCGCCAGCTGCGACGAGCGCAAAGAGCAGAACGGTCAGATCGCGACGCGCAAAGTGACCGGCTTCGCGGCTCTCTCCGCCATCCCCGCCATCCAGCTCACCGGCCGCGCGGAGATCAAGGACAACTCGGTCTTCGGCCGTAAAGCCGAGATCGAAATCAAGCGCTCGGAAATGAAGAACGAAGACCTCGAGAAGGTCATCAAGGCGTTCCGCTCCGGCAGCGGCCGCGCTCAATCGAGCCCCACGATCTCGATTCGTGAACCGTCGTTCAACGCGGTTCTCTTGGGCGATCTTCCGAAGACGGACGTCTTCGTCCGCCGCGTGCCAGACGGCGACAAAGAAAAGCTTGTCATCGCTCTCGACGTTCCCAACGGGCTCTCGGGCGCGTTCCAGTCGGCGCTAAACTCTTATGTTTCAGGCCAGCCGATCGTTCTCTACGCCGAAACGGAGCCGGCCACCGCCACGATCTTGCGGGGAACGGCTCGCGCGGGCTCGGCGGTTCGGGTGGGAACATTCAAGCGCGTCGGCATCGCGAGCTATCTCTCGGAGACGTGGAGCAAGATCTCGAGCCTCGCGTACGACGACAAGAATATTCCCTACGCGTGGATGGGCGAAGCCCACTCTTGGTGGCCTTCGCTGAAGATAACGACCGCCGACGGACAGCGCGAGTGGAAAGGCGCTTGGTCGCTGGCGAGCTCGCTCTGGAACCCGCGCTCGTTCCGCACCGACCAGATCGGCGCTGAAAACGCCATGAAGGCGCTGAGCTTCCTGATGCTTCTTGACCCCGCCAGCGCCGCCAAGCCCTATGCCGACAAGGCCGAGCGTCTACGCTACTTCCTTGCCGGAGAGCGGCTCTATAAAGAGACCCTGCTGCTCGTCGAAACGCGTCCTTACAATGTCGAGCAAGAGGAAACGATCTTCGCTCTCGCCCATCGCCTTCTCCGCGGCTCGCGCTCGGAGGCGTGGGAGAAAGCGAAGTCGCTCGCCGTCCGCGCGCGCTTTTCGCAGACCACGATCGATCTCGTCTTCGACGTGATCAGCTGGGTCGAGACGTTCGACCGCTACTCGGCCGTCGAAAAGGGCGAGGAGATCGTTCTCGCCAAAGGCGCCGACCGCGCGCGCTTCGAACTGCTCAAGGAGTTCGCCTCGTATCTCTCATCCAACGGACACCAACGTACGGCCCCCCAGAAAGCGATCGAGTACGTCATCGATAAGAAAATCTCCTCGGAGCAAGTCGCGGCATTCAAGAAGGCGCACGCGTTTTTGAAAACGACCCGCTCCTCTCACAACGCCCTCGATAAAGCCGAGCAATATCTCGCCACCCTGACCGCGGACCAAGTCGATCGGATCATCTCTCTTCATGAGTTTCTGAAGAACACGAGAGAGTCCTACTACGCCCTCGACAAAGCGGAAAAGTATGTCATCGAGCTGAAGCTCTCCAAAGACGTGACCGACGCCCTGGTCAAAGCGCACGAATGGCTGAAAACGACGAGGGAGTCCTACCACGCCCTCACCAAGGCGGAAGACTATCTTTTGACCAGGAAGCTCACGCCCGGAAAAATCGATCAGCTGAAGAAGCTCGAGCTGTTCATCAGAACGACGAGGGAGTCTTATTACTCTCTCCAGAAAGCCGAGGATCTGGTGATCGAAAAGAAGCTCTCGGATGAGCAAACCGATCTCATCGCCGAGGCGCATGAATGGCTCAAGACCACCAGAGAGTCCTACTATGCTTGGGACAAGTCGGTGAAGTACGTCGTCGAAAAGAAGATGACGCGAGTCGTGTTTCAGAGACTGAAGACGGCGCACGACAACTACAAGAAAAAGGGCGATTACGACGCTCTGGCGAAAGCCGAGCGCGAGGCCGGCCTTTAAAGGAACCAAAGCGCGGCCATCGCCACGAGCGTGGGCGGGGCCGCGTAGAGCGCGAGCTTGAGAGCGCTGATCCCCCCTTCGCCGAAACGATCCTGAAGAATCGAATAGCCCGCCGGATTCGGCGCGTTCGCGATCACGGTCATGCCGCCGGCGGCGACCGCGCCCGCGACGAGCGCATATTTTTGCGGATCCGTGATGCCTTCGATGAGCGAGCCTAAGTAGGTCAGCGCCGCGTTGTCCGTGAAGGTCGTCAGCAGCGCTGCGCCCGCGAAGAGACCGAACGAGTCGAGCCCTCGGATGACCGGATCGAGCCACCAGCGCTGATGGGAACCGAGCACCACGAGCCCCGCGAGGAAGAAGCCGACGAGAAGGCTTTCGCGCAGCTTGATTTCCGTTTGGTACTCCTTCGTGATCGTCGTGACTCCCAGGAAAAACAGGAAGAGCCCCATGAACACGGTCGCGTGATGGGCTGTTGCCACGACGGCCGCCAGAATTAAAACGTGGATCCCGGTCAGCCACCCGGGCACCGCGCGTCCGGCCTGTTTCACTTCGGTGACACGGATCGAACCGAGCTCGCGGCGGAGCACGTAGGCCGCTCCGAACGCGTTGACGACGGCGGCCAGAACCGACTTCCATCCGAACATCGCGAAGACGTCGCCGAGGCCCCACCCCCAGCGTGCCGCGACCATCAAGACCGGGGGCGCCGCGAAGTGCGTGAGCACGCCGCCGATCGAGATGTTCACGAACAGCGCCGCCAGCGTCACGTACTTGAACTTCTCCGACACGGCCGCCTCATAGTAACGGGCGCGCAGGATCAGCGCGACCAAGGTCATCGCCGCTGGCTCCGTGAGCAAGCTGCCGAGGAGCGGGCCGACGAGAAGGCAGGAAACGTAGGTGACCCACTCCCGGCCGCCCGAGACCGCCTTCGCCGCGCCGATGATGATTCCGCGCGCGAGCTCGACCAAGGGGCGGGTCGCCGCGACGGCCATGATCACGAAAACGAAAAGCGGCTCGGTGAAGTTCAGGCTCTCGAGAAACGCGATCGCCTGTCCCGGGCCCGCGATCGCGGCCATCGCCGCGATCAAAAGGCCCGCCCACAAACCGAAGACGACTTCGACTTCGCCGAGAAGATGGAACAGGTTTTCGCCGACCGAGCCCTCGGCAAAACGCGCAGCCAAACGCTGAAAACGGCTCGCCGCCAAGGTATGGAGGACCGCGAGAGCAAAGAGGACCGTGGCCAGCTGCGAAATCAGTGAAGCGTCCATGTGGCTTAGAGCGTAGCCGCCGGAATGTAATCCTGGCAAATCCACAGCCCCGAATTGTCTCCACGAAAGCGAATTAAACGCGCCCCCAGACCTCCTTCGGTGTCGAAAAACACCTCAGGCCGGTATCCTTTTTCCTCCCAGGATGCACCACTTGCAAAGACTTCGGGAGTACGAGATCTATTCCTGTTTCCACAGGAAAATCCACGCATTCAATCGAACCGGAGATACGACGAATGAAGCTCTCGAAAGGTGTTCTTGCAGCCACCGCTTTCATCATGACGGCATCGGCTTCGACCCAAGCGTTCGGCTGGGCCGACCTCGGCCACCAAGTGATCGGCGAAGTCGCCGAACAGAACCTGAGCCAGAAAGGGAAAGACTTCATCCGCGGCGTTCTCGGTATCGAGGCCCTCGCGGTCGCGAGCACGTTCCCCGACCACAGCCGCAGCGACGAGCGCTTCGGTCACTACAATCCCGATCCGGACAAGATGGATCACTTCGACTTCTCGCCTTTTCACTTCTGCGAAATCCCCGTCGGCGACACCTGGACGACGCGCGCGAAAAAGCCCATGAAGGATTGCTACGGAGCGATCAAGAACGGCATGGATCTGCTCGCCAGCCGCACGGCCACGCGCGAAGAGAAGATCATCGCGCTTCGCTACCTCGTTCACGTGGTCGGCGACATCCACCAGCCTCTGCACGTCGGTAACGGCTACGACCGCGGCGCTAACGCCTGCGAAGTGAAGTGGGCGAACTCTAACGGCAGCGTTTATCCCTTAAAGCTTCACGAGGCCTGGGACTCGAACATCGTTCGCTTCCTCGGCGAGGAGATGGGCGATAAGTCGAAGCCCAACGGCGCCGGCGCACTCCGCTACTACAATCAGTACGCGAAAGCCCTCAAGCAACGCAATCCCGGCATGTACAACGAAGCCGCCAAGCAAAAGGCCGCCGGCGGTCTCGACTTCGTCGCGTGGCTGGAAGAAGCCGCGAAGTTCCGCGAGAGCATCTATCCCGATAAAGCGGACGACATGAAAGACGTGAAGAAGGGCGAAGAGTACAAGAATCGCCCCTACTGCGGCTGGTATCTGAACCAGGAAAAAGACAAGGCGACCGTCAACAAGGTCGATCGCAACAAGGTCCCGACGCTCGACAAAGCCTACCAGGACAAGCACGTCGCGTTCGTCGAGAAGCAGCTCGTGACCGGCGGTCTGAGACTGGCGTCCATTATCGACGCGATCGCGCTGAAAGCGGCGACGCCCGCGCCGATCGACGACGCCCAACAAGACAAGATCATCAAATCAGTGCAAGAGGCTCTTCGGAACAAGTGACATCAGGTCACGGCTTGCACGCAGCGGACTGAAGACCCCGGACGACTGGGGTCCCAGTTCGTCGTTCTTCACTTTAGACTGATCGATCGATCCGTCTTCCTTCACCGCGAACGTATGAGCGAGGACTCCGTACAACAGCGTGACCGGCTTTGGTCCGCTGTTGTCGATGGCGAACACCGCTCCGCCCGAAACTCCGTACCAAGCGCCACAGGTCGTCTCTTCGAGCGGGCCTTCGTAACCGATGTCCCGTGGCTTGGGCGGGAAGGTGCCGATCACGCCCGTCGCGCGGCAGCCTTCGGCGATCGTGCGGCGCAAGCCCGGCGCCGGGAAACCGACGACGAACAAAGGAAGACCGGCGGGCGCGGGCGTGAGCACGATCTTGTGGTTGAACTCGACTTTGCCTTTGGTTTTGTCGGCGTTGTAGCGGACGAAAACGATGTCGTTCGGAGCCGAGTCGAACTGGATGCCGGTGATGTCGGGCGCGCCGAACGTCATCAAACCGTCATTGGTTCCGAAGGTCAGGCTGAGGGCCTTGAGGTTGCGGGCGGCGTCCGCCTGGCTCATGCCTTTGTGGGTGAAGCAATGTCTGGCCGTGACCGCTAGACCGTGCTGGAGGATCCAGGCGGCGCAGGCGAAGCCGCCGTTGAAGCCGAGCTTGCCGACCCACCGGTATTCGGTGGTCACCAGGCGACGCGAGCCTTCGACGGGGGACTGGGCTTGCGCCGATGTTGAGGCGGCGGTCGCGAGAAGTGCTGCCAAGAGCGCAACGGTGACTTTCATAAAGAGCATCCTCGAGCGGGTGAAAGTTGTAGCAACGGGACTGAGCAAGACGAGGACCACGACAGCTTCAGCAGGGCCCTTTTCAGAGCGAAGTTCATGGAAAAATTCCAAGTAAAACTGGAGTTTTGTGAGGGACGGTGGTTGACCATGCCTGGGTTGCGGGTTCAATTGAGTCGATGTCTTCCACCCTCCCTTCGGCGAAACGAGACCGGCTCGTCCTGAGCTCTTTGCTGGGTCTCAAGCTGTTCACGGCGATCGTGGCTTGCTTCGTTCCTTTCACGCTTCCGCACGTGATCCGCCAGCTCGACACGATGGGCGTCTCTCTCCGCTACTGGCTGCGATGGACGGTGGAGCCGTCGGCGCCTTGGCCGCTGCTTCCGGCGGTGCTCACCGCGGGCGAAACTTCGGGCATCACGCCGATGGAGTTTCCGCTGATGAATCTCCTGTACGCTCCGGCGTTCGCGCTGCCGATCGAGGGCGCCAGGGTCGTCGCCATGCTCGCGCACGTCGCGGCCTGCACGGCGCTCACCGTCTGGCACGCGTGGCTTTGGCGGGGAAAAAAGATCGCGGGAGCGCCGGCGGACCTGGCGGCGATGCTGCTTCCGATCGTCGGCGTCAGCACCATGTTCATTTTCCGGTTCATGCCCGACTACCTCGCCTTCATCCTGATCTCGAGCGCCATCGCACTCAGCTGGGAAAAGCCGAGGCCGATCCCGAGCACTCTGTTGGCGGGGCTGGCGCTGCTGATCAAGCCGCCGGTCATCGTCGCGGCGGCGCTCCTCTTGGCGCTGCCGCGTGAACGCCGCTCAATTCGTGCGCTGGCCGGCCACGCGCTATGGTTGGCGCCGGCGGTGATCGCGGCGCTTCTCTACTTCAAACCGGGGCTAGCGTTCATCAAGTCGGTCTCGGACTATCCGCCGTATTTCTATACGGACCTCAGAAACCCGCTGTTCAGCCTCGCGACCGCGCTCGCGCGACCCGACATGATGCTTGCGCTGCTGAACAAAGACATCTTCGCTCCACCGTTCGCTCTCGTCGCGGTCGCGCACTTCGCGTTCTGGGAATCGTTTCGCGTGAAGGCGAATTGGCAGGGCTCGATCCTGTGGCTCGTCCTCGCGCTGCAGATTCTCGGCGTCGCCGCTCTCGACGGCACGCACGGCTTCATTCACGCCTACTACTACGTCGGCACTTCGATGACGGCGGCGCTGATCTTCGCCGATCTCATCGCGCGCTCGGGCCCGCGCTCCTGGTTCCCGGTTCTCGTGTACCTGCCGCTCGTCGCGTTTCACGTCGAGCGCGCGCTCTACGAAACGAGACCCATCACGGGTTGGATCGACGGCAACGGATGGTACCGCCAATGTCAGGAGCTCAAAGCGCGCAATGCCGAGTTTCCTTGGGATCGCGGTTACCGCTTCCGCTCCGAGGTCACGCAATATCCAGAGCTGGGAATATGCTTCGGGGAAATCCAAAACGCGACGCGCGGGGATTACGGGTTTTTTAGAATTCACGAGCCGCTTCAAGAGGGCTGCCGCGTGGAGGACCAGACGCGCGATCTCAAACTCGTCATTTGCAACCGCTGACGCGGGACACTTCGGCACCGAGCTCGGTTTCCAAATATCACCGATTCGTCATTTGAAGCGTTTTTTCCGGGACGTTAAATTGCATTCCCTCCGCCGACGTTCGAGAGCGCGCGAAAAGGGGGTCAAATGACACTGTCCGATTTGTCGATACGCCGGCCCGTTTTCGCGTGGATGCTGATGCTCGGCTTGATCGGCTTCGGGGCGTTCTCCTTCTTCCGTCTCGGCGTCAGCCAGCTTCCCGATGTCGACTTTCCGGTCGTCACCGTCAGCCTGACCATGGAAGGCGCGGCGCCCGAAGTCATGGAGCTCGACGTCGTCGACGTGATCGAAGACAAGGTCATGAGCATCGCGGGTGTGCGCAAAGTCACCTCGAGCTCGAAGAACGGCAACGCCACCGTCACGGTCGAATTCGATTTGAGCCGCGACATCAACCTCGCGCTCCAAGACGTGCAAGCGCGCGTTTCGCAAGCGGCTCGGCAGCTGCCGACCGAGCTCGATCCGCCCACGATCACGAAGACGAATCCCGACGACCAGCCCATCGTCTTTCTCGCGCTCGAAGCGCCGAACATGCGGCGCGATCATCTCATGGTCTACGTGCGCGACGTTCTGAAAAACCAGATCGCGACCGTCCCCGGCGTGGGCGACATCCGCTTGAACGGCTACATCGATCCCGCCATGCGGATCTGGGTGAAGCCCGAAGCGCTCAAGCGTCACGGCCTCGCCGCCAACGACGTGATCCAAACGCTCGTGCTCGACCAAGTGGACCCGCCGGCGGGCCAGGTGGACTTCGGCATCAAGCAATACAATCTGCGTTTCTTCGGCGAAGCGTCCTCCCCGAAGGAGTTCGCGCGCATGAAGCTCGCGCGCACGGCCGGGCAAGCCGTCGACTGGGACCCGCCGCGGCTCGGGGACGTGGCCCGCATCGAGGAAGGGCTCGCCGACGTCACCAGCCTCAGCCGCTCAATGGGCAATCCCTCGATCAACCTCGGCATCGTCAAACAGCGCGGCTCCAACGCGGTTCGCGTCGCCGAGGACGTGCGCAAGCGCGTGGACGAGCTGCAAAGCCAGCTGCCGAACGGCGTGAAGCTCACGGTCAGCTTCGATTCGACCCGTTACGTGCGCGAGGCCGTCGACGATCTGAACTTCACGATCCTTCTCGCCGCGATTCTCACCGGCCTCGTAGTGTGGGCATTCCTGGGCGCGTTGTCCTCGACGTTCAACGTCCTGATGGCGATTCCCGTCTCCATCATCGGCACGTTCACGATCTTCTATTTCGCCGGCTTTACGCTGAACACGTTCACGCTTCTCGCCCTCAACCTCGCCATCGGTATCGTCGTCGACGACGCGATCATGGTGACCGAGAACATCGTGCGCCATCGCGAGATGGGTAAATCGCGCATCCGCGCGGCGCTGGATGGAGCCAAGGAGATCACCTTCGCCGCGATGGCCGCGAGCGTTTCGGTCATCGCGATCTTCCTGCCGGTCGCTTTCATGCAGGGCTTGATGGGCAAGTTCTTCTTCCAGTTCGGCGTCGCGATGTCCGTCGCGGTGGCGATCTCGCTGCTCGAAGCGGTCACGCTCACGCCGATGCGGGCCGCGGTCTTTCACGGCGCGGGCGCGCACGCGCGCAAACGCGGCATCTTCCTTCTGGTCGAGCGCCTGCTGGATTGGCTCACCCTCGTCTACGAGCGCACGCTGGCGACGGCTCTGCGATTTCGCTGGGTCGTGATCGGCGGAACCCTCGCGATCGCCGTCGTGAGCGGTCTCACCTATACGAAGCTCCGGCAGGAGTTCCTGCCGCCGGAGGACCAAAGCCGTTTCATCATGCGCATCCAAGCGCCGATCGGATCCTCGCTCGCGGTGACCAACGAAAAAATGAAAGTGGTCGAAGCGTTCTTACTGGGCCGGTCGGAAATCGATCGTTTCAACGTCAACGTCGGAGGCGGTGGTGGCGGCGGCGGCGACGTCAATACCGGCTTCACGTTCGTGACGCTCAAGGAGCGCGGCAACCGCGGCGTGGATCCCGCCAAAGGCCGCGAGCTCACGCAACACGAGCTGATGCAGGTCGCGCGCGAAACTCTGAAGAAACAGCTTCCGGGAGTCCGCGTCGTCGTACAAGACCTCTCAATGCGCGGACTCACCACGGGCCGCGGCTTTCCTGTCGAGTTCACGATCCAGGGACCCAACTGGGACACGCTCGGCGGCTCCGCCCGCAAGATCATGGACGAGCTCGGCAAGAGCGGGGTCGTGACCGACATCGACACCGACTATCGCGTGGGCATGCCCGAGGTCCAGATCAAGCCCGATCGCGAAGCCGCGACGGATCGCACGCTCAACATGACCCAGCTCGGGCAGACCTTGAGCTCGATGGTCGGCGGCATCAAGATCGGACAGTACGCCAAAGACGGGCACCGCTACGACGTGCGCATGAAGATGGATGCTCCCGAGGACCAGGGCGTTCGCGAGCGCATCGCCGAGCTGCGCGTACGCAACCAGGTCGGCAACCTCACGCCCCTGGCCAGCGTCGTGAAGGTCGTCGAAAAGCCCACCGTGCAGTCGATCTCGCGCCTCAACCGGCAACGCGCGGTCACGATCTACGCCAACGTGCGTGCGGGAGTTTCGCAGAAGGACGCGCTCGTGAAAGCTCAGGAAGTGTCGAAGAGCATTCTGCCCGACGGCTACACTGTGAGGATCAGCGGCAGCGCGCAGACGTTCATGGAATCTTTCAACAGCTTGCTCGTCGCTCTCGCGATGGGTTTGTTCGTCGCCTACATGGTACTCGCGACCCAGTTCAACAGCTTCATCCATCCGTTGACGATCTTGATGGCGCTCCCGTTCAGCTTGGTGGGCGCGTTCCTCGCACTGTACCTCGCGAACCAGTCGCTCAACATCTACAGCATGATCGGCCTGATCCTGCTCATGGGCATCGCGAAGAAAAACTCGATTCTCCTCGTCGACTTCACCAATCACGTAAGGAAAAGGGACCGGGTTCCGGTCGTGGAAGCGCTCCTCGAAGCCTGCCCGATCCGGCTTCGCCCGATCCTCATGACGTCGATGGCGACGGTCGCCGGCGCGATCCCCGCGGCGCTGGCGATCGGCCCGGGTTCGGAGACGCGCATTCCGATGGCGGTCACGGTCATCGGCGGCGTCGTGATCTCGACGCTGTTCTCGCTCTACTTGATTCCTTGCGTGTATCTGGTCCTGAGCCCGTTCGAAGGCACGAGGTACGCGCGCGAGCTCAGTGAACTTGAGGAGGCGGAGGCAAACGCCGCGCCGTCGCCTCGCGGGCCCGGCCGTCGATCGGAGCGTCCACCAACGGACCTGTCTCACTGAGCCTGGAAGTGCCGCAACCGGCGGGTGTCCTTCCGTAAGAAGCCGACTCGGAGTAGGTCGTCCGGCAGGCCGGCAGGCGCGAAACCTCGCGCGCGATGCCGTTCTGGACTTCGGGAAGTTTCGGAATGCCCAAGTGCCATGCGCCCGTGTGGCTCACGTCGATGTTGCGGCAGCCGCGCACGGGATAACCGACTAGACCCAAGCCGCCGAAGTCGTTCTTTTCGTAGTAGTTCACGCAGCGGTCGACGTTGGTCGGAATGTCGTAGTGCATGCTGAAGAGACCGTCGAGAAGCACGTTGTGCGTCTTCACGCGCGGGTCGGCGGTCATAACGAGATCGACGCTGATGCCGAGCTTCTTGAGCTGCGCCGCCATCTGCTTGGCCGCGTAGCCGCCGAAACTGTAACCGAGGATCGTGATCGTCGAATAGACGGGTTTCCCGCTGCCATCCGGATNNGATTCGGGTACGGTTTTGTCGCGAGCTCGTAGGCGCAACGAACGGGATCGGTGATGAAGTGACTGCCCACCGTCATCTGGCTGAAGTACTTGAAATGCACGTCGGGCGCGCGCGCGGCGCCCCGCCCGATCATGTCGTTCATGAGGTTGCCGATGGGCGGATTGAGAGCGCCGCTCGGGCCCCAAGCGCGGACCGTCGCTTCACCGATCGGGTTATAAGACATCAAGCCGTCGAAGCCGAGCACGATGCGGCTGGGTTTGCTGGGCGCTTCGCGCCGGCATTTTTCCTGGTAAGCCGTGGGCCGGCCCAAAAGCGCGTGCGCGTTCCTTCTGNNNTGACTTCCGGAGGCGCGGGTTGGGCCTTGGGTTCCGCGATCGTGGGAGGCGGAGCTCTGCGTTTGGGCCCGTTCTGGACACGACCCTGCTCGACGACGGTGGTGATCTTCTTGAACTCGTTGTAGTTGCGCGTTCCGATCTCTTTCAGGCAATCGGGAGGCGTCTTGTTGTTGCGCGTGTAATAGTCGGAATAGAAAACCGCGCTTCGCCCGTCCGGATCGATGATGTCGCTGTAACCGGCGAAAGCGGGCTCCGCCGCGAAAATGACCGCCAGCATGGCGAATTCGGAAATGGCAATCCTTCGGCCCATGCAGCTAGTGAAAAGCAAAGGCCTCGCCGTGCGAGCGAGGCCCTACGAGACTTGAGTGTCTCAAAACGAGACGGGGCCGTAGATAAGCCCACGCCTGTCTAAAAACTTACTTCGCGCCGGTGAGGAGCCGCAGGCGCTTGCCGAGCGANNGAACGGGCCACCGCAGGGTGCGCGGGAACGCTGCCGTGCGAGGCCTGGCCGGTGAGGTTGACGTTCTGGTCAGCGCCGTACACCGACTGGCCCGGGAGCGGAGCCGGAAGCGACTGATAGTAATTCTCCCAGTTCTTCACCTTGCCCACGCGCGATATATTGCCCTTGAAGATGACGCCGTCGAGCGTGAAGACGGTATCGACCGGTATGCCGCGCTTGCCGAGCGAAGCCGCCAGATACCCCGCCGATTGAGCGCCGTTCGAATGACCGACGACGATCAGCTTACGGCCCGGCACTTTCATCCACGCGCGAGCGCAGACTTCGGGTTTCGAATATCCGCCGCTGAACATGGTGATCTCGGTTTCGCCGAAGACGATGACTTCGAGCTTGTCGCCGTACTTCGCGACGACGGGACCGAGGAGACCCGCGGCCATCAGGCCGCCGAACCCGGAACGGGGCATCGGGCCGAGCGCTTTACCGGTGCTTTTGTTGATGTGCAGGCGATAGAGCGTCGCGTTCGTCATGGGACTGTACATCGCCATGCCTTCGAAGCCGACGATGAGGACTTTCACGCCGGTCACTTTCGCGCGCTGCGAGAGCCGCTCGCATTTTCCTGCTGGGTCGGAGCTGAGATCCTTGATCGCGGGGTACATCGCCTGCGAGATCGCGGGCATCGAGAGAATGAAAAAAATCGCTGAAAAGACGATTTTCGTTACATGGGTCGGCATCATGTAAGTCCCTTTCCTTGGATAAACGTACGGATTCGCAGCGCTTGAAACACCATGTCTCGGCGCCCTGCTTGGTTTGCCGCCTATGATGCAATCTTCGGAGCAATCCTTAAGCTACTCGCGGGAAGATCCGCCGCCTTTGACCGACTGCCAGGCGTCGCGGATCGTGTCGAGCTGACCGGACTTCTTCATGTAGAGAAACGCGAAAGCGATGATGATGAACGCAATCGCGATGCCGAGGATCTTATCCAAACCTTTTTGATCGGAACCGCTCACGCCTCAGGTTTCCTTCATTTGCTGACGATCATCGTCCACTCGGGACCCGAGCTGATCTTATGCTTCTTGGCGAAGTCAGCCATGTTGAGCGCGATCGAAAGGTTGAGCAAGCTGTTGAAATAGAGCAGCGGTCGCCCTTCCTTAACGGCGCCGAATGTTTCGACGAGCGGAACGCGGTCGTCGAAGACGACGCTCTTACCCTTCATGATTCGCACGCGCAGGCTTTTCTGTGCGCCCGGGAACGTCTCGATCGCCATCTTTTTGGGAATGTTGGTCCAGACGTTGCCGTAGTTCGGGTCGAGGATCGCAATCATCCCCTTGATCTCCCCGTTTTTCGCTTCCGCTTTCTGATAGGCGATGCGAACGGGCGGGCCCTTCAACACCTCGCCCGCGTCGTCGTACTTGAGCGCGCCGGAGGCGATCCGGGCGCCGACATAAGCGTAGAGATCGCGGCCGTGAAAGGTGTAAGACTCCGAAGATCCCTTTAAGCGCTGCTTGGTTTCGTCGATCACGCGAACCGAAACGAGGCCCGAGTCCTCTTCGATCAAGGTGAGAAGCCCGTTGTCGGGACCGACGAAGTAATGACCACTCTTGGAAAGCGCGACGGCGGAGCGCCGGTCGGTGCCGACGCCGGGATCGACGACGGAAACGAAGACGGTCCCGCTCGGCCAGTACTTGTACGTCTGGCTTAGGCGGTACGCGCCTTCCCAAATATTGTACGGCGGAACCTCATGCGTGAGATCGGAAACGACCAGCGAAGGAGACACGTCGTAAGCGACGCCCTTCATCGCGCTCACCGCGCCGTCTTTCAAGCTGAAGTCGGTCATCAGGACGAGGAAGCCGCCGGAGGCGGGCTTCTGCTCGCCGGAGATGGGTTGCGTGACGCAGGCGCCGCTGACGAGAAGAAACGCGAGGGCAAGAACGATGCGGATCATTTCACTCCCGAGGACGTCTGTCGATGCGAAGGAACACCGGTCTTGATCACCTTACCCGAACCGGGATCGATCTGGCTGCGCATGCAGGTACCGAATTTGTCCTCCATCGACGAGAGCGCCGACTTCTGCCCGTAAGCGGTCACGTGCTCGGAGACGCGGGCGATGTGCCGCTGGAGAACGCAGGCCCTGAACCACGGCCAGGAGAACTCGCGTCCGTTCAGGAGCGAGAAGTGGATCTTGTCGTCTTGCGGATCCCACTTTCCGGCCCAGTAGAGCGACTCCACCATGTTCGCCGGCGTGAAATCGCGGAAGGTCGCCAAGTCGCCGACGGCCGCGCGATCCCACATCTGATAGTGTGCCAGCGCGTCGACCGCCTGCGGCCCGGCGTTGTAGGAGCCGACCGCGATCAGCCAGCCGGCGTGCAGCGGATAGTACTCTCCATGACCGGTGTCCTGGCACTTGCGCTTGAGGCCGTCGCCCGCCGCGTAGCGCTCGTTCTGCTTCATGCCAGCGGGCACGTATCGCTTGAAGAGATCGGCGATCTCATGCGCTTTGGCGGTGATCGCTTTCTGCGGCTCCGCGCAGTTGTCGATGAACGCCCGCGTGGCCTGGTATCGGATCTTCTGCACGGCTTCGGATGCCGGCGGAAACTGGCCGACGACGTCGTTGTAGGAAATGTTCTGGAAGTGCGACGGCATCAACCGGTACTCCGGCAGGCCGTTCAGCCGCGACTTCGCTATGTCGTAGAACGGTTTTACGAACGAAAGCTGCAAGTCTTCGCACTGCAATCCCGTCACGGGCCAGTTCATCTGCTTCTTCACCGCCGCGCTTTGCACGTTGGCCCACCGGCACCACTCGAGAATGTTGATCTGACCGATGCCGCACGAGTAGTTGTTGCCGTCTTGCGNNTGCCGAGCTCGGCGAAGAGCGACTCCTGGTAGAGCGCGCCCGTGAGAACATGCGCGGGCATTTTCACCGCCCGGCTCGCTTCGTAAATCGCTTTCACCTTCGTGGCCTGATTGGCGCCCGCGATCGACCACATCCACGCGATCTCGATCGTGATCGGCGCGTACGTGCCGGGCTTGAGCGCCTCGCGACGAAGCATTTCGGTCGAGCGGCAGTACTGGATCGGATGCTTGTGATTCTTGAAGTACGCGAGGTCGGCGGGATCCATGCCCGCGGGCCAATCCTTGCGCGGATCTTGAACGGAGGCGAGATCGGGGCACGGGCGATTGGGTCGGTGAGGCACGATCTCCTCGATGCATCCGACCGGAGGCTGCGACCAGTCCACCGCAGCTTGCGAGACATGCGACCACGCCATGCCAACCAAGACAACCAAAAAACCCAAGCCACCCATCCCCACTGTCGCCATTCGGACTCCCCCCGGAAGGGTACGGCCTTTCCTTCTGTAATCGACACATCTATATTCATTCGCGATTACAGAAAGAAAGGCCGTACCCTTTAATGGAATACTAAATCCGAATTGGTGTCCATCGGGGTGGACTGGTTTCAGGTCCGATGGTTGAATCGAATTCGGAGGATCAGGAGGAACGTATGGGGATCAAGGTCGTGCTCGCTTTCGCATTGT
>FRDC01004012.1_pt1 | contig 15458 bp, 19 predicted proteins | sample 1106171 | NCBI WGS metagenome assembly FRDC01 (sample SAMEA3930566, study PRJEB13176) | freshwater metagenome | biome: Drinking water system; feature: drinking water; material: water | place: Singapore | collected 2014-12-20 | reverse complement strand
AGGAGCGTGGGCAAAATGTGGTGCGTGTGAAGGCCCAAGACCTCGGCATAGTGGCCGATCGAGAGCTCGAACAGGCGCTGCAAGCCATGCGCGGCAAAAATCGAGGATTAAAGTAAGGCCCGACGGCCAATCTCAGTCGTGAGTCATTTTGAGACGGTGTTATCCAACACCTTGAATGATAAAAAATTCGACAAGTCAACTCTCGCCCAATTTGATCCTGCCCTGGAGAGATCTTTGCATCACATAAAAGAAACGGGAGGACCGATGAAAAAGCGAACTGGGATGATTGTTGCAGCGGTGCTGGGGTTGGCTCAGACCTCATGGGCGGGAACAGGTTCAAATGTCGCAAAAACTGCTGAGCAAGCTCTTCTGCGAACGAGCCGTGGGTTTGTAGCCCCGGTCAACGAGCGCAAAATCCTCACGAATAAAGCTTCGGAGATTTTCAAAGGGGATTACGCCTTGGACACGCTGGTTGTGGGTGACAAGAAAATTTATCTCCCGTTCGGGATGAAGGGAGAGCAGAGTTTTCATGCCACCCAAGCGAGAGACGGTACAACGATTGTTTTAAGCGGAAACAGTCGCATTTTCGGAAGACTCGAGGTCGACGGCTCAGGCAATTTGCGCCATCTGGAAGTCGACCTTCCAGAAAACCGATACACTCTCAATCAATATCGGCACGGCGACCTTTACCTGACTCTTTATCGAACGGAGGGACCGGACCGAAAGATTTTGGCAACCGGCGGTATCGGTCTCAATCTGGCACTTCCTCCAGGAGCCAAGTTTGTGGTTCTCGAGGACATGCGAGGACTTACCGAGACTGAAACTTCAGTGACTTTTTTAATCAGCAGCAGAGGTCAAGAGTTTCGCAAAACCTTGAAATTGAAAAATGGAGAAGGGCGCACCGTCACCATCACAGAAGGCGAATTAAACGACGCACGAGCCACCGCTCGAGAACTGGGTTGGACGCCAGAGCACGAACAAGTTCAAGGTGACTCACAAATCCGCAACTACCGAGGTCTGAGATGAGGCACCCCAACTGGATCGCACTTTTAACTGTCGGATTCTTCGCTCTGGATACTTCCGCTGCCGGACTGGGTAAGGTGTTCTTTCAATCAGCCAAATCTGCATCTGGGGATATGTCTCCAGCCCAAGCTGAAGAGATTTTGCGAACACTGCAAACTGCCAAAAACCCTGCGGGGACGGCTTCACAAAGGCGGCTGCTCACGGATCAGCTTGGAAGTGCGAAGGCCGTTGAAGTCCGCTTCGACGACGGACTAGTCGGATATCACATCGATCGAACCAAAACAGGCTTGCTCAGCCCGGACACGGTTTCTGTTGCCATCGAAGTCATGGCGGCCGGTCGTAGGGAGGCGGCCACTCTCAAACTTCAACTGCCAGCGAGGGTCGGTGTCGCGGGTGTTGAAGAGGTTCAAGACATCAAGTCTGCTGAGCCAGCTGTGACTCTCTTGCTCAACAACGGTTCCAACCAGTTTCGCAAAACCGTGACAGTGAAATACGGCGAGCCACGCGCTCTCACCGTGACTGAGGCTGAGTGGGACCAGACTCTGAGAAACGACGCGCCGGCAACCGTTCGATCACGAGCCTTAAAGTAAATTGGAGGGTTTATGAAGTACGCACTGACTTTGGCAATCTCGTTGACCGCAACTTCCGCTTGGGCGGGTGAGGGCACGAGATCCGTCGTGAACCTGCTCAAAGGCAGTCGACTCTTTGGACCACAAAAACTTGAAGTTCTCAAAGAGTCGGGATCCGAAGTTTTCTTTGGCACCGCAGGTTTGAACAAATTGGTGATTCTGGAGAGCAATTCTGTCGAGATCCATCTCCCTTACGGGTTCACGGGAAATCAGAAGTTTCTCGTCAGCAAACACAACGAAGGATTCGAAGTGAACACGGCCAGTCGTTACAGCTCGGGAAATATGGTGGTCGACCCCCAAGGGAAACTCCTACGCCTCACGCACGGTTCTCTTGACGGAAGTTCATATGGGTTGTCGAAGGTGCCTGGCCGAAGTGACTTGTATTATCTCTCGTTTTCAACCCACCAGGATTCCGTTCCTGGAATGGTGCGAACAGCTGGTACCCTGGTGAACCTGCCCGATGGTGGCCATATCGTCAGCGTAGAGAACTTTTCGAATCTCGGAGATTCATCGCTCAACGCGACCTTGGTGATCGAACGACGAGGGCGGCAATTTATAAAAACCGTGGATCTAGTTTTGGATCGCCGAATTGAGCAAAGCGTTCTGAAAATCGATCTCGAAAACGCTCAGACCGCAGGAAGACAAATGCGCGGCGAAACCTCTGCCAAGCGCGGTCTCAAATAGTGTTGCAAGAGATCGCCCTGCAGATCCATCGAGACTCGACCTCCATTTTTTGAACTTGCCGAGTAACATGAGGCTGATGCGAATAAAATATTTTCAACTCTCACAATGAAACACGTGTTAGAAGTGCGGCCCTCAGGTGAGAAAATCGACAGCCCGAGTGGGGTGAGGTTGATATGGGTTTGGCGAGAATCTTGCAGCTGATTCAAACAAAACTGGGGAGGCCAAATGTTTCAAAATAAATTCAGCACGGTTTTTCTGCTCATCTTGATCACCCCCCAAGTGCATGCAAACAACGTCACCAGATTGGTCTTCGGCCCCAAGAAATGGGCCAATTTGCCAGCAAACCCAGTGCAGTTGATCAACAAGCAGATTCGCTTTTTTGACGGTCAAAAGCTGACCTTCATGGATCCACCCTTTGGATTTGACGATTTCGCCAACAACTCCCAAGTGAGAGCCGCAGTTCAGCCCAATACGGGAAAAGTGACTCTCTTCACCACGGAAACAGGACCCAAAAGGCAATTCACTTTCAACGCAGACGGGTCCCTTGCGTACGTCGCCGGAGAGGTGCGAAGCCAGACCGAGAGACTGTCCTATCGCGCGTCGCACCTCTCATCCGAACTCAAGGGATATCAGCTGTATCATTTTGAGGTGAAAAGACTTTTCCCTGAAAGCAGAAACCAGTCCCTGCAAGTGCAAGTCGAAGAGCCTTTCACAGTGATGCGAGTGAGTGACATCACGACAGACAGTTTGGTGCTCGAACTTCGAAACGATGGCCAAGTCTACTCCCACACCCTGCAGCTTCCTCAAAATGGCGTGGCCCAATGGAACATTGACCGCTCTGTCCTGGAGCCCTCCGGAGGCCCTGGACCCAGCACGGTTCGCAACGCTGTGAGGTGAATGCGTCTCGACCTGAGACGCCTGTCAGAAGCTGAATCTCGCGTTCAGCAGTTTGACAGAACTGCAGCCGCAAAACTCGCAGCGTTGATGGCAGAAAATTTGCATCACTTCTAATCAGATCTGGAGGGATTCGATGATTCAAAATGATATTGGCAAAATTCTGGTTGTGGTGACCCTTTTCAGTCCAATCGCCCACGCTGCCAAAATACTCAAGACTGCGAGTCTGATCACCAGTCGATTCGAAAAAGATTTTCCAACAGTCCGTTTGCCAGACGGACGAAAGGTGGAGCTGCATAGCAATTTCCTACACATTCCAGGCAGCTTGAACACCGGACCCATGGAGCTGCCTTTGGGCTTTGCAGAAACGGCAAATCAAGTTCGCCACATTGAAGTGGATGAGGTGACTGGTACCCTCACAATCCAAGTCACCGACCTGCAAAATCCTCAACCCATGAAACTTGTCATGCAGTCCGACGGAACCATACGCTCTATCGATGGTGCCATTCCAGGAACGAATTCTCGCTATGCCGTGGAAACCTTGTCCGCAGATCCAAGCAACGGGTACAAGAAAGTGCGTCTCATCGTCACAGACTCCGAGAATCCCCAACTGCGCAGATACCTCAATTTGCAGCTCGCAAGAGAAATTGACCTGATCAATGTGAGCCACATCGGGCAGACCACCACCGTTTACCTGCGTGCCAACGGCAGGGAATACGTGCATCATCTGCCTCGCCCAGCTTTGGGATCGGACCTCCGCATCACCGTGAATGAATCCGACCTGAACTATGTGAGTCGCCAACTGGAGCAAATTCAACAGACCATTCGCATGCAAGAACGGGGTTTAAAGTGAAGATCATTTTATTTGGGCTCTTGATTCCTCAGTTGGCTTTGGCCGGATTGCTTAGCCAAGGTCACAGAACTGTTAGCGTTGTAAGGCCTGCCATCACTCTGGGTCGATCCGAAGCCCTTGTTCTGCAGAAGGGGATGCAGATTGAGAGGATCGAAAGGCAGCTTGTGGTCAGTTCTGATTTTGGCACGCAGCGAATTCAGCTCAATGAACGTTTCAACGATCCGGCTGTCGACATCAAGGTTCAGGCCCAACCAAACGGAGTCCACGTGGTCCGGCTCAAAAAAAAGGACCCCCGAGGAATGGGGAATCTCGCAACCTCAGAAATCAATGTCACAGCTCGCGGAGAACTCGGGTCCATTGAAGTTCATGATCCGAATCTAGGACAACACTACTTGCTGCGAAGATCCGGAAAAAGATCCGGGAACGCTCAAACTTTCGAAATGAAAGCCAATCTGGTGCAAGGAGATCAGATCTCACCTCGATTCGCCAGTTTCAGCGTTGAACATCCGCTCAAGCTTCAAGGGGTCTCTGTGGAAGACTCGCAAGCAGTGCTCCACCTTGCCGATCATGAAGGTCGAGAGTGGACTTATCGCAAATCTCTGTCGCTGACTCAGGGCGAACCGGTGCAAGTCGATGCAGATGCACTTTTCAGTCAGTCTCACGCTCCCGCCATTTCCAATCGGAGGGCCCTCAAATGAAACAGCACTTTCTCATTGCCATCGTGCTTTTTTCATCCCCGGTCCTCGCCGGTGAAGTGACTAACCTCGCAGACCAGCTCTTCAAAAAATTGGGTGTTGGAACAAGATTTCCCGTTCACAACATCGCCGACAATCGGTTCCTGTTCGCTTACATCGAAGACGCTGGCCGCGGCTTGAGATTGCGTGACTATGCAGAGAAAGAAGAGATCGAACTTTTGCTTCCGGCAGGTTTTGCCGATCGATTTGATGGACAGAACACCACCATTGAAAAAATCAAGGGTCAGTACATCCTCAAACACGATGACAAACTGACGGGCAAGTCGAGCGAACTTCGACTAGACACTAGAGGCAACGTTCTGCATGTACGAGCTCAATCCCATTCCGCAAATCAAAGTAGCCCTTACGAAGTTTCTCGATTGAGCTCCGGACCTGAAACTTATCTACTCAGGGCCTCAGGAGCACAAGCCAAAGTGACACTTCCGGATGAGCTCGGTCTGATCACCGTAGATGGGGTGACGTCGAGTGCCGACAAGACTTCAGTCACACTGAGAATGGAGAACAAGCTTGGCTTCGTTTTTAATAGCACCGTGGAACTCAGACGTGGGCAAACCGCAGAACACGTGATCGATATCGAACAGCTTGCCCTCCCGATGCAGACCGGTCCGACGCCAGGCCCTCGGGCTTTGAAATAGGAGGAGCTTTGAAATTGACTGTGTTCTTCGCGCTTCTCATCGCCCAACCACAGGCCCTGCGGGCCGGCTCGCTCAGCGAAGCTATTGCGTTGGTCAGCGTGGGCAAAAAGGCTTTCTTCAATAGAAAAACCAAAGTACTGACGGTTTTTGACGCAAAAACTGGCCTTGGGTTCGAAGTTCCTCTCCCCTACGGCTGGGAGCGCCAATCTGCGAACGCAATCGAAAATTTTCGCGTGCAAAATCTTGAGAACAGAAACTCGAGGTTCACCCGCGCAACGCTCAAACCTTGGTCCTCTTCGTCGATCATCGAGTTCAGTTCCAAGGGTGAACTGAACTCCTACGTGTACTCCGGCAGAGTTGACGAAATCTATCGTTGGATCGACGTCCGAAGGGCAAAACCGACAACGGATACCCGGTTGCTCAAAGAGGGGGAGTCGGGCAAGATTCTTCGGTTTCAATCTGTGGAGTTTCGTAAGGCCGATGCTCCAGCCCCCATCGCCACCAGCAGCATCAAACATGTCCACCTCCCAGAAGGTGTCAGCCTCGAGAGTGTTTCAGACATCAGCGGTCAGGGTGTGACGATCGTTCTCAAAACTGATCACGGATGGAGCTTCATTCGAACCTTACCCCATGGCGAGGATGGCACTTTGATCAAAGTGGAGATTCCTCAAGAAGCTGGCCCTGCAGTTCCGGCTACGAGAGCGCTTCGCTAAAAATCGCGGACGATCGATAAACTGCGGGCATCGCGTCCACAGGGCCCACAATCTGGCAAAGCTCCGAACTGCAGGCCGCGAGCTCCCCGTACTTCGGAAACAACACAAAGCCGGATTCCGGTGCCAGAAGCGAATCTCCACCTTGCGAAATTCCAAGCACTTCGCCTTTGCGAATGCTCTGCAAATTCTCAAAACCCGGATGCAACACAAGGCCAGGAGTCTTACGAACGACGGCTTTCTTCTCGAGAATGCGCGGGGATTGGGACAAAGTTTGAGAGAATCCCCTCACCGCCTCATCCAGAAAGCGAAACATCAGGTTTTTGCCAAAGCGAATCTGTTCTTCGTGAAAACCCTTTTGCCCCATTTCGACGGAGACACTCACATTTCCCTGGTACAGAATCCAATCATCCAACGGAGTTCCATCCACGGAAAACCCCCCTGCAGGGAAACCAATCACCGGGATTTCTGGATGAATCTGCATGGCCATAGATCGGACCCGAGCAGCGGCCGGCCCGATAAAAAAGGGTGAACGCGAGGGAAGCACAGTTTGATGAACGTCCAAATTCCATTGGGTCCAGGCAAACCACTTCTCATAGATTTTCGCGATTCTCTCCTCGAGAAACTGCGTGCTGGGAGTGCCAAAACTGCGATCCAAATCACGCTCGACATAACGCCGGTTTTGCAACGCGGCCTCCAGATTGCCGAGCCCCACTAAAAACGATGTCCGGGGCCAGCGTCGTTGAAAGTACCCAGCAACCACGCATTCACGCAAAAACTCACCGAGGGCCGCGAACCCTCCGACCTCATCGCCGTGGCTTCCCACAGTGATAGAGACGATGCGTTCCGAGTTTTGGGCGTAAAAAAAGGCGATTCGCTGATCCTCGTTGACCATTTCCACGAACTGCTCTTTGAGCAGCTGCAAAGCTTCTCTCACGCCTCGCAACTCCTCCACCAAGTTTCTCATAAACCCAGGGTATGGGAGCTGGGGGCATCAAGCCAAATTAAGAGGGTGTCAAGACGACAGTTCTTGTAGCTTTTCCTTGAGGTCCGAAAAGAGGCGGTCCATATGGGTGGGTCTTGCCCCCGGGGTCTCAGGGGTCTGTCTGGCAACAGGCTTGGACCACATTTCAAGAGCTTCTTTAAGATCCAATTTGGTCTTCTCCCAGGGTGAACCCTCGACGGGTCCCGCCGGGAGGTTCTCGTGCTCAATCTGCGGTTCTGCCTCCGGTGGGGAGGATTTTTCCTTCATCAATCGATCATTTTCCTTGGCAAATCAGTTTAGGATGATGAACAAACTATAGCAAAGAATTTTACGAGGTGAAAAATGTCTCACGAAATCATCTACACCATGAAGGGTGTCAGCAAAGTTTATCCGCCCAACCGCTATGTTCTAAAGAACATCTACCTCTCCTATTTTTACGGAGCCAAGATTGGCGTGCTGGGTCTGAACGGGTCCGGAAAATCCACGTTGCTGAAGATCATGGCAGGTTTGGATCAAGATTTCCTCGGCGAGGCTTTTCCTTCCAAAAAAATGAAAGTGGGATTTCTTCCTCAGGAGCCCGAACTGGATGCCAATCTCACAGTGAAAGAAAATATCTTCGCCGGCATGGGAGATCTGCCCCGCTGGATGAAAGAGTTCAACGAGATCTCCGAAAAGTTCAACAATCCCGATTTGGACCCGGATGAAATGAATCAGCTGATCGAAAAACAGGGCGAACTGCAGGAAAAAATCGAAGGCGCCGGTGGCTGGGAGGTGGATCAAAAAATTGAGATCGCAATGGACGCTCTTCGCTGCCCCGAGGGCGATGCGCGCATTGAAAAACTCTCAGGAGGAGAGCGCCGACGCGTGGCTCTGGCTCGTCTTTTGCTCTCGGAGCCAGACATTTTGCTATTGGATGAGCCCACCAACCACCTCGATGCCGAGAGTGTGGGATGGCTCGAGCAATACCTCGCCCGCTTTCCAGGCACCGTTATAGCTGTGACACACGATCGCTACTTTTTGGACAATGTGGCGGGTTGGATTCTCGAGCTGGATCGAGGGGAAGGCATCCCGTGGAAGGGCAACTACACGTCTTGGCTGGAGCAAAAAGAGAAACGCCTGGCCCAAGAGCAACAGACTCAGGAACGTCGCCAAAAGACCCTGGAGAGAGAGCTGGAGTGGGTTCGAGCCAACCCCAAAGCCCGACAAGCCAAATCGAAGGCGCGCGTGTCCAACTATGAGGCCATGCTGAAAGAGCCCACGCCGGAGAAATTGCAAGAACTCTCCATTTACATCCCCGCGGGTCCCCGTCTTGGGCAGGTGGTGATCGAGGCACAAAATGTTCTCAAAGGCTTCGGCGACAAGTTGCTGTTTGAAGACATGAACTTTTCCATTCCTCGCGGGGCCATCGTTGGAGTCATTGGCCCGAATGGAGTGGGGAAAACCACACTTTTTCGCATGATCACAGGCTCCGAGAAGCCGGATTCGGGATCCTTCAAGGTGGGGGAAACGGTCAAACTCGGCTACGTCGATCAGAGTCGAGACAGCCTATCGGCAGACCGCTCAGTTTTCGATGAAATCTCCGGAGGTCATGACGTCATTTCACTAGGCGGGCGAGAGGTTCCAGCTCGACAGTACGTGTCCTGGTTCAACTTCTCGGGCACGGATCAGCAGAAGAAAGTGGGGGTGCTCAGCGGTGGAGAACGCAATCGAGTTCACCTCGCTAAGACCCTGAAAAGCGGCGCAAATGTGCTTTTACTCGACGAACCCACCAATGATTTGGACGTCAACACCATGCGAGCTCTCGAGGAGGCTCTGCTGGAATTTGGTGGAACCGTGGTGGTCATTTCCCACGATCGCTGGTTTTTGGATCGCATTTGCACCCATTTGTTGGTCTTCGAAGGGGATTCGAAGGTCAATTTCTTCGTCGGAAACTACTCGGAATACGAGGAGGATCGCCGAAAACGCCTCGGAGACGCCGCCTTGCAACCCAAGAGAGTGCGCTTTCGCCCTCTCCACTAGAGAGGAAAAACCCCCTCTCTCGAGGGAGATTGAATTTTTTTTTGGACAAATGCGAGAAAGTGGCTACACTCTAGAGAAAAGCCAAACAAATGTCTGAAAAGACGACGGAGGAAATACATGGCAAAAAAAGCTACCAAAAAGACAGCAAAAGCTTCAAAGAAAGCTGCGACTAAGAAATCTGCTACAAAAAAAGTGGCAAAAAAATCTTCTCGCAAACCCAATCCCGCTTTCATGAAGCCTTTGACTCCAAGTGCAACTCTGGCTGCGATCGTGGGCTCTTCAGCTCTTCCTCGCACCCAAGTTGTGAAAAAACTTTGGGACTACATCAAAAAGAACAAACTCCAAGACAGCATGAATCGACGCAACATCAACGCCGATGACAAGTTGAAAGCTCTGTTTGGAAAAAGCGTTGTTTCTATGTTTGAAATGACCAAAATCGTCAGCAAACATTTGAAGTAACATTCAGAGGAAAAACTGATAAAAACCCACCGGAACATGGTGGGTTTTTTTTTGGAAAAGGGAATGAGACCTCAAGTCGTTCCGCTCAATGCGGATGAAATTCGAAAAATGCGAGTGGCCTGCCAGTTGGCTGCCCGTGCCCTGGAGCATGTGGGACGCTTCATACGCGCCGGTGTGACCACCAATGAATTGGACCAAATCGTACACGATTTCACACTCTCACACGATGCGATTCCGGCACCTCTAGGTTACAACGGATATCCAAAGTCCATCTGCACCTCGGTGAATTCTGTGATTTGTCACGGGGTTCCTGATGACACCGTTCTCAAAAGTGGTGACGTCATCAATGTGGACATCACTTGCTTGAAAGATGGATTTTTTGGAGACACTTCTCGCAGCTTTTTGGTGGGTGAAGTCTCAGCGGAGCACAAGTTGGTGGTGGACGTGGCCCTCGAGGCCATGCAGCGGGGCATTGAACAGGTTCAGCCCGGAGCCACGACTGGGGATATCGGATTTGCCATTGATAAGTTCGTGAGTCGAAGGGGTTTCACCACGGTCCGAGAGATTGGTGGACACGGGATCGGTCGCAATTTTCACGAAGAACCTTTTGTGCCCTCCTTCGGAAAGAAGGGAAAAGGTGACCTTTTGGTGCCTTGGCAGTGCATCACGGTTGAACCCATGATCAATGAGGGCGTGGCTGAGTTTGAAGAGTTCGACATCCCTGGGTCTACGATCAAGTACTATCACACGGCCGACCGCAAGCTTTCAGCTCAGTTCGAACACACAGTGTTGGTCACCGACAAGGGTCATGAGATTTTGACCCTCCCCTAAGGTCAGTGCTACAAAGAGAATCACATGACAGTAAAATCAGGAAGGAAACAGAAAATGGCGCAAATGCAAGTTGCAAAGACTCCGTCTAAAAATCTCAAACCCTCTTCAAACAAAACTCCCGCGGTCGACTACCGAGTCGCTCAAGAGGCCATGGAAAATCCAAAAGTTTTTGCGGAGCTCGCACGCTGGGGCCGCGAAGAGATTCGTCTTGCTGAAAAAGAAATGCCTGGTCTGATGGCTTTGCGCAAAGAATTCGGTAAGCAACAGATTCTCAAGGGTGCACGCATCTCTGGCTGCTTGCACATGACCATCCAAACTGCGGTTCTGATTGAAACATTGACGGCGCTCGGTGCGGAAGTGCGCTGGTCTTCGTGCAATATTTTTTCAACTCAAGATCATGCCGCCGTGGCGATTGCTGCCGCAGGAATTCCTGTGTTTGCTTGGAAGGGCGAGACTGAAGAGGAGTTCAACTGGTGCATCGAGCAGACCATCACTGGCTGGGGAAAAGACGGCTTCAATCTGATTTTGGATGATGGGGGTGACCTCACCAATATGATGCACGAACCTCGCTTTGCAAAAGAGATGAAGAGCATTGTTGGTCTGTCCGAAGAGACAACCACCGGCGTGCACAACCTCTACAAACTGAAAGAAAAAGGAAAGTTGAAAGTTCCCGCCATCAACATCAACGACTCTGTGACCAAGTCGAAGTTTGACAATCTCTACGGCTGCCGTGAATCTTTGGCGGACGGAATTAAGCGCGCCACGGATGTGATGCTCGCCGGAAAAATCGTGGTGGTGGCCGGATACGGCGATGTGGGCAAAGGTTCAGCTGCGAGCATGCGTGCTTACGGCGCCCGGGTGTTGGTGACAGAGATTGATCCGATTTGTGCTTTGCAGGCCTCCATGGATGGCTACGAAGTTGTGACTATGGAAGATGCGGCTCCAGAAGCTGACATTTTTGTCACCGCCACTGGTTGCTGCGACATCATCACTGAAAAGCACTTCACCAAGATGAAAGACAGCGCCATCGTCTGCAACATCGGACACTTTGACATCGAGATCGACATGGCTTGGTTGAACAAAAATTCAAAAATGCGCGAAATCAAACCCCAAGTGGATTTGCACACTCTCAACAACGGGCGATCCATCATCGTGTTGGCCAAAGGTCGCTTGGTGAACTTGGGCTGTGCCACGGGCCACCCCAGCTTTGTCATGAGCAATTCCTTCACCAACCAGGTGCTGGCGCAGATTGAGCTTTACACCAATCGCGACAAATACCAGGAAATCGAAGTTTATCGCTTGCCGAAACATCTGGACGAAAAAGTTGCGGCCTTGCACCTCGACAAACTGGGCGTGCGATTGACGAAGCTGTCAGACAAACAGTCGAAGTACTTGGGTATGAATCCTCAAGGACCTTACAAGCCAGATCATTACCGCTACTGATTTTGTCTTCGAAGTGCTGGTTCGATCATCCAGCACTTCTTTCCGCTGGGGTCTGCAAGGTCAGAGACAGAGCGTGCAACCCACGTTCGCGCTCTTCCTCAAGCAGAGATTGCACCATGCGGTGTCTTTCCACTCGAGATTTGCCCACAAATTTCTCGGAAACAATCAGCACATGGAAATGCGTTTCGCCATGCTCGGGATCTGGGTTGTGTGCGTGAGCTGCGTGCCTCTGACTCTCGTTTGTGATCTCGAGCTCCTCTGGCAGAAAAGCTTGCTCAAACTTGCTCTGCATGGACTTCTCAATTCCGTGTTTCATCAAGTCCCTTCATCCTTTTTTGAAAAAACTCTGAACTTTGAGGCCCACGGTGAGCGCTTTCATCAAAACTTTTTCAGTGACTGGGCTGGTGAGAACCTTCGTCTCCACCTCTTTGGCTTTCATCAAACCTTGCTGCGCGAGAACTTTGATCATGGGATTGTCCACCGGAATCTTTTCAAAATTTCCACCGTGAATCCAGTCCGTGGCAACTTCGTCGGCAAGCTGAAACGCTTTGGGAAAAGTTGCACGCAAAAGTTCACTGCCATCGAAGCGGAGTTCCACGCGAGGCTTCTCAGGTTCAGCCTGAGCATTTTCTGTCGTCGTTGAAAGCTCAACCTCTACGGACTCCACCTCCACCGATTTCAACGGAGTCTCATCCAGACCCGGTCGACGATGCACAGATGGAGCGGCTTCAAGACTTTCTCCCACCATCTTTTTTGCTTTTTGGGGCGTTTTGCGAGGAGCCTTGGGTTGCTTTTGTTTTTCTTGCTGCTTGTTTTTGAACTCGTCAATTCGTGCCATAGCTGACCATTCCACCGGATCAGGGATCTGGTCAATTCCAGTTCAATAGCTCACGAGTCACAGCATCAAAATCTTCTTTCGCTGTGCTCGCCGCAGAAAACAAATTGCGTTTTTCACCCAGGGCAGATTTCACCTGCGAAGATTGCCGAATGTAATTTGTCATGAGCATTCCCTCAAACAGCTCGATGCACTGCTGGAGAATGTCTCGACTGACCGCCTCCCTCCCGTCAAACTTGGTGAAGAGAATTTTCGAAGAAAACTCCAGGCCAAACTCGGCTCTGAGCTGCTTCAGGTCTTCGAGGTGCTTGCGCGCCCCCAGAATCGAGAACCGATCCGGTGCCACGGGCAAGACCACCAAATCCGAAGCTACGGTCACCGCGGCGTTAATGGCAGACAATTGTGGAGCCGTATCGATGACCACCAAGTCGTAAAGCGATCGAATGGCGGCGAGGGGTTGCTTGACCGCGGTGGACCAGTTTCTCTGGCTGTTGAGCAAAACTCGATCCAACACCGAATTGTTGAGGCTCGAAGGAATCAAATCCAAACCCTCTTGCACGGAGACCACCACATCGGTCAGAGGCATGCGTTTTTCCACCACATCCACCCACACCGGCTTTTCATGAGCCTCCACACCCAGAGCAAAAGACAAATTGGCCTGCTGATCGAGGTCAATCATCAATACCCGTGCCCCGTATTGCGAAGCTCGAAGTCCAAAGTGCAAAGCCGACGTGGTTTTCGCCACACCGCCTTTGAGCATCTGAAAACTCACCACCTGTTGCGGAAATCGAAAGCCCTGCCCCAGCATCACATCCCGCACAACTTTCGAGGGCAACGAGGACCAGGTGTAGGATCCGGGGTGTTTTTTCTCCATCCAGGCCCGCAGCTCCTTGGAGTCCATCTTGACCGTAGCCGCAAGATCGATGAGGTTGATCCCTTTCATACACACCCCCTAAGAGCCGAGGCTCTTCTCCAATTGTGGGGAAAGGAAAAGACTTTGGGCAAGTTCAAACTTCGACAAGACAGTCACTTCGTGGTTCGTAATTTTTCGAAAAGAACGCCCGATCTGCGTCGAGAGTTTGAGAGAGTCATGGGAGATCCTCGCGGCCTCTCCCCTCGTCGTTTCCAGTGGGATCCTTGGTGTGTGAAGAAACAGTATTCGCATCTGCGCACACCGGCTTATCATTTTTTCTCAAAACAAATTTACGAACCCCTGCACCGCGAGCTGGTCTTGTGGGGACGAAGAAATCTGGGGTGCTGGGATATCTCTCCTCCTTTTTTGTCCCTGTTTCTCGACGGGCATCACCAAAATTTGCACTGTGATGTGCCGCATGGGCCCTGGGCTTTCGTGCTTTCTCTGTGCCCCAAACGAATTTCGTTTGATGGAGGCGAAACATTTCTTCTCAAACCAGAGACTCTCAATTTTTGGAGGTCACACTGGAAACACAGTTTTTTTGAGCAAGAGCAGCTTCTCGACACCCTAGCCCCCCGTTTCAATAATCTGATTGTGTTCGATCCCCGATTTCCTCACGGGGTTACGCCCGTGAAAGGACCACAGGATCCGCTCGACGGACGTCTTGTGTTGCAGGGGTGGTTTTCAAGACCTGAAACCTACATAGAGGGGCCTCTCCCTAAAATCAAAACCACACGCATCCTCAATGCAGCTCTCGCAGAAGTGCTGCGAGGACAAGACGAGATCGATGCTCGTGGCATCTGCGCCTTGCAACTCGAAGTGCAAGGGTCAGGAAAGGTGAGATCGGCAAAATACCTCACCTGCAATGTGAGGGATTCATTGGGAAATTCACCACTCCCCATTTTGCAGCAAATTCTCGACAAATATGGGCAGTTGCGCTTTCCTCAAGCAAAGGCTTCTTCAAAAGTGGTGGTGCCCTTTGTCTTCGACTAAAAAACATCCCCTCGATCTTATGGTCGAGCGGTGGGAACAAAAATCCCCTCTGGCGCGCGCGCCGTACGTTGCCCGTTACACCGGGGGAGTGAATCATGAAGATCGTAAGGCCGATGAACAAAGCGAGCTTCGATTTTTGGGATACGGCCTGCCCGTGCTGCGCAAAGAACTGGCGAAAACCCGACAAGCTTTGGTTGAGACAGGAAACTGGAACGCACAACTTGTCGATCGCCTCTTTCGGGCGGCAAGCAGCACGCGAACCCATGACACTTTATCAATCCTGCTCATGCTGCTGGAACGTTTGGATCTGCAAACCGACCTGACCTGGGGAGATGTGGCTCGTTTTGCTCCGCTGATCGACAACTGGGCTCACAACGACCAACTGTCGCAAGTTTTTTCTCGGCATTTTGAGAGAGAAAATTCCACAAAAAAAAGGCAAGTGATCCGCAACTCGCTTCGCAAATGGAACACATCCAGCAATCCGTGGCTGCGACGTCTCAGTTTAACCAGTCTGTTTTTTTACGCCCGTTTTCGAAAAACTTTCCCGCAAACTCAATTTGTCATCCAATGTGTGCAGAATCGCCTCGAAGATCCCCACATCTACGTGCAAAAAGGAGTGGGCTGGTGCTTGCGCGAACTGGATCGCGCCGATTCCACAGCTCAACGAAAATTCGTCAAAGCCAACGTGCACCGCATTTCTGGGGTGGCCTGGTTTGCAACCAGCGAACTCTATCCCCCATCCCTAAAAAAACAACTCGTCCAAACCCGCAAAAAAGCCCGAACCCGTTAGGGTGCCA
>FRDC01002483.1_pt1 | contig 15458 bp, 39 predicted proteins | sample 1106171 | NCBI WGS metagenome assembly FRDC01 (sample SAMEA3930566, study PRJEB13176) | freshwater metagenome | biome: Drinking water system; feature: drinking water; material: water | place: Singapore | collected 2014-12-20 | reverse complement strand
TGCAACTTTAATATTGCCACAAAGACATCTACATACCCACCTATCATGAATTTCTGCCTCCTTTAGAACCCAAAGGTTGTTAAATAACTTACCAACCATAAATTCTTTTGTACCAGTGATCAACTTACTCACTTTAGAGGATCCTCTAAATTACAATAATTTTTTGGTTCCATAATTTTTATACTATAACCACAATAAGCATGTTTGGTAAACATAGTTAAGACAAATTGTATCCAATGAGGAAACTTCTCTATCCATTCAGGCATATAATGCTCATATTCTATTTTCACAGGCACTAATTCTGCTTCTGGTACTTCTTTAATGATTCTACTTAGCCCGGACTTAAATGGCTTGAGCTTCTGATTAGATAGGTTAGTTACACCCTCAGGGAATATAAGTAGTGGTTGTTTTAGTTCTTTTAGTACTTTAATACCAGCGGCTACAGCTTCACCTTTTCCTCTATTGACAGAGAAGAATCCAAATAGAGGTCCTAATACTAGACCTAGCTCCAGGAAGTTCATAACATTTTGATGTACCATAGTTCTGGCCCTAAGCTTCTTAGCCAGAATTATAGGATCTCTCCAGCTAATATGATTAGCATAGTAGATTATAGGCTTTTCAGTTGTTCTTACATTAGTAAGTAGCCCGCTAAACTCACTAACCTTACCATTCTTTAGGTATCTGGTAGACATAATACAGTCATCAAGTTCTTCTATTTTTTCCAGATCTTTAATCTCTTTCTTCCGGTCTTGTCTTTCATTAACAATAGCTAGATGGGCTTTTACTATTTCCCATTCCTGTTTATCCTTCTCAGTCATTGATCTAGCTGTACCAAATACCCAGTCCCAGATAAAAGGTAGAGTCACTGGGTAAAAGGAATTGGCTTGCTGATGGTGCATAAAATGAGTCCAGTAAATGAACTCTTGTATCTTCTTAGGCATCCAAACTATTCTATGCCTTAAGTGCATAGCTGTGTGAACTTTATTGTAATAGAAATAGTGTAGAATGCTAAATACCATTAAGGTTATGCTTAACTCTGGCCAAAAAGGTATTAGTATTAGCGCCAAAGGTAACATAAACACTAGTATGTGTTCTAAGCATATAACTATATTCTTATGCCTTAGCCCAGGATACCTTGGGAAATTAAAGTGACCGATTGGGTATGTCTTATGGTGTACTGTATGGGCTTTATAGAAGCCTTTAGCTTTAGGGTTATGGAGGATAAACCGATGGAGCCAGTATTCTCCTAATGACCCTAGAGCATAGGCTATAAAGACACACAGTAAGATTTCCATATCATATTACTTCTGGTGGTTGGAACTAAACCAACCAATAATACCAGATAATGATACGGATGACAACCCAAATGTAAAGACTTTACTTAGCACCGACCACCTAGACTCGCATTTAGATTGAGAGACTTTAAGATCATGAATATTACCACTAATGCTAGTGTTAATAGAGTCAAGTTTAGCATGAAGCTCCTTAGTAGATTCCTCATGTCTATCTATTCTGTCACTAATTGAATACAGGAGTCTAGTTTGTAAGTCTTCCAAGGTTACTTGCCTTTTACTTTATCCGCCAACTTGGTTACAGTCTTAGACCCAGCGGCCTGTGAGGCTTGAGCGCCTAAATACATATTAATAGCAGCTAGAATATAAGCCTGAACTGCATTAAAATCCATCTCATGAAGCTTACCCTGCAAGGCCAAGGTAATAGCTGTAACGATAAGAGTAAGGGTTACTAGTAAAGGTTGAAGCCATGCTACATGCTGCTTAGCCAAACCTTCATCATCTACTTTCTTAGCCAGGGCTTCAAGGAAAGCCTTAACCTGTCCCAAAATCAAACCTTGTACTACTGGTTGGGCTAAAAGTGTATTAACTAAATCCATATATTAAACCTCTTGATATAGTAATTTTACTGTCTTTTGTTATTCTTGTGAAAGCGTCTTTCTCTATAGAGGTTGTCTCTCATCTCTGGAGTAAAGTATTTGTATACCCTGTGTCTAATTGAATTAGCCGGGACTCCTAACTCCTTAGCCACCTGAGCCATAGACTTCTTTAAGAGAAGGTCATAAAGATTATCCAAATCATCTAGTACAGTGTGATCCCTGTTAGAGTTTCTAACCTCAATCCAACTGCCAAATATCTTTACTTTTGCCATTTTTGATCCTTTGCTGCTTGTTTAGCCTGTTCAGAGGCTAATTCAGGGTTACTATCTAAAAGCTTTTGTATCTGGTATTCATATAAACCTTGTGGTGTAAGACATAGCCCCGCTGGCACTCGCCTATCTGCTAATTGAAACTTACCATAAACTACATAAATGTTAAGTAAGCCAGTGGCTACACCGTACTTTTCTGTATAACTATGTCTTAAAATAGTGTCATTAAACTCTAGTCTCTCAAACTTAGGATTACATGAAGTCAAAGTCATGATTGTTAAGCCTATTAGTATATTTTTTAAGGTCATGTTTATTGCGGTACTCCTGTATTAGCTCTCCTATATCATCTAGTTTTAGCGGCCGATTATAGATGTTAGTTAGAGACTTCATTAATTCCCTTGCATGTGTGTGGCTACAGCCCATAAGCTTGCCTACTGTGGAAGCAGAAAGTCCAGCCCAGCGCCCCCTTCTGATCTCTCTTCTTGCCATTCTTCCTCAATTTCACCTTCAACCATACTTTTAGGTATCTTCCCATCCTTAAGGTACACATACTTAGAATCCACATAGTCTTCTGATTTAGCCTCAGACTCTATGTAGATCCTTTGATTGTTATGTTTTATGTGAAATTTAAGGATAAGCATTGGATAAAACCTATTAAACTTATCTTAAATTATATCTTAATTAGCCTTACTATAGTTTTTAGGTCGGCCGCTAATCTCTCTACCTTTACACGTAGAACAATTAGAGCCACATAGGTTATTAACCCTAAGTATTTCAGCCACCCTTATAGTACTTATATTGAATACTTTAGAAATTTCCTTAAGGGTGTGTCCTTTAAGCTTCATGTCTAGTATTTTATGTCTTCTATCTACTCTTTCAAAGTAAGGTGTTGTGTTCTTCATTGGTGTATACCTAAAGCTCTGTCTATCTTATGCCATTTGAACCCAGCGGCTATAACATCCTCTACAAACCAACCATCTAGCCCCCGAAAGGTAAGATCTCTTAGCCCCACCTGCTTAGCTACTTCTGTTTTAACTATAAAGTTAGCAAAATCTATATTGTTAAGGCTTGGATACGGGTCTAATAATTGCCATGGCCCTCTAGCGTAATTGTGAATTATTCCGCACCCAACTATGTCAGCATTTTCTCTTTCAGCTGCATAAGTCATTTCAGCTACAAAGCTGTCACAAACTAGGTTATCACCGTTCGTAAAGTGAATATACTTAGTTTCTGTCATCTCTAGCCCCAGCCTTCTAAGTGGGTGTCCAAAATGCCCTCTGTTTTCATTAGTTATTAGAAATCTAAAGTTATCAAACCTGTTAATGTAGTCTACATAGAGTTTGGCATGTGTGGTTTCAGGGTCATCATCTAACACATAAAGAATAAATCTCTGGTCAGTTTGAGCCATCCAACAGTTAATAAAAGCTTCTAAGGTAGGACGGCTGTGTCCATAGGTTACAGCGATTACTGTCAGTAATTTATCATCTCTCATCCTAATAAAGCTCCTAGAAGTTCTAGCCCGCGCTCCTCAGGAGAATCAATCAATATTCTGATAGAGCCATCAACCTTATACCAGTTAATTGTTATTTCAGCTTCCCCATTTATAGTGTATTCAATGCACCTATCGAGTGTTAAATCATTCTTAACATATTTAACTTGGAAAAGTTCTAGGGGTTTTTCTACTTTATTCATTATCCTATCTCATTCTCTTGCTCTTTTGTCCACCTACCCACTATGTATTCTCCCGTAGACACTGTATCTGTACCATTACTAAATGTCCATTCGTCTGTATTAGTTAGTACTTCTTGTATGTTAGAGACTAGCCGGGCTGAGTCTACTGTTGTACAGTCCTTACATACTATAGTTAATATGGTATCATGCTTGGGCAGAAAGTCAAGGACTAGTTTAGCTCTGAGTACTACCGGTTGGTGTAACAAAGCTTCCTTAAGACATCCTAGACACTTATTCTCTAAGATAATAGGAAGACTATTGAATTTCTGTATTGTTAAGTCTAATTTAGAGGCCCAATCGTCACTCATTTGTGATTACCTATATGATAAGCCATATGTATTACACAGAAATACGGTCCTAACTTCCCTCTACCCATACCTACTTTCCTTTTATTTGTATGCCTAGCCGCCGACCAAGCGTCTTCCTCTCTTTTATAAGAGATTTTACCTATGCAACCGTTTGCCAAGTTACTAGCTTGTACTTTTAATAATCTATTTTTAGACTGTTTTTTCATCTAGTTTAGCCTGAACCTGCTTCCTAAACTTTACAAAATCAAACTGCTTCCAAGGATCATGGTGATTATTGCCATACTTTCTCATTATAGGATCACTATGTCCAATGATGTTAGCCGGGCTAAGATTAAACTTCTTACAAAGAGCAGCACACAATTCAACACAACTTTCCCACATAATAGGAGTAAGTGTATAAGGCTTCTCTACGTATCCAGCTAACTCTACACCTATAGAAATAGGGTTAGCCCTACCAACATGCCAGGCTTTATCCTTGAGACTCACCATCTGTAATATTTTTCCATCTACATTATTGATCAAATAATGTGCTGATACCTGAGCTTTAGGATTCATAAACCAAGAAATTGTACCATTAAATGTTCCTTGCATAGTGTGTATAACTATGTATTTAGGAACTAGGCCGCCTAATCTACAATTAGGAGATTGCTTAAATGGTATTTTACTTAGGTCTAACATTATAGCCCCATTTTAACAGCTTCTAGTATCTTCTCTAACAAGTCTATTACCTTTGTCTCAAAGTCTGTAGAAGGTTTCTTAGCCGCGCTAGTCTGGCCTTCCTGTTTATCGTATGTTTCTTGACCACACCCCTTACAAATAAGATCAGTTAATTTGTTTTGCAGTACATCTATCACCATAAATAATGGATCACCAACTTCAAATACTGTTGGACATGTGGCGCATTTTCTATTTGTCTTAGCCTCGCCTGGCTTTAGTTTATTCATTACTTTGAACCTTTAATTGCTGGTACTACTAGCTGCATAAACAACTGTGGATCACTGTTATACAAATTCTCATCTATTATCTTATTTAGGTCATGAGCTAAGTTAAGACAATCGGTTAATACTTGTAATGCTTCTTTAGGTTCTAGCGGGCTAGTGACGCTAATTCCATTAGTTGAAAACTCTATAAGCGATATTTCAGAGTCAACATCAAATATGTAATAGTGCTTCTTAGTTTTTCTTAGCTCAAACATTAACTACCTTCCCCTTCTAGTGCCTTTTCTACAACTTCTCCTAGCCTGGCTTTCTTAACCAATTCAGCTAATAAGTTAGCTTCCTCTAAAGTTACCTCAAGCCTTGACTCTTCCAACTTCTTAACTATCTCATCTACAGACATTCCCACCTCAACTCCTTCTGTGACCATTTAACATTTTTACCAACTATCCTATTAATACCTAAATAAGGAACTATAGTTATCTCAAGTTGGTTGTAGCCGCCATGTATGAATACATCCTCTATTGTAGTAACACACTTTTCAGTTAGTATATAATCACCCTTTTCAGGTATCCTAATATTATACACTAGCTTAACCTATTCCCTTTGATCCTTGTCCTGGTTTCTGTGTATTGTACCTACCTCTTACACTATAATCCTTCTCAACGTCACTATGGCTGAAGAATACTAATTGTCCTATTTTCATACCATAGGTTAACCTAATAGGATATCTACTATGGTTAACTAGTTCCATAGTCAATACGGTTCCTTCTCCTTTTAGACCCCAACCAGCATCAATTAGACCGGCCATGCTGCTATTCGTAATTTGAAGACGACCTAAACTGCTCTTACCCATAAGCTTAGCTGTAATCCAAGATGGCAGCTTAGTTCTTTCTAACATCGAGGCTAAGACAAAGGAACCACCGGACAATAAGAATGAACCATCAGTTATGTCTGTAGAGGTGTCAATCCAAGTAGAGTTACTTAATGGATCAATAATAAGATCACTGTTTCTAGGTACAGTAGTGGTTATAGTACCGCCTAACCTAATATCAAGACTAGCTGGATTAATTAAAGATTCATCAAAAGGATCAACTATAATATCCCCTCTTTCTATAAATCTCTTTATCTCATAGTCTACAAGTACTGACAATTCTCTATTTCTCCATCATTAGTTTTAGTATTTGCTTAGCGGCCGACTCATACAGCTTCCATATTTCTGAACCATCGTCATAGGTGCCTAAGTCTATAAGAAAGTTATTCAACGCTACTCTTAGGGTCATAGACTCACCTATGTTTAGACGTTTACCATTAATGATAACATTAGCTTCTTCTACCATAATGTTATCTTTGCAACCTCTATTTCTGACTCGATTAAGTTATTATCCTTCAGAAACTTTTGTAATGTTCTAAGTGAACTTAAAATCTTAATCCTTCTATTGTTTCCGTATCCATCCATACTAGCGTCATAACCTGGAATCTGACTATGATAGTGGTCTTCTAGATTACCTAGAGCTATATGTATCTCATCTATTAACTTAGACGGACTAGTCTTCACAAGGCATCTCCTTCATACAAGCCAACTCATCACTAAATAAACTAAGTACAGCATCAACCGTGTAACCAAACTCATATAAATCATTAAAGGTGTAGTCCCAAATGTCCACATGTTGGTCCTCATAAATATCAAGTAAAGTAGTGAGCTTAGGGACATCTAAAACAATATAAGTCCCTTCCCTTCTGGTTATTTCCCAAGGAATGTTATTGGAATCTAGCCAAGATGTTATTTGAATTAACGCCAACTCTTTAGACAAGTGGCACATCCTGATAGATTACTGGTATACCATATAACAAATCTGGCTTGCTTTGTAAAACCTCTTTAGTTGACATCAACTTATTGAAATCTATTGGATTGATAAAAATAGTCTTAGTCCTCCTGATAGTAATAAAGTCAAATCCCATCGGTCTAAATGGTGTTGTAAAGGACATTGGATACTCCATTGGGGTTCCAACAGGACAATGTTTAGTTACTACTATAGACGTAGCAATACTGCTTGGTTGGTTCTTCAACAGGTTGTCTATTTCTTTAAGCTTCTCTAGTGTTAACTCGTTTTCCATCAAACCCATCCTTCTCTGTTCCATACATGATTACACTCTAAACACTTCCAAGCTATTACTAAGTCCCAGTTACTTAGCCCCACAAGGTTCTTGCTAAAGTTACCTTCCCCAAAGCTTTCTTCCATTTCTGGAGGTATCTTTTGGCCGATAAATGAAGTCTTACATTCTGGGCACTCGCTTGGATAATTATTCAATCTTAATCTCCACTATATTTCCATTAGGTTTATATGAATTATCCACATATGAGCAGTTGTAAAACTTTATACCACTAAATTCAGTATAGTTTTCAGGATTGTCATATCTATCGACATGGATATGTCCATACATCACGTGCTTAGGTGGGTTTTTCATCTCTAATAGTCTACGTCTAAGTGCTGTAGATCCTACACTTTTAGTATTACCATCTATCTTGTCTAGAAAACCAAAGGGGGGTCCATGACTTATGAGGATATCTAGACCTTCTGGTATTTTAGAAAAGATGTCCTCTAATACAGTCTCTGAATGCATAAATGCCCAGCCGCAAAACATAGTAGTATTAGGAGTTCCGTAAATCCTTAGTCCTTCAATATCCACTTCTTCATTAAATAAGAGTTTCATGTGTGGAGCTAAAGTGCTGTCAATAAAGTCCCAGTCATGATTACCAGCCACCCCTACCGTATGCTTAAACTTTTGTGACTCACGAGCTAACCACGCACAATTAGGAGCTACCTCATTTTTTCGGGCTCTAAACCCCTGATAGGTAAAATCTCCACAATGTAATAGTATATCCCCTTCTGGTAGCTCTGGATACTTACAGTGAGTATCAGATATTGCCACTATTTTCATACGTTCTCACCTTCTCTTATAGGACAATTACATTCAACACTTTTAGTATGTTTCTTGCAAGGGCTTAATTCAGATATACATCCTAGCATATGGAATTCGCTTTTCTTAGCCCCACAGTGTTGGCAAGACTTGGCCGCTGGAATACGATTATACATCTTCCCGTCTATTAAGTAAGCTTTGAAGTCTTGGTTCAAATTCTTCCTGTAGGAAACCTTTCTCAGCTAATTCTATATACTCTTTGAACATCTTGTCAAGCCTGGAATGTTTAGTTCTTAGCCGCTCAGTTATAATCTGTGTCAAATCATCAAACTCTTTAGTAGTCATCTTTACCCACCGTTACTGAAACATTAATATTATCTAGCGCCACCTTCTTCAAGGAATATTTAAGCTGTTCGATAATATTTATCTTAACTTTACCACCAAACACCTCTTTAACCATCTCCTCCACTTCCGGTCTAAGAGCTTCAACCTGTTTATCTAACTCTTCCTTAACCATTTGACCAATAGCCTTATTAACTGAATGACTAAACAAGGTATCTTTAGACCAATGATCTTGTTTAATAGTTAAGTGTTGTCTAATAATGTCCCTAATCAAGGAATCCTTCTTGTCTTGAGTAAAGGATTCAGCTATGGCCACTGCTATAGCATTATTCACTTGACCTTCAGTTAACTTTACTTCTACTTTACTCATTTATTGCTTCCTCTTGTGTCTCAGCCTCAATCTCTCTTATATCCTTAATAAAAGGGCTAGCCTCTATCGCTTTCTCTTTATAATACTGGTTATTATTCCAAAAGGTCCAATGCCCATTTTTATAATAATTAAAGGAACCCTTTCTATAATAAGTTGCTGTCTCAAAGCTTGGTTCCTTTTCTAGCAACATTAAAACCCTATCACTTTCCCTATCTCTACCTATAATATACCTGTTGTTTTTAGGTTTAGGCGGCCTGTGTTCCCAATTACCTTTTCTCATAGTAATTTACCCCTACCACACCAACCAGTAGTTAACACATAGTCTTTAACCTCATCATACCACTCTTGGTCTGGGTGAAAACCGCATCTTATGGTTTGTTGTAGGTATCTAGGGATATCTCTTTTAACTTTAGCTAGGGTGGCCCTGGCCTGCTTCAAATCTTGCCAATTATACACAGGGGGTTCATGCCATACTGTTACTTCAGACAGAAGGCTAAACCTTTCCCACCTATTGAGTTTTTTATTTTGTAAAAACCTTTCTGATGCTTTCATTAACAAGCCCCATCCCATAATAGAGTACAGTTAAAACTAGCCTTAAGTTCTATTTCTAGTTGTTTAGCTTCATCTGGCTCATGTATTAATATCATTATATACTTAAACATTGATATCTCTTCTAGTACTTTTATATTCTTAGCGACCAAGAATTCTAATAGTTCTTGCCTCTTCTGTCCCACATTTTGTACATAATAAATCTTAGAATTCTCATATAATGGATACTTAATACCAAACATATCAGTATATATTCCAGTTATAGGACCCTTATAGAAGTCAGCGAGATCTTTATCTATCTCTTCATTATTCAATGTCTTACTCTTTGCCTTTTCTGATCTAAACTTCCTAGCCTTGCTGCCCCACTCACTGACTGCGCATTTAAGGAAATGCCAATTACTTCCCATTACACAACACGTTCAAGCAAATAAAAGTCATAACCTAGTTCATCAATCTCTTTTCTTGTCAAAATCACACCCTCGGGCACACGTGAGCGGAGCTTGAACACAAGTGCAAACTGATTGACTTGGTGTTGGAACTCAATGCGATTCATTTCGATCTTAGTTCCAAGCAGCTCAGTTAGAATATCCGCCGTCGCTTGGTGCCCAATCGCACTTTCAATCCCATCCCCACAACCCACATTCCAGTCATGTAGATAGCAGTGGACAATACTTCTAGCCGTATCCACTGTGAACGGGGATGATAACTCATACTTACCTGGCTTAGTAATAATGCTTGTGTTCAGCAACACAAGCTTGCCCTTTGGCATACCCATTTGATTTACCTTGCCAAGCATTTCTATTAAACCCATTTCTTTCCCCCCTCTGCTATTTTGTCTAGCGCCAACATGAAAGCACCTTTACCATACTTAAATTCCCAACCTAGCCGGGCTAATTCTAAAAACTCTCTAGGATCCCGACTCAACTTATGATCGTCAAAATCATCCCATAAGTGAATACTGGCTATCTCACTAATAAATTCAAACTCATCCTTTGTCATGACCTAAACATCCTTGATGGTAATCAAAATTATCACACCCGTCTACTGGAACTATTCTATGCCCTTTGAAAGCTTCCTCTAAAAACACCTTCTTAAGGTGGTAACCTGACTTGAATTTCTCATTGTTGTGATCTGTCATCCACTGACTGTTTGCTTTCCAATCCCTCTTTGTCCAGTTCATTAAAGCATCCTCTATAGATTGGGTAAAGTGATAGGTCTTGCCTTTCTTCAACTTCTTATCTATCATACAACTTTCATCTCTTCCTTCCAAACCCTATTCTTTACATACCAAGGAATGATCTTATCATGCTCTATGTCTTGAGGAACAGAGAACTTTAACTTGTATTGCAGTAAACCTAGCGGCAAGTCTTGAGCTTGATAGGTTCCACTACCACTTTCCCAACCCTCTTTAAGCTCCAGATGGCTACCTTTATGATGAATTTTAATGTTTATATTTTCTACTTGGTGTTTACCGTGAAGAATAGTCCGAAGTATCATTGCATCGTCGCTAAATAATACTGGCAAGTCCTCATCTAGAAGTCCAACATCATGAATTAGTTCCATAGAAAACCAGGGGCAGAAGAAAGGGAACTTATTATTTAGTTGGTTTCTTACTACATTAGCGGGCTGATTATCTAAATCTTTATCAGGTGTTGTAGTAGGTGTGGCTAGCCCGGAACCTATTACTTGTTCCATATACTTAAACTTAGGGATAAGGGTATCCTGATTTACTAGAAATACCCCATCACTGTCTTTAATAACATCTCTAACATATCTCAGCCCCACATTACTATTGCGGCTAAACTTTAACATGTTGCCTCTATTATGTAGAGATGTTATGAACTTAAACTTCTCTCTAAAGTAATCAACAAAGTCAATGTCAGAGCCATCAAAGCAACACACAACAGCTTTATAGTGCTCAGGTTCAATACAATTAAGAAGATTTTCTAGGTCCTCTTTATTGTGTTTTCTTATAGATACAGCTGGAATTACTATACTTACCACTATACTAGATTCATTTCCTTTAACTTTTTATCTATGGATAAAATCTCATCCTGTAAAGCTTTCCTCTTCTCTAAAAGGTTACGCTCTTCAATAAATAGATCCTAGACGTTACGGTATTTGCCATCTTCTGTCCTTATCCAACCTTGAGTGTTAATATAGAACTCTATAGCTTTAATATTAACATAGCCGTATTCTGATATTAATTGATTAAACCCATTAAGAATGGTCTTAGCGCCAGCGTTGTACCACTCCGGTATCCTAATGATTCTTTCCACCACACTATTCCACCTCTGTTAGAAATGGTATAATATTCTTCCGGTCTTTTACTTCTACACTTAGCCCGCTAGGTGTGGTTATAAAGAAGCCTTTATCCGTCTTAGACACGATTGATCCTAACGGCATCAAGTCAAACTTAAGGCTACCAAAGTCACTAGCTTTAAGGCTAGCACCCATAACAACTAAGCAACATAAAAAACCAAGTGTAAATCCAACAAAAACATTAATCAATCTATCTCTTCCTCTACTACGTCCTGTCTTTTAGGCACAGGCAGTTTACCATTAACAGCATAATATTCAAACAATTTTGCTAATTTAGCTGCTTGTTTCTTAGAAAGCTCTACAGTTGGGAACTTCAACCCACCAACAGTTGAATCAGCTTCCCTAAAATATGAATCCTTTACCGTGACCCAAAGACCCTCCCCCATCATGTCCTCTGACACTTCAAGAAAATCACTATTAATTTTTTTATACTGGTCCTTAAACCTGTAATGTCTACAACTACTATTATCTGTCCATTGTTTCATGTCTATAGCTCCCGGCTAAGTCTTCTTACATCATCCGTAGTTACCACCTATCTTAAGACTGTAAATATCAATCTCATAGGTTTGTTCATTGTTATATACTACTATACTTGTTTCTTTTATGTCAAGGAGTTTTAGCCCCAAGGTCGGTATATTCTTAGCGGCTAGGTACCTTTTAATACTTTCTTCAAGTTTAAGCTTAAAGATATAGAAGTCTTTATAGTCTTTTATCATCCTTCACAAGACCTACAGTCCCCTTCCTCTCTGTAAACTTTATCCCCTGATAACACAGCTGAGGGTCTACAATAATACAGGGTTTTAAGCCCCAACTCCCAAGCTTGCCAATGCACATTATGAACATATTCACCTAGTTTCTTTCTATCAGTTTCCCCTAAACCATCAGGAGCTGCAAAAAATAAGTTAACTGATTGGGATTGATCAATATACTTTTGCCTTTGAGCTGCCTGTCTAATAATAGACATCTGATCTAACTCCCTGGCAGTAAGGAATACGGACCTCTCTTCCTCAGAAAGAAAGTCTAGACCAGCAACGCTTCCCATTCTATTATTTATTTGATCCCAAACCTCTTGTGTGTTCTTACCTTTAGCCTCTAACAATCTTTCTAAATTCCTATTCTTAGTTATAAATGTGCCTTTAGCTGTTTTCATGGCAAAAACATTAGCAACAATTGGTTCTATACCTTGACTAAGACCACCAGAAATAAGGGCATTGCTATAGGTTGGGGCTACAGACAGTCTGTGACTATTTCTTGTATCAATACACCACTCTGGTATGCCTTGTTCGGACCCCAACCTCTTGGAAGCTATTAAAGACCTCTCATCTATAGTTCTAAATATTTCATTATTTAACTTCATAGCTTCAAAAGATTCAAATGGAATCATCTTACTCTGTAATAAAGTATGCCAACCTAATACACCTAGCCCCAAAGCTCTAGACTTCTTGGCAAACCTAACAGCCTTTTCAAATCCTACTATGTTAGAAGCCTTTGAAATAAACTCTTCCATAATGCCATCTAGAAAATAAATAGCTGTTTCTACTAAATCAGTATCCTTCCACTCATCCCACCTAGCAAGATTAAGGCTGGAAAGACAACATACGAATGTATGTTCCTCATCAGAATGAAGTGTTATCTCCGTGCATAAATTACTAGCTTTAACGCTTAAACCATTTCTTTTATAACCTTCAGGGTTATTGTTGTTAACAGTGTCCCTAAAGAACAAATAAGGCTCACCCATTTCAATTCTTGCTGTAAGGATCTTTTCCCACAATGATCTTGATTTTGTATTGCCATTAACACAATCACTCATAAATGAATCTGGTATTGAGACACCATGATGAAAAGAGTTGGCTTGACATCTTCTTGCTATATCGCCTGTATTTCTTCTTATGTCAATGAACTCTTCAATATCAGGTGATTCTATTGGCAGGTATTGAGCGGCTGATCCTCTTCTTACACCTCCTTGAGAAACACTCTGAATAGTAGATTCCTCAGTCTTTAACCAAGGAATGATTCCATCAGAACTACCATTTCCCTTAATTAATTCACCCCTACCCCTTAATAGTCCCCAATACTTAGACGTACCCCCACCGTGTTTACTAAGCATTGCAGTTTCATGATAAGACATAAAAATCCCTGAAAGTGTGTCTGGCACTGCGCTACCGAAACAACTGATAGGAAGACCTCTATCAGTACCAGCATTAGAGCATACAGGGCTAGCAAGACAAAGATAGTTCTTTATCATGTAAGAGTAAAACTTATTAGCTAATTCAGGCATTTTTAGATATTTAGCCGCACTGTTAGCAACACGCCTATACATCTGATTAGGGGTTTCATTAGGTAAAAGATAACCATTACGTAATGTTTCAAAACCCGGTTCTTGCATCCATTCTGGAGCTTCACCGGCTTTCTTAAGATCAGCTAATTCCATATATTAGAAAAATCCACCACTGCTTTAGAATACGTTGTAACTTTATTATCAAAAAAATCTTGAAGTTCTACACCACTTGATAGTACTGAAAACCACTCTAAGTTGTTTAATCTGTTTTTATCTATATTTAGATAGATAGGTCTTAGTCCTAGATCTTTTAACTTTGTGTTAGTTCTAAACCTAATATAAGCTTTTAAGTCCTTATCACAAATACTATCAATCTCGCCACAAGAAAAGGATTGTTCAATAAAATCATCCTCTAGTTGAATAGTTAGTCTAGCAGCATCATAGATAGAATCTTTCAAACCCTCACTAAATATTTCAGGATACTCTTTAACTAAAGTTCTAAATAACCAACACCCGGCCGTAGAGTGTAAGCTTTCATCCCTAATTGACCATGTAATTATTTGACCAACGCTCTTAAGCATATTTTTTCTACTAAAAGAAAGGAGTATAGCAAATGAGCTAAATAAATTAACCCCTTCAGTAAATGCTGAAAATATAGCTAAGCTCCTAGCTATCTCTTCTCTTGATTTTCCTCTTGAACTAAGAAGTCTATCTATTTTAGCTTTAGCTGTAGGCTCATATAAAAAACCATCAAAGTCATTTAGCCCCAGAGTTTCTTGAAGATAAGCGTAAGCCCCGGCATGTATGCTTTCCATAGCAGCAAATGAACTAGCCATCATTTGTATCTCAGGCTTCTTAAACCATCTGGTTACCTTTGTAGACCAATAGTCCTCTACTAACACCTCAGTCTGGGTAAACCCTTTCAAAGTTCTACCTATTACATTCTTCTCAGCTTCTGTAAGCCTATGATTCCAGTCATTAAGATCTTTTCCCATCTGTACTTCTGTGTAAAGCCAATGGGACATTTGTTGTTTTAACCAGTATTCATGAGCAAGTGGGTATTCAAAGGGACTATAAACTAACCTCTTATCCAAAAGAGCCATCCACTTACCTCTTAAACTAATGATAGTAAAACAGAGGAACTTATCTTATTCCTCTTAGTGACATAATCTATTCTATGTCAGTTATAAAGTCAATTTTACCATAGGTAGTTGACTAGCCGCCAAGCTTGAAACTATGGTGTAATTGAGTCTAGGTCTAGGTTTTCAGTTTCCCAAACTAAGTTAGTTTCTTTAGATTTAATAGACACTAAAAACCTATCATGACCAAGATAATCCAATACTTCAACTGTAATTAGGTTGTCTGGATAACTAGAATCAACTAGTCCCCAGACCGCCATATTGGTTATATCCTTAGATCCAGATTTAAGCCTTCCCTTCAAGCTATTTTGTTCCTTCAAATTTCAAAGGAATTAAATTTTCACCTCTGGGGCTAATAAACTGAGACTTGCTATGGCCAAGATAAAACTCAAAACCAGCAAC
>FRDC01004063.1_pt1 | contig 15481 bp, 9 predicted proteins | sample 1106171 | NCBI WGS metagenome assembly FRDC01 (sample SAMEA3930566, study PRJEB13176) | freshwater metagenome | biome: Drinking water system; feature: drinking water; material: water | place: Singapore | collected 2014-12-20 | reverse complement strand
GCTCAAGGCGGATCCACCATCACCCAGCAGGTCGCTAGGTCCCTTCTTTTGAGTCCCGAAAAAAGTTATACCAGAAAAATTCGTGAAATTTTGTTGTCCTATCGCATTGAAGAAAATCTGACCAAAGAACAGATTCTTTATCTTTACCTCAATCAAATCTATTTAGGTCAGGGAGCCTACGGCGTTGAGGCCGCAGCCCAAAGCTACTATCGAAAGCCAATCAAGAAGGCGACTCTTGCCGAGATGACGATCCTTGCCGGGCTCCCCCAGGCGCCCAGTCGCTACTCGCCGATCACCAATCCCTCCAGCGCAAAACAACGCCAACGTTACGTTTTGGATCGGATGGCTGCCGAAGGTTTTATTGAACCCGAAGTCGCAAAGAAGACTGCGGAAGAACCGGTTGTGATCTACGTCCGCGAGAAATATGAGGACATGGCCCCGTATTTCCTTGAAACACTTCGGCAAAATTTGGTGAGCGAACTCGGTGAATCCACGGTTCTAGATAAAGGTATAAAGATTCAAACCACTCTGGATCTTGAAAAACAATTGGCGGCCCAAGAGGGTGTTCAGAAGGGATTGCGAGATTTAGATAAGAAGCAGGGCTATCGAGGAGCCGCTCAAACGCTTCAAGGGCAGGACGCAATGGATGCTTTCCTCAAGAAAACGCGAGCCGCACTTGTGGATGAAAAGACGCCCATTCGCGTGCTGATGGCCGACGGCAGTCTGATTGCCTACGAAGATTTTCAGAAGTGGAAGGCCCAGCAGAACCCCACGACCGCTGCTAAGGCGAAGAACAATCCGGCAAAACCCGCAAGACTTCTTCCCTGGTTTTTAAAAATCGGCGAAGTCGTTCACGGCGTCGTCACACGCGTGGATGACATTCAGGGACTTGTTCACGTGCAACTTCCTGACTGTATGGGTCTGATTGACATTAAAACTATGGCCTGGGCGCGCAAGCCCGATTCTAAGGTGCGCTTCTATCAAGCCCAAATCACAATACCTTCGGTTGCCCTCAAGCCCGGTGACGTCGTTGAGGTCAGAATTGCGAATGAAAAATTTGATCCCTCGGATTTTCAAGATCGTGTCGCCGCACTTGGAAAGGGCCAAAAGAATCCGCCAGCGCTCAAAGACGTTCCTAAATTCGATCAGTACCTGGGGTTGGAATTGGAGCAAGAGCCCGAAGTTGAAGGTGCGCTGATCTCCTACGATTTAAAGAAACAAGATGTCCTGGCCATGGTGGGCGGATATGACTTCAGAAAATCAAAATTTAATCGTGCGATTCAGGCGGCCCGACAGACGGGCTCTTCATTTAAACCCATCGTTTTTGCCGCAGCTCTGGATAGCGGATTCACTCCGGCGTCGGTCATTTACGATGCGCCGATTGTCTTTAAGGATGAGGCCTCAAAATCTAAAGTCCAAAAAGGAATCAAAGAAGACGAAGATCAAGACACGACGTGGAAGCCCGCAAACTATGGAGCTAAGTTTGGCGGAGACATCCTGCTGAGGGATGCTCTTGTTCAATCTAAGAACGTCCCGACCGTTCGAATCATGGACAAGGTGGGTGTCACTAAGGTGAATGAATACTCTCGTCGTCTTGGTATTTTTAGCCCTCTCAACTTGGATCTGAGTATGGGTCTGGGTTCCAGTTCGGTCACTCTCTATGAAATGACGAAGGTCATGGGAACGTTTGCAAACGGCGGGCGCCGATTGCGACCCCGGATGCTCATTTCCGTGAAGGGCCGAGACGGCAAACTCCTCCTGGAGAACGTCACTCTCGACCAGCGTTTTCAAACTCAGCTCCAGGCGTTGGAACTTGAAAACGAAGAGAAACGAAAACAATTCCTGGAAAAGCTCGCCTTGGCTGCGGCAGAAGCGGAGCGTGGGAGCGCGGGAACTCCACCCGAGAGTGAGAACGAGGCTGAAGCTCTGGCGCAGCGACTGAAACAGTTTCGTCGCATTTATTTCGAAGATCCCGATCAGTTGATGTCTCCGCAAACAGCCTTTCTGATCACAAATCTTCTCACTGGCGTCATCAACGATCCGAACGGGACCGGAGGGCGCGCTCGGGCCCTGGGGAAAACCATTGCGGGCAAGACCGGCTCCACGAGCGATTACTATGATGCTTGGTTTGTGGGGTATTCGCCCTCTGTCGCGACCGGCGTCTGGGTCGGATTTGATTCCGAGCGCTCCATGGGTGTCGGCGCTACGGGAGGGGAAGCTGCGCTTCCAATTTGGATGCATTACATGCAGACGGCACTGAAGGACGTGGGCGATGAGGAGTTCCCCACGCCACCGGGAATTGTTTTCGCAAATATCGATAAGGACACTGGGAAGCTGGCGTCCGCTAAGAGCAAGCGTATTTATCGCCAAGCTTTCCTGCAAGGAACAGAGCCAAATTCGACCTCCGAACAGGCTGCACCGGAGCAGGAAAAGGACATGATGAAGGACGAAATTCAATAGCGGAGCTCGGCGTTTGCGACTTTGGGTTCGTCCTTGCCAGCCCTCTGAGACAGGTCTAGAAATGGTCCGTGGATCAAAGCAAAAAACGCCCTGTCCTCCGTATGTCTGGGGTTCGGCAAAATAACCTCAAGAATATCAACGTCGAAATCCCTCTCGGCAGCTTTACCGTCATCTGTGGTCCCAGCGGATCTGGAAAAAGCTCCCTGGCCTTTGAGACCCTCTATGCCGAGGGACAACGGCGCTATATCGAGTCCCTTTCCAACTACGCCCGGCAGTTTCTCAACAAAGCCCCTCAACCCGACTTGGACTCCGTAGAGAACGTTCCTCCAGCCATTGCGATCGAGCAAAAAAATCAGGTCAAAACCAGCCGCTCCACGGTGGGCACCCTCACGGAACTCACGGATTACCTGCGTCTGCTTTTCGATAAGCTGGCCACGCCCTATTGCCCTAACCACCACACACCCATTGAGCGCGAGTCGGTAACCGATGGAACAAAGAAGATGCTGAAGGACCTGGCTGGCCATCGGGGTTATATTTTGGCCCCGGTTCTTAAGGACGGTCGTGTCGCCGAAGGGAAAAAGCTTCTCCAGTTTCTCATGAAAGAAGGGCACCTCCGTATTTTTGCCAAAGGAGAGGTGGTGGACGTCACCTCCTCGACCACGCTTCCCTCAAATGACTTTGAGATTGTGATCGATCGGGTCGCGATCCGAGAAGAGGACCAAGGACGCTTATCCGATTCCCTGGCCCAGGCCTACGCGGCTTCAAAAAAGCTCAACACCAATCTCCAGGGTGGGCGCGCACGCATCCTTTCACAAAGCGGCACTGAGCTACGCCTGAGCGAAGAAAATTCCTGCTCGATTTGTGGCTTCACCTTTCCGCCAATGACGTCTCGCCTTTTTAGTTTCAGTAGCCCCGTAGGTGCCTGTTCTACGTGCAAGGGCTTTGGAAACACACTTGAAATCGACGTTAACAAAGTCATTCCAAATCCAGAACTGAGTATCGCGAAAGGGGCATTGACTCCTTTTGAGATGCCTTCGGCCCGCGCGGATAAAAAGGAATTGCTGTTGTGCTGTGCTCGCAACAAGATTGATATCGCAAAGCCCTGGTCCAAGCTCAAACCCGAGCAGCAAGCCATCCTCTGGGAAGGGAACAAGCAGTTTTACGGGGTCAAGGGTCTCTTCGATTACCTGGAGACCAAAAAGTACAAGATGCACGTCCGCGTGTTTCTCAGTCGGTACAAGACAGCGTCGATTTGTAAAGAGTGCCAAGGCACGCGCCTGCGCTCTGAGATCCGACACATTCTTCTTCAAGGAAAGTCCATCATCGATGCTTCCGCAATGACAATCGATGATCTACGCACGTTCTTGAGGTCATTGAATTTGACGTCCGCCCAGAAAAAGGTGTCCCAAGAGATTTTGAAACAGCTCTTGTCGCGTTTGGATTTTCTTATTGAGGTTGGCGTGAACTACCTGACCTTGGATCGTCAAACACGCACTCTTTCTGGCGGAGAGTATCAGAGGTTAAATCTTGCGAATCAACTGGGCATGGGGTTGTCACAGATCTTGTACGTGCTGGATGAACCGACCGTAGGATTGCACCCCAGGGACAATGATCGACTGATTGGAATTCTAAAGAAACTCAAAACTCTGGGAAATACGTTGGTGGTCGTTGAGCACGATCATGACGTTATCAAGAACAGCGAGCGGATTATCGAGATTGGCCCCGGCTCCGGTTCCTTCGGTGGTGATCTGGTATTTACAGGAACGACCGCCGATTTCTTGAAGAGCGAGACATCACCGACGGCGCCTTTTTTGAGAGAATCTGGGAAAAAAGCCATTCTAGAGGTCCGCCCGGTGGATCTCGCGCAGTTTAAGTATAAAATCGATCTGCACGGCTGTCGGGGACACAATTTGAAAAACGTCTCCGTCACCTTCCCGCTTCATCGCCTTGTGGCGGTCACCGGAGTGAGTGGCTCCGGAAAGAGCAGTCTGGTCAGTCAGACGCTGGTGCCCGCGATTCAGAAAATTCTCACAGGCGAATTTCATGAAGGATTACCCTTTGAAAAAATCGAAGGCTTTGAGCACATTAAAAACCTCGTCTTCGTCGATCAAAACGCCGTTGGCCGCTCAGCCCGAAGCAATCCGGTCACCTATCTCAAGGTGTTCGACGATATCCGCAACCTCATGGCAAGCGCGCCTCTGTCAAAGGAACGAGGCTACACGCCTGGCCACTTCAGCTTGAACGTGGATGGCGGGCGCTGCCCAGTCTGCAAAGGCGAGGGCGCCGAAACCGTCGACATGGTCTTCATGGACGACGTGAAACTGGTCTGCGAAGAGTGCCGCGGAAAGAAGTTCCGGGATGAGGTCCTGGAGGTTCAGTTCCAGGGAAAAACGATCGACGACATCTTAAATCTGACGGTCGCGGACGCGCTCGTTTTCTTTCAAAATTACCCGGGCATTCGGCGAGCTCTCAATTTTCTAAAGGAAGTCGGACTGGATTACGTACGGCTTGGCCAGTCCTCAAGCACCCTCAGCGGCGGGGAATCTCAGCGGCTCAAGCTCGCCAAGGAATTCGCGTCTGCCCAACAACGTGGGGTTCTGTACATTTTAGATGAGCCGACCACGGGTCTTCACTTCAAGGAAGTGAATATGCTGCTCAACGTCCTCAACAAACTGATTGAAGCCGGAGGCAGCGTGATCGTGATCGAGCATAATCTGGATGTGATCCGGAGCGCAGACTTTGTGATAGAGCTAGGCCCCGATGGGGGACATGCGGGAGGAGACGTGATTTTTCAGGGCCCACCGCAGAACATGATCCTCGACAAGTACCACGGGATCTGCCCAACAGCTCCTTACTTGAAAAGATATTTCGGGCGAAAAGAGCTTCCGCAGGTGTCACCTTGAGCCTCATTCAATCCCTGAAAAAACTGTGGCCGTATCTGAAGGTCTTCCGCGGCCGTATCGTTTTGGTGATCGCGCTCGGGGCCCTGATGAGTTTGACAGCATCGGGTGCGGCAATGATGGGGAAGAACCTCTTTGACGACGGATTCGGAAAGCGGGACCTCAACGTTCTAGGGAATATTTGTCTTGCTTTGGTGGGCCTCTATTTCATCCACGGGATCGCAAGGTACTTTCACCTCTACGTTCTTAAGGTCACAACAGAGCGTATTTTGGTGCAGATTCAGAAAGACCTCCAATCAAAATACCTGCGCCTCAGCCAGAGTTTTCATAGCCAGAATGATTCCGGAGCCAGCATTTCAAAAATCATCAATGACGTTTCCGCGATTCAATGGGGACTGAACACCGTCGCCGACGTGATTCGCGAGCCTCTTTTGGTGGTTTTTCTCATGGCTTGGATCATCTACTTGGATTGGAAACTCACGATCCTCCTCGCAGTGGTAACGCCAGTCATTGTGGTTGTTCTGGGAAGCTTAGGGCGCAGTGTGCGCAAGTACAGCAGAGGGCAGCAAGAAACTTTGGAAAAACTCACTTCGACACTCAAGGAGACTCTGGATGGTCTGAAAGTCATCCAGTCCTTCCGGCTCGAAAACGAAATGAAACGACGACTTCTTGCTGTTGTGGACACCTATTTACACGCCCGAAAGAAAATCATCAGCCGCCAGGAGTCAGCGGGACCAATCACGGAGTTTGTTGGGGTGGTCGCATTCGCCGGCGCCGCGTTCTATATCGGAGCCGAGATCATCCATGAGCGGGCAACGGTGGGATCATTTGTGAGTTATATTGCAGCCCTTGGGATGCTTCAGAACCCGATCAAGAAAATTCAAGACGGATATATTCGTCTCCAGCAAACCGTTGCCAGTGTGGATCGTATTTTTGAAGTGCTGAACGATACCAGAGAGGTTGCCGAAGTCGCCGATCCCAAGCCCTTCCCAGCGCATTGGGATCGCGTCGAGTTCCGGGACATTTCTTTTAGCTACCAGGAACGTCCGATTTTGAAGAACATCACTTTTTCCGTGAAGAAGGGTGAGGTCGTCGCGCTCGTCGGTGAAAGCGGCAGCGGCAAATCCACCTTGATGAATTTGTTAGAGCGCTTTATCGATCCGACTGCGGGATCCATCCATGTCGGAGGCGTCGATATCAGAGAGCTCAAACTCAGCGAACTGAGGTCGAGCATCGGCCTGGTCACACAGGATGTGTTTTTATTCAATGACACCCTAGAGACAAATGTTCGCATGGGTAGCATTGAAGCGCGGGATGAAAGTTCAGCGGCGCGAGTTCAACGCGCAATTCAACTTTCAAATGCTCAGGAGTTTGTCGAAAAACGTTCCGGAGGTTTACTTTCCAGCGCAGGAGAGCGCGGAAGCCTGCTTTCCGGCGGTGAACGCCAGCGCATCAGCATTGCGCGCGCGATTTATAAAAACGCGCCCATTCTCATCCTGGACGAAGCCACCAGCGCTTTGGATTCCGCGAGCGAACTGGAAGTCCAAAAAGGATTAGATCGACTGATGGAAGGACGTACGACCTTTGTGATTGCGCACCGACTTTCAACGGTTCTCAACGCGGATCGAATTCTAGTCCTAGACCAGGGTCGTGTCGCGGAGTCTGGCACCCACGACGAACTCCTTTTAAAACAAGGTCTCTACTGGAAGTACGTGAACCTCCAGATGCTTTAGCTGACTGATTCAACCTTGAAGGGATTGATCCCCACCTGGACCTTCGTCTCATGTGAAAAGTCAAAAATTGAATGATTCCCATACACCCCCCTCAAGTCGACCAATATTTCGACGATAAGAGTTTTGACAGGCGTGACTAGATTCCAAACACGTCCGTCAAAAAAAGGGAGCGATCATGATTAATTGGGACGAGTTTGAACATATTCATGTGATCAAGAAACTCAAAGATATCGTCCACACTTGGTGGAACATCGATATCATCTTCACCGACGACCGTGGACAAATCAAAGGACTCCGAACGGAAAAGGGACGCGCCCGCAATCCCGCCGTTGGATTTGTCATTGAACGCGATGTCGTTGTCGAGAATTTCACCGATATGGTGAACAAAGGCATGGACGACCTCCGCCAGACTGGAAATCGCTTCTTCATTCGCAAGTGGGACATGACGGGCTTTGATGTGTGCGCCTTCCCGATCGTCATCGAAAACGATCATGTAGGATCCGTGGTTGCCGTCGGGTTCTTCAGAGAGTCCCCAACTCCAGAGCGTTTGCAGGAAGTTCGAGATCGCTATGCAGCTCTTGGGGCTACCGCAGACCAAATTGACAAGGTTCTGGCAAATCTCCGAATTGTTCGTACAGAGGACAAAGACCACTTCACGGATCTCGTCGACCTCGTTGGTCAGGAAGTTGTCACTCTCCACCTGGAAATTACAAGTCGCGAAAACAGAATCACGGAGCTGAATAAAGAAATCGGAAGCCGATACAGATATGACAACATGATCGGTAAATCGAAACCTGTTCAGACCCTTTACGCGCTGTTAGATAAAATCAAAGCATCCGAGACAACAGTTTTGGTTCAGGGTGAAAACGGTACCGGTAAGGAGTTGATCGCCAAGGCGATTCACTACAACTCTCCTCGAAAAGAAAAAGCTTTCATCATTCAGAACTGTTCTGCTTTTAACGACAACCTCCTTGAGTCCGAACTGTTTGGTCATATCAAGGGCTCTTTCACCGGTGCCGTGAAGGATAAAAAGGGTCTTTTCGAAATGGCAGACAAAGGGACCTTCTTCTTGGATGAAATTGGAGATACCTCCCCGAGCATGCAGGTAAAACTCCTCCGTGTTCTCCAGGAGGGAACTTTCATTCCTGTGGGCGGAACCGAGCCTCGCCGCGTGGACGTCCGAATCGTTGCAGCGACTAACCGCGACCTTAAGGAAATGGTGGAAAAGGGAACGTTCCGCGAGGACTTATACTACCGCCTGAACGTGATCAACATTCGAGTTCCGCCGCTCCGTGAACGAAAAGAAGACATTCCCTTGCTGATCGATTTTTTCTTGGACCGCATGGCACAACAGGGCCATCCCAAGAAGATTGTGACTAAGCGTGCGCTTGAGAAGCTCTATGACCATTCTTGGCCCGGAAACATCCGAGAACTTCAGAATGAAATTGAACGCTTGGTTGTTCTCTCGGGCATCGAGGACAAAATCACGGCAGACATGCTGTCCCAGCGAATCCTTGAGTCCAGTGAAAAGGGCAAGGTACAAGGCGCGCGCGTTCATGGTAAACTCAAAGATGCTCTTGAGGAACTGGAACGGGAAATGATTCGAGAAGGACTGCGACGTACCGGATGGAATAAATCCAAACTCGCAAAAGAACTCGGCATCAGCCGCGCGGGGCTCATCATGAAAGTCGAAAAGTACGGCCTGGATAAGAGAAAGCTCCTGCGCTAAAGAAACGGGCTTCTTCTTTACCTTGACTTTGCGATTTGATACCAAGACAACGGCCTCCTAAAACCAGGAGGCCCATTGAGATCAAAGAGAACCATCGCCGGCTTGTTCATTGTCATTCCCCTCGTAGGGAACGCACAAAATGAAGCTAAATCAAATACGCTGAAAAATGAAACTGAACTCTCCATCGTTTCAATTGCCGGGAACGCTGAGGGAACAACTTACTCCGGAAAACAAGACACCTCCTATGCCTTTGATCTCAATAAGTTTGCTTTGGGCGGAAGATACCAACAGGTCTTTGCAACCAACCCCTCCGTGACGCCTCAAGTGAGTCAGGAGACCGCAAGAAATTGGCTTGTCAACTTTAGGTATGAGCGCGAGCTTATGATAAAATTCTCTATCTTCGCGCAGCAGTCGGCAGAAAGTGACATTTTCGCTGGATTCGACCAGCGCTATAACACGGATTTTGGCGGTAAGTATTCCCTTTGGAAAGATGCTACCACAGAGTGGGTTGGTGAAGCCGGCTATCGCTACACTTCGGAGTTTAGAACTGTAGCAACAGCAAAAGTTCCGAACACAGACGTCCGCCTGCAGTTCGCTCGTATCTATACCAAGGCCACACACAAATTGGCCGAAACAACGTCCATCGATCTCTGGGTTGAATATCTGCCCAATTTCACGAATTCAAATGACTATATGACCAATGGGGAAATTTCGCTGACAGCGCAACTATCTTCGACGTTTTCTCTGAAAACCGGCTACCTGATGCGGTACCGAAACACTCTGGTTGGGTCAGCCACTCGGTATTCAGATACGTCGTTCACAACCGCTATTGTCGCGAGGTACTAGCTATGGTTGGGGAATTTATCGCTTTTCTGAAACAGTATGGCGTGATCGGTCTAGCGATCGCAGTCATCATTGGCGGAAAGCTCAATGAGCTTGTGGGTAGCCTGGTCAATGACATCCTCACTCCGGTCGTTCTGAACCCTCTCCTAAAGGCAGCACAGGTCGATGACGTCAAGAAGCTCAACTATGAAGGTGTTTTCTACGGAAAATTCCTTGGAGCGGCTATTGATTTTGTCGTTATCGCTTTTCTTGTTTTCGTGTTCGCAAAGCATGTCCTCAAAGAAGAAAACGTTTTAAAAAAATGACTTTCCACTTGCGGCGCGTGACCCAAATTACGCGAGGCTTCGGATTTTAGAGCGCTCCCAGCTTTGAAAGAATTGACAGGTCTCCGCGAATGAAAAAGAGGCGCGCACGAGCCTGAAGCAATCGGCCCTTGATCTCGATCGCTCTGACATTGGCGTCCTGCAAAGCATTTTGGTAGGCCAAGACGTCAAATTGCGCCGTAGAGTTCAGCTGGAGTGTCGGCAGGCTTGCCCTGTATCTTTCCTCACTATACTTCTGGGTGTCCTGAGCGACAGCGTGGGACTCCTCAGTCAGTCTCAACTCTCTCAAGGCCGCCCGATAGTCTTCGCGAACAGAAACGAGCGCCTGCTTTAACTCGGCCCTGCGCCCGCGCTGGGACGCCCGCGCCGCCTCGCGCTGCGATCGCTCGATGATCATTCCGAGCGGCATGGAAAACTGAAGTGCGGCGATATTTTCGAAGTAGTTCTGCTGGTAGATGCTGACCCAGTTCTCCTGAGGGGAAACCACTTTATTCTGCGTCAACGTCAGATTCAATGTAGGCAGAACTGCGTTCTCTGCAACCCTCACGGAATATTCTTCAAGTAGCACCTGATTCTCAAGAATTTCTATTCTCGGATTGTTGAAGTCGCGTGGGTCGAACACATCGTTGAGCCACGCCTTGGGCGGAATAAGAACCGCCTCTTCAATCGGCTTCAACTTCGCGACGTCTTCAGGAGCCTCTTTGCTTCCAGCGATCGAGTTCAGCTGAGCCACCGCCTGGACTTTCCGAATCTTTGCCTGAAGAAGTTGAGATTTCGCATTCTGCAGCTGCACACGAGTGTTCAACGACTCCAGGCCCGACGACTTACCGACTCGCTCCAATTCGACGAACCGGGCCGTCGTTTCTTCAGAAGATCGGAGGAACTTCTCCGTAATCCCAAGCGACTGTTCTGCCACTATCGCGTTGATATAGGCTCCAAGCAGAGTCTCCGTGCTCGTCAGAAGAGAAAGCCGAGAGTTAAACAACGCAATTTTCTCATTTGTCTTTAACCGGTCCTGAGGAATTGTGCCAATGCTAGGTCCCCATCCGCGCAGCAGCGGGAGCTCAAAACTCATCGAAGTTGTTCCTGCGTTTGTGGTGAGGAGGCCAACGTCTTCGTTCATAAAGTTTCTCTGAATGTTCTGAAAAAAGTTAAACTCATAACTCAGTCCCAGGTTTGGTACACTTCCCGCCAGCCCCACACTCCCCGTGGTCGTCAGAAGCCGATTGTACCCATTCCCCGGCGCGCGGCTGTCGACGTGAATAAGCGAGCCCGTCAGTCTCGGCAAATAGAAGCCGGGAATTCCGCTCCGAAGTTCCCTAGCAGCATTATAGTCTTCCAGTGCACCACGATAGGTACCGTTGGCCTTGATCAAGCTCTTCAGAAAAAATGAAAAATCGCTCAGACCCGATTTTTCTTTCGCGATTTTCAAATCTTTTCCCGAGTCATGTCCCGACTCGAAAGAGTCAATTGGACTTTCAAAAACCTCATCCGCAGAACGAGAATACGCACGCGGCAACGCCATGAGTATCACAGCAAAGAGGAGAATCTGGACTCGAAACATACTCGTTCTACAGAGTAACATGAAGTCATCTTTTCGAGGTGACGACGTGTCCAAAGTCCCGGTGATAGATCTGCGAGATATCGCGATGACCTACTCGATGTCCTCCGGACAAAAGTTCTACGCACTTCGAGACATTCATCTGAAAGTCTTGCCCGGAGACTTTCTTGCAATCATGGGTGCTAGCGGATCAGGAAAAACGACACTCTCGAACATCATCGGCTTTCTGTCGCGCCCAAGCTCGGGAAATTATTTTTTTCTTGGCGAAAACGTCGCGAAAACAAGTGATTCCGCATTTTCTTCCTATAGATCCAACGAGATTGGATTTATATTTCAGGACTACCTCCTGATCGAACATCTTTCGGCTCTCGAAAATGTTGCGCTCCCGCTCATCTATAAACCAGAACTTTCCAGGCCCGAGATGCTGGACATGGCAGCCGCACAATTAAAGCAATTAGGTCTAGGACAAAAACTCCACCACTTTCCCAATCAACTCTCCGGTGGACAGAAGCAGCGGGTAGCGATCGCACGAGCGCTGATTAAGAAGCCGAGCTTAATTCTCGCGGACGAACCCGCTGGCGCGCTCGATGTAAAAAGTCGACTTGACGTCCTGAGCATCCTACAAGACCTCAATGAATTGGGTGTTACGATTGTGATGGTGACCCACTCTAGTCAAGACGCAATGGCGGGATCCCGTCTTGTTGTCATCGACGGTGGTCGTATCACAGAGGATTCCCCTCAAACTCGAAGAATGCGATTTTTTCCAGCCGAAGCGACCACAAAATCAAATCAGAACGTCGACATTGTCCTTGCGGACTTTCTCATTTCAAAGGGAGTTGAGCAGAGGCCGGACTGGCTGTATGTCGCTTCTCTCCCCTTGAAGGCCGAAAGCCACACGCGCCTTCTAAAGTCGCTTGATCCTGCATGGCTTTCAGACAAGAGCGTCCGAATGGTGCTTCAGACGCGTGTCCCAATTGCTTCTCAAAGCGAGCGCGTGGTCCTTTTCTGTCTAGCAGCTAAAAACTATGACATCCTAAAAGAAGAGCCTTGGCTTGCTCCGTTTCTAGATGAAATGGTGTCAGCGGGATTCTCCGAAACCGAAGCGTTTGATGCCATCTCCGCCTGTGAGAAGGCTCCTGCGGAAGTCATTCAGAAGTTCATCAGGATAGAAAACTTTTTGGAACATCCATCGGCGCGCGTGAGGGCCACCGCCGTGAAGGTCCTCAAGAAGTCAGAGCTTCATGACTCCATAGCAGTTCAGGAAATTGTAGAGAAACTTTTCCGCGATCCCGATGGTCGCGTCCGCGCGAACACTTTAGAAGTGGCTGTCGAGTTGGGTGCGTCGATCCCCTATCTTCAGCACTTCGGTTTTGAAAAAGACGCCCATCCCCGCGTGCGCGTCGCTTGGGCAATGGCCCTGCTGGAAGCCAAGGAATATGATGCCCTTTCAGAAATTCTCGTGCCCATGCTGGAGAGTCAGGACCCCGGCGAACTCAAGGCCGCAGCTTTCGTCCTTTCCTCGGGCCGAGGGTCCAGTCTTGTCTATGTTCTCAGAAAACTGATTAAGTCTAACCCCAACCAGCTCTATCTACTGAATATTATCGGCGAGACCTTAGAACGGGCCAAGGCGCGGCAGGTCGTCTAATCGATCGTTCTTATGTAGAATATACCTATGAGCTTAAACCCCATCAGTCTGAACCGCGCGTTTGGGCTGGCGAAAAGTTCCATTCTTGCTTCAAAATGGAGGAGCGCACTTTCTCTCTCGACGATCCTATTGGGAGCCGTCGCCGTCGTGGCTACATTCACCATCAATGAGAACGTCGACAACTACATTGACATGCTCGTGAAGAAAAGTGGTGGTCCGATCTTACGCGCAATGATTCGGGGCCCAAGAAACCTGGAATTCTCGACCTTGGATTTCAAGCTGATTTCAAGCATTCCGGGGGTTGATCGTATCTCTCCGCTAAACCAAAGCAACTCCGTTGTCTTTCGTCACGATCTCCAGGTGTTCACCCCGACCGTCACCGGACTCAATTCCAACTCTACAGATATCGACTATCTTCGCATTATCTATGGAAGGAAGTTTTCTGATATTGATTTTATTGCTGGAACTCAGGAAGCGATTGTCTCTCCCGAATTTCTCAGGTCGCTCAAAATCGACGATGGGTTGGGAATGTTCATTCGAGGAAGGTTGGATCGCAAAGACTTCGTACTAAGAATTATCGGGATCGGAAAAATGGATGGCCGCAGCGACCGGGATGACGGGTCCGTCTGGATCACAAGTTCTTTCTATAAAACCCTTTTTGGCAGAAAAGGAAACACTTCTGTCTCAATCACGCTTCAGGACTTTGGCACAATGGATTTAGTTGAACGCAGCCTCAAGTCCTTGTTTGAGAACAAGTACGGGAAGGATCTCCGAATCGTCAATCCCAGAAGAGATCTGGAGCGGCAAAAGACCGAAATGAAGGCTCTCGTCTATGCAGGGATGACCCTCGGAATTCTTGCCCTCATGTCTGGGTCGGTCGGCATCATGAACGTAATGCTGGTGGGAGTTCGTTTACGTCGGAGAGAAATAGGCCTCTATCGAGCCCTGGGGTTTTCGAGCGCTCTTATCCGAATGCAGTTTTTCATTGAGTCCAGCCTTCTGAGTCTCAGCGGCGGGGTTGCTGGTGCACTTCTAGGCTCTGGGGTCGGAGTCGGACTCAGCGCATTTATCGTTAAGCCATATCAGCAGTTCAGTTTGACGGGTGTTCTTCTCGGGATCGGCACCACCTTCGTCATCGGCAGCGTTTTCGGAATTATTCCGGCGCTACAAGCTTCTAAACTGGATCCTGTCGAGGCACTGCGGTCATGAGAGGCATAACCCCCTCCCCCTTCTTTCCGTGGTTTCTCTTCCTTACGGGTCTCTTGGGATGCACAGGTTCAAAAGTTCAAACCTACGAAATCCGCAGGGGCAATGTCATCTCGTCGATTGTTCTATCGGGTCGGGTAGAGTCTAGCCAGCGCGCAATTATCACCGCTCCTTTTGAAGGTCCTGTAGACAAGCTGCACGTGGGTATCGGATATCGCGTTGATGCGGGAAGCCCCCTAATCACATTGAGTACAAAGGCTCTCGTTATGAAACTCAGAGAAGAACGGGCCCGACTCGCGAAGGTCACCGGGCGTGCGAAGACATTGACTTACCAACGCAGTCAAATCACTAAAGAGCTCAGCCGCCTGCAGCAACTCCTTCGGTCACGGTCCGTCGCAGCAGCGGAGGTGGAACGAAAAAAAGGAGAGCTCTCTTCAGGAGACAACGAGATCGAATCCACGCAAGCCGAACTTCGCGCAGCCCAATCCAATGTCGCAATCATTGAAACTCAGATTGCGGAAGCAACTCTCAAGTCCACTATCAAGGGCGTGGTAACCTCGACCTGGGTTCCACTCGATCAGTTTGTCGAGGGCAGCCCGGTGAAACTTGGCGACCCACTGATCATGGTGTCCGGCGAAGGCTCGCTCACGCTTAAATCCACGGTCCGCGAGCAAGACGTACTCAAGATAGCACAGGGAATGCCGGTGGATGTCTCCCTACCGGCCATACCGGGCCGCCGCTGGCTGGGGCGCCTTGTTTCTGTCGATGACGCCGCTACAATCGAACAGTCCACCGGCGCTGCGAACTTTCGTGTCCAGGTGCGCTTCGATGTGAAAGACCTCCCGATAAAGTCAGGAATGGATGCCAACGCCACAATTGTAGTGGGCCTCCGGAAAAATGTGATCATGATTCCAAGGTCCTCCGTTTCTCTGAGATCGGGGTCCGCGTTTGTTCAACTCAGGGAAGGCCGCAAGTTCAGGGAACAACAGGTGAAGCTCGGTCTCATTGGTGATACCCATGTTGAAGTCGCCAGCGGGCTGCAAGAAACCGACGCTATCGCAGCGATTTACGACGACCTCAA
>FRDC01002624.1_pt1 | contig 15507 bp, 9 predicted proteins | sample 1106171 | NCBI WGS metagenome assembly FRDC01 (sample SAMEA3930566, study PRJEB13176) | freshwater metagenome | biome: Drinking water system; feature: drinking water; material: water | place: Singapore | collected 2014-12-20 | reverse complement strand
CTTTGACGCTCTCGGCGGGGGACGTGGGGATCGCCAGCGTATGCTGGCGATTATGAAAGACAGTCGCATCGGGGCCCACGGAGCTGCGGCTCTCTGCCTCCTGTTGATCGCGAAGGTGGTCATCGTCATGGAGGTGGTGCGGCACGAATCTCGATGGCAGCTGCTCGCCTTCCCGGTGCTGGCACGCTGGGCGGTGATTCCACTGGTGATCTTCTTCCCGTACGCGCGGGTCGAAGGCCTCGGGAGGCCCTTCAACGGTCATGGACGCCCAGTTCATTTTGCCGTGGCGACGTGCCTGACGGCGGCCTTGGTAGCGTGGACGGGCCCACAAGCCATCGTGCCGGGGGCCTCCGCGCTCGCCGTTGCGCTGGGGATTGGGTTCTGGCTGAAGCGTCGCCTCGGCGGCCTCACGGGCGACGTCTATGGCGTCGCGATCGAGTTGTCAGAAATCATCTTCCTCGTTGTCGCAGGGCTAGGCGATGGCGGGTAGAGGTCAACACATGGCAGGCCAATGCCAAGAAGGTTTAGTTCGGAGCGTCCAGTCAGGTCACTCGATAGTGATTAACAATAGTATACGTAAGGGTGTGTATGAATCCCTCTGATGGTAGTCTCTGGCCCTTACTCGGTCTCGCGCTTGCATTGGGGCTGAGTCATGGAGCCGATCCGGACCATCTCACCGCTATTGATGGAATGACGAGGGCGTCGGTGGATCGACATCCGAGAATGAGTCGGTGGGTGGGAACATGGTTCGCGTTTGGTCACACGCTCTCAGTCCTGTTGATTGCGGCATTGATCGCGCTGGCAGCGGAGTATCTTCAATCGTTTAGCAATGCTGTTCTGCAAGTGAGTGGGGTGGTCTCGGCGTTCCTCCTGTTCGCCATCGGGACCATCAATCTTGCGAGGCTGATCGCGCTGCCCGCTGGAACCGCGGCTCTGAGTAGTGGCTTCATAGGACATCTGTTGCCCAGGCAGATGCTCAACATCGCGCACCCGATGAGTGCCGTGCCTATCGGTGCGCTGTTTGGGCTGGGGTTCGAAACAGCCAGCCAGATGTCGGCTTGGGCATTGGCCGGAACAATGGGCTATGGCCTTCTAGGAGCGTTACTCATCGGAGTGGCATTCAGCCTGGGGATGGTCGTCACGGACTCGATTAACGGACTCGTCGTGCGCCGGCTCTATCTGGCTGCCACCACGATGGCCATCCAGGGGAATCGCATGATGACGCTGACCGTCGTGGGGTTAGCCTATGTTATCGGGATCATCAAGTTGCTCCAGCCCACCTCCTTTGCGCTGCCGGTCAGCGACATGGCTCTCACGATCATGGTGCTCGGAGCGGTGCTGGTGGCATTTATGGCAGCCTTGGTGAAAGCACAGTGCCGGGTTTCTTAACTGAAAGGAGGCGCGCTATAGCAGCTAATTTTCCAATCCAATGAATTGATAGCCCATGTACCCCAAGGGAAGCGCGGTGCAAAGCCGCCACTGGTCCGCAACTGTGATCGGGGACGAAATCTGCAATCAGCCACTGTCCGCTGGATGGGAAGGCGCAGAGAGTAGGACGAACCGAGAGTCAGGAGACCTGGGTACTTGGAAACTCCCCACACCCCTTTCGTGAACAGAAGGAGGAGTTGTTGTGTATTCCAAAATTCCCAGGTTTCTTGCCGTTGTGTTAGTTCTGTGCATGTCAGCTCGCGTCGTGGTCGCAGATGATCGAACGGAAAGCCAGAATGAGGAAAAGAAACAAACCGTTGCCCAAGTGCAGCGGCCCTCGACCCCGCCGGACGATGAGCCAATCCTTATCCGGGAGATCACCGTGACAGCGACGCGCTACCAGGAACGAGCCGTCAACCTTCCCTATTCGATCTCCTCGCTTTCCAAAGAACAGATCCGCGACAAAAACGTCACGCGGATCAACCAGGCGTTGAAAGACACCGTGGGGGTCGGAATTGCGGAGACTGGGAACGTGTCCGACATCTCGATCGTGCACATGCGCGGCGTCAATGTGCCCAATGGCCCTCTCCTGAATGACACAGTTGGTTCACTGCTTGACGGTCTTCCTATCACGAAACCAATCCCAGGCTTTAGCACCTCGTTCGAGGCGGGCAAGTATCCCATGTTCAACGTGGAGCGGGTTGAGGTCTTGAGGGGGCCCGCTGCGGTCCTCTACGGTAAAGACGCGTTTGCTGGAGCTTTGAATCTGATTACCAAGCAGCCGAAAAGTGGGCCGGTTTCATCCGAGACGGCGTTCTTTGCCAACCAGTGGCCGAGCTACGGCGGCAGCGTTGATGTGAATAGCGGCGACCAGGTTCTGGGAAAACCGGCCCAATTCAACATCGGCTTCGGGAGGCATGACTTGAATACGTTCCGGGACCACTCCCGGGGCATCAACGAACAGATGTATGGCAACGTGCTCTTGAACCTTTCTTCGCGCACGCGTCTGACTGTTGGGGGATCGTATTCGCATTATTTCGAGGAACGGCCATCGACGCTGACTCAACAGCAGTTGGACCAGAACCGAAATCAGGCCGCGACCCCAGACCCTGGATTTTTGGAATCGCACCTTACCCTTGCTCGGGTAAACCTGGAGCATGACGTCTCCAGGGATGTCAAAATCACGAACGCCTTTCTCTACAACAACTCGAATGACAGTTTGGACCTCAACGATCTCATCGTTCAAACGGGCCGGCGCCGGCTGGGGCATGATCCATCCAAGAGGATCATCAACGACACGAGGTTGACATGGTCGAGTTTGTTGCTCGGGCACGCGAATGAGCTTCAGACGGGTTTTTGGGTAGACCATACGAACGCGAATTTTCTCTTCAAGATACGCAGTCTGCAGACAAACGTGGAGACGATTCGGGAAGTGGGGGATGGGCGCCAGACGATTTTTTCCCCGTACTTTTTGAACCGGTTTAACGTGACGGACAAGATGATCCTCTGGACCGGGGTCCGCTGGGATCACGTTCGTATGAGCCGAAATCAGGTAGTCAATTTCGGTGATCCAGGGTATAACCTGACAACGACCTTTGACGCCTACAGTCCTCACGTTGGGCTCGTCTATCATTTCACAGAGGACTCCAGCGCCTATGTAAACTGGTCTCGAGCGTTCAGGCCAATCAGCTTAAGGGCAATCACTCCGACAGAACTGGCGATCGGAGCTGTGCAGGAGAACTTGACGAATTACGAAGTGGGGGCCAGGCTGACAACCCTTGACCATCGCCTCTATCTGAGGACCGCCGCTTTTTGGATAGTGTACGAAAACCAGGTCAATTCGACCTTCCGCGGCTTTGACGCGAGCGCGCTCAACAGGGATGGCCAATCGACCCACCGGGGAGTGGAGGCCGAAGCCTCCTACGAGGTTCTTCCGAAACTCACCGCATCCTTGAGCGCAGCCTACCTTGATGCGTTCGTCGACAAGTTGCGCGCAACGCGAGGGAACACTCTCTTCGTTCTCGATGGATTCCGTGTCCACAACGTCCCGCGATGGAGTTTTAATCAGTCGATCAGCTACAGGACCGAAGCCGGATGGGTCGGAAGTTGGAACGGCCGGTACGTCGGTGACCGGGTGGGAGACCAATGGAACACGGTGCGTCTTTCCTCATTCTTCCTGATGAGCCTGTCGCTCGGCTATCAGCCGCAAGGGGAACGATATGGAGTAACGGCCAGCCTATTGAATTTCACCGACGTCAAATACAATGCACTGGCCGTCCGCTTTGATCCTTTTAATGCTCCTACTTTCGATCCGGGGGGTCCCAGGACCTTCGCTGTGAGTGTTTGGGCTCGGTTTTAACCTGGTGAGCTCGAAGACACGATGAGCAAGCTTTACATTCTCCATAGGTGGCTGGGCCTAACGGCTGGATTGATGCTTGTTGTCTGGTACGGGAGCGGTCTGTATGTGCACTGGCGTGCGTTGCCGAGTGTGCTGAGCGTTGAAGAACAACGTCGAACCATCGGGGTGCCTTTCGCCCTGTCGGAGGCGGAGAAAGATTTTCCAGAGATCCTGAAAGTCTATGGAGATGGACCTGCTCAGGAAGTACGGCTACGTCGTGCGGGCTCCAGACTGATCTATGAAGTTCGAGGAATTGATAGCCCGGGGAAAGTTTTCGATGCGACAACAGGAGCACTCCTTTCTCCTATAGGGGAGGCTTTTGCTCAAGAAATCGCGCAAGGGTTTATGCCGGCAACTGCGATAAAGGCCTCTATTTTGCTGGAGATGCCGGATGCGTATTCGATACGACTCTCTATGCCTGTTTACCGAATCACATTTTCAGATGACCAGAGCACGGCTGTCTATGTCGATCCAGCTACCGCCTCTATCCTGTCTCGGACGCGAACCCGTGAACGCTTGTACTATGTGTTTGGAAGCATCCCTCATTTCTTGAATATGAACCTCCCATTTCTCCAACACAACAAGACTGTGAAGGACGGGCTCCTTTTCGTTCTCAATGCCTTGGCCGGTCTGGTTGTTTTCTCGGGAATCGCTATGGCTGCCTGGATGATTGCGCGACACGGGTTCCTGGGTAGGCCCGGGTTGAAACATAGCCTTCTTTGCAAGCTGCATTACTTCCTTGGCCTGGGTTTTACCGTCACCAGCTTGTTGTTTATCACTTCGGGATTGTTTTACGTGGTCAATGGAAGCCCGCCACCAGTACGAGTAACTCCGAAGCCAGAAGAGTTGAGGCCTATTGCTAAGCTTATAAATTTGGCCAATCTTCGTCCGGCTAGACAAATAGGTTCTGGCGAAATGAGGAATCCTCCAGGTCTTTCAATGGTGGTGTTAAAACAAGTCCTTGACGTACCGCTCTACCAGTTTCATCACGCGGGTGGAGGGTCTTCTGTTATGAAAGGCGATACCGGTCAGCCTTTTGCAGTCGATAGTCATTGGTTACATAAGGTGGTGAATGTGTTCTTGGGTTCCACGGACTCCGTTGGAGAAGTCCAATATCTGACCGATTACGATACCTACTACTATGCGCGGGACGGAAGGTTCCCTGTTTTGCCCGTGTATCGAATCCAAGGCAACGATTCCGGCCAGACCATTGTCTATCTCTCGCCTGCGACCGGGGAAGTTGTAGGGAGGGCCTCGCGGGACTTCAGGGTTTTCCGATGGTTCGTTAGCGGCTTTCATGCGTGGGATTGGCCTTTTTTGCTCCAGCGGCCAGTCCTTCGCGATGGCATTGTTGTGCTTCTCGTTATCGGTGGTCTAGGTGTTTCGCTTACCGGTCTCTATCTTGGAATAGCCAACCTGAAAAGTTAGGCAGGAACTGGCTTTCACCATAACTGAAAGGAGGCACACGAGACATCACTCAATTTGAGTTCATAGTCCATGTACACCAAGGGAAGCGCGGTAGAAGCCGCCACTGGTCCGCAACTGTGATCGGGGACGAAATCTGCAATTAACCACTGTCCGCAAGGATGGGAAGGCGCAGAGAGTAGGACGAGCCGAAAGTCAGGAGACCTGGGTACAGGGAGATTTCATGCACACCTTTCGCGAACAGAGGGAAGCAGATCTTGCGTTTTCAAGTCTTTGGACTCGTGGTCCTTGTGTTTACGATGTTCTGGAATTCATTGGGGCGCACGGAAGAACCTGAAGAGATCCTCACGCTGCCTGATGTCATCGTGACGGGTCGATCTTCTTCGACCCTCGAAGCAGCGTCCCAATATAGCATCACGGAGCAAGATATCGAGCTCCAGGCGTTTGATCGTCCGGGGAATCTGCTTCGTCTGGTACCGGGCCTCGTGACGACCAACCCAGGCGGGGGGGCCGGCAAAGCCGATAACTATGTACTCCGTGGGTTCGACGCGGATCACGGAACCGATCTGGCCGGGTTTCTAGACGGGATGCCGCTGAACCTCCGAAGCCATGCCCATGGCCAGGGCTACCTCGACTTAAACTTCTTGATCCCTGAGACGATGAAGAGAGTTGACGTCTACAAGGGGCCTTACCAGGTGCAGTTCGGGGATTTTGCAACGGCCGGGGCGGCAAACTTTGTCACTCGTGATGTCGTCGAGGAGGGAATCGTGAAAGCCTCCGGTGGACAGTTCAATACGCAGCGACATCTGCTGATGTTCTCGCCCACGAACGGCCGCATCCGCTCGCTGATGGCGGTGGAAGGTTCTTACACCGATGGCCCATTCGTCAATCCCAATCGAGCCGGCCGGATCAAAGCGTTAGCCAAAGCGACGATGAATCCAACTCCGCGCTCCGAGCTCAGCCTCACTGGCACCTACTATCAGAGCCGCTGGAATAGCCAAGGGGAAATCCCCCTGCGCGCCGTGGATGCGGGACTCATTACTCGGTTTGGATCCATTGATCCCTATCAGGGCGGTAGGACCCAACGGTCTACAGGACAGATGCGGTATCGTTACGACGCCCCAACTGGAGGGACAGTATTTGCCGATGCCTATCTCCAGTATTACCACCTGGATCTCGTTTCTGATTTCACGTTTTTCCTCAACGACCCGGTCAATGGAGACGGAATCGAGCAAGCTGATCGGCGATATGTGTACGGCGGGGAGTTGGGGTATCGTCAGGCCGGGAAATTGTGGGGAGTCGAGGGGGCTGCCACGCTTGGTGTGCAGAGCCGCGTCGACGATGCGCATATCCGCCTGGGCACCCAGCGTCAATGGGTGCCGATCAGAACCACGTCCGAAAGTCAGATCCACGAGGCCTCCTATTCTCCATATCTGAAGCTGGAGGTGTATCCGACTCCCTGGGCTCGGCTGACAGGAGGCATACGGGCGGATTACTTTCAATTCAATGTGCAGAATCTTTGTCAGGCCGGTTGCCCGCAAAACCCAAGTGGGAATGCCGATGCCGTCATCACGACCACAAAAGGGAATTTGATTCTTGGTCCTTGGGCGGGGACCGAGGTTTTCTTCAATGTCGGCACAGGGTTTCACAGTAACGACGCCCGAGCTGTCGTGAGTTCTGCAACCGTCCAAACGTTGCCGAAGGCCACAGGCTATGAAGTGGGGCTCCGCACCAGACAGTGGGAGCGAGTTGAGGGGTCCGCGACCTTCTGGCTGTTGGATTTGACATCCGAGCTGGTGTTTCAGGGCAACCTTGGCACGACCCAGATTCTTGGAGCCACGCGACGCTATGGCATGGATCTCGGCAGTCGCCTCCAGCTTCTGGACTGGCTCTCCCTCTCCGGCAGCGCGACGCTGAACACGGCTGAATTTCGTGGAACGGGGCAGGCCATTCCCCAGGCTCCGACCATGACAAGTCGCGTAGAGCTGACGGCCCGCCTTCCAACGGGGCTGACCGCCTCACTCCAGATGCTGCATCTGGGGTCTCGGCCCTTGACGTCGGATCGCAGCATCACCGCTCAGCCATGGACGATCTTTAACTTTGTCACGCGCTACCGGCCGGTGACCAAGGGATGGTGGCAGCACATGGAAGGATTCTTGAGCGTGCACAATCTGACGAATGTATCCTGGCGGCAGACGCAGTTGGTGTATGAAACGAGACTCGCCACCGATCCGGCGCCGGTTAATGGAGTTCAGTTTACACCCGGCTGGCCACGAACCGTAATGGGCGGTGTGGCGTGGCATTTTTGAAGCGGAGCGGGTGAATCTTATGAGCCTGTTTCAACTGCTCGATGTGGAGATCCAGCTGAAAATCAGCTAAGAACATATGATCCAAAACCATCCAGGACCGACCGGACATCTTCATTGGTGGAAAAGGGACACCTCAAATCGGTGATTTGTGAACAATCATCGTCGGCCTTGACATCGTCAAGCATTGGGAACGGTAATTGAGATTGCAAGGCGGCAGAATGATGCCAGACGGAATAACAAACTTATGTGGCACTACCCGGAGAAACTACGTTTTCTCACTGAAAATCTTTCTTATGTTCCGAAACCGTTAGGCGAATGGGAAAGTAATCTTCTGAAGGCCATGAAGACCGTTCCGGCTTCCAGGATGAGCCAATCGACTTTGGCAGGGAGTGCTCTCTTGCCTACGGTTTAGGAGTCAGCTGGTCCATTTCATATGTAGTAGGCCATACTGGGGCAACGGTAAAAATAAATGATCTCATCCAGTTACCACGTCTATTGACGCCATCATTGGGAGTGCCAACCAAAGTGCCAACAACCATCACTCAAGGAGCCGCACGATACCCGATCATCCTTGATTCGATCAAGGTCACAGAGCGAAGAAAGAGGAAACGGGACTTCTTCAATTGAAAAGCTGCCCAGGTCGTGGGGAACTTCCTTGCGGAGCGGTGTGTGACGTCTTTATCGGATCATCTGAATCTCAACGTCGAGTTTGACGGTTTTCCACATCCGATCTGCGGTGAGCACGGGCCGATGCAGGTGTTGCCCCAAAGCCAGACAGGCGCGATTACCCAACGAGAGACCGTAGTCACTCGTGGCAGGACGCAAAAGGCCCATGCGAAGAGCGAGATCCTCGTCAAAGGGAATCACTCTAAGTCCTAATTCGCCAAGCACGGTCTTAACCATCCCTTCGGGCATGCCGGTCTCCGCAAGTTTGCTGACAACTTCTGCGAGGTTGACCGTGCTGATGACGGCCTGTGGCAGGAGCGAGGCCGCTGTTCCTGCTCCCGGCTCATCATTGAGCAGCGCGAGCACGGCCGTGGCATCGAGAACGGTTTTCCTCATGACCGACTCGCCGTAACTGCCCGTTTCTTCCTCTCCAACCGGACCTCTTGGCGACGGTCTTTGATCAACTCGTCCGTCAATGCGCGACCTCTGGGAACAAACTGACGCACTAGCAACTGGGCGTGCTTCACGGCCTGACGGGGCGTGACAAGCCGCACTTCGTTCCCCTCGAGCACCAGGACGACATCATCTCCAGGTTTCAGTCCGAGTGCTTTCCGGTACCCGGCAGGAATGACGATCCTGCCCCCTTCCCCCTTGGCTAAGATGTGTCTTGACTGGAGCCATAGGTCACCTTTCAACTAATGTGCCATAAAAATCATAGCATGGCAGAAAATAACAGACAAGCCATGACTACTGTCATCCTGCTGGCGTTCATGAGGATGAGTGGCTTGAAGACTTCGCGGGGATGAACGATGCTCATGGTGACGGATCCGATACTCACGATATTGGTCCCGATGACGGCATGTTTGGCGTCGAGGCCTACGACCATGAAATGCTCGCGATCGAGTCCATCGAAGAGCGGCTCAAGAAACCGATGCGCTTTCTGTGAATCGCTGATCCGGACATCGCCCGCATGTGCTCCTGATTCTTTCACCAGCATGACGCGATAACGAGGAGGCGAGTAGGAGCGCATGCCTCTTCTCTCCAAAGGATCAGCGGGATTCTCGCGAGCGCCGCGATGGCGTTGAGCTCGGTCAGTGTGGTGGCGGACAGCTTCCGTCCGGGTCATATGCGAGTGTATTGGCCCCTATTGGTGTCTGGCGTTGGGCCTCGGCCTCCTGCTACTACTGGCGATGGAAAGGGGGAGAGCCCTGTCTTATAGGGAGATGGCAATGAGTAAAGGAAGGGAGTTGATCAGATATGTTATTTGATGGGATCGGAAGACTGTGCTAGGCTTTCATCCAATGCGAAGGATGCATGACAAGAGAGCGTGGTCTCGTCTGACGCTTCTTGCATGGGTGTCCCTGTGGATGCTCATGGTGCCGTGGGTTCATGTCCACCCGGAGGTGAAGCACAACCACGGAGATCCTGGCCATGTGCACCACGCCGTCACGCACACGGTCTTCTCGGCCCCGCTGGAGTGCGAGTATCCCGCTCAACATGATGACACCTGCCCGAGCGGTACACACCAGCACGTCCAATCCATTGACCATCATGGACACACGTTCACCCATCCGGAAATCGAATATTCCCTTGTCGCTCCTTCAGCGGCTCCCACGATCGAGAAGATTCTCCTCAACCCATTCAGTCTCGGTGAAGACGTTCCCTCGCCGGCTCCCATCGTCTTCTCCGGCAGCACATCGCCTCGAGATGTCGCGCCGACCATTCTGTTTCTCGCGACCGCTCTTCCACTTCGGGCTCCTCCGGTTCCTCTTTCCTGACAGCCGTTCTCGTCGCAGCGTGATCACGTAAAGCGGGAAGACCGCTGCAGGTTACTGGCGGCCTCAACTGGTCTTGAGCCATCCTCGTGGCCCGCTAGTAAATCTGACTCTACGCGAGTTCCCACTGAGGAGAAGAAGGAGGAGTCTCATGGTCTTTCGACTCATCATAGTCCTCTGGTTCGTGCTGGTCGGCGTTCTCCTTCTGCGGGAGGAGATCCGTGCGGCTGAACCGAGTCCAACACCCTATAGCCTCAGCACCATTATTGAACTGGCACTTGAGCGCAGCCCAACCATCACCGGGGCACAAGCATCGATTGAACAGAGTCGTGGGCAACAGGTCGTTGCCGGTGCGTACCTCAATCCTTCTATCAGCGGAAGCGCAGGCCGTGGAGCGATTCGTGACCCGAGTACCGGGGTCTCGATCACCGAACGCACGATCACCGTCGAGCAGCCGCTAGAGTGGCTGGGCAAACGCGCAGCCCGACAACGGGCCGCCGACGCGGGAGTGGCCGGCGCCCTCGCCGGCATGGAGGACACCAAGGTGATGGTCATCGCCGAGGTGAAGGGGGCGTTCTTCCAGTTGCTCCTCGCGGAACAAGACGCACAGCTCGCGAGGGACAACCTCAAGACGGTCGAAGACCTCGTACAATTGGTGACGGCGCGTGTCAGCACAAAGGAGGCGCCTAAATTCGAATTGGTCAAGGCGACCGTCGAACTCCAAAAAACACGAAAGGAATTGTCGCGGGCAGAGAACGCCCTGCTGGTCGCTCGGACCAAGCTCAATAGGGTCACCGGCAAGGCCCTCGGCGACTCCTTTATGATCCAGGGAGAGTTTGAACCGGTGCGTCCGGGCTTACAACTCCCTGTCCTGATCGAGCAGGCTCTCGACCGGCATCCCTCCCTCCGGCGACAACAGAAAGCGGTGGAACAAGCCGAGTTTACGATCGAACAGGAACGCGCCTCGCGCATCCCGAACGTGGCGGTGATCGGGCAATATCATCGGGAAGCCGGTGATGAATCCATCACGGCGGGGCTGAGTGTGCCGCTCCCGTTGTGGTATCGCCGACAGGGAGAAATCGGGGCCGCGATGGGCGCGCATCGGAAAGCGCAAGCCGAACGGGCCCGGGTACAACAGGAGCTGGAGCAGACCGTCACGCAGCATTTTCAGGAGGTGCGGACTGCGCAAGAACAGATGAAAGTCTTCGAGGAAGGCCTGCTCTATCAAGCCAAAGAAGCGTACGACATCGCCCAGTTCAGTTTTCGTCACGGCGTGGCGAGTTTGCTGGAAGTGATCGATGCCCAGCGGGTCTACCGCCAGACGCTCCTGGAATATGCGCAGGCGCGCGCCGAACATTCCATCGCGCTGGCCCGGTTAGAGCGGGCCGTGGGAGGGTTGCCATGAACGGTCGCATGATGCTGCGTACTTCACCGGTTTCCCTCCGAATCGCCGTCGTGGTGTTGGTCGCCTGTGCACAGACGGCGTGTCAGGCGAAGCAAGAAGACGCACCCAAGACGCCAGCTCAGCCAACCAAGGCTTTGCAAGAATCCGGTGTCATCGAACTGCCCGAAGGCAGTCCAACCCTTGCCCAGCTTCAGACCGATCGGGTCGCGCTCCGTCCGATAAGGATGGCCCTCAAGGCCCAGGCGGGAAAGGTTCTGGCGAACGAGAATCGATTGGCGCACCTGAGTCCGCGGGTCCCCGGCCGTATCGTGGCCGTGTATGCCAACCTGGGCGACCGTGTCAAGAAAGGCGATCGGTTGCTCCTCCTCGATAGCCCGGCCTTCGGTGAAGCGCAGCTCGAATATCGCAAAGCGAGGACGACGCTAGGCGTGACGGAGAAAGCGCTCGCGCGGGCCAAGGCCTTGATCGATCGCGGCGCGATCGGCGCGGGGGAGTATCAACGGCGCGAGGCCGACTATGAGAATGCGCGAGCTGATCTGCATGAAGCAGAGGAGAAATTGCATCTTCTCGGCATGACGGAACGGGAGATTGAACGGTTGGGTGCCAAGACCTTGCCGCATGCGGAGGTCGCACAAGTTGCGCTCCGCGCACCGTTTACCGGTGACGTGATCGAACGAAATGCCACTGTTGGCGAGGTCGTTGATCCCAATACAACCCTGTTTACGGTCGCGGACCTCTCGACCGTCTGGGTGCGTGCCGACTTCCCTGAGCAACAAGCCGGCCTGCTGAAGACCGGGCTGATGATCGAACTCCGTGTGTCGGCCTATCCGGACCAGGTGTTTCGAGGGGCCATTACCTATGTGGGGGCGGTGATCGATCCCACCACGCGCACGGTCACGGCGCGTGCGGAGGTTGCCAACCCGGAGGGCCGGTTGCGGCCGGAGATGTTCGCCGAGGTCACGTTGACGACTGCCGAGCAGTCTGTCTTGAGCGTGCCGCGCGCAGCCGTGCAGCAGATGGGGAGTCGTACTGTGGCGTTCATCGTGCGGGGAGCGCGGCGGTTCGAAGCTCGTGAGGTAACCGTGGTCCAGACCTCGGGCGACTACCTTCAAGTGATCACGGGCCTCGCGGCCGAAGAAGAAGTCGTGACCCAGGGCAGTTACGCCCTCAAGTCGGAGTTGCTCCGCGAACAGATGCCGACGGGAGGCCCGCTATGATCGAACGGCTGATCCGCGCGGCCTTGGAACAACGGCTCATCGTGTTGCTGATGGTGTTCGGCCTCATCGTGAGCGGTGTGGCGGCGTTCCGCCATCTGCCGATCGATGCTTTTCCCGACGTCACACCCGTCCAGGTCCAAGTGATCACCAAGGCACCCGCGCTCGCGCCATCAGAAATCGAACGCCTGGTGACGTTTCCCCTCGAAATCGAGCTGACCAATCTGCCGGGCAAAACGGAGCTGCGGTCGGTGTCGCGGTTCGGCTTGTCGGTCATCACGGTGGTCTTCGAAGACCGAATGGACATGTATTTCGCCAGACAACTCGTCCTGGAACGGCTGGTCCAAGCACGATCCCGTCTGCCGCAAAGTGCCGAGCCGGTGCTGGGACCGGTCAGTACGGGACTGAGCGAAGTCTTCATGTACCTCGTCGAAGGCCCGCAAAGTCTCATGGAGTTGCGGACCCTTCAAGACTGGATCATCCGTCCGATGCTGCGCGCCGTCCCGGGATTGGCGGACGTCGATACGTTAGGTGGCTTGGCCAAGCAGTATGAAGTGCTGGTCGATCCCAATCGTCTGACGAGCTTGGGATTGACCTTGCGCCAAGTCCATGCGGCCGTCGCGGAAAACAACCAGAACGCCGGGGGCAGTTACATTGAGCAGGGCGGAGACAAGCTGGTCGTCTATGGCGTGGGACTGGCCCGCTCGGCAGCCGACCTGGAACAGATTGTCGTGGCGGCGCACAAGGGCACACCCATTTATCTCCGGGACGTTGCCCAGGTTCGCCAAGGGAACGCCATCCGGTTGGGGGGCGTCACGCGAGACGGAAAGGGTGAGGTGCTCGAAGGCATTGCGGTCATGCTGTGCGGCGGCAATAGTCGAGCGATTGTTTCGGGTGTGAAAGACAAGGTGGCACTCATCAACCAGGTTTTGCCGGCCGGTGTGGCCATCATGCCCTTTTACGATCGCATCGAATTAGTGGCGCGCGCACTGGATACCGTCGAGCGGGCCTTGCTCGAGGGGGCCGCGGTCGTGATGCTCGTCCTGTATCTGTTTCTCCGGAATCTCCGCGGTGCGCTCGTAGTCGCACTGACCTTGCCGCTGGCCACTCTGGCGACGTTCCTGATCATGCAACAGGTCGGTCTGTCGGCCAATCTGATGTCACTGGGCGGCTTGGCGATTTCGCTGGGGATGATCGTCGATGCCGCCATCGTACAGGTTGAGAATGTCGAGCGCCATCTGAGCGAGCAGAGCACAGGCCGGGCCCTCTTACTCGCCGATCGTTTGCCCATCGTCTTACGCGCTGTCCTGGAGGTGCGGCGGCCGAGCCTCTTCGGGGAATTGATCATCGCCTTGACCTTTGTTCCCCTTCTGACGCTCCGAGGCATGGAAGGCAAGATGTTCATTCCACTGGCCCTGACTGTGGTCATCGCGCTCCTCAGTTCCTTACTACTCTCGATGACAGTGGTGCCGGTGCTAGCGGCAGTGCTCATGAAGCCGCGTGTGACGAAGGAGGGCGGACGTCTGCTGGAGAAGGGCCGACGGCTCTATCGGCACATGTTGGAAGGCGCCATGCGCAGAACTCGTCTTGTGGTCCTCGTTGCGGGGGGTGTGCTCCTCGGCGGAGCGGCCCTCGTCCCTTTCATCGGGCGGGAGTTCGTTCCGATCATGGACGAAGGCACGATCGTCGTGAATCTGATGCGGCTGCCCAGCATCAGTCTCCGCGAATCGCTGAAGATTGCGGGAGACGTCGAACGGCTCTTGTTGGACATTGCCGACGTGCGCTCGGTGGTCTCACGGACCGGCGCCAACGAACTCGGGACGGATCCGATGGGGATGGAACTCAGCGACATGTATGTCTTGCTCAAACCGGAGTCGGAGTGGCAGGTGCAGTCGAAAGCCGACATTGAGGAGCACATCCGTCGGCGGCTGGCGCAAGTGCCTGGCATCGCTTTTGGGTTGTCCCAACCCATCGCCATGCGTGTCGATGAACTCGTGTCGGGAGTCCGGTCCCAGGTCGCCGTCAAACTGTTCGGCGATGACCTCAACACGTTGCGGACCAAGGCGGACCAGATCGCCCGCGTCCTGCGGCAGGTGCGCGGCCTGTCGGATCTCCGGGTCGAGCAAGTGTCGGGTTTGTACTACCTCAAGATCGACATCGACCGCGCCAAGATCGCGCGCCATGGGATCAACGTGGCCGAGATCACGGAGGTGATCGAAGCCGTCGGCGGTGGGATCGCTGCGGGAGAGGTCTTCGAAGGACAGTGGCGCTTTCCGATCATGGTCCGATTCCCGGATGAGCGGCGAGCCGATGTGGAGACGATTGCGGCGCTCTGGGTCACGGCACCGGATGCTACCCGGATTCCACTCCGGGAGTTGGCCGATATTCGAATCGTGGAGGGGCCGGCGCAGATCAGCCGCGAGCAGGCGAGCCGCCGGATTGTGATCGAGGCCAACGTGGTCGGACGCGATCTCGTCGGGGCGGTGGAGGAAGCCCAAACCGAAGTCGCGCGCACGGTGCAGCTTCCGCCGGGCTATTATCTCACCTGGGGCGGCCAATTCGAAAACCAACAACAGGCGATGCGACGCCTGGCCGTGGTCGTGCCGCTGGTCATTGGACTGATCTTTCTCTTGCTCTATTTTACGTTCGGCAACCTGCGACAGGCGGCGCTCATTCTCCTCGCGATTCCGTTTGCGATGGTCGGCGGTCTCCTGGCGCTCTGGGTCGGCGGGCTGTATCTCTCGGTTCCGGCCTCTGTCGGCTTTATTGCCTTGTTCGGCGTGGCGGTGCTCAACGGGGTGGTGAAGATCGCCTACATCAACCAGCTTCGGGAGCAGGGGATGCCGCTGGACGAGGCTGTCCTGACCGGGATGGTCCTGCGCTTGCG
>FRDC01000056.1_pt2 | contig 15528 bp, 14 predicted proteins | sample 1106171 | NCBI WGS metagenome assembly FRDC01 (sample SAMEA3930566, study PRJEB13176) | freshwater metagenome | biome: Drinking water system; feature: drinking water; material: water | place: Singapore | collected 2014-12-20 | reverse complement strand
TCAAAGATCTTTGTCCCGCTAATAGTCTCGTTCGCCGACGACCCTGCGGCCCCTAAGGTCGCCCGTGCCGCAGCGGCAGTCGTATCGTCAAGCACGGTTGCCATAAATGTGGAGACGGGGTTGGCTTCTGTCGTCCCGACAGTGGCAATAGGGTCCCCTGCTGCATTGTAGGCATGGTATTTACTCGCGCGGTCCACCTTCGACGGCAATATGCCAATCGCGGCGCTGTCCCCGTCAGGCTGACGCAGCGACCGATCTACGCGGTCTTTCAACCGCTGCACCAGCATCGTCAGATAATCAAGTTGCGCCTCAAGGCTTTCGGCAGGGAGAGCGTTGCTTTCAGATAAATTCAGCGATTGCAGAGCGGCTGGGTCACGGTAGATCGTCCACGTCACGGTGGCTGGGGGAGCTGTGACCGCTGTCACCGTTCCCCCGTTGGGATAGTAGCCTAACGAGTCTGGGGTACCAGATACCGTGTAGTGCGTAGTGATCGTCTTGGTGGTTTGGACGCCTGTGGCAATGACCGTTTCCACCACAACGAGATCAGTCGCGCTCTGGAACGGGAAGCTGACGGCAAAGGCCGTCGTCACACTATTCCCAGTATACGAAACTCGATTGAGCGTAGACGCAACGGTCATGGATGCCTCCCGTATCTCTTTGGATACATCTGCATGATTTACCCTAGACTGTCAAGCTGCATCTCGTGGTACTGCGGCATCACTCTTGCTCTTTATGGTATCACTTGAGACGGCGGCACAATGAATTGCTGGTGCTTTTCGTCCCGTACCCGCTGCTCCATTCGACGCAAGTAGCCGGGGTTCGACATCTCCTGCAAACGATAGAGGATCAAGTAGTCCATCGCCCATCGGGTGTAGAACAGATTGACGAAGGGGATGTTGTTAAATACCTTCGTAATCGCACGGCCTTTGACATCCTGCCCTTCCTTGAGGGCATCGGCCAACCCCTTTAGATCATCGGCCCGTCGCCAGGTGGGGCCTAAGAACGATTCCAGCGGCCCTTGTCCGTAGCGACTCTTGGATTCCCCGAACAGGAAGTCCCCGTACAAACCAAGCCCTCCCCCTTGCGCGAGTGAAGCAGAGAGTAAGGCTGCATACTCTCCCGCCGTCTCAGGCTGGCGCGGTTCCCTGCCCTTCATCAGGTCCTTGAGGTTGATCGCGGCATAACCAAACACCGTGGTAAACGCAATCAGATTTGCCATGCCGACAAACGGGGAGCCGGTGGGGTCTTTAATCATGGCGAGAATGGCAGGCATAATGCCGCCCTTCGTATCGCTGTAGCCGAACAGTTCACGGCCCATCACCCGTCGCATCACGCTCATCGTGAAGGACTTATACATCCCGAAGTGCCGCATGACTTCGCCGTGGATCGTGCCGCGATGCGTCCCCTGCAACATCAAGGCTCTTGTGGCGGCATCCGGCTCCACCACGGCGGTGGTGGCTTGATCGCGGAAGAAGCTGCGGAGTTTGTCTTTCAGACCCTCACGAGCCGCCTCTAGCTCGCTGTGGCTGGCTGGCGTGTCGCCCTTGGCAGCATAGGAAGCAAATGTCTCAGGCGACAAGTCGCTCAGCCCCTCCGGGGTCAGGAACGCTTTGCCGTCCGCATGCGATTCCTTGCCTTGTCGAATGATGTTCCACTCAGGCGTATCAATCCCGTACTGTTTCAAGAGGTGCTGCATCCCTGGGGGGAGTTCAGCAAAGTCGAGGGCTGAGTGATTGGCAAGCCGATGGGCCGTTGCCAGCACAAACCCACCGCGCAGTCGATCCGTCCACGGGCGCAACAGGTTCAGGCCGAAGTAGAGTTTCGTCGCTTTGGCGACCGCGCCGGTTTGCCCACCGCTGACATCGTACCGATCTGCCAAGGCGTTGCGGACTGAATCGAGAATTACGCCGGTTTCCGCGATAACGTGCATCCGTTCGCCGTCGTTATATCCACGGAGTAACGAGCCAAGGGCTTCTGTAATCCCGCGCAACATGCCCACGCCTTGCTGTCTGGTGGCAGTCGCAATAATCGGCAGGTCTGTAATGGAGGTGACAGTCGCCATACCGAGATCGCTCATCATCTCAATGCCGCGCACATTGGCCGACCACCGCGCCATCGTCGCATTTTCCACACGGAAGATGTCACCATCCAATAGCGGCCAAATCGTGCGGTCAATGGTGCGTTTCGCTGTGACCAGTGTTTCGCGTGCGGCGTCTTGTCCGATGTCGCGCAAGCGGCTATCGAAGTGCCGCATGATCGTTTCGTAGTTGTAGCGAGCCGACGGGCCAAGTTCGCGCATTAACGCCGTTTCACGCCCCATACGCGAGAGGTTGTTAAAGATCGCCTCCCGCAAGTTCCCGCTGCCGTATTTCTGATTATAGGCAAACTCGGCATCAGCGGACTTGAAGTGCAGGACCCGTTCAAAGGAGAGTTGCTTGGCGGCACTGGTTTCGCCAGTAAAGCCTGCGGTGGGGGCGTCCTGAAACTTGACATGCGTGCCGGTTTTGAAGTCGGAGAACATGCGCTGCAAGATGCCCAGCCGTTCCTCTGGTGCGGCGTCCGGCATGGACTTCTCCCAATCCAGCCACTCCGTCACATCGTTCACCCACTGGTCTTTGCCTGCGGTCGAAATACGTTCCTGATCGTGCGAATGGCGCGTGACATAGCCATCCAACTTCTTGATCCACGCCCCGGCTTTGTTGGCATGAATGCGGGCGGTTTCGTTCCACTTGTTCAGAATCGCGGCAGCGTCCTTCGCTTCTTGTGGGAGCGCAGCCAGCTTGCCCGCATCCGGTTCAGGCCGGTTCAGTTCCCACATCGCGTTCCAGATTTCTTTATCGTAGGTGCCTTTGCCCACCCATTGCGTGAGTCCAGCTTTATCGAGATCCGCCGCCACGCCCATCATGTAGGCGTCAGAGAGGGCCGATTGCAGATTAGCGATGGATGCCTTTCCCGTCTTGCGTCCTGTCATGCTACCAACGAGCATGGCCCGTACCCCTTCTACGGGGTCGTCAGCCCATACCGTTTCCAGATGCTCAATCTTCTTCAGTACCGCCACTTTGTTCTTGACCGCGTTGCGCTTCTTGATGAGGGCACCGGCTTGGGCGAGATCGGATTGCGCCTGAATCTCTTTCATTAAGAGTGCATCGAACGCTTCGGCGTGCTGCTCAATGCGGAGCTTCTTCACGATGGTGCCGAACTGCTTGCCGACGCGCTTCTCTTCGTCGGCGGTCAAGGGACGGCCCACCGCCTCAGTGACATCATTGATACATTGCTCAAACGACGCCATTTAGCCCTTTCGTAGATGGCACTGTGCCAACGCGGTCAGAATCTTCTGATCGTCTTTTGCCTGCGTGATGGCCGCATCTTCAGTGGGGAAGGCGTCTTTGAGTTCCGCCTCATCCGCCACCAGCCGCTTCAGTTCGTTTTCGGCATCCTGCAACGCCGTGCGTGCGGTGGTGCTATCGGGTTGATCGACAGGCGTAGCCTCCTCTTTCACCAACCGTTCAGCTTCTTCAGAGAGTTGCAACGCCTCACGCGGGATGCCGGATTCCGGCGGTTGCGCGGCTTTGGCAAGGTTCTGCGTGCGTTCATGGACAGACGCGGCCCGTTGCCGTGCTTCAGGGAATGACGACAATGCGGCTTGGCGGTAGGTGGCAAGGTCGCGTTCCCCAGCTCGCTGCATCCGTTCTAACTTCTCACGGAGTTCTTTCGGCGTGAGATCGCGTTCCTTCGCTAACGCCGCCAGCCGCTTATTATCAGCCAATACTTCACTGCGAATCTGTTGCGATTCTAAAAGGTTGGCAAGGTTCTGCGTGGTGACTTCGGGAGATTGCGCCTGTATCTGTCGCGTCAGTTCTCGCGCTTGCGCTTCTTCTATCTTGGCAATCTGCGCTTGGGATTCTGTGGCGATGCGTTCTTGGATGCGGCCCACGGTTTCGGCGTTGGCTTCATCTAACTCGCGCAGCGCGAGCTTATCGAGGCCAGTTTGCAAGAATCCTGGGGTGGCCCGTAGACGATCTTCCTGCCGTTGCGCCAACAGGTCCTCGGCACTCTTGAGAAACCCTGGCGTTCGTTCAGCATCAGTCGCCCTCTGTGTGATTTCAGCTAAATCCAGCATCGGGGCAATATCGACATCACGCCCGTCTATCGCTTGCGCGAGGGCCGCACGGCCTATCTCCATGCGTGTCTCACGGTCCATCGCCGCAATCTTCTCAGGGATTTCCCCCTTCGCCTGCACTTCCATCAAGTTCGGGATGTCTCCAGGCGGAACCGTGCCCGCTCGGGCCGCACGCCAGTCCTTAATCGTGCCGACCCCCACATGCAGCCCGCCGCCGATTACGCCCCCGAAGGCGATATTGAGTAGGCTGTCGGCCATCGTGTAATCTTCTTGGAGTTGCCCAGCCATGTAGTGCATCGCGGGTTCTAACGCGGCGGTGCCGACGACTCCCTCAATCGCGCCCACTCGTGCAAAGACCCCAGCGCGTGCCGCCCAGCCCACCCCTGCGGCAGCGAGCATTTCCGCCATGCGGACCTCACCCACCACAGGGATGAAGGCCGCGGCGAGATTGATGGGATCAATGGCCTGTCGCGCAAACTCAATCCCTAGCCCGCGTGCGCCAGCCATGAAACCTTGCGGCCCCCGCTGCATCGCATCTTCAGCGGCTCGCCGATCGTACTGCCGCTTCACCATTGACTGATAGGTGGACTCACGGATGCCCGTGTCAGGAATGTCGAACGTGACCGATTCTTGCTTGAGTCGTGCGCGGGCTTCGTCGGCTGGAATCAATGGGCTGTCTTGGTCTTCGCCTATGCCGGATTGTTTCAGGGTGCGTTCTAGCCAGGTCGTTGTCGATTCCTGCCCCGCCTTCTGCCACCGCATCTGATCGACATATTCCTGCGAGGCCCCCAGGTTTTGCAGAAAGATTTGATCCGACTGTGGAGGTCCACCGGCAAAGAGGGGAATGGAGGCCATTTCAGGCATTACTTCGCCTCCGGTTTGATTGGTCTGCCAAACCAATCTTTCGTCGGCGTACCCATCTCCTGCAACTGTTGATAGGTACGGCTATACGGAGCCACAGTCCCATCACTATTCTTGATTAACACCTGTTCGCCCGTTTCCCATACCAAGTCCAGCCCATCACCAGCACGATTCACCACCCAACGCGATTTGTTCTTGAGGGAATCCACCACAGCAGCGGTGACATCATTGGGATGCAAGCCTGAGGACTTCGGCGGGATGACATGCGTTGGTTCGGTGCCACTCACCGGCACAAACTGCTTTTCCATCTCAGCGGCCCGCTGTATCGTGTCAGGGTTGTACTGTTTCGGGACATAGTAGCTGCCCTGCCAATGAAAGCCGTTCTTAATCACCGCCCCTGCGGCCCGTTCAGCGGCCTTCTCAGGGCTGGTTTCGCCACCACCAGGCATCAGGTAGCTCATCGCCAGCGTTTCCGCTGAATCCCGATACCGCGCCAGTTCCTTTTCTCCGCTCACTTGCGTCCGCAAGGCTTCCGCCACCGGAGCCATCGTTTTCAGCAAGGCTTGCTGGATGTCATGGCGTGACCCTTGCGGCGTGAGATCATTGATTTGATCTGGCTTGAGTGCAGATGTTACTAAGAGCCGTTTGGCATCAGGAATGGCTGACGGGTCTTGCCCCATGCGAGCAGCCACGGCCTGCGGTCCGCTCAGAATGTCGTCTTGCGTGAGTTGCTTGAGGACTACGGGCCAATGCCGTCCCCAGCGGGAGCGTTCCGTCGCCAACATCTGCAAGGCTTGATCGGCTCCACGCGGCCCCGCTTCCATCTCCCCCAGCACATGCTTGATCTGTCCCTCGTAGGCATCAGGGAGGAGCCGCAACTCGCGCCACGGGGCAATGCGTTCAGTTTCGGCCTGCATCGCTCGCACGTAGCCGTCTACTGCTTCCGGTTTGCCTGACTGCATCTCCTGATAGGCTTTCGCCACCACGGGATTCTTCAACGCTTCGCCCGCCAAATCGTTCTTAATGGCTTGGAGCTTCTGCGACATGACGGCATGACGCGCCTTCTGCACTTCGGCGTCCGCATGGAAGTTGCCAGAAGTCTTGAGGGCGGCATCACCTTCAGCCAACCGCTGCATGTTCTGCACAAACGAGCCGCTATTCATCTCCTGCATAGCGTTGCCGGTACGAATCGCCGCTTCGCCATCCCGAATCAGCAATTCACGTTTAGCGGGATCAGTCGCAAACGTAGACTCTTTTGCAGGATCAAAACCGTTGTTAACGCCTGCGGCCCGTTCGTCACGCCGCTCCTTGAAGGCGGCTTCTGCAAGAATGTCCCGTTGCCGCTTTTCGCTCTGCTCTAAGACATTCAGCCGGTCCAGCGCCTTCGCATAGGCGGCAGGGGCCACCTCTTGCTGCCACTTGTTCTGGTAGAGCTTGTGGTCTTTGCCTTCAACCTCCTGCGTCAGCATCGCCTTGAGGCCCTGTATCGCCTCCACACTATGCGATTGGGCGACACGATCAATCTTGCCATCCATCGCGGCACCCCAGAGGTCTTGCCGCATGTTGTTGGTGATCTTTTGCCGATTGACTTCCCCGCCTGTATTGACACGCGCCATCAACCCGTGTAGATCCGCGATCTTATCAGGCAGTAAATCAGGGTTGGCCTGCACGATATTGCGATTCGTCTCGTGCGTCTTGACCAGTTCTTCCACTTGATAGGCGGCGTTCGCTTTGGCGGCAAACTCGCTGGCGGCGAAGTTCACCCGATTGGCGTTCTCGGCAATCCCTAACCGAATGCGGTGATAATCTTCCGGTAATACGGGAGAGTTCGGATCTTCAATGACGCGGTTAATCGCATCTTCTTCCTGCTGCTTCCCGAAGGTGATCGCTTCCCCGATATGCTGGTCTGGCTTGGCGGGGTTGGCCCGCTGTTGCCGTGCCTGTTCTTCTTGTAAGGATTTGAGGTGTTCTTCGGAAATGATGCGATGCACCGCAATGGTCGAGGCTTGCCGCTTCTGCTGCTCGATCTTCTCTTGCGCGAGGCGTTCGTCCTGGTTAATGAGCGCCTGCGCTCGCGCTACATCCGATCCAGCCCGCTGAATCGCTTGCCCAAGATTCGCCAGCCCTGGCCCACCCACATCATCGGGACCGGCCTGCCGCGAGGGAATGCCTGCCTGCGTTTCGACTTGCTGGATATAGGGTCTAATTCTAGCCATTTAACTCCTGTCGCGGTGCTCTCCCCCGATTTGAGACGGTATTCGCATAATAGGCGTTACCCGCACCTGTGAGAAGCGAACTCGCGGTGTTGTAGCCTGCCTGCGATTCCGCTGTCTCTGCGTGCATCCGGTCCAAGCGGGCTGAATCGGCAAGGCCGAGCTTCTTGAGATCGGCGGCATAGTACAGGTTATGCTCATCCAGCTTGGCGTTCGCAATGCTCATCCGCAAGACATCCATCGGGGAACCTTCATCTGTCGAAACGCCTGACGCCCCATAGCCAGCCAAGAGCGATCCGTGCGCCATCTCCGCTTCTTGCCGCTGGCGAGCGACTTGGTTGGCGACTTGGGCGTTGACCGTAATGGCGTTGCGGTCGTTCAGATTGGCGTTATAGCGAGCGGCACTGGCTTGCGCTGCGCCTTGCGACATCGCGCCTGCTGCTGCCACGCCAGCCCCCGCAATTATCACCCAGCTAATCGGGTCAGCCACGTTGCAGCCTCACAAACATCTGTTGATCGTTCCCGTGCATGTCGTAGGCTTTCATCGTGCTCTCGCACACAAAGCCCAAGTGCTGCGCCCAACGCACCGCCGCCTCATGCCGTGGGTCCACAATACACTCCAGTCGTCGTACGCGATAGGCGCGGAGATAGTTCCGCACCGCCCGATGGATATCTCTGGTGTAGCGCGGCAAGTGGTCGGAGAGCAGTGACCAGACTTGTGCCCGCCCCGGCCACATCTGAATGATGCCCGCGCAGGCAATGACCTCATACCCCACGAACGCCGTATAGGCAGGTCCGGCTTTCTGAATGGCGGCCCCATGAGCATCCGTGAGTAACTCCTTCAAATGCGCCTGCGTCGGCTGTAACGTGAGCCAGTGCAAGTGCCACGGCTCAAACGGCACAATATCCGGCTTCAGGTTCGGTCTTGCGTGTTCATCTGCGGCATGATCGCCAGCAGGGTGCCTGGCAGTGCCCCGTTCCATCGCCAACATATCGTGGCCTCCGTGCTTGATCCACCTTCCCATGCCATCGACTTATCTCCGGTAAACAAGGGCGTCGCCTGGCCCAACAGATCCGCAGCCGTGCGAAAGGTGATCGGCGTGAGCGTATCGAAATCCGGCCCCACTGACAACCCTAAACCATCATGCACGCGGAACACCACCCGGTGCATGCGCTGCAACTTGCCTTGCGCGGTCCCGGTGGCAGATCCGGTCTCCATGCGGAGCGTTTCCCCATCGCTCGTATAGGGAAGTCCAACATGAACCACGGCCCCCGCATCTTTCCCTGAGAGCGTCACAGTACCGATCGCAGAGACGGTCAATGAGGTCGGGTTCGACAATTCCCGCGCATCCGACACCACCGTCACAGGCTCTCCTGCCAGGTGATGGAGCCCATAGATCGTCGTCGCCGATGTCCCGTCGTAGGTCAGGGAGCTATCGGCATGATAGCCGTCTTCCTGTGCATTGCCTTGCTCCCAGATGTCTTTCAGGTATTCGTTGTACTGCACTGACCGGCCATTGATGTATCGCTGGACAATCATCCACGTTTCGTCATAGGCCCCATCGGATGCGGGGACCACGCAGCAGGATTTCACTTTCGCCCGTTCTGTCCGCCCAGCGTTGCTGTACCCGCCAAGGATCTGCCGCTGCCAACCATTGACCTTGTCGTCCTTGCTATACACAAGACTGAGCAGCACGCCATCCTTCCGTGGAGCCCAGAGCGTTGGAATCTTCTTTTTTTGGTACGCCACCTCAACCACTCCAGAGAGCGCATCGGTGGAAGTGCCTGCATCAGGGTCGGCTGGATCGTAGTTCCCCTTAGTAATGTGATCGGCTAAGACGGTCGTATCAATCGACTGCAACGTGTTTTCGTAGTAGAGGTAATTCATCTCGCGCACGCGGCGTCCGCCAGCCTCCACAAAGAGAATCGCGGAGCCCGCCCGCACCGCCTGGATATCGTCGCTGCCCCACCCGGTCGATTGCTTGGCATTGATATTCGTCGGGGTAATCGTTTCGTTATTCGTTGAAGGGGTGACGAGCCATTCGCCTTCGAACGTCCCGACCGCGATCCCGTTACTGGTGCCGTCCATCCAACGAATCGTTTGCACATCGTTGGAGTTGAGGCGATACGAGACGGCGCTGGAATCTGAGACGGTCCCATTCACGCCGGACGGAGCCAGATTGTCGTAGTCGCCCACCTTGGAACCGTCAAACCGTTCAGGGATTTCTGGACAGCCCCCACGGTAGAGTCGATCCCCGTAGAAGGTGCCGCACGCAGGGTAGCCGGTTGTATCAGAATACAGCCCCATGCGCCATGCGGTCTTGGCGGCGGTACTCGTGAGCGTGTTGATGACCGTCACCGTGACGACCGTGGTAGACGTTCTACCGGTAATCAGAACATACCCCCAGGTCCCGCCTTGGTTCATCCGAATGAGCCGTCCGACATCAGTTGTCTGAAACCCGGTATCATCGTTGATGCCGGTGGTGGCTGATGCCGTGAGCGTGACGCCTGAGCCTGTCGCTGCGCTCGGCGTGAGTGTGGTGCTCGTGGTATTCTCCGCCATGTATGGCCCATCCAGAAACGTCGTACTGGTCAGGGTCCAACTGGAATCGGTGACACGAGACAGCTTGCGCTCAGGGTAATCAGGATGCCAGATATAGAGCACGTCAGCGGACTGCGCGAACTTCAGTTGGAAGAGGTCGGCTTCCAAATACGTGCTCGTGAGGGTGTAGACCCGCTTGGCAGATCCTCCGCTGGTATATGTCCCGTAATTCGCTCCTGTAATCGACCCGCCGCCAACCCGCACCATCTCGAACGTATTCGCGCCTGCATTGACATTCGTCACGACAACCCGCAACCCGTTGATCGCCGTCATGCCACCCACGCCGCTCAGGTCCAGATGATCGCCGTTTGACGGATCAGTCCCCGTGTAGGTGCAGACTGCTGGGGTTCCAGCAGAAATGTTGGTAATGGTGAGGGTCAGATCGTAGATCGGCGCACGGTTCTTCTTGAAGCGGATATACTGATCGCCAAATTCGAGCGCAAAGGCCGAGACGGTCGAGTATTTGAACTTGACGAGGCGCGTGGCCTTCGTGGAATCCTTGACTTCATCGCAGAAGTAGGTCGAAGGGCGACGGGTCACGCCCCCTTGGAGAAACGCGACATGATTCGTGCAGACCTTGAGCGCCGTTTTGTACCGTTCAAAATCGACGCGGCCTGCCATGAGGCCAGAGAACTCCCCTGAGTTGAAGTTGTTCTGTATCGGGGCAGAATTGGGCATTTAGTGACGTCCTCGCACCGCGCGAAACGGGCTCATGGTTCCCATCGCATCCAGCCCTTGATGCCGCATAATGCGACCACGAGTGTTGTAATTCACTTTAGGCGGTTGCACGGGATAACCAGGGTACCCCCCGTTGCGACGGACGATTTTCAAATGCCGGATTGTCCGGCGTGGTCATCGACAGCGCGTGAGAGATCGTGGCTGGCATGCGTTATTCTTCGTCAAACTCTGTATTGACTAATTGCCCGTGCCACCGTGCCGTGAGCCATTCATCGACCGGCTGGGGCTGGCTCGGGACTTCAAACGCATTGACTTGCCGCGCTTCCCGTTTTACGTCCTTGTACTCCTCCAACGCCGCCATCTTCTTGCTGTTCGATTGCGTCAATGCTTCGGCGCAATGCCAGGCCATTTTGCACGCCAGCATTTCCACAAAGAGCGGATCAAACAACGTCGGGTCGGTGATCTTAGCGATGTAACGGATTTCCAGCGCCGCCCCGTCGTTCGTCAGGATCGCCAGCACGCCTTCGTGATATTCCAGGTGCCAGTCCAAGCCGACGCGGGCCGGTTTAATCAAGCGGAGAAAATCGGTGGGAACGGGAAAGGCGTAGCCAAACTTAAAGTCAGGCTCGGTGACATGGGCCGCCAACGTGGCGCGGCGCTTCGCAAACTTCCACAGGTTCGCCCGCAACTCACGATCCCGTAGCGCCTCGTAACAGGCGTTCATCGCGCGAGCCCCAGCACTGTTCTCGGTCAGGGAGACAATCGGCGGCTCGCCAAGTTTTTGCAGGGCCAAGTTGGCAATCGACACATAGCTGGTCGCCATAGCCCTCCTAAGGCGAGGCCACCCCCCGAGCAATCGAGAGGTGGCCCTGCATCATCGCTAGGCGATGGGTTCAGTTTCCTTCGTTTGCAGATACGCCTCAATCGCATCGAGGGCATTGAGGACCAGAATCTTTCTGGTATAGGCCGTATCGCTAATTCGCAATTCGACTGCCGCACTCGTCGTCGTCGCTTGCTCGGTGACATCCCCAGGAAGTCGCCCGCCAATCGCCACGCCGTAGAATCGGTCTGCCATTTACGTCTCCTTTCGGTTACTGCTCAAACCGCGCCCGAAGCAGCACGGCTCCGGTACCCGCGGTAATGTCCGTCCCGACCGTCAAGCACAGATCCAACTGTGTCTTCGGGTCTGCGGACATGCCCAGCGCCTGCCAGAGCGGCTGCGTCTGCTTCGCCAAGGTGTTCGTAGTGGACTCATTCAGCACGTCGGTGTTCACGACGGCTGACGTCACAGCCACACCGGTCGCAAAGAAGTCCGAATCGACGACCGCCCCGCCATCGCCGTTCGTGCGGTAGACGCCGATATCGAATGTGCCTCCGCCCTGCGCGGCGCTGGAGAAGCGCAATTCTGAAATAATCGCGTTCGACGGGACCGAGCACATGCGAATCACAGAGGTCCCACTGAGGGCCGCCGTGACGCTTGCCAAGTACCCTGCCGCACACCGACTCACAGCCCCTTCGCCCAGTCCAGGGTTGTTGAGCACACGCGGGGTCGCTTCCCGATTGGTAATCTGTACACTTTTGAGCGTCAAATCAATCGCCATGTGGATTCTCCCTTAGCTAAAATTAGGCTCTGTAGGACTCGATATTGTACACCTTGTTCTCTTCCAACCGCGTCGCCCCGAAGGTCGCCATGATGTAGGATTCCCACGGCTCGCCTCTGAGTTGCATGTTCTTGTAGATCGAGGTCGTCACATCGTTCCAGATGCCCAAGTGCATGCCGCTCTTGGCCCACACCGGCACATTGACTTCATTGGTGCCTGCCGCAGCCGTCTCAATCAACTCACAATGCACAAACTCCATGCCGAGGAAGCGATCCACGCGGCCATCCTTCAGCACGGGTTTGTCCATGCCATTGAAGTCCGAACTAATGATCTGGATTTCTTTAAGCAGATTGGCTTCGTCCCTCGCGGTCAGCCCCACATAGACCTGCTCGGTGTCGAAGTCTACGAACTGACGCTGCATCAACTCTTTCACATCCAAGAGTTTTTGGACGTTCAAGCGGCTGTTGGCTCCGCCAATCGCCACGTCGATTTCATTGCCTGCGGTAAAGCTGGTGCTGGTCGCGCCCTGCTCGCCGGTTTTCGCGGTGCCGGTAAAGGCCGCGATAATCAGGCGGTCAATCTTGCGTCCGGCTGCAAACACGGCATTCTGCGTGTAGCTGGATTCAGGATCGGTAATGAGCCGGAGCTTGTCGAAGGTGTCAATCGACTGCGTGAGGTCGAAGTCACTGGGCGTCACCCAGCGCCGATCCACGTTGGCGTCCGTCCGCACCTTGGGCTGGAAGCGGCCTGTGACGTCCTGCATTTCGACGGCTCCGATCTGATCGACCGGAGAGGCCTGCTTCCCCGTATACGAGGCTTCCGTGACGGTGCCACGGAGTTTGCTGCCCTTGATCTGCAAGAGTAACATGACATTGGTCGAAAAACTGATCGTGTAATGATCGGGAATGTTAACAGACATAAGATCCCTCTCTCGTAAACCGTGTGGTTGAACTGAGTAGGGTTGTCTGTCTCACGATGAGGCAGGCCCTCGTTTGCGCTCGGTCGCATCGGCCCCAACGAGGAGGTTGTCGATGCTGCGTGTATCTATTCAGATACAGATGTGTTCGCTATACGCTACTTGGGCCTGCCTGTCAAGTGTTAGCGCCGAATTTCTTGGGCGGTCGTACTGCCAGGATAGGCAATCTGATGCAGACGCTCTAATTCACGCCGCGCATCCATCTTCGCCTTGGGGTCGCTGCCCGTCATCACGCGGGCAAAATCCTTATCCGTCTTGAGCCGGTTGATTTCGGCCTTCGCCATGTCCGGTGTCATGTTGTTGAAGGTGGGCGTTGAGCCCCCCATCCCAGGCACCGTCTTATCTTCCACGCCAATCTTCGCCCCGATGTTGTACAGAAACTCCATCGCGCCCTTCGGGCCGAGGGTCGTCTTGAGCGCCGTGACGTGCTCTTGGGTCATCCCGAACGTCTCTGCCGCCTTATCGACCAACTGCGTCCGCGTATCATACTCGCTCCCCCACGCGAGTTTGAGTTCCTGCACTTGCGCGGCATCGCGCTGCTCTTGCTGCGCCTTGATCGCATTGGCCTGCGCTTCCTGAAAGCCATTCCACTTCTCAGCCAGCTTGGCCGCGCCTGCTTGCGTCACACCGGCTTCATGCAGCCACGGCTTGATCTGGTTGGCAAACGTCCCGTCATCGCCCTTCGGGACCGGCAGTACATACTTATCGGCGGTTTCAGGACGGCCCAGCTTGTTGTAGACCGCATCCCACGCCTTCGGATCGCCCGCTTCTTTGGGTGACGGCAATTTGATGAGCCGATCTACAGGCACCCCATGCAACTTCTCAAACTCGCCGTATGACTTCACCACCATCGACGGATCACTGAACTGGTGGCGGTCCACCACGTTCTGCAACTCTGGCGGCAGGTTTAAGGATTTCCAATCGAACGCGCTAGTGGTCGTGGTGGCTGCTGCCGTCTCTTGCGGAGCGGCAGAAGTGGTCGTCGCTGCTGGAGCGGTTGTCTCGGTTGAGGCCGCAGGTGTTTCAGGCATGGGTTACTCCTCTGGTTGGCGCTCTGGAGGGAGGGCGTGATTGCCATACAGGCCCCAGAGCTGTTCATCGGTTAATCGGAGATGGTGCTGGATGCGGAGCCAGACTTCACGACGGCCATCGAGGCGGTCGGATGCGCTGGGCTCGATATGGAACGTCGATTCGTTGGCGCGGCAGAACTTCGCCAGATCGGCCAAGACCGCATCGGTGGTGATGCCGTGGCCGAGGAAGAGGGACTGATACGCCAGTTGCCTGCGCTTCAACGCAGACTGGGCTTTTTCACGCATAGGCCCTTAGGCGACTCCTTGCGGTTGCTTGGGCAAGAGTGTCTTGAGCATGGCGGCTCCGGCGGGGGCCGCGTCAAGCATCTGCTGCTGTTGCGCCTGCTGCGCCCGTTGCGCCCGCATCTGCTGCACTTTCGCCAGATCGTTCCGCCACCGCACCGGCATGGCGTGAATGTCCATCGTCTCCGGCATGATTTCGTCCATGTTGAAGTAGTCGAGCGGCGAGGGATCTTGCGTCACTTCCACAAAGCGCAACGCGGTTTCGAGGGAGCGCATGAACCCTGCCGCTTCTTCGGCCCGCGCCATGCGAGAGAGCGGGGAGTCGTACTGTACGGTGTAGTCGCCTCTCGCGTCAATGAGTCGCTGTGGCATAGGCGGAAGCAACTTCAGTTCGCGCAACACATCCAACTCACGGTCGATCATGGGGCCGAGCGATTCGCTCTGCTGACGGCCCATCGTGGGGGAGAGCAACGCGCCTTTTTCTCTAGCCCGCTCCACCACTTCCGTCGCCGTCATCTGCGGGGTGTCCACAAGAATTTGGAACAGCGTGACGAGGAAGAAGTCGTTGATGACGAGCTTCTCCTGCTCCATGAGCTTATCGCCAATGGCGAGATTTCCCACGGGCAGAGCATGGACGAGTGGGCGGCCTTCGGCGTTCACGCCCCCCGCGTTGATCGCACCGGGCCGCATCGAGAAGTTGTCCACCACGCCGTCGTCATGTGCGAGGAGGACCGGATCGACACTGCGATGCCCTTGCTTGAGCATCGTCTTTTTCATTTCGTTGAGCGAGCGAATCGTCGGCAGCGCCATCATCGCAGGGCTGCGTCCGTACAGTTCGCCCGGCGTCGTCACGTAGCGGCTGATCGCGTAGGGGAAGGTGGAGTACCCGCCCGTCCGCACCGTCTTTTTGCCGGTGATGGAGACATAGACCGATTCGTACTCCATCCCTAACAGATCCACACGGTTCGGATCGTAGTCCTTGCGAGGGGCGACCTTGTGGATGAACCAATGCACCGTCGTCGCCCGCTTGGGATCGCTCGCCTGCTTCGCAATCACCTCCGGCACCTCTTCGCCAAACTGCTCGACGGCTTGCCGTGCGGTGAGGGGGAACTTGCGGTAATTAGAGTCGATGATGCCCTGGTGATTCTCTTGGAAGTAGCATTG
>FRDC01002691.1_pt1 | contig 15534 bp, 11 predicted proteins | sample 1106171 | NCBI WGS metagenome assembly FRDC01 (sample SAMEA3930566, study PRJEB13176) | freshwater metagenome | biome: Drinking water system; feature: drinking water; material: water | place: Singapore | collected 2014-12-20 | reverse complement strand
TCTCTCCGCCATTACAAACCAAGTCGACCATTCCTGAATACCTAGAATATCGCGCGCGGTTTTAGCGCCCTACCCGCTGAGCCCGCCAAGCCAAGGTAACAACACACCTTTTGGCAACTAAAATATCTGTTTTATTTAATACACTATTAATATATAAGAATGCGCTCTGGAGATTTAATCTATGAAAAAGAATTTTTTTACCATTGCATCTCTGTTTGCGCTGTTCCCACTAGTTGCCTCAGCAGCTGAATCAGTAGATTTCAGGGGAGTGATCATTCGACCGGACGAAGTAGTTCAGTACGCAAACCAGTGGTCCCTAGACCTCCATCATTCTGACCCTCGGTTCGGGATGTCCCGAGAAGAGGTGTCAGGGGATTGGACCTGCGCCGTGGTATCGACAAGAGTCCACGAAGCTTATCCCTTTGAAGCTACTCTTCACCTCTCAACCAATGGTGACAAGCTTTTTGAAAAATCTCTTGGGGAGCTCGTGGCTATTCCGGGAATTCCGGGTCGAGTTACCCTTAAACGATACTCGGAAAGCGCCACAAGCAACTGCATGACCGGCCTGGTACCCGTACCAAGCGGCGAGCTGCTCCTGGAATGGACCTGTGTACGTCCAGATTCCTTCTCGATTTTCAGACCCTTTTTTGTGACCGACCAGATGATCGAAAAAACCCCTGGGCTTCGCAACGCCATTCCCGTTCAATACGCTCGGTGCTATAAAAAGTCGCTGTAACTTTCCATTACCCCGCTATCTCTAACCACTTCGGATGCTCGATAAACCATTTGATGGTGCGCTCTAAAGAATCTTCGAAACTCTTCGGAATGCTCCAACCCATCTGGTTCATCTTGCTTCCGTCTAAGGCGTAGCGCAGATCGTGCCCGGGGCGGCTGCTATGGAAATCGACCAACTCGTAGTTCAAGGGCTTACCTAAAGTCTTGGCGACAAACTTGGCGATGTCGAGATTGTTGACTTCTTTTTCGCCGACGATGTTGTACTTCTCGCCGACTTCGGCGGACTTGTAGAGAAACAGAATCGCTGCCGCGACGTTTCGAGCGTGGATCCAATAGCGAGAGCCCGGAATGGACTTGGTCGCATCCGAATGAACGAAAACCTTTTCTCCCTTGAGAACTTTGCGCATCACGAGGGGAATGAATTTCTCAGGATGCTGACGCTCCCCGAAAATATTCATGCAATGGGTGATAACAACTGGAACTTTGTAGGTGTTGGCGTAAGCCAAGCAGAGCTCTTCACCGCCGGCTTTTGCAGCAGCGTAGGGATTGCCTGAGTTATAACGATCCCATTCTTTGTAAGCCACTCCTTTAGGCGCAGGACCGAAAACCTCATCGGTAGAAAAGTAGAAAAATCTCTTAAGAGATTTTTGGGTCTTTGCAAAGTCCAACATGCGCATCGTTCCCACCACGTTTGAAATCACAAACGGTTCGGGATCGTCGATGCTTCGATCGACGTGGGTCTCAGCACCGAGGTGAAAAATACTCTCCACGGTGCCGATTTCCTGCCGAACTCCCTGTCCAAACTCTTGAGTAAAATCAGCAGCAAGTACCGTGACCCGACGAGATTCAAAGCACTGAATGTCCCGCAGCCGATCGAACCCGTTTGAGGCGTAGTTCAATCGGTCCATCACGACAATGTGCCAGTCCGTATTTTTAAGCAAATGCTCGACTAAGTGGTGACCTGCGAAGCCGCATCCCCCGGTAACCAGCACTCTTTGACTCATGATTTTTTTCCTCTAAGGTCTTCAAAACTCGGTTGAATTGCAAAACTGTAAATGCGTCACCACCCAACTGTTCAAACTTGTCCTGATAAGCCCGCGCGCAATCGGTGTAGCTTCGATCCTGGAGAAGGTTTCTAGCAGCTGCAGCAACGGATTCTTTTTTGAGCTCTAGGCTGGAAAGTCCCAGGACGCCTCCACCCCGAGCGAACCACTCGATGCAAAAAGCCTGATCCAAAAGAGAATAGACGCCCAGATAGGGCTTTCCGGCGCAGAGAGCTCCCCAAATCGTGGAGCTTCCGCCGTTCCCCACCATGAAATCGACCTTCGTCAAAACTTTTCCAAAGTCCAAAAACTTGTAGGCGCTTAAACCGCGGGAAAGAAAATCCCGGGGAATTTTTTCAGGATTCGGATGAGAGGCGATGACTCGAACGCCGGACTCTAGAAGCCCTTCCACAATCGTGTTGAAGCAAGAATAGTTTCCGGAACTTCCCAGGCTTAAGAGTGCGACGGGAGTTTCATTGTTCACCTGGGGGACTTCAAACGCTCCCCAGCTCCCTCCTTGCCACAGCAAGGGCCCACCAAAGAACTGATTTTGTTCGAGCTGTTGAGTAGCGGCGTGCTCAAACCCCACGTAGAAGGTTGCATCCCCATCGCAATAGGCCCGACGAATATCAGGGTAGCCAGGAAATCCGTTTTCCTTCCGAATCTGGTTCAACGGCCTAAAAACCAGAGACAGAACCAAACGCAGAATCCAAGGACCCACGAGCTTTGAAAGCCTCGCACCAAACCGGCGAGTATTTACTGAATCAGGAACTGGAAACTTCGTCTGGCAGAGCGGACTCCAGTGAAAATCTGCTAGTGTAATACACGGTACCCACTCCATGAAAGACGCTATTGGCAGCGTGTATCGCACATCCCCAACCACCGCTCTGGGCCTGTATTTTCGTAAGAGTTTCAAATTCTCAACAAGTTGTACGCGCAATTCCTTGAGTGTGTATGGAAATTTTTCTCGATCGATTCTCTGGAGGAAGTCGGCTGTCTGCACCGATTGAATAGAAATTTTTTCTATTCCAGCTTCGGGTTGAAACATGGAATGGAATTTTTCTGGTGTTCCAAATACGACAGAGTGTCCGTCTCGTGCTAAAAGTTGAGCCAGCTTGTAAGCGCGGCACGGATGTGCCATTGTGGCGCCTTCCGCGAGAATCAGGATGGGTTGCTTCAATGCTCCCGGCGCTGGACTCGACATGAATTATTATTTTATAGAAATGTAAGAATGAAACTTTGGGTTTTGTAACATGAGAAAACCACAACTGGATTCAGCAGAGTTTGAGATTTTTACTCAGATCTATCACGCGACCATTCGTTACGTGAGCCCCGGTCTATTTCACATGGTTCGTAACGAACGTTATCCGGGTCCCACAAAGCTAGTGAATACTCACGGCATCAACTGGCTCATTGGTTTTTCAGATCTCAGTCCTAACCAACTCTCCGTTCGAGATGGAAAAAAGCTAGTTTCCCGCACTGGTCCTGCCGGGATGTACATCCCCCCTTTTCAACTCATTGAATATCATTTGGAATCAGGATCTGTAGATTGGGAAGCCTTTGTTTCGACTGCCCCCCCTCCCGCAGATATTCCTACCGAACCGGTGATCTTTCACTGGGATGGCACCCTTCCAAAAACGGTGGATGAAGCCTTTGATATCATCCGTAAGCGAACCGATAGCCACACTCTGCGAGTTGAGAAAAAAGCTTCCAGGATCGCACCGAAAGCCAAAAAGTTTTTGGAAACTAACTTTAGAGATGACGTCAAGATTTCTGATATCGCTAAGAATTTAGGTTGTTCGCGTGTGGTTTTGAGTCGCGATTTTCAGCAGACCTACGGAATCAGTCTTGTCGCCTATCGGCACCGCTTACGCATCTTTGAAGCCATGCACCTTATGAATGAAGGAAAATCCATTACCCACGCAATCTTTGAATCTGGATTTTCAGATCCAGCTCAGTTCATTCATCATTTCAAAAAAGAAATGCACACCACCCCAAAGTCTTTTGATCCCTACAAAGAGAAACGTTCTTCCTACTACTACTAATTCTATTTAGACTGTAGACTAATTTCGGGGAAGACAATGAACACTCAAAAAGTCTTTGAGCTTTTTGTGAATCATATTTGGCCTATCGTCCGAATATTTTTCAAAAAAAATCAGCGCTGCCAACACTGCATTGCCTCAGAAAAGTATGCGCAGATCGTTGACGGAGTCTGTTCAGATTGCCGCTCGTATCAAGCCACCACTGAAATCAGCCCCGAAGCCTCGCGGGAAATGAAAACCAGTTTCGAGTCACAACTCACTTCTTACACACGGGAAGGCAATTATTCGGCGGTTCTGCTTCTTAGCGGCGGAAAAGATAGCGCTTACATTCTGGAACGCCTCAGAAGCGAACGTCCCGACCTCCGACTCCTTTGTATCACTGTCGACAATGGGTTCATGAGCCCCACCGCAATCAAAAATGCGGAGTACCTCTGCGAACGTCTGAACGTCGATCTTTTAATTCACACGGCAAGCATTCCTACGTTTGCTAAGGAATTTCGAAAGGCATTTCAAGAATTGAATGGCAGACCCACCTACGGTGTAGTGGATCATAAAGATGGAACGTTAATCTTTCGGGCGGGGAAGAGAATTGCGACAGAATTGCAAATTCCCCTTCTGATTGGTGGACTCACTTGGGTTCAAATTCAAAAAATATTGGGACAAGACGGTTTCGAGCTCGATGAACCCGATGGGCCTCACATGATTTTTCCCCTCGCTGTTTGGCGACCTTCTCAAGAGGAAATCTATGAAGCGGTTAGAAGCAAGAATCTGATGCTCCCGGGCAGCGACAGTCCGGTGGTCAGCAACAGCCTTCTGATCTCGGTCATGTCGGTCATCGATGTTCTTAACTTAGGCTACAGCAGCTTTGAGCCGGAGTTTGCGCAAATGATCCGAGAAAAGAAGGCTGATCGAAAGACCTGGCTTCATATTTTCGAACTCCTAGAAGTATCTACCCGAAAGGGCTGGCTGAAAAAAGATACGGAGCAAGGATTGGCCAAACTGGGCCTGACATTAAAAGACGTCATTAAGGAGAGGTGATGCCCACTGCAATTCTGACCGGAGCCACAGGATGTGTCGGCAGAAATATTTTAGAAGAACTTCTTGAGAAGAAATGGAAGGTGATCGTCCTTCATCGACGATCTTCAGATATTTCTCGAATCAGTTCTCTTCCCATCGAATTGGCCGAGGTAAATCTACACAATGAAGGCTCGATCTTGATGAAGATTCCCTCGGACGTCGACGCTCTTTTTCACGTCGCTGGAAATACCTCTCACTGGTCAGCCGAGGCAGCTCAACAACGGGCCGATAATGTTTTGGCGACTCGAAATCTCGTTTCAGTCGCACTCGAACGCAAAGTTAAAAAATTCATCTTCACTTCGACCGGAGCCACACTCGGCTATCAAAATCTCGATGAAGAGAGAGCCGAAGGAATTCCTAATAATTATGTTAAAACAAAGTACCTAGCTGAATTAGAGGTTCATAAAGGAATTGAGCGCGGACTTTTTGGAGTGATCCTTCATCCCATTATTGTCATCGGGCCTTACGATTACAACAGCTACTCCCAGATTTTTCAGAGTCTTAAAAAAGGGCCTATGCGGGTTGCATTTCCGGGAAGCATTGCTTTTTGTCATGCAAGAGACGTTGCGATCGCACACCTTCAAGCATACGAGTCGGGAAGAAATGCTGAAAGCTATGTGCTCGGAGGGCCCTACACCACCTGGCTAGAAACTTTCCAACTCATTTGCAAGAAACTCCAGGTTCCGCCACCCCAGGTTTTTTCTAAGTGGAAGCTCGCTATGATCGCATATGGAATGGATTTCTCGTCTCGATTTACCGGGAAGAAACCCCTTTTGAGCCCCGAGCTCATCAAGCTGGTTGGACCCTCTCCAGACGTCACCCCTAAGGAAAAGAGAAAAGCGAAATTGGAGCTAAACTATGAATCACGCTCGCTAGAGACCATGGTCGATGACTGTCATCGCTGGCTAGTGCACGAAGGACTGCTCTAGCGGTACAAAAAAATCAGTTCACAACCGGCATTCCAAGCCTCATCGCCATCAACTGAACGTAGGATTCCGAAACGGATGGAAAATGAGCGCGCAAGGCCTTGCCCAAAGTCGCTGAATTGTCCGAAGAATCGAATTGAATCACATAGCCCTTTGCGAACTCCGTGAAAGATGCTTCGTCTTGAAGGAGTGCCTGGGCCTCTGTCACAGTGTAACCATTTTCAATGAGGTAGTTCGCAGTCAGCCGAGGAAGCCCCTCCTTTTCCTCGTCTAAAACGCACGCCACCGCTCCAAAAACGAGGCACTGAACAAATGCGTAAATTCCCATTCCGGCAATCAGCACGGATGCGTAACCGTAAACTTCGGATTCGGGGCTTCCCGATTTTTTTGCGGCTTGATAGCCCCAATACCCGATACCTGCAGCCACGATGGAAACCGCTTCCGCTCGTTTCGGGAAAATCGATTGAACCGCCGTCGTCAAAGTTAGGACGATTAGAAAAGTACTGATCCATTTTTTCATAGAGACTCCTCAATTCGTGCGCTCATTACGAATAGTGGTGCTAGGAGTCAATAGGACGCGCTGATTTATTTACGGAGCCTGAAACCAATCCCGCAAATACTGCTGAATCGAGTGCCGAACCGTCAGCGTGAAGGTATTCGGCGAAAGGTGGTACGAATCAATATACCCCACCGCTCCCAGCATCGCATCGCGATCGGTTTCGGAATTCACATCGCCGCCCATTCTCTCGGGATGATCGGACGAAGAAATTAGCGCCGGTGCTAAAGTCGTGAAAGGCTGAAGGCCGGTGTCCTTGCTGCCATGGTAGTACTGAGCCACGCCTAAATGATGGATGTAAAACACGCGCTTATTGTCGGCGAGCTTCAACATTTCTAAGGTGAATCGCTGGAGAGCAGAATTGATTTCCACGATCGAAGGTTCACCCGCGCGCTTGTAGAGTTTGTCGTAGTTCGGAATCGACGCATGCTCGGTAAAAAATCGCGGATAATCGTAGCCGGAAATGAGGATTTTAAAATCCGGACGAACGGCCAAAAATTCCTTCAGAATCGCTTCCATCCAATTTCGAATTTTTTCATTCATGGCCTGCTCTTCTTGAGGAGTCATGGTTTTGCGCCAGTACTTCATGAAATCGTTTCCACCCATGCTGAAATACAGCACGTTCACGTCTTTACGATTTCTAAGGACGGACAAAATATTCTGATGCTCTTTGCGGCCCAACCAGTTTTCAGCATGGATTTGCATTCCGCTCGTGCTTTGACAAGCCACGAAATCCACACCCAGTAACTTTTCTGTTCGAATCGCACCTGGCACACTGTTGAAGAGGCAGGGCAGCCAAGCCCAGCTATCCCCGGCAAGGGCAATGGTTCCACCCCAGGCATGCGCCGACGGTGCCCACAAGCTCGCCAAAGTGGCGAGACATAAGAAAGTTTTTTTCACAAATCCCCCCCTGAAGAGAATAGCGACTTTTCGACAATGGCACTATTTCCCGGGAAGTCAACTTAATGTAGGATCTTTGAGAGATGCTGAACGTTACACTGGAGAAGCAGAAAAATTTAATGAAGGTCACTTTCGCGGGAGATCTGACGAAGAATATTCCTCTCGAAGAATTGGTTGGGCCACCCGCCCCCAACATGATCATCAACTGCCGCGATCTGCTCCGCATTAACTCGGTAGGAATTCGTGTTTGGCTGCGCTATTTCAGAATGCTGGCTGAAAGGCGGGTTCATGTGACCCTCCAAGAATGCCCTCCCTCGATCGTCGAACACTTTAATAATATCTCGAATTTTCGGGGAAAAGCGGTGGTGGAATCCATCTTAGTTCCCTATCGATGTATTGCCTGCAAGAATGGTGAGACAATCCTCTACACCATTGAAGAGATCCAAGAACGGCTACCTCCGGTAGAAACGAAGTGTGGCCACTGCGGTAAATCCTCAGTTTTCGACGACATCACGCAGGAATACTTCCGTTTCACCAAAGAAATCGACTGACCGATTCGGTCCCCATTAGAAAAGAGTTGTTTTTTGGACTGAGGCGTACCATGAATTGGCGCCATGCATAAACTCTTTGCGTTGGCCGGCGTCCTGTTTTCCCTGTCCTCTTGGGGAGCGACCTCCACAGAAGATCCCTTCTTATGGTTAGAAGAAATTGAAGGGAAGAAACCCCTCGAATGGGTCAAAACCAAAAACGAGTCGACTCTCAAAACGCTCACGGAAGACGCTCGGTATTCCCCCACTGAAAAAGAAGTCCGAAAAATTCTCTTAGCCGAAGATCGAATCCCCTTTCCCATTTTGCGTGGAAAAGAAATTCATAATTTCTGGCAGGACTCGACCAACGTCAAAGGACTCTGGAGAAAGACTTCTTTCGAAGAATACAGAAAATCGAGTCCGAAATGGGAAACGGTTTTGGACATCGATGCCCTTGCTAAAAAAGAAAACGAGAATTGGGTCTATAAAGGAGCGAACTGTGTTCCTCCAGAATACCGAAAATGTCTGATTACTCTTTCTCGCGGTGGAAAAGACGCGTCCGTCATTCGAGAATTCGATGCGGTGAAAAAAGAATTCGTTGCAGGAGGCTTTGCGGTTCCTGAAGCAAAGTCTTCCGTGTCTTGGATGGATGGCGACACAGTTTGGGTGGCCACCGATTTCGGCCCAGGAACTCTGACAAAATCGGGCTATCCTCGAATCGTAAAACTGTGGAAGCGCGGAACTCCGATGGCCAATGCCAAAGTGATTTACGAAGGCAAAGACACGGATATGGAGATTGAAGCCTTCACTTATTTTCGTCCCGAAGGAAATTCCCACTTCGTGAGCTGGCGTCCCACTTTCTTTGAAAACGTCACTTACTTATACACTCCAGACAAAGGCCTGAAAAAAATCCCCTTCCCGATGGAATCTTCTTTCGAGGGCAGCTTCAACGGCAGGGTGTTTGCCATCATTCGAAAAGAACTCGTCACCCCTAAGGCAAAATTCAAAGAAGGCTCACTCGTTGCATTTCCGTTAAATGATCTCGACGAATCCAAAGCGGAAGCGGTTTTCGTTCCGAATTCTACACAATCAGTCGAGGGAATTAGCTTCACCAAAAACGGAGCCATCCTTCACATCAACGAAAACGTTGCCGGAAAGTTACTGCAGCTCTTTCCGCCTAAGAAACCCAATCCCAAAGGCTGGACTGCGAAAGCTTTCCCTCTTCCAAAGAATGGATCGGTTTCCATCTTGAGCGCCAACGCTTGGGACAAAAACTATTTCTCGCTCTACCAATCTTTCCTGGTTCCTCAGACGCTCTACTTGGGCGAAGAAGCTTCCGGACAGACTCTAAAGAAGTTCGTTGAGATTAAGAAAGTTCCGGAACGTTTTGATGCATCCGGAGCGGTAGCCGAACAATTTTTTGTGAAGAGCACCGACGGCACCAAGATTCCGTACTTCTTAGTGCGTCCGAAAAAAATGAAGTACGACGGCAGTACGCCGACCCTTCTCTACGCGTACGGTGGGTTTTTGATTTCCTTGACCCCCGGCTATTTATCAGCCACCGGAAAAACGTGGACTGAAAAAGGCGGCGCTTACGTCATTGCCAATATCCGAGGTGGCGCAGAATATGGTCCGACTTGGCATTCCGCTGGGTTGAAAGAAAATCGTCAAAAAGTTTTTGATGACTTCGCTGCAGTGGCGAAAGATCTGATCGAAAGAAAAATCACGTCGCCTCAAAGACTGGGAATTCGAGGCGGTAGCAACGGCGGCTTGCTCATGGGCGCTTCCTTTACACAGCATCCAGAACTCTTTAAGGCTGTGGTCTGCCAAGTCCCCCTTCTCGACATGCTTCGTTACAATAAACTCTTGGCAGGGGCGAGCTGGGAGGGCGAATACGGAAACCCGGATGACCCCAAGACTCCCCAAATTCGCGATGCCATCCTGAAATACTCGCCGTACCAAAATCTTCAGGCAGATAAGAAATATCCCAAAGTTTTCTTCATGACCTCAACCCTGGACGACCGCGTCCACCCTGGCCATGCGCGAAAGATGGCCGCGAAGATGGAAGCGCAAAATCATCCGTTCTTCTATTTTGAAAACACGGAAGGTGGCCATGCTGGGGTGAGTAATCTCGAGCAAGAAATCAAAAGAGCCAGTTTGATGTTTGTCTACCTGTATCAAATGTTGATGCCGGAAACGAAAATTTAAGCATTTCTGCAGACTCGCGCGTTGACCAGAAACTGCACACATTATAAAGCGAAAGGAATGGGGGAAAATCCGTGAAAAAATGGGTTACTAAGAAGTTGTCGGGCAAGGAGTATTTTGGGCATCCGTCAGGACTCTTCGTCCTGTTTTTAACGGAGATGTGGGAGCGCTTCTCCTACTACGGAATGCGAGCCCTCCTCGTTCTTTACATGACTCAGTACTTGCTAAAAGACCCCGCCAAGGCCCAAGAGGTTTTTGGATTTAACGCTCTTCAAAGTTTCCTCATTTCAACATTTGGGCAGCTGAATATTCAGGGAATGAGTTCTCAAATCTACGGACTTTATACCGGCTTTGTTTACTTCACGCCGTTCTTCGGCGGAATTATCGCGGATAAATACTTGGGCCAATACCGCACCGTCTACTTGGGCGGAATCTTGATGGCCATCGGTCATTTCCTGATGGCCAGCGAGCAGATGTTCCTCTTGGCTCTGCTCTTCTTGATCCTAGGAAATGGCGCTTTCAAGCCCAATATTTCGACGCAAGTCGGCTTGCTTTACAAACCGGGCGATAAACGCCGCGACGGCGCCTTCACGATTTTCTACATGGGCATTAACCTCGGAGCCATGCTCTCGCCGCTCGTGTGCGGAACATTGGGCCAGAAGGTGGGTTGGCACTGGGGCTTCGGCGCAGCTGGCGTTGGCATGTTGCTCGGTCTATTTGTTTACTGGCTGGGGAGCGACCTCATTCCTCGTGGCGAAAAAGTGGCTAAGAAAACCACGGAAAAGAAAGCTCCACTCACTCGCGACGAGTGGGCTGGCGTGGTCGCATTGATGGTTCTCTGTACGCTCAACATCATGTTCTGGGCCATCTATGAACAGCAAGGCAACACCTTGCAGCTTTGGGCTGACGAAAGAACCAACTGGATGTTCCTTGGATTCCAAGTTCCCTCGTCTTGGTTCCAAATCATGAATCCCGCGATGATCGTTCTCTTTGCGCCCTTCCTGGATCGCATCTGGGCTAAGCAGGCCAAAAAGGACCGCGAACCCAATAGTGTCACCAAAATGGGTATTGGCTGCATTCTCTGCGGCTTGGCTTACGTGTTGATGATTCTAGCTGCCAAAGCTACCCCAGAGGGCGAACGCGGCAGCATTATGTGGCTCGTAGGCACAGTATTCGTCTTCACTATGGGTGAGCTCTACCTCTCGCCGATTGGTCTCTCGCTGGTGACGAAGGTGTCTCCGCCTCAAATCGTTTCCATGATGATGGGAGCTTGGTTCCTCTCTTCGTTCTTTGGGAACTACGGCACAGGTTACCTGGGCATGTTCTATTCGAAAATGTCGAAAGATGCCTTCTTCATGATGCTCACCGTAATGGGCGTCGTCACGGGGCTGATATTTATCCTCATCCGCAAACCCATGCAGGAAGCCCTGGGTAGACGAGTGAAGATTTAGATCAGTCAGCCGTATACGCGGTCGTCGGAGCTGTGAAGCTGCCCGACCAACGTTGAACGTTGCTCAAGCGGAACTCATCCATCGTGCCGTTCAGCGGAACGGTTCCTGAAAGCGGAGACTCGCCGAGGATCAACGGCGCGGTACTTGAGAAGAGTACCGACGAACCCGCAGTACCGATGGTCTTAGAACCTTTCGAAGTGCCGTTACAGAAGAAGCGAACGGTACCTTTGTTCCAAGTCATCGCAAAGTGGTAGTAAGTTCCCGTCGAAAGAGTACAGCTTGAAGAAGCCTGAACTTCAGTCGTAGTCGTACCATTCAAGCTCGCCTTGAAGTACAAGCGATAGCTCGTACCGCTACGACGTTTCACTTTGAATTCCCAACCATAGTTGCCCGATGCTCCCATCTTGCTCGCAATGACTTGCGAATTGGTCGAATCTGGCAGGGTCGTGAATTTCACGAAAGCTTCAACCGTCATCAGGCTAGTGCTCGTATCTTGCGTCGCATTGTGAGCAGCAGTCATGTAGTTCGTCGAGGCCTGAGTAAAGAGTTGGCCTTGGCTGAACTTACCGCTTGCCGAACTCGTCGTCCCCGTGTTCACAAGCGTGTTCTGTAATCCAGCAGGATAGTTGCTGCTATCCACCAATGCACCTGGAGAGGTGTTGAAGTGATACAGAGCAATAGTCTGATACGAAGCTTGAGTCCAAGTGTAAGTCGCAGCCGAGCTGACGTTGCCAGCCACGTCTACAGCCTGAACGCTGAAGGTGTGACTGCCGTTCACCATCGCCGTATAGGTGAGCGGAGAGGTGCAAGCAGCAAGGGTACCGCTGTCCAATTGGCAACGGAAGGTTGCGGCAGCATCGTTCGAAGTGAAGCTGAACGCAGCATCCGCAGAAAGGTTCGTGCTAGCAGGCTGAGCGGTGATCGAAACCGTCGGAGCCGTCATATCGCGAGTCCATTGCAACGAAGCATTACCCGAGTCGATACCCGAGAGGTTGGTATCTTTCACCGTGAGGTTGTAAGTACCATCCGCAGATTTCGCGATCGTGAAGCTGTAAGACGAGCTCAAGCAAGTGCGAGAGAGGCTGTTTGCAGGGCTGGTCACTTCCGAAGCCACCACATCGCCACCCAAGGTGACCGTATCGCCAGTCACGCAACCACCGGAGATGGTGAGGGTGTTTTGGTTGCTCAAGTAGGGGTTAGCCGACGGAGTCGTGATCGTCGGAGTGGGCGGGCTCACCGAGTTGCGTACCCATTGTAGGGCACGTGGGCTCGAAATATTGCCGGCTTTATCCGTTTGTCGGATGTTGAAGTTGTAAGTTCCATCCGTAGCTTGAACCACGGTGAAGTTGTAGCTGTTGGCCGCACATACCATCGACTGAGTTGAAGCACCGGTCAAGTTCACGGTGTTACCGGTTTCGCAACCACCCGAGATCGCTAAGTTACCCGAAGAATAATACGGGCTGGTCGACGGGTTCACGAGAGTCGGAGCAGCTGGAACTGCAGTATCGCGAATCCACTGTAAATTCGCTGCGGCCGATGAGTTGTCAGCAGCATCCGTATCAATAATGGAGTAGGCATAAGTACCGTCCGAAGCAGCCGAGACACTGAAGCTATAGGTACCGCCAGCAGTACAGACCATTTGCTGAGCTGATGCACCAGTCATTTCGACGTTATCGCCAGCTACGCAGCTACCCGAGATGGTGAGCGAGTTGCCGTTCGAATAGAACGGGTTCACTGACGGAGAAGCGATTACCGGGGTCGGCGGAACAGAGGTATCACGCGTCCAAGCAAAATTCAGCGCTGGTGAAACGTTTGCAGCACTGTCGGTTTGAGCGACTTGGAAGCTATAGTTGCCATCCACACTCTTTGTGATGACGAAGCTGTAGATCGAGCTTCCGCAAACTTGGCTTCCCGTCGAATCCCCCGAGAGAGCAACCGTCGCACCCGTTTCGCATGAACCGGAGAGCGTAAAGGTCGTGTCACCCGAGTTGAACGGGTTTTCAGCCGGAGTAGCTAAACCAGGAGCTGCCGGCGAAACCGTGTCGCGAATCCAAGTGACGTTTGCAGCAGCAGACTCGTTTCCGTAGAGGTCAGTTTGAGCAACAGTGTATGAGTAGCTTCCATCGCTCGATTTAGAAACAACGAAGCTATAAGCACTGCTAGCACAGGTCGCAGTTTGAACATCTGCACCTTCAAGATCGACTCTGGAACCCGTCACGCAAGCACCAGTGATGGTGAGCGAGTTGCCATTCGTGTAGACCGGGCTAGCAGCAGGCGAAGCAATGGTCGGAGCAGCCGGAGCTACAGTGTTACGATTCCACTGAGTCGAAACTGCCGAAGAAGCGTTGCCTGCACCATCGGTCTGAGTCACGTTGAAGTTGTAAACGCCGTCCGTGCTCTTCGAGACTAAGAAGCTAAATGCTGAACCTACGCAAGCTGCGGATTGCGTCGAAGCACCCGTCATGTTGACGGTCGCGCCCGAAGCGCAGGTACCCGAGATAGCGAGGTTGTTGCCGTTCGAGTAGAACGGGCTAGCAGCAGGAACCGTGATGATCGGGGATGCCGGAGCCACCGTATCGCGCTGCCATTGAGCCACGGTCGAAGACGAAGTATTTCCAAACTCGTCAGTTTGAGTAATGGAATAGTTGTAAGTACCATCAGCCGACTCGGCAACCGTGAAGCTAAAGTTGCCGCCGGTGCAGACCATCGATTGCGAATCATCACCGTTCAAGGTGATGGTGTTCCCATTCACGCAAGAACCGCTGACAACAATCGAGTTGCCGTTCGACAAGATCACGCCGCCTGCAGGTTGAGCCAGAACTGGAACGTTCGGAGCAACCGTGTAGCGGACCCATTGAACGTCGCTAGCAGTAGAATCGTTGCCGGCGAGGTCGGTTTGTTTCAGGCTGAAATTGTAAGTGCCGTCGATCGTTTTGCTAACGGTCAACGAATAAGCCGAGGCCGAGCAAGTCGCGCTTTGGCTTGAGTCACCCGAGAGACTGACATTAGCGCCGCTTTCGCAAGCACCCGAAATAGTGACGGCGTTACCGTTGGAATCAAACGGATTGGTAGCGGGGCTGACTACCGTCAAAGCGGACGGAGCAACCGTGTCGCGGATCCATTGAACGCTCGCAGCAGAAGAGTTGTTACCGGCATCATCTTTTTGAGAGACGTTGAAATCATAGCTTCCATCAACGGCCTTATTTACCGTGAAAGAGTAAGCATTGCTTGCGCAAGTGACGTTCTGAGTAGCGTCACCGGACAATGAAACCACTGAATCGTCTTCGCAGGCACCAGCAATCACGATGCTGTTGCCATTGCTGTAAACCGGATTAGCAGACGGAGTAGCAATGGTCGGAGCATTCGGCATCGAAGTGTCCAGGATCCATTGCTGAGCAGCTGCAGCGGAAGTGTTCCCGGCTAAGTCGCCAGCCACCACGCTGAAGTTATAAGTACCGTCGGTCGATTTCGAAATATTGAAGCTGTAAGCACCGCCTACGCAGGCAACCGACTGAGTCGAATCACCCGAAAGAGCGATGGATGAGCCGGTTTCGCAGGCACCGGCCAAGATCAAGTTCGAAGAAGAAGAGAAAGGATTTTGCGAGGGGCTTGCGATCGTCGGAACGGTCGGAGCCACAGTGTCACGAACCCATTGGAGACCAGCAGGACCCGAGGTGATCCCGTTCGGGCTGGTTTGAGTAATGCCAAAATTATAGGTGCCATCAACACTCTTATTAATTGCGAAAGAGTAAGCGTTGCCTACGCAGCTGACATTCTGAGTGTCATCGCCCGTGAGGTCCACGTTGTTACCCGTCACGCAAGTACCAGAAACGGCGAGCGTCGAACCATTGGTATAAACAGGATTCATCGAAGGCGAAGCGATCGTCGGAACAGCCGGAGCAGCGCCGTTCTTATTCCAGCTCAAGGTTACTGCTGCAGATTCGTTGCCAGCAATGTCCGTCGCTTTCAGAGAAAAATTGTAAGTGCCGTCAGCCTTCACCACGTTGAAGCTGAAGCCGGTTGAACCGCAAACCACGTTCTGAGTGGAATCACCCGAAAGAGCGATGGTCGA
>FRDC01002199.1_pt1 | contig 15536 bp, 18 predicted proteins | sample 1106171 | NCBI WGS metagenome assembly FRDC01 (sample SAMEA3930566, study PRJEB13176) | freshwater metagenome | biome: Drinking water system; feature: drinking water; material: water | place: Singapore | collected 2014-12-20 | reverse complement strand
TCACGACGCAGTCGGACAAGACGCCGGCCGGCGTTTTCAAGTCGGAGCTTGCGGTCGCCCGAGCGATCCGCGACGGCCGCTCGAAGGTCGACACGCTGCCGATCATCTACGAGTACCCGGAGCGGCTGCAGAAGGATCGTGCCTTCTGGGAGAACCCAGGCAACTGGCCCTTGCTCACGCCGAACCTCGGCCGGTCGATCTGGATACCGCGCCTCGAGCTCGATCTCGAGGAGGCCCGCCAGAAGGGCGATGCCGAGGTGCAGCGCTGGATCACCCAGCATCTGAACATTCAGCCCGGTCTCGGCCTGCACACCGACAGTTGGGCGGGCGCCGATTTCTGGGAGGGTGCGACCGACGAGACGATCACCTTCGCGAAGCTCCTGGAGCGCTGCGAGGTCATCGATGTCGGCATCGACGGCGGCGGCCTCGACGACCTGCTCGGCTTCACCGTTGCCGGCCGGTGCCGTGGGACCAAGAAGATCCTGACCTGGTCGAAGGCCTGGGCCCACACCAGCGTCCTGCGCCGGCGCAAGAGCGAGGCGCCGACGTTGCTGGATTTCGAAAAGGACGGCGACCTGATCATCGTGAAGATGATCAGCGACGCCTACGTCCAGGTCGCGGAGCTCGTCCGGCTGATTCACGAGGCTGGTCTGCTCGACAAGGTTGGCGTCGATCCCGCGGGTGTCGGTGGAATCATCACGGCGCTCAAGGATGTTGGCATCCCCGAGGAGATCATCGAAGGCGTCTCACAGGGGTGGCGGCTGTCTGGTTCGATCAAGGACACAGAGGGCATGCTGTCCGACGGCGTTCTGTTCCATGCCAAGCAGCCGCTCATGCTGTGGTGCGCCGGCAACGCCAAGGTCGAGCAGAGCGGCAACGCCATGGTCATCACTAAGAAGCAGGCGGGCACCGCGAAGATCGACCCGCTGGTCGCATTGTTCACGGCGATCGCTCTGCTGCGACTCAATCCGGCGCCGCCGGATGGGACAGTACCTGCCGACTTCGAGTTGACCGTCTGGGCGTAGGGAGCTGCATCGATGGCCGATCCCGCCCCGCGTCGCCTGATCAACCCGGACCTGGTCGCCGATAGCGCGCGCGGCATGCTGGCGCTGGGCGGCATCGGGCTCGTGGGTTACGGCGCCTGGCTGCACTATCCGCCGCTCGGCTTCATCGCCGGCGGCGCGCTCCTGCTGGCGATCGGCGTCGCCGCGGCGCTGAGGCGGCGCTGATGGCGTGGTTCACCCGTCTGCTGGGCGGTCCCGACTTTGCCGCCCAGGACCGCTACATCGACGACTGGCTGAAGGGCATGGAGCGCGGTCTCGCGACCGCGACCGGGATCCGCGTCACGCCCGAGGAGGCGCTCACCTGCCCGGGCATCGCGGCCTGCATCCAAGTCCAATCCGAGGATCTCGCCAAAGTCCCGCTGGTCCTGAAGCGCCGCAAGGACGATGGCGGCTACGAACCGGCGACGGAGCATCCGCTCTACGCGCTGCTGAAGTTCGGCCCGTCGCCCTGGCTGTCGTCGTACCGCTGGCGCAAGGCGCTGATGCACGGCGCCATGGCCCGCGGTAACCACTACACGCGCGCCTGGCGGAACGGCGTCGGCGTACTTGAGCAGCTGACGCCTGTGCAGACCGGCCGCTGCGCCGTGCGCTGGGCCGCCGACGGCGAGCCGTTCTTCGATATCACCGGCCCGGGTGGCATCGAGCGCGGCCTCAGCTGGCAGGACGTCATCCACGTCGCCTACCGCGACAGCCACGACGGCGCCGCGAACGGCGGCGTGCTCGGCGTCTCGCCGATCATGCAGAACAAGGAGACGGTCGCGCTGATGATCGCGGCCGAGCGCTTCGCCGGCGCCTTCTTCGCCAACGGCGCCCAGCCGTCGATGATCCTGGAGTACGACAAGAAGCTGCCCAACGACGAGGTGGCCCGCCGGATCCGCGCCGGCATCGAGCGCGTCTATGGCGGCGTCGACAACAAGTGGAAGGTCGCGATCCTCGAGCTCGGCATCAAGATGCGCGAGACCTCGTTCGATCCCAGCAAGACCCAGCTCACCGAGACCCGCAAGCTCGGCGCCGAGCTCAGCTGCACCATGTTCCGCACGCCGCCGCACAAGATCGGCCTCCTCGACAAGGCGACGTTCTCCAACATCGAGCAGCAGTCGATCGACTACGTCACCGGTCCGCTCAGCACCGGCGCCCAGTCCGTCGAGCAGGCGCTGACCATCGCCTGCCTGGCGCCGGCCGAGCGCGACATCTACAAGATCGAGCACAACCTCGAAGGCCTGATGCGCGGCGACATCCTGAGCCGCTACCGCGCCTACGCGATCGGCCGCCAATGGGGCTGGCTGTCGGTCAACAAGATCCTCGAGCGCGAGAACGAGAACGGCATCGGCCCCGACGGCGACGAGTACCTGACGCCGCTGAACATGGTCCCCGCCGGAGACGATCCGATGAAGGACGATCCGAAGTCGGCGACCGAGGTGGGCACCTGGCAGCCGGGTGACGTCCGTTGGTCGGCGCCGCCTGCGGCCTACGGCTCCTTTGCCGCCGGCGAACGCCGTTCGCGGCGCCGGCCTTCCGCCCTCACGGGGCCGAACGGCGAACGCCTCTACATCAACTGACGAGGTTTTCCGATGGCGACGCAGTACAAGGTCGGCGATCGCGTCAAGGTCAAGCCGGGAAAGAACCACGACGAGATGACCAAGGACAAGGTCGGCACCGTCAAGGAGATCAGCACCGAAGCGCTCGGCATCAAGTTCGACGGCATGAGCGGCATACACAAGTGGTACGTCGATGACGAAGTCGAGCCGGAAGCGGGCTCATCGGCGGAAGGTGGCAATGACAGGGGAGCCTCGATGAAGCGGGTATCACGGGCGATCACCGCGGAGCTCTGGGCCATCACCCCGGCCGCGCTGCAGACGATCGCCACCATCGTGCGCGGGCACCAGCTGCCCGATGCCGAGCAGGAGACGCCGGCCTACATCAAGCGCGACTACGAGCTGATGGCCGGGCCCGGCGCCCAGCGCCTGGCCGGCGCGGCGCGCACCTTCGTCGTCGACGGCGTCGCCATTATGCCGATCACCGGCCCGATCTTCCCGCGCGCCAACATGATGACCGAGTTCTCGGGCGCGACGTCGGTCAGCGTTCTGACCGACGACTACCGCCGCGCCCTGGCGGCCGACGAGGTCGGCGCCATCCTGTTCATGATCGATAGCCCGGGCGGCGCCGTCTCGGGCATCCAGGCCTTCGCCGACGTCGTCGCCGCCGGCGCCAAGAAGAAGCCGACGACCGCCTACGTCGCCGGCACCGCGGCCTCGGCGGCCTACTGGATCGCCAGCGCGGCCGGCGAGGTCGTTATCGACCGCACCGGCATCGTCGGCTCGATCGGCGTCGTCGCCGGCGTGCCGGTCCAGGTGGCGCCCGACGGCAACGGTAAGCTCTGGCTCGAGATCGTCTCGACCAACGCGCCCAACAAGCGCCCCGATCCGACGAGCGAGGAAGGCCTGGCGGAGATCGTCAGCACCCTCGACGCCCTCGAGAAGCTGTTCATCGCCGACGTTGCCAAGGGCCGCAACACGACCGCGGCCAAGGTCAAGGCCGACTTCGGCGCCGGTGGCGTGAAGGTCGGCGCCGACGCCGTCACCGCCGGCATGGCCGACCGCGTCGCCAGCTACGACGCCACGCTGAGCGCGCTGCGCCGCGAAGTCGCCAACCGCCGACGTCTCGCCGACCTGAAGCGTTGACACTTGCAGAGATCCCCACGGCGGCCGCCGCGGGACCAAGCGGGCTGAACCCTCAGCCTGCGAACAACAGGAGACTGTCCATGATGTCGAAGTCTGTCTTCGGCGTCGGCCTTGCGGCCGCCGTCGTTCTTGTGGCCGCGTTGGTTTCGATCGGCATGGTGCCGGCCGACGGCGTCGCGCTTGCCCTCACCGCATTGCCGGCGGCGCTGCCGCGCGACATCGCCTCCCTGCAGGCGCTGCGCGCGACCGCCTACGGCGAGATGGAGGCCGCCCTGAAGATCGAGGGCGACGGCCGCCAGGCCGAGTTCGACGGCGCCCATGCCAACGTCGTTCGCCTCGACGCCGAGATCGCCAACGTCGAGCGGCTGCACAAGCTGAAGGGTGGCACGGCGCTCGGCACGCCGGAGTCGGAAGGCGAGGCCGCGGCCGCCTATGCCAAGGCCCAGCCGTTCATGGCGAAGTACCGCGGCCAGCCGGCGTCGGCGCATACGCTGCGCAAGGGTCAGATCCTGACCGATGCCCAGACCGCGGCGTTCGGCGACCTGCTGTTCGCCGTCGCGCGGTCCTCGCAGCGCGGCGCGACCCGCGATCCGCTGCTGATCGAGGCCTCGCTCGGCAGCAACGAGTCGGTGGCCGAAGACGGCGGCTTCCTGGTCGAGAAGGACATCGCCGACGGCCTGCTGCGCCGCACGTTCGGGACCGCGCGCATCGGCTCCAAGGTGCGCCGCATCCCGATCTCGGCCAAGGCCAACGGCCTCAAGATCAACGCCATCAAGGATGACAACCGCACCACCGGCGCGCGCTGGGGCGGCCTGCAGACCTACTGGATCGGCGAGGGCGATTCGCTGACGCCGTCCCGGCCGAAGTTCCGGCAGATGACCCTTGAGCTGAAGAAGCTTACGGGCCTGATGTACGCTACCAGCGAGATGCTGCAGGACTCGACGGCGCTGGCCGGCGTGATCCAGGAAGCCTTCCCCGAGGAGTTCGCCTTCATGGTGGACGACGCCATCTTCGAGGGCCAGGGCACGGCGAAGCCGCAGGGCTTCATGCACAACGGCGGCAAGGTCACCATTGCCAAGGAGACCGGCCAGGCCGCGGCCACCATCCTGTTCGAGAACATCACCAAGATGTGGGCACGCTGCCCGGCGCGCTCGATGCCGGTGGCCGAGTGGTGGGTCAACCAGGACACCATGCCCCAGCTGATGGCGCTGCATCAGGTCATCGGCACCGGCGGCGTCCCGGTCTACCTGCCGCCCGGCGGCCTGTCGCAGTCGCCCTACGGCACCTTGCTCGGCCGCCCGGTGATTCCGATCGAGTACTGCGAGACGCTGGGCACCGAGGGCGACATCGTCCTCGCCGACCCGACGTCCTACGTCATGATCGACAAGGGCGACATCCAGTACGCGACGTCGATTCATGTCGCCTTCCTGACCGACGAGCAGGCCTTCCGGTTCATCTACCGGGTCGACGGCCAGCCGATCGACAACAAGCCGATCACGCCGTTCAAGGGCACGGCCAGCCAGTCGACGTTCGTCAGCCTGGCCACCCGCGCCTAGAGCCCGCCGCCGTCCGCGCGCCCCGCCCTCGCGGCGGGGCCGCTCCCCGCAATCCCGTCAATCTCGTTTTTCGTGGAGACCCGCACATGGGCAAGCTCACCTTCGGCGAGCGGCACATTATCAACGCCCTGCCGCCCGTGGCCGATGCCTTCTCCGGCACGGTCTATTCCGACGTCGTCAAGGTCGCCGACTATCACGCCGCCCGCTTCACGGTGTATCGCGGCGTCGGCGCCACCGGCACCTCGACCCTGACCCTGGAGGCCTGCGACGATGCCGCCGGCAGCAACCCGGTCGCCATCCCCTTCGCCTACCAGAAGTACGACAACGCCGACGACGTGCCGGACGATGTCGTGCAGGCCACGGCGGCCGGCTTCACCACCGGCGCAGGCTCGAACTTCATGTTCGTGCTCGAGGCCGAGACCCAGCGCATGGGCGACAAGAAGTGGCTCCGCCTCAAGGCCGTCGAGGTTGTCGACTCCCCGGTGCTCGGCGGCATCCTGATCGAGCTTCTGCACCCGCGCTACGGCCGCCAGGTCCCGCCGACCGCGATCGCGTAGTCACCACCCTGTGGGCCGGCGAACGACGTTCGCCGGCCATCGCCTCCATCCCCCAACTCGCCACGTAAAGGCGGCTCGCAGGAGCCGAGTCCGGGAGACCCGTCATGGCCAACATCCACAGCATGCACATCAACGGCGCGCTCACCTACTGGGAGACGCACCGCAAGCGCATCGTCGACGCCATCGGTGGCGACGTCGTGAAGTACATCGACGACTTCGTGGTCAGCGGCGGTCCCGACACTGCCTGGGACGCCTGGACGGTCACCCGCGTCGAGGGCGGCGCCGGCGAGTCGACCATCACCGCCGGCGACACCGGCAACGGCATCATGCTGCTGACGTCGGACGCCGCCGACAACGACGGCCTCAACTGCCAGCTGCTGGGCGAGAGCTTCAAGCTGCAGTCGGCCAAGCCGCTCTATTTCGGCGCCAAGATCCAGTCGCTCAGCGAAGCGACCCAATCGGACTTCTTCATCGGCCTCGCCATCACCGACACCGACATCCTGGGCGGCGTCACCGACTCGATCGGCTTCCAGAAGGTCGACGGCTCGACCGATCTCACCTTCGTGGTCAACAAGGACAGCACGGCGACCACCGTCGCCGGTCTCAAGACCCTCGCCGCGTCGACCGAGTATTTCCTCGAGTTCTACTGGGACGGCACCGGGCTCGAGGTCTTCGTCGACGGCGTCTCCGTCGCTACCCCGGCGGTCACCAACCTGCCGAACGACGAGGAGCTCAGGGTCTCGGTGCACTTCCTGACCGGCCAGGCGGTCGCGGGATCGCTGGCCGTCGACAAGCTCGCCTGCATCAAGTTTGGCAGGCAGTAGTAGCGCCTCTGGCGTTACTGCCGGCGGGGTGAGCGCTTGCGCAGCAAGCGCGGCCCCGCACGCTTCCTCTTGCACAGGGAACTCCTCTCCATGGACGACCTCTCGATCGCCAAGCTCGAGCTCAGGCCCGGCGACACCCTGGTCGTCCGCTACAATCGCGGCCCGCTCAGCGCCGACGTGGCGGAGCGGATCAAGGCCGACATTGCGCGCCTAATTCCGGCAGGCGCCGAGGTCATGGTCATCGACTCAAGATTCAGCCTCTCGGTCGTGCCGCGGCAGGAGCAGCCGCCGGCCGCCGCTGCCTGATCCGCCGGCAAGGAGATCGCCATGGTCCGTCTTCTGCAGCGCGCCTTCGCCTTTTCGCTGGCGGTGATCGCCCTGTCGCTTGTCGCGGCCACCACCGCGATCGCTGCCGTCGCCGGCTCGATCACCGTCACCACCGAGGACCTCGGCGGCGGCTACACCAAGTACAGCATCGCCTGGCTCTCGTCCGCCGGCGGCGCCGTGACCGAGAACGCCGTCAGCCTGAAACGCGGCCACATCCACCAGGTGAAGTTCATCCCCGACGGTGGCGGCACTCAGCCGACGGACCTCTACGACCTCACCTTCGTCGACGCCATCTCGGGCGGCGTCGACTTCTTCACCGGCATCGGCGCCAACCTGTCGAACGCCAATCGCAAGATCGGCGTGCCCCAGGTCGGCGACGGCACCACCGCCCTGCAGCGCGTCTTCGTCGAGGCTGGCAGCTACTACCCGACGATCGCCAACGCCGGCAACGCCAAGGGCGGCACCATCGTCCTGGTGATCGGACCGTGATCGATCTGCCGCTGTTCGAGGTCACGACGCCGGCGACGCTGTCCGGCCGGCGCCTGACCACCGCCGCCAAGGTGACCGCCGCTCTCAAGATCACGGCCGGCACCGACACGTCTCTGATCGAGCAGATCATCGACGAGGTCTCGGGCGAGTGCGCCCGCCACTGCCGCCTGGCGCGGCCGGCCAACTGGGCGACGCCGCCGACCTTCGGCCAGGAAGTCTGTAAGGCGACCTGGCTCACCGTCGACTGCGACCGCGGCAGCCAGTTGGTGCTGCCCTGGCGGGTGCCGATCTCGGCCTTCGGCCAGGTCGTCGAGAACGGCACCAACCTCACGGTCAACACCGACTATCGCCTCCTGGGCGGCAACGTGCTGGAGCGGCTGTCGAGCGACATCCCGGTCCGCTGGTCGTCAGCGAAGATCGTGGCGCCCTTCACCGCCGGCTGGTCCTTGCCGACCGACGTCCCGGCCGAGCTCGAGGGCCAGGTGATCGAGCAGGTCAAGATGCGCTACCTGACGACCGACCGCGATCGCAGCCTGCGCTCCGAGTCCGAGCCCGACCTCTACTCGGCGACCTACGGCGTGCCGGGCGGCGACACGATCGATGAGAACGGCATGTTGCGGTCCCTGGTCGCCGCGTTGGGCGACTTCCGCGACGAAGCGATCGTCTGATGCCCGGCGGCCACGCGCTGCTCATGGCCATGGAGCGCCTGCACAAGCTCAAGGGCGAGCCCCTTGTGCTGTCGCGCGGCGCCACCACCGTCACCGTCAACGCCAAGCTGTTCGGCGCCGACGACCAGGAGCTCGCCGGCAGCATGGACGAGCGCGTGCGCCGGATCCGCATCACCAACTACGCGATCGCCGCGGCCGCCTGGCCGGGGCCGCCGCGCCAGGGTGACACGATTGGGGACTATGTCATCGTGGGCGACGTCGACACCCGCAAAAGCGGCACGACCGTCATCGCGCACTTGATGGACGTCTCCCGGATCGGCTGATGCCCGTCACCCAGGAAGGCCTGACGCTGGTCGAGTTCGATCGGTGGCTCGACGGCGACATCCGCAAGTTCCACATCGAGCTGGTCGAGGAGGACTTGCCCGCCGAGGTCGATCGCGGCTTCGACGAGGAGCCGACCGTCGTCACCGACGGCGTCGTCCGGCGCGACTACCAGGCGGTGCGCCCCTACGGCCGCATCGAGTTTTTGGCCCGCATCGGCGTCCGCGAGCCGGTCGAGTTCGCGCTGCGCCTGCTGCAGCAGATCTCGCCGCGCGGCCCGGCCGAGGGCGGCCACTACGCCGAGAGCCATGTCGTGCTGTTGAACGGCGTAGGCGTGTCGAGCGGCAGGCTGGAAGTGCTCGACCGCGTCAAGCCGGGCGACCGCGTGCAGATCGTCAACATCATGCCCTACGCGCGCAAGATCGAAGGCCACCGCGCGAACCGCCGCAAGAAGTGGACCGGCCGCCGCGGCCAGAGCCGCCAGGCGCCGGGCGGGGTCTATCGCAAGGTCCATGGCGAGATCACCCGCCGCTGGGGCCGCACCGTCGTCGTCGATTACCGCCTCGAGCAGCTGTCGCTCGACGGCGTGCAGCTGCAGGCGAGTCGCGGCGCCGCATGGCGCACCCGCAGCGGCTACTACGTCTATCCCGTGCTGTCGTTCTACGCGAAGGGGGTCTGGTAGCGATGGCGACGGATCCCTTGCGCGCCGCCTTCAAGACCGAGCTCGCCACCATCGCCACGGCCGCCGGGATCCCGTGGGCGATCAAGGAGGTCGAGAACGTCTTCGCTTCGGCCGACGGCGCCACCAGCTTCCTGGCGCTCGAGTTCGACGGCAGCCCGCCCTTCGAGCAGCGGACCTGGGGCGCGCCCGGCAGCAACCTCTACCGCGAGGAAGGCAACGTCTGGGTGCGCGTCGTGGCGCCGATCGGCTCCGGCGCCGACGCCTCGGGCTATGCCCGGTCGATCGCCGCGGCCTTCACCCAGCGCCGTCTCGCGACCCTGATCAACGGCCGGCTCATCCGCACGCTCGCCGGCGCGCCGAGCCACAGCCGCCTCGGCGGCCGCTGGATCGAGAGCGTGCCGGTCTCCTACCGCGTCGACAACCTCGCCTAGCCGAAAGAACGGAGCAGCCAAATGGACGGTGCACTGAAGCAGGTGGCGATCGTCGCCGAGACGACTCGCGGCACGATTCCGACGAGCCCCGCCTGGAAGATCTGCCGCGAGGCGACCGCCGACGGCTTGAACGACAAGCCCTTCGGCGAATCGAACGAGCGCCGCGCCAATAGGCGCCTGGCGGTCACCAACAAGCAGCTCGAGACGCTCGGCATGCGCCTGGTGATGCCGTTCGTCTACGACGACAGCACCGAGCTCCTGCTCCAGTCGCTGCTCAACAGCTCCTGGTCGAGCAATGTCATCAAGGATGCTTCGACCCTGGTGCCGCTCACCGTCGAGGAGCGCTACGAGGGCGGCGCCACGGATCCCTACGTCTGGTCGGCCGGCATGGTCGTCGACTCCCTCGAGCTGCGTCTCAGCAATGGCCAGCCCGGCGTCATGACCTGGAACCTGATCGGCATGACCGAGACGACGGGGACCGCGGCCAAGTCGATGGCGACCTATGCCGACCCGTCCAACAACGAGGTCATCACGCCGGCCGACTGCGTCGTGTCGACGTTCTTCGGCCTGACGCCGAAGCTGATGGACGGCACCATCCGCATCGCCAACAACGGCTATCGCCGGTACGCCTGGGGCAGCGCCGCCGCGTTCGGCTCCGGTCTCGCGCGCTTCCGGTCGGGCAACGACTTCAGTTTCTACTGGGAGACCATCGCCCAGTACACGACCATCCTGCCGGGCGCCACCGGCGCCTTCGCCATGACGGCGGGCCTGCTGACCACCAAGAAGTACACCATCGAGTTCCCCAACGGGAAGGTGAGCCGCCCGGTGCGCGGCGATCCCGGCATCGACGGCGACGTCATGTTGAGCTGCCGCGTCGACGCCATGGACGACGACTCAACGGACTGCCAGGTGCGCATAACGCGCGCCGTCGCTTGAGCGACGGCGCGTCGTCGCGGGGTGAGCGCTTGCGCAGCAAGCGCGGCCCCGCACGCTTCCACTTACAGAGGCAGGGAGACCCCCACATGCACAAGTCCAAGGCCTGGGTGCTGCGCGACTTCCGCGTCTTCGTCGCCCCCGACGGCGGCGTCCGCGAAGGCCACAAGGAGATCCTGCGCCGGTTCCGCAAAGGCGAGGAGATCGAGTGCACGCCCGAGCAGCTCGAGGTCGGCAAGGCCGCCGGCCTGCTGGCCGACGAGCGTCCCGAGGACACGCCGGCGAACGCCGTTCGCGACGCCGCGCCCGCAGCCGAGGAGGACATCGCTTGAGCAAGTTCATCGACACCGCCAAGTTCGCCGAGACCCGGCGCGATCGCCACATCGAGGGCACCGACGGCATCTGGATGAAGGTCCAGTGCACCGGCGTGCGCCTGCTGGTGCTGGCCGCCACCGACGCCAACCCGGCCTTCGTCGATCTCTTCCCCAAGATGAACGCCGAGCTGCGCCGTCTCGAGGGCGCCGGCGCCGAGAAGGAGGAGCTCGATGTCTGCCGCGCCCGCTACTACGCGCGCATGTTCGTGCGCGACTGGAAGGACGTGCCGGCCGCCGATGGCGGCGACGCCAAGTTCTCGGTCGACGCCTGCACCGAGTACCTGGCGTTCTCGCACGATTCCATGACCGAGCTCGCCGAGACGGTGTTCGAGACCCGGCGGTTCCGCATGGCTCTCGCCCAGGACACGGTGGAAGACCTAAAAAACTGATCCGCTGGGACAGCGCCTGGGGAAAGCACGTCCCGTCTTTCCGCAACCATGCGCAGCGCGGTGACAAGGGCGCCCGCGCCAAGCTGCTGTCCCGGCCCGAGCCGATCGGCGAGGCCCTGTTCTACTGGCAGGCCTTCGATCGGCTGAGCCCCGAGCGGCCGATGGTGGGCGGCATGGCGCCGTACCCGCTCAACCTCTCGCGCGACCAGATCGAGCGCGAGGCCGACCGGCTGCACCTGATCGGCGACGGCCGCGACATCTTCGTCTTCGTCCTGGTCGAGGTCGACCGCTTCTGGCTCGAGACCGAGCTGAAGCGCATGCGCGACGACAGCGCGCGCCGCCAGGCGCACCGGCAATAACGATCAGAAGGAAGGGCTCATGGCGACCGCCATCCGCTTCGGCCATCTGCTGGTCAATGCCGTTGCCCTGCGGGTGGCCGGTTCGGTCGCTTCGCCGCCTCTGCCAGCATGCGATCCGCTGCTCGACCGGCGTGAGCCATCGGAATGGATACCGATATCGTGGCCCCACCGTGCAGGGAGAAGTCCAGGCGTAGAGCATCATCGAGGGTTCGTGATATACGCCAGTTCTCCGCCTTCCAGACGATGCCGCTGTCGCCCTTGAGCTTACCGAGCAGCCCCGACAGCTGGGGCAGCAGCTGCAAAAGCTGCGGCACCGTGAAGGCGACCGGCACCGTTGAATGGGCCAGCTTCAGGCGGATGATGGCGTGGCCGTCTTCGGTGAACTGGCCGCCCTGTTCGATGGCGTGAACCAGCACAACTTCGGTCTTCGGCGCTTTGTCGTCCGGCGGCATCGAGTACTCCTGTGGGCGGCCCCACAGTAACCTACGGAACGGAGCTGCAGTTTGGCCGACAGGGGGAAGCTTGGGAACGAGCGAACGGCGTTCGCGCCTACTTCTTGCTTTTCGCGGCCTTTGTCAGAGCGGTCTCTACCAGACGACGAATCGCCTCGGGCCGACCTGGGAGGTCGTCCTGCCGTCAGCAGGCCGGGTACCTGATCCGGGGCATCGAGGTGGTGGTCGAGCAGTCGCGCGGTCCGAAGGCGAACACCGTTCGTGCCTTCGTCAGCGTGACCCGCGACCGCGCCCGGTCCTATACGTCGATCGCCGACGCCATGAGCGACGACGAGCTCCGCGCCCAGGTCGTCGCCACCGCCTGGGACGAGCTCGCGGCGTGGCGGCGTCGCTACGAAGGGCTGAGCGAGTTCGCGAAAGTCTTCGGGGCGATCGACAAGGGGATGCCCAGAGCCCTCTCCGCTGCCAGGAAGGGGGGGCGTAGCACTACGCGGCAGGCGAGGCTTGGCCGGGCCAGGTGAGGCAGGGCGGGGCAAGGCGGGGCACGGCAGGCACGGCAAGGTATGGCGTGGCCGGGCATGGCATGGCTAGGTGAGGCGCGGCAGGGCAGGCAAGGCCAGCCTAGGCCTGGCGCGGCGCGGCACGGTTTGGCGGGGCAAGGCAGGCAAGGCGAAAGGGCGGTTCTTCGGAGCCGCCCTTTCCATTTGGCGAGGAAGGAGGTCGAGGCGCACATGGCTGAGACCACGGAGACTCGCACAAAAGTTGTAAGAATTGTTTACGACGCGAGCAAGGCCAGGGACGGCGCCCGTGACGCCCGCCGCTCGCTCGAGGAGATCGAGAAAGCGGCGCAGCAGTCGCACGGCGCGCTCGGCCGCCTCGAGGCGGGCTTCGGCAAGCTCACGTCCGGCTTCGCCTTCGCGACGCGCGCCGCCGGCGTGTTCGGCGTTGCCCTGTCGATCGGCGCTGCGGCGAATTTCGCCAAGGAACTGATGCAGACGGTCGGCGGCCTCGGCGCCATGGCCGAGCAGCTCACCACCAACACGCGCTACCTGCAGGCCCTGCAGTTCGCGGCGACCGGCGCCAACGTCAAGCTCGCCGACCTCGAGGTCGGCAGCGCCGCCCTGTCGCGCCGCATCGGCCAGGCGGCCGAGGGCAACAAGGACGCGATCGAGACCTTCCAGCGCCTGGGCGTGAAGATTCTCGACGCCCGCGGCAACGTGCGGCCGTTCAACGATCTCCTGGTCGAGTCGGCCAGCGCCCTCGACAAGGTCGAGAACGCCAACACCAAGGCGGCGCTGAGCTACGAGGTGTTCGACAAGGCCGGGCGCAAGATGCTGACCTTGCTGCCGGAGATCGCCAAGGGCGAGCAGGCGGTGACCAGCGCCGCCGAGAAGTTCAGCACGGTCATCTCGCCCGAGACCATCGAGAAATGGGACAAGCTCGGCTCGGCCGTCGAGCAGCAGGGGTTGAAGTGGAAGGCCTTCGCCGCCGAGAACTTCCTCGCCCCGGTGTCGGCGGCCTTCAGGGTCCTCGCCTTCAACATCGAGCTCACCCTGGCGCCGCTCAAGGCTTTGCTCGCCGGCATCGACGCCTTGAAGGGCGCCGGCGACTGGCTGGGCGGACTGTTCACGACAGGGCCGAAGACGGGCGACAGCACCCAGGAGACGCTGGAGCGCATCGAGTACGAGCGCGTCAAGCCGGGTACGCCCGCCGGCGACGCCGTCAACCGCCGTCTCGACAACGATGTCCGGCGCGTTCTGGGTATCGGTGGCCAGGGCTTCTCCGGCACCGAGCCGATGGACCTCGCCACCAAGTACAAGCCGCCGTCCAGCGGCTCCCGCGATCCGGTGGTCAAGGGTACCGGCGAGTCCGAGGGCAAGCGCTACGCCCAGCTGATCGCCCAGCTCGAGGCCGCGGCCGCCGCCCAGGACAACATGACCGCGGCCTCGCGCCGCGGCGAGACCGCCTTCCAGGAGCAGCAGGTCAAGGTCGCCGCGACCGAGAAGGCGATCGCGATCTACGGCAAGGCGCTCGAGGAGACCGATCCGCGGCTGCGCAAGATCATCGAGCTGATGCAGCGCGAGATGCAGGGCAAGGCGGCCGCTACCTTCAATGTCGCCACGACCGAGCTGCAGAAGCAGAACGTGCTGCTGCAGGCCGAGCTCGACCTGGCCGGCCAGCTGCCCGAGATCCGCGCCCGCGAGCTCAGTATCATCAAGGCCAAGCAGGAGGCCGAGAAGGCGGGGTCCGCGCTCACCGCGGAGGACATCGAGCGCCGCCGCCAGGCGATCGAGCAGAACGAGCGGCTGAAGATCCAGGCCGAGGAGCTGAAGCGCGCCCAGGAGCTGTGGACCGAGCCGCTGAAGCAGGCGCTGCGCGACATCCAGACCACCGGCGCCGATGCCTTCCAGCAGATGCTGGAAAGCGGCAACTTCTCCTTCGAGGCGCTCGGCCAGACCTTCAAGCGGATCATCACCCGCATGGCTGCCGAGTTCCTGGCCCTGGCCACCATCCGGCCGGTGATGTCGGTGATCGTCAACGCCATCTCGCCCTCGATCGCCCGCCAGATGGGCATGGGCGCGTCGTCGATCGGCGGCGGCGGGGGCGTGGGCGCCAGTGGCGGAGCCGGCGGCGGCCTGTCCCTGCCGTCCTTCGGCGGCGGCGGGATCGGCAGCCTGTTCGGCGGCAGCATCGGTAATTGGCTCGGCTCGACGATCAGCGGCAATCTTCCATCGGGCACGTACGGCCCGCCCGCGCCTGGGCAGTCGTTCAGCAGCGGCTTCCTGGGCGACATCACCTGGGGGCAGGGCCTAGGCGCACTCGCCGGCGCGGGCATGGGTGCCTACCAGCTCGCCACCGCCAGGAGCACCGGTCAGACGATCGGCGGCATCGCCTCCTTGGTCGGCGCCGGCGTGTCGCTGATCCCCGGCGTCGGCCAGATTGCTGGCCCCATCATCGGCTTGCTCGGCGGTCTACTGCCGGGCCTGTTCGGCGAGGAGGAGAAGATCCCGCCGCGCCCGCCGCTGCAGTACGGCGGCGGCACGATCTCGGCCGGCGCCTTCGGTTATAGCGGCGATTCGCTGAACAGCGGCTCGCCGCTCACCGCGACGGCCAGGGGCATCGGCACGACCGTCCAGGATCTCTTCAAGCGCGCCGGCCTCACCGCCGTGCCGGGCCAGCTGATCGGCGGCTCGATCGCGAGCGGCGTCAACAATATCTGGAACGCCCAGGGCAGGTCGTGGCAGGGCCAGAACTACACCCAGACGGGCCTGCAGCTGCCGGGCGGCGGCTTCGAGCAGCTGACCTACAACGACACCGGCCGCGACATGGGCGCGGCCAGCGACTACCTCGCCGCTCAGATCTTCAAGGCCAACGTGCTGCGCGGCGGCGTCACCGGCAGCGCCAACATCGCGACGGCGATCGGCAACG
>FRDC01002683.1_pt1 | contig 15540 bp, 29 predicted proteins | sample 1106171 | NCBI WGS metagenome assembly FRDC01 (sample SAMEA3930566, study PRJEB13176) | freshwater metagenome | biome: Drinking water system; feature: drinking water; material: water | place: Singapore | collected 2014-12-20 | reverse complement strand
GGGGCTGGAGCATGACCGACCAACCGCGCCGCGCCGCCGACGATTACGACCGCATCGCCGCGCGGCTGGCGGAGATCAGGCGCGAGCGCGAGAAGGCGCGGGCCGAGGCGGAGGCCCTGCGGGCGCCGGAAACGCAGCCCGTGTACGCCGGACATTGGGGCATCTGAATGGACTGGCTCGACCGCCTGAACCTGCCGCCTTGGGCCTTGGCGCTGATCGGCGGCTTGACCGTGCTTGCGGTGCCGTTCTCGCGGGCGGCGCGCAATTGGCAGATGGCGCGCGCGCAGGCCGCACAGGTGCAGGAGATGACCGACCAGTCGGCCGACCTGGGCCAGGGCTGGGAGCGGCTGGTGAAGCGCCTGGAGCAGCGCGTCGACGCCGTGGAGCGCAAGCTGGTCGAGTGCCAGGAGCAGCACGCGGAATGCCGCCGGCTCTACGATGAGCTGTCGGCCCGGTGCGCCGCCTGCGCGCTGCGCGGTCCCGGCGATGCGTGACGACGCTGACTACTGGGACAACCTGGGCGCCAACGCGCTGGCCTATGGCGGGCTGCTGCTGGTCGGCGGGTTCCTTGCCTTTGTGCCGGGCTTCGTCGCCGTCGGTGCGATCCTGGGCGCGCTCGATTGGCTGCTGTTCGGCGGCTTCGCCGGCGCGGTGCTGTGGGCCTGGTTCCGCTTCGCGCGCTGGCGCTGGCCGCCGCGCTCGCTGCGGGCGCGGAGCCGGATCGGGCGGGTGAAGCGCGCATGATCCCACCCGACGCGCTGACGATCTGGCTGCTGCTGTTCTGGTACCTGCCGGCGCTGCTGGCGAATCCGGCCGTGTGGATGAGCGGACCGAGGTGATCACCATGAGCGACACCATCGACCCGGTCGACATCGCGAAGGGCCTGGCCGAGGTCGAGCGCTTCAAGCGCATCCATGGCGAGGCGCCGAAGGCCGAACCGCCCGAGCCCAAGACGCCGGGCGAAAAGGCGGCACGGGCCATCGCGCGGAACCGTGAGCAGCAAGAGAGGTGGCCATGAAGCCCGACAACCGCATCGCCAGCCTGATCGCCCTGCTGATCGTGCTGGCGTTCGTCGTGTTCATCGGCGCGGCGGTCTGGCCGGACTTCAAGATGGAGGACAACCGGCTGTCGACGCTCGCCACCATCATCGGCAACCCGCTGATGCTGATCCTGGGCTTCTACTTCGGCTCGGCCGTCAGCGCGGGCCAGCGCCGGCAGAGCGACTTCACCCCGCCGGCGCCGCCGGCGCAACCCGAAGGTAGGCAGCCGTGAGCCACCTGCAGCATGTGCGCCCATCTCGGGCCAGCGACCGGTCACGGCACCGTCGACGTGTGCGGCGAGAACGGAGGGTCGATCGCTGATCGTGGTCAGCCGCCGTGTGCCGGGCGCGCGTACTTTCCGCGCCGCAGTCGGGTCGACAAGTTCACGCCAGCCGAGACCGCGATCCGCGCCGCGCTGCAGGCGGTCGAGACCGTCGGCGCCGACGTGCGCCTGACCGATGCCGTGGTGCTGCTCGGTCATGCCGCCGATCGGCTGGCCGACTTCGTCGAGAACCAACCGTCGCGCGAGATCACTGGTCTCCCGGCGCGCGAGCCGAGGAAGGCCAATGGCTAACATCTACACGGCGCGGCAACTGCTCAGCGGTCCCAATGCAGGTAAGTGGCACTACACCTGCGGCAGCGACGAAGACAGCCGCGGCATGGCCTATCCGGTCGGCGGCTGCGCCGAGAACTGCCCCGGTCACGACACGCCGGAAGCCGCGCGCCAGCACTACGAAGATTGGATCGTTGAGCATTGCCAGTTGAACCAGGGCAGCGAAGCCGATGACACGCGGCACCGCTGCGAGCATCCGGGCTGCGAGGCCTTCACCCACCTGCGCGTCGATGGACCGGCAGGCCATTGGTACTACCGCGCGCACCTCTGCCCGGCCCACAACAACGCCGAGTCCTTCCGCGCCGCCGCCTTCAAGAAGCGCCCGTGATCACCCGCTGGATCGGCCAGGAAGACCCGAACGGTTGCCTGGTCGCCTGCGCGGCGATGATCCTGGGCACCGATTTCGCGTACATGGACGCGACCTTGCGAAAGGCCGGTGTGAGAAACGACGCAGAGGGCCTGGCGCAGAACCGCCTTGAGAACTGGCTGGCGGAGCAAGGATTCGCGCTGCAGCAGGTGATGATTTTCGGCGTTGAGAACCGGCGGCGCGAACCATGGCCACCGCTGCCTTGGGCCGATCTCCACCTGTGCAATGTGCATGTCACCCAGAACTACCACGGCGTGATCATGCTGGCCGACGGGACCGTGCTCGATCCGCTTGGTCCGGAGCCCCGAAAGCTGCGGGATTATCGCGCCGTCAACAGCGTGGCCGGCGTCTACCGCGTCGGCCGATTCCCTTGCTGTCCCGCCACCGGCCCAACCGCCGACGAAATCCGCGCTGCGGAGAATCCGCCGGCGCACCTGACCGACGCCGACTAGACCGCCGCCGGACGGCTTCCGGCCAAACCCGAAGAGGTGACTATGTCGCAGCAACCGACCGTTGGCCGGATCGTCCTGTATCGACTGACCGTCGACCAGGCGAAGGCCATGAACGAGCGGCGCGAGCACGCGCAGCTCAATCGCGAGAAGATGCGCGCCGAGAAACCGGGCTTCCAAGCCCACATCGGCAACTACTGCGCCGGCGGTGTCGGCGAAGACGTCCGCACCGCCGACGTGGTGCCGCTGCTGATCGTCAAGGTCTGGCCGAACGAGTACGGCGATAAGCCAGGCGTCAACGGCCAGGCGTTCCTCGACGGCAACGACACCCTGTGGGTGACCAGCGCCAAGGAAGGCGAGGGCGCCGGCGAGTGGTTCTGGCCGCCCCGCGTCTGACCGCGCCGCAGTCAACGGTCATGCGGTGCCCGTTCTGCGGGTGCCGCGACGCCGAAGTGTGGCGCGACGATCTGTGGCGCGTCTTCTGCCGATCCTGCGATCGGCCCGGCCGACACGATGACGATCTGACCCAGACGATCATTGAGGCCGCCTGGCCGCGCCGCCAACAACCACCGGCCGCCTGACGCGGCCACAACCCGAGGAGCATTCATGGACGAGCCGCTGATGCAATTCTTCGCCTACGCGCACCTACCGGAACACCTTCAGGCGATCAGCAAACCGTTCGGCGATCTGGCGGAGCTGATCGCCGCCACGCTGCCGCGCAATCCGGAGCGGACCGTGGCGCTGCGGAAGTTGCTGGAAGCCAAGGACTGCGCCGTGCGGGCGCGGCTGTTCAAGTGATCTCCGGACGCATCGCCGGCGAGACCCGCAACCTCGGCGCGCCGCGAGGCTGGAACGTCGAAGAGCGCGGCCACTGCGGCAGTCTGGCGATCCGGGACGAGCCCACGACAGCCGGCCCGGGCATGACTTCGGCCTGGTATCCGACCGCCGAGGAAATCGCGCGCATCGCTGCCGGCGCGCCGATCTACCTGACCATCATCGGCCAGGTCCACCCGCCCGTCGCGATGTCAGTGGGCGCCGCGTCGGACCAAATCTAGGAGAACGCCATGCATCTGAAAGCACTTGCTGCGGGCGCCATGCTCGCATTGCTGGCGGCGTGTGCCGCTCCGACCACATCCCCGACCGCCGACGCACCCGGCGCGACCCCGCTGGCGCAGCTCGCCGACTTCGCGGTGTCCGACCTGGAAGCCGCCGATGCCGACGCCCAGGCGCACGGGGACGAGATCGCGCATGCCTGCTATCCGGCGCTGATCCGCTTCGTCCAGGCGGCGCCGACGGGGCAGCAGACCGTGCTCGGCGCCTTCTCGGCCTTCCAGAAGACCCGCGATCTGGCCAAGGGCGTACGGCGCGGCGTGCCGGACTACCTGGTGCTTGGCTGCGCGCCGCTGGTGGCGGACATCAAGGGCGACGCCGCAGCGCTGGTCGGCACGCTGGCGGCGCTGGTCGGCAGGGCGGGCATGCTGGTACCGAAGTAGACGATCCGCCTGCCGAGCCGATCGGGGCGCCGCTGGTCCGGGAGGGCTGGCGGCGCTCTTCGTGTTTGTGGCGACCATGAACGCGAGCCGAACTTGACTGTCCCGGAAACTGCCCACCTGATCCTGGCAGTTCGTGGCGCGTTCTGGCGGATTGGCGCGCCAGACCCTGGTGTTGGATGCCCTGGTCGGCCGCAGAAATCCGCCAAAAATCGTGGTGCCCATAGACTGGATTGAACAGTCGACCTCTCCCTTACCAAGGGATCGGGGAATGGGGAGCGTTCAACGTCTTGGGCGCCGACTGCCCCGAATTCTGCCCTGCCCGGCCAGATCGGGCAATCGCTCGATCTCGGGCGCGAGCCCGTCCGGGTTGATGTGACCATAGCGCAGCGCCATGGCGTCCGACTTCCAGCCGCCGAGCGCCTTCAGTGCGCCAAGGTCCCAGCCAGCGCGGCGGCCCCAGGCCGCGAAGGCATGCCGGCAGCCGTGCGGCATGAACTTCGGAATGCCGGCCGTCTTCACCGCAGCCCGCCAGCGCACATAGACACGCCAGCGCGCCAGCCACGGGCCGCCATCGGACTGGCGAAATACCCGACCCTCGCGGTGCTTCAGATTGGCGAGCGCGGCTACGGCCTGCGGGTGCAGCGGTATGCCGCGCGGATCGTCGGTCTTGGTCTTTTGGAAGATCACGCGCGCGGCGCCAAGATCGACCTGCTCCCAGTCGAGCCGCAGCGCCTCGCCTAGGCGCGCGCCGGTCGCGAACAGGAAGATCGCGAGCGGCCGGATATGCTCGTCGCAGGCGGCGACGAACCGCCGCGCGCTGTCCTCGGTCGGCCACGACACTGGCGGCAGCGCCACATTCGGCGCCTTGATCCGCCGATCGATCCCGGCGTGGTGCAGGATGGCGCGCATCGGCGTGTAGATCTGCCGCAGCTTGGTCGCGCGCGATGCCTTCGGGTAGAGTTCGGCCGCAGCACGGTCAATATCGGCCTGGTCGATCTCGGTCACCAACCGCGCGCCGAAGCGCTCGACCAACCGGACCACGAAGCGCCTGTCCTTGGCGACTTCGAGATAGGAGACCGCCGCAGCCTTGAAGGTCAGCGCCGGCCGATCGGCACCACCACCGTCGAGGAGCTGGTTTTCGCGCCGGATGCGATATTGGTCGGCGATCTCGCGCCGGTCAGTTCCCGTAGTCTCTTCGACAAATACTCCTCGGACGGTCCCGCGGACCTGCCAGTTCGCGGTTCCTTTCCGGCGCCTGAGCTTGAGCGGCATGCCATAGTCTCCAGCAGCGCGGCGTAGTCGGCTTCACTCCACATCTTGGCACGGCCGACACGTCGATAGGCAACGGGGTTGCGCCGGGTGAAGTCGCGCAGCCAGGATTCTGAGCGGTTCAGCCGCTCGGCCACCTCAGCGCTGGTGAGCAGGCGGGTCATCGCTTTTCCCACGACCACCGCAACACGGCCGCACCCTCGGGCACCTCCGCGGCGCGCCACCGGGCGCACGTCAGCCGGTAGGTCCGGCCGCCCTCGTGCGCCTCGGGCTGCCGCTCGGTCTTGGCCACCGCCACGACCTCGTAGGCGTAGCGCGGTCGGCGCTCGGCGCGCAGGAAGTGGCCGACACCGAGCGCGCCAAGGCCATACCAGGTGCAGCGGAGCTTGACCGGCGGTAGGGGGAGCGGCTCGGTCACCGCTGCCTCTTGAAGTGCTCGGCATCCCACCGGATCAATACGCCGTAGAACGTCAGTACTTCCGGGTGCTGGTCGCACCAGAATTCGCATAGGTCGATCCAATCCTCGAAACCATCACGTCGAGCGAAAGCATCGAACTCCGTTGGATCAAGGAGATTGATCGGCAAGCCACCCTGCGGCAGTAGCCGCACGAATGGCCGGTTCTCGTCAGGCTCCATGATGATGTGGGCAACTTCTTCGCACTTCACCCGGCCGATCAGCTTGCAGGCCTTGGTCCGCATGCCGGTGTAGAGCTGCAACTCCTCGCCCGATCGAGCATGGCGCTTCCGGTTCGCCCGGATCGTTTGTGCCTTGGTGCCGGCCAGGATCGGGGCGACGAAGCGTCGATTGAAGGAATAGGCTACCGTGGCACGCTCCTATCCTTGGCCAGGCGGCGCTTTCGCATACCGTGGCGGTCGCCTGTCGCGTAGTTGACAAACTGGCGGTGGCCGCGCGCATGCATGTTGGCGACACTCTCAGCGCGCGTTCCGGAGTAAAGATGGGCAGGATTGCAGCATGCGAAGTTCGCACATCGGTGAAGTGCCTCGGCACCGTCCACCAGCATGGAACCGCTCAGTAGCAGGGCCATGCGATGCGCATACACCGGCGGCGTCCCGGGTGCCTGGCTGAATTGTCCATAGCCAGTCGGTAGGCGCCTGCCGAGCCACGGCCAACACGCGTAACGACCGCCAGACCGGTCGACCTTGTGCCAGAATCGGCAAGCGACCGAGCACCACCTCGCCGTCGAGTTGCTTGGTCGATAGGTCGCGCCGCACTCAAGGCAAGTTCTCAGCTTGAAGATTTTCTCGATCACCTGAGCATCTCCGCCAGCCGCAACCCCTGCGCCGACACCTCGATCAGCCCATTCCGCTTCAGCTGCGACAGCCCATGGTTCCACTGCCCGCCATGGCCAGCTCGACCGAGCGCGGCAGCCAGATCGGCCAGCGACGTCCAGCGCGCGCCGCGGCGCTGCAGCTCGCTCAGCATCCCGGGCGCCTGGCCCTCAAGCTTGCCCGCCCAGGCCTGCAGCAGCTCGGCCGGGCTCTGCGGCATGCCGACCTCGACGCCGATCAGCGCCAGGCCGGCTTCGGTCGCCCCAATCACCTCGCCCTGCTCGGCCACGAGCTGGCGGTCGAGCAGCTGCCGGCGCGCGTGGTTGAACTGGCCGCCGCGCGCCTTCTTGCCCGCCAGCGTTGCGGCCTGGCCCCAGGTCCAGCGCGCCGGATGGCGCTGGGCAACGACGGTCAGGATCGCCCGGGCGTTGGGCAGCAGGTCGCCAGCAGCACCGTTCGATCGAGCGGCCGGACGCGGCGGCGCGGCGGTGGAGCGCCTATTGGGCAACTCTGCAGGCGGTGGCGCAGGTTCTGCTGGCAGTTGCGCGCCGGCAGCCGGCTCTGGCCGCCACATCCACCGCTCCCCAATCTCCGCCAGCGTCTTCGCGTGGTCGACCAGCCAACCGGCGTCATGCTGCACCTGTCGCAGCATCGCCAACTCGCCCGCCGCGTACCCTTCCTTGTACCCATCCTCGGCGCCGCGCTTGTATTCGGCCGCGAGCTGGGTCGCGATGCTGTCGATCGAGGGTGGACTAGTTTTCGTCGCCGGTGACGGCTTCTCGTCCACCACCGCGAGCGCGGCGCGGATTTCCGCCAGATCGACCTGGACGAGTTTCGGCGCCTCGGCCGGCGCATCGCCCACCTTGGGCGCACGACTGCTATCGAAGGTCTTGATCGGCGGGAACCCGACCTGGTCGAGCCGATCATGATCCGGCGCCCAGACCCAGCCTTGGCCGGGCGCCAGCGTGGCGAATCTGGCGCCGATCCGGTTCGCGGCCGCTTTGTCGAACGCCGAGATCCAATCGAGGATCGCCTTGCGGTCCTGAGGCGAGGTGATCCGCATGGCGACGAGCGCGTTCGCCTGGGTCAGCACGTTCTTGTGCAGCACGGCCGGCCGCTGGGTGATCATCGTCACCCGGAAGCCCTTGATGCGGCCGCGGCGCACGATGCGGTCGACCTCGTGCAGCAGCCGCTTGGTCTCCGCCATCGGGTTCTGCGGTGCGAGCTCGTCCGCCTCGTCGATCACCAGGTGCAGCGGCGTGCGGTTCAGCAGGTGCAGCTCGGCCAGGAAGTCGTGCGCGAGACGGCGGCGCTCCGACAGGTTGAAGGCCGACAGATCGATCACCGAAGCCTCGACGCGCTCGACCACCAGGCGCGCCAGGATCGCGCCCGCCTTGTCGGTAATCGGCACGTCGCCGTGGTCGCCGCCGAAGATCACCACCGGATAGCCGGGCGCCAAGCCGTCGGCGCCGGACCGCAGGCCGAACCAGGCGCCGGTCGGATCGATGACGCAGACCCGGCGGCGCGCGTCGAGCAGGCGCTCGACCAAGCCCTTGGCGGCGTAAGTTTTCCCGCTCCCGACTTTCCCGACGATGGCCAGGTGATGGTCGAGGATATCGAGAGGTAGTTCGGTCATCCGAAATTCCTCCTCAGCAGCTCGCGCACCGCGTCCCGATCCTCGGGCCTGACCGTGCGTTCGATGAACCGGCAGGTCAGGCACACGGGCTCGTCGTCGTACGCGATCGGCAGCGCGACGTCGGTCTGGCAGCCCGTGCAGGTGAACTCGCGCGAACCGTCGGCGCGGCGGAAAGTGGTGACGTTGGTCATTCGGACAGTGCCTCGGTCACAAACCTCTTCAGCAAGACGGTTTCGGCGGAATACTCGGGAAGCCTCCAATCACGCACCGCCTCAAGCGCTGAACGTAAAGCACCATGACGCTTGAGCGTCGCCAGCACCGCGCGCATCCGGGCGATCTCCAGGTCGGCCTTGGCGCGCGTCATCCGCTTGTCGGCGACGCGGCGATCGTAGACCTCGACGCGCATGCGGATTTCCCGCTCCACGCATTCGATCTGGTCGGTGAGACTGATCGGAAGGTTGTCGGTCAGCAGATCGGCCATCAGAAGATCGTCTCGAACTGGTCGCACGTGTCGTCCAGCAGGACGGGCGTGCCGCGCCGTGTGCAAGTCAGATTGCTCTGGTACTTGCAGGTCTCGCAGACCTCGGCTTTGCCGGGCGCGTCGTCATCGGAATCATCGTCGGCAGAAGGCCCACGGTACGGGAGCGCTGGCCTGCTGTAGCGCGCGATCTCGGCGTCGACCGCTTCCTTGGTGGTCAGGGTCAGCGAGAAGATCGAGCCGCCGCCGTAGTACTGCGTCGGTTGCTTCTTGCCGCTGTAGGGATCGATCGGGTCGATCCGCATCATCTTGGAGCCGAACTGCTCGACCTCCTGGACGATGCCGACCAGACGCCGGTGACCGAACACCTCGACGATCGCCCATTGGTCGGTCGCGCTCCAGGTCGTGGCACCGCCTGCCGGCGGTGCGTCGCCCTTGGCGCGAGGTTGGGTTGCTTCGATGATCGGATCGGCCATCTACTTGCCCTCCGCCCTGCGATCGGCTGCCTTCAGCGCCGCGATCTTCCCCTCCAGCGCCTCGACCAACTCGTCCGTGCTGGCACCTGGATCCTTGATCCAGTCGGCCACCAGATCGTCGAGTGCTTCTGCGAAGGTCCGGTCCATCAGGCGGCCGCCTTCGCCGGCGCCTCGCCGAGCGGCTTCGCCTCGCCGGCCTCAAGCCAGTAGCTGGCGCCGATGCCGGCCGCTCCCAGGTCAGGCACCGTCTCGACCCGGCTCGCCGTCATGCAGACCAGCGCCGGGATTTCCGATGCCTGCAGGAGCTTGATCAGCCCGTTGCGAAGCGGGCTGTCCAGCACGTCGGCCCGATCGACCACCACCAGTTCGGAGCGATCGAGCCCCGCCATCGCGACCTGGAGCACGGCTCGGACCATGTACTGCTCGCTCTCGCAGAGCAGCCAGTAGTCGCGACCGCCCCAGGTCGGCACCAGGTCTGCGTTGAGCGCCACCGCGTCCCAGCCGGCCGCCTCGCACAGTCCCGCGAGCGCGCCGTTGAATGCCGCCAGGGTTTCGCCGAGCTTCTTCTTCCTGAGGCCGTCCGGTGCCAGCAGGTCGACCAGCTGCTGATTGCGCTGGATCGTCTCGTGCACCTGCGCGGCCTCGTGGCATCGCACCACCAGGGTCAGGCAGCGATCGAGGTAGGCGGCCCGTTCCTTGGCCTTGGTGGCCACGTCGGCGCTCTCGGCCGGCTTGATCGTCGCGATCCTGGCTGCCGCGTCCTCGGCTTCCTTGATCCGGAGTTTGGCCTGCTCGACCAGGTGGCGCGCATCCGCGACCTCGGTCTTGGCCTTGCTGAGCTTGCCGTCAGCCGACGCGATCGCGTCCCGGCGCTTCTTCTGCTCGGCCGCGTTGATCTTGTCCTTGGGCTTGCGAAGCTCCCAGGCGCTGGTCTGCGGGTTGCGCTGGGCCTCGACCGGCTTTTCGCAGTGCGGGCACTTGAGCCCGAGCGCCACCACCTGCTCGTCGCCGCTCGGCGGCAGCGCGTCGCGCTCCTGCTGGCAGGCCGTGAAGGCCGCCTCGGCGTCGGTCAACCCCTTCTCGTGCTGCGCCAGGTTGCTCTGCCATGTCGCCAGGGAATCGGCCAACGTGGTCAGCCGCTTGATCTCGGCCGCGTCGACTGCGGCACTCACGGTCGCGCCCTCGGCCTTCTGCCGTTCGGTCTTGAGTGCCGCCTCGATCTCCTCCGCGCTCTGGTCCTCGCAGGTCTCGTCCCAGCCCTCCGGCGTCCAGTTGGCCGCGAGCTTCGATCCGTAGGTCGCGCCTCCGCCGGCGATCGTCTCCCACTTGCCCTTGAGCCGCGCGCCCTTGTCCTTGGCCTTGCTGTGCGCCGCGTCCCAGCCCTGTTCGTCGATCAGCTTCCAGAGATCGGCCGAGACGTCGTCGCTCAGGCCCAGCTCGACCGTGGCGACGCTCAGGTCATCCTGGGTCGGCGCCGTCTTGAGGTATTCGGCGAGGCACTGGGCGCGCGCCTTGGCGTCGAGCTCCATCACGTGCCGGAGCCCGACTGCGTACAGGCTCGCGCGCGGCGGCTCGCCGTCGCTCTTCGCCTCGGCGGCGGGCCAAACCACGGCCGCGGTGCCGCGCTCGCCCTTGACCCGGCAACCGCCCTGCTCGGCGCCGTCGCGCACCAGCTTGGCCGTTCCCTTCTTGGTGAGGCCCAGCGGCATGGTGGTGCCCGTGAGTGCGGCCGCGACGGCGTTCGCGATCGAGGATTTGCCCGACCGGTTGCGGCCGGCCAGCAGGCAGAGCGAAGAGAGGTCCAGATCGGCCTGGCGGACCGATCGGACATCGCGGATGCGGGCTTGCAGCGTCATGGATCAGTCCTCGAAAAGCGACGTGGCCGGCTTCTTCGCGCCAGCGCCGTTGGTTGCAGGCTTGGTTTCCGCAGTCGGACGCTCACCGGCCTGGTCGTCGGTGTGGTCGGCTTCTTCCTCGACCGGATCGGCCTTCGGTGCCGGCGGCTTCTTGCCCGGCTTCTCAGCGGTCGCGCCATTCTGCGGCTTCACAAGGTCAGGCCGCTGCGTCGTCTCGGTTTCGAGCGTGGTCTGGTGATCGATCGTCTGACCGTCCATCTCGTCGGCGGTAGGCTCGGAGCCCAGCTCCTCCGGGAACGCGCGCCGGAGTGCCGCCGCCTCGGCGCACTTCTCCAGTTGGCCGCGCGGCCGCTTGCGCCACATCTCGTTCGGGATGCTGGACCGGCCCATGGTGGCGTAGGTCTCCATCCAGTAGACCCGCGGACCCGGCACCGGCACACGCTGGCCGTTGATCATCCGGTAGACCGTGACCTGGCACCATTCGGGAAACGTCACCTGGTGCGTGACCTGCTTTTCCTCGCCACGCCGGCCGATCGTGCCGCTGAAACTCTGGCTCACGTCCTCGCCGAACACCGCGGCGTCGCAGCCGCCGTACAGACCGGTCCGCATGGCGGTCGTGCGATGCTCCGCGATGCCGGGCCAGACCGTCTCGACGTAGGCCCGCTTCTCCGAATCGTAGACCGGCACGATGTGGACGATCCGCTTGAACGGATCGAGCTTGCGCGCCCGGCAGTAGCTGAGCGCCAGCAGCACGCCTTCAAAGCTCTTGGCCGCAGGGAAGATCGCTTCCACGAGCGCGCGCCAGGACGCGCGATCGATGCCGAAGCGCTCCTGCACGGACGGATGGTAGGCGATCCGCTCGCGGCTGATCGCGGGCAACTCGGCGCGCTCGCTCGGCTGGGCGATGTCCGGGCGCGTCTCGGCAGGCTTGGTTGCGGCGGCAGTGGTCGACATGGTCAGTCCTCCAGTTCCTTCATGTGTTCGCGGCAGAAATCGGTGCCGAATGCGGCGCACCACTTCGGACTGCACAGCATCGACGAGGGGTTGGCGGGGAATGACCACGGATCGCCCGGCAGGAGGCCGCGCGCCTCGTCGCCTTGCCGGAACGCGACAAGGTCCGCCTCAATGTGCCGCAGCACGTTGAGCGCCGCGGTCTCGGCAGTCGCGACCTCGTACGTATGAATCTCGGGTGTCGGTTGCGGCTTCTTGAGCGGCACCCGCTGGACGAAGTCCTCGACCGCGTCCGTGATCGAGATGCCTTCGGTCGTTGCCGCTCCAGGCGTACGCGCCAGCAACGAGTAGGCGCCGATCTGCGGCTTGTGGTTGCCGCGGCGCTTGCCGGTCTTGAGATCGTGCACCCGGCCGGGCTCCCGCGCGATCACGTCGGACTGGCCCGACAGCACCAGCGAGGGCGTGACCTGCGCCTCGAGCCGTTCCTCGACGATCAGCGGTTGGATGCCGGGCGCGATGTGGGACCGGTACGCCTTGGTCATGCGCACGGCCTGCTGCTCCGCATCGTTCAGACCTGGCGTCTCCCGATCGTAAAGCGCGCCGTCGTGCGCGTTCTCCCGCAAGGTGCCGATCGCGCAATCGGTCGCGGCGTCGGTCGGACCGATCTGACCGGTCTCGGCCTTTGCCTTGAGCGTCAGCGCCGCGGCGGCATGCACCGCAGTGCCGATCAGCGCGCCGATCGATTGGCCGAGCTGCCGCAACTCGTAGCCCATGCCCTCGATCTCCTTGCGGAACATCCGAGTGGCGGATCGACGCGGGCAGTCGTGGTAGCTGGAAAGCGAGCTGGCCCGGATGACCAGTATCGGTTGCGCGGTCATTGCTGTCTCCCGTTGCTCTTCTGGATCGCGAAGAAAATCCGCCGGCATGCCAGCGCGTCGAACAGGCAGTCGTGCGCGTCCGGCAGGCCTTCGCCGAAGAAGTGGCGCGTCGCCTCCATGAGGCTCGGCGGCTTGTGATCCTTGATGCCCGCGGCCAGCATCCGGTTGGTCGGCGCGAGCTTGCAGATCGGCTTCGCCAGCTCCATCGTGCAGGCGCTGCGTTCGCGCTCCTGCATCTCGTGCGCCGTGCCGGCGCTGAACCCGCCGCGCAGCATCTCGCCCGCCAGCAGGAACAGATCGAACTTTCGATTGTGCGCCACCATGACGGGCTCTTCGGCGGTCAGTTCGGCGAGCCGGTGAAACACCAGTTCGATCGGCTGACCGCTGCGGCGCAGGATCTCGGTCGTGAGGCCGTTGATGCGCGCGACCTCGGGCGGCATCTCCCACCCTTCGGGCCGGACCATCTGGTAGTGGACCTGCAGTGGCCGCCCGTGCTCGTCGGTCAGCACCAGGGCGATCGAGGCGATGCGCGGCTGGCTCGCGGCGTCGAGCGGCAGCAGGTATTGCGGCAAGCCCGTCGTCTCGGTATCGAAGAACAGGTAGCTCATACGAATGCTCCCGCCTGAGCCTCGGCCCGCTGTCGCGCGCCCGAACCCGGCGGCCGCCCGCGCCGCGGCGCACCGGGGATCGGCCCCGCCATGGCGCGCACCAGCTCGCGCACCCGCTGCCGCAGATTGTCCGGGAGCCGGTTGTAGCTGCCGATCAGCTCCAGGTGCTCGCGCTCGACCATGGTGTCGATCGCGGAGCCGAACAGTGGTTCCGCGGGTATCGGCGCATCGCCATCCGTCGGCAATTCGGCGAAGAAGAACGACACCGGCACATTGAGTATCTGCGCGAGCCGGTGCAGCTTGCGCGGGCCGACCTGGTTGGTGCCGCGTTCGTACTTCTGCACCTGCTGGAAGGTCAGCTTGAGTGCGTCGCCGAGCTTCTGCTGCGACATGCCCAGCAGCGTGCGGCGGAGCCGGATGCGGGCGCCGATGTGCAGGTCGATCGGGTGGGATTGGCTCATGGTCAGAACTCCAGGTCGTCATCGTGGTGGTGCAATTCGAAGTAGTGCTCGGCCAACCAGTCCTCCATGCGCTCACGCTCAGCGTCGGTGAGCGCACAGGCGCGGTCAGCATCGGCGATCAAGTCGTCGAGTTCGGCGATCCGCTCGCGTTCCTCCGGCTGCATCAACAGCGGGTCGCGCGGCCGCCATTGCGTCGTTGGATTGATGATCTTGGCGCGCTCATCCGTCAGCGCGTCGTATTCCGGCGTGTTCGGCCAGCACCCGATGATCGTGAACGTCGGCGCATCGCCGCCATCGGCGCCCGAGTGCGGCGAGTAGGTGGTCGGGCTGTAGGAACCCTCGATCTCGTACTCGACCGTGACCGGAGAGCCGTCGTTGCGGGTGAAGTCGTGGAAGTACGAGCGGGTCACTGCAGTCCGTCCTTCCGCGGCGTCATCGCATGCCAGGACGCGAGGTAGGACAGCCGCTGCTGTGGCGTCAGGGAACCAAGCGTTGATGGCGTGAGCCGGCGCGGCACCGCGTCGAGGATCGGCCGACGGCGTCGGAAAAGGCGGCGCAGGAGGCGGCGGATCATGAATAGCCCTCCAGGCGACGCTGGTCGGCGAAGCGTTCGTCCTTGCTGAACGGCGACGGCACTGGTTCGCCCGCGAGCGTAAAGGCGCGAATCGATGCCTTGTAGCCAAGCCGCGCGCCGCGCTCGATATCCACGCGAGAGCAGCGCTCGTTCTTGTCTGGCAGATCGCAGGAGCCGTCCGCCTTTGTTGCGTAGCCGCAGAGGCAGACCTTCCGGCTCGGCTCGTCGGCGCGCGTCAGCCGGTTTGGCCAGACCGACAGCAGCCGAATTTCCTTGTCGCCGGTGAATGCCACGTCATCCAACTGCACCACGAGCTTGTGCCGGTTCTTCGTGGACCAACGCAGCACCGTCGCACTGTGGCGGTTGTCGTAAGCGTCGTCTGCGCTGTAGTCGCGCACGTCCAGTTCCACGCGCAGACCGACCGGGAATAGGTCCAGCTTCGTCGCGCACCGGAAATCGATCACGGTCAGGCGCATTCCCTTGATCGCCGAGCGGCGCTGTCCGCGCTCGTCGCAGGTCGCCTTGAGCGGACAGAAGGCGCAGGGGCGCATCACCGTCATAGGGGCCTCCCGTTCCGCGCCTGCAGCGGCGCCGGGTTGACCCAGCACACCGCCGGCCGCGGCGCCTGCCCGGCGATCGGCACCAGCGCCTGAGTCGCGCACGTCACGAGGCTGCCGTCCGACCGGCGCACCGTCGCGGCCCAGGGCATGCCGGCCGGGCGCAGGTGCACGATCTCGACGTGCTCGCCGAGCATCGGGGCGTGCAGGCGGAAGCCGGGGGTGATCATTGCCCGACCTCGACGAATTCACCGTTCTGGTCGAGGCGATAGGCGACATTCGGCTTGATGCCCTCAGGGCCGCCGACCTTCGCGGCGCGAACGGTGATGATCTCCCAGCGGTCGGTTTTCTTGTTGACCGCCCACTGCGCCAGGACGATCCAACCGTCGGGACCGGCCTGCGCCGAAGCCTCGATACCAAGGGACGCGGCGATTGCCTGATTGCCGGTCGCCGCCGCGTGCCCGCTGTCGCCGGTCGCCGCCGCGTGCCCTCTGTCGCCGGTCGCCGCCGCGTGCCCGCTGTCGCCGGTCGCCGCCGCGTGCCC
>FRDC01002451.1_pt4 | contig 15550 bp, 12 predicted proteins | sample 1106171 | NCBI WGS metagenome assembly FRDC01 (sample SAMEA3930566, study PRJEB13176) | freshwater metagenome | biome: Drinking water system; feature: drinking water; material: water | place: Singapore | collected 2014-12-20 | reverse complement strand
GTGAATTCGATCGAACCAAAAAAATATCAGTCCAAATTCCCTGTTCGAGTTGTGACGGCGGCTTCGCTTTTTGATGGGCACGATGCGGCCATCAATATGATCCGCAGACTTCTTCAAGAAACTGGCGTTGAGGTGATCCATTTGGGACACAACCGTTCGGTGCAGGATGTGGTGCAGGCCGTTCTACAAGAGGGGGCTCAAGGCGTTTGCGTCAGTTCCTATCAGGGCGGCCATATGGAGTACTTCAAGTACATGAAGGATTTGCTCGACGATGCTGGCTCTCCATTTGTGCGTATCTTTGGCGGTGGAGGCGGGGTGATCATCCACGAAGAGAAAGCGGAGCTCGAGAAGTACGGCATTGCTCATATTTTTCATCCAGACGATGGTCGTCGCATGGGTTTGCAGGGCATGATCAATCTGATTGTGGAGGCCTGCGATTTTGACTTGAATGAAAAAGCTCGCGAATTTGAATCCGGAAGCGCTTTTCAAAGTCCCATCCCATCGCGGGATTTGGGGTTGAATTTTTCGGCCATCGAAAATGGCTTGAAGCCCTCCGCTCTGGACTCTTTTCGCGCCAAAAAACAGCCTCTTGTTTTGGGAATCACGGGCACTGGAGGTGCCGGAAAATCTTCTTTGATTGATGAGTTGGTTCAGAGGTTTTTGAACACTCGACCTGAGTTGAAGATCGGCGTTTTTTGCGTGGACCCGTCCAAGCGAAAAACGGGAGGGTCTTTATTGGGAGATCGCATTCGAATGAACGCTTTGTCTCGCACCTCAAAGAGCGGTGGTGTGTTCATGCGCTCGGTGGCATCTCGAGGTTCAAGTCGGGAGATTGCGCAAAGCCTGCCTGCAATTCTGGATTTCGCGAAATCGATGGCCTTCGATCTGATTATTGCTGAGACGTCTGGGATTGGTCAGGGCAATATGGCGATCACGGAGGTCAGTGATCTTTCGATGTACGTGATGACCTCAGATTTTGGTGCCCAATCACAGTTGGAAAAAATTGACATGCTCGATTTCGCAGATTTGGTGGCCGTGAACAAGGCGGATCGCCGAGGAGCTCAGGACGCATTGCGAGATGTGACCAAACAGTACAAAAGGTCTCGCAAGATTTTTGATTCCGAGACTGCAGTTCCGGTATTTCTAACTCAGGCTTCGCAGTTCAATGATCCCGGTGTGAACCGTCTCTTTGTCGCTTTGACGGATGTGCTGGAGGCAAAAGCCCCAGGCTGGAAATTGCGAGAAGATGCACGCGCTCGTTTGATCGACTCTGAAGAGATCGTCATCATTCCCCCAGAGAGGCAAAATTATCTCTCCGAGATCGTGAGCACCATTCGAAGTTACAAAAGTCGAGTGCAGCGCCTTGAGGTCAAGGCCCGCAAGCTGGGAAGTCTGGAGCTTTTGCAGAAGGATTTGGCGCTTTCGGAACAAGAAGTGGCTCGGCAGAGGTCTTTACTCGAAAAGGATTTCAAGGCGGAAGAGCTGGAAGCTCTTCGAAGCTTTCCTGAAAAGGTGAAACTATTTCAGCAGGAGCAAATGCAGTTTCAGGTGCGCGATAAGGTTTTTCGTCAGCCTCTGCAAAGAGAGACTCTGTCTGGAACAAAGGTGCGCAAAGTGATCGTCCCCGATCTTCAAGATTGGGGTGAGCGCTGGACCTATCTGAGTCTTGAGAACACACCAGGAAGTTTTCCGTTCACGACCGGAGTTTTTCCGCTGAAGCGAGAGGACGAAGACCCCAAACGCATGTTCGCGGGGGAAGGGACTCCCGACCGAACGAACAAGCGTTTTCACTACCTCTGCAAAGGAGAACCCGCACAGAGGCTTTCAACCGCATTTGATAGTGTGACCTTGTACGGCTTTGATCCTCACACCCGTCCCGACATTTACGGAAAGGTTGGAGAAAGTGGCGTGAGCATTTGTTCGCTTGAGGACATGAAAAAACTCTACGCGGGGTTCGACCTGTGTTCACCGAACACCAGCGTGAGCATGACAATCAATGGCCCCGCACCCATGATCCTGGCGTTCTTTTTTAACACGGCCATCGATCAACAAGTGGTCAAGAAGGAGCAGGAGCTAGGCCGAAAACTGGAAGCCGCCGAGCGCGAAGAACTGGCGGATTGGACTTTGACTCAAGTTCGAGGAACTGTTCAGGCCGATATTTTAAAGGAAGATCAAGGACAGAACACCTGCATTTTCTCAACGCATTTTGCTTTGAAAATGATGGGGGACATTCAAGAATTTTTCACACACAAGAAAATTCGCAATTTTTATTCAGTTTCAATTTCCGGCTATCACATCGCTGAAGCTGGAGCGAATCCCATCAGTCAACTCGCCTTCACCTTGTCCAATGGATTCACCTTTGTGGAGTACTATTTGGCTCGGGGAATGAAGATCGATGATTTTGCCCAGAACCTTTCATTCTTTTTCTCGAACGGATTGGATGCGGAGTACACCGTGTTGGGTCGAGTCGCGCGTCGAATTTGGGCGGTGGCAATGCGGGATCGGTACGGTGCCGGGGAACGATCGCAAAAGTTGAAGTACCACATTCAAACCAGTGGTCGCAGTTTGCACGCTCAAGAAATTGCGTTCAATGACATCCGAACAACTTTGCAGGCATTTGTGGCCTTGAGTGACAACTGCAACAGCCTGCATACAAATGCTTATGATGAGGCCATCACCACTCCGACCGAAGAGAGTGTGCGCCGAGCGATGGCGATTCAGCTAGTGATCAACAAAGAGTTTGGTTGGATGATGAATGAAAATCCGATTCAAGGAAGCTATTTTGTCGAAGAGCTTACGGATTTGGTTGAGGAAGCCGTACTCGAAGAATTTCAGCGCATCAGTGAGCGTGGTGGAGTTTTGGGTGCCATGGAAACGCAATATCAGCGCTCGAAAATCCAAGAAGAATCCATGCACTACGAACACCTAAAGCACAATGGTCGGCTGCCGATCATCGGCGTAAACACCTTTGTGGATCCAAAGACTTTGCAGGCGGGGTACGTTCCCCCGCGAATTGAGATGGCGCGGGCATCACAGGATGAAAAGCGGCACCAGCTGCACAGCTTGGCCAATTTCAAGCAAAAAAACATGTCCCGTTCTGAGGTCGAGATTGAAAAACTGAAAAGCTCAGTCTTACGTGGAGAAAACATCTTCGAGTGCTTGCTGCGTGCTGCGCGAGTTTGTAGCCTACAACAGATGACCGACGCCCTGTTTGAGGTGGGCGGCCAGTATCGAAGGAATTTGTAAAGCTGAGAAGTGAGGTTGAGCCGTGGGCCGAGGAGTTAAGATCTGGGTTGCCGCCGGGGTGTTTTTAGCCTCGATGGGAACCACGCTGTATTACATCTCCACATTCCGGGTGACTAAGAATTTTCATGTGGTGGACCCAGGCAAGTTTTATCGTTCAGCCCAACTCAGCGGACCAGAGCTCGAAAGACTTGTGGATGAACTGGGGATCAAAACCGTCATCAGTTTGCGCGGAAAACCCGACAACCTTTCGTGGATGAAGCAGCAAGAGGAGGTTTTGAAGCGCAAACAGGTTCGTTTTCAGTGGTTCTGGTGGACCTCGAATTACTTGCCAGATCGTTTGGAGTTTATAGCCTATCTGGATGCGGTTCGTTCTGCGGAGTATCCCATTCTCATCCACTGTCGGAGCGGCGCTGATCGAACGGGAGAGGCCGCTGCCATCTACGCAATCGATCAAATGGGCGTTCCCAAGCAACGGGCCATCGACGAACAACTCAGTTGGAACTTTTGGCACATAGACTGGCTTCGGCCAGCAAAAAAAGAACTGGTCAAAATGTATCAGGGCTATCAATGGGCCCGCAGCGAATACGATCCATGCAAACCCGAACTTCGAAAATTCTCAGAGCCCGGTCACTGTCCTTGATTTCCAGCAGGGTATACCGTGTTGNNGTTGCGCGCTAAGATTGCTCCGAGCATTTTTTGGGATCGAATTCCTCGGACAGTGTACGGAGATACTGGGCCCGAGGATCGCCGCGGCTGCGGAGCCAAACTGACTGCAAAAAATAGGCTTCTTTCTCATTTTTCATGATGCCGATGCAGTCCACCGCGAAGGTGCCAATTTCGGCCTGCACATGGTGCACCAATTCGTGCAACAGCACCCCATCCAAGCCTCCACGTTTTGATGCCGCCGGGTTTATGAAGATTTTCCCGTCAGAGTAGACGGCCTGTTCCGAGCACTTGGGAGAATCAGTTCGCGCGACTTGACAGAACTCTTCTTGAGAAAGGGTTCTTTCGATGGTGGGCCATGTTTGAATATCGTGATTCATTTTCTGCCGCAGAAAGTCCCTCATGGCAGATCGATATTCCATCGGAAAGGGCTCGCTGTCCGCATGAAGATGAGTCAAAACTGAAATCTGCAGAATAAATCCCAAGATCAGACTGATCATGTCGCCCTCCTGTGGCTGTTGTGTCTACCGGTTGGCCCTGGTGGACACCAGAAAAAGAAAATGATGAGGTCGATTGCTTTTTCTTGGTGCCACGGCGTGAAAGCTGGTGGATTTTGAGCTGAGAGAACCTACAATTGCAGAATGACCCTTTCAGAGAGAATGAAGGCTGAATTCTCAAAATCCTGGCGTCAGGTTTTTGGAGAAGCACTTCGCAACCCCTTGCGTTTCTTGGCAAGTCTTCGCATTGCTGTCCTGGTGATTCTCGGTTTGGCCGCTTTGACCGCGGTGGGCACCTTTGTGGAGGCCGAATACGATGCTGCTGCCGCCTCTCGTTTGGTCTATCGCACGCCTTGGATGTTTGCAGTGATGGGACTCTTGGCGATCAATCTCACCGCGGTGATGGCGGACCGTTGGCCTTGGAAAAAGCGTCACATTCCTTTTTTGCTCGCGCACATCGGGATTTTGGTTTTATTGGCGGGTAGCCTCGTCACCTATTTTTGGGGAGTGGATGGCTCGATGCGTGTGGGAATTGGTGAGGCGAACCGTTTTGTGGCCATTCCCAATACGGAGCTCACAGTGTGGTCGTCTTTTGACGGCAACAGTTTTTCGAAGGTGGCGCATAAGGAAGTCGATTTTTTCAAGGTTCCTCCACCCAATGTGGCCTACGATTTCACCGGTTTTGGTGAGACGGTCTTTCGCGTTCTCGAGTTTCATCCTTACGTCATGTCGTCGCGTAAAATTGTCGCTAGCTCGAATCCATCCATGGGCGCTGGTTTGCGGTTCTTGCTGCAAAACGCGCGAGTGAATCAGAGTGAGTGGGTTTTGGAAAGAAGGCCTGGAGAGTTGGCCACTCAGGATTTGGGCCCAGCCGCCATTCATTTGGGTCCACCCATTTCAAAGGGGCGCGGCCGCAATGAAATCTTTATTGAACCCGTGCAATCGCGCTTTCGTTACTCTTTGTTCACGCGGGACTCCGACACACCTAAAACTGGGTTTCTAGAAATGGGAGATGCCTTGAATACACCCTGGATGGGTTTGGTTTTTCGAATTTTATTTTACCATCCTCATGCAGAGGAGACCTGGGACGTGCAAGCGGTTGCTCGCCCCTCGGATGTGACGACGTCAGCGATCAAGATTCTCTTCAACGGAGAGCAGCACTGGATTCATCTCAACGACGTGGTGAAGTTGTTTAAAGACAATGTGGTGTATGTTGTTTCATTTGCGAATCGCCGTCTCGACTTGGGTTTTGCAGTTCAATTGAAAGAGTTTCGCGTCGGACGCTACCAGGGTACGAATAAGGCAATGACTTACGAGAGCCATGTGCGGGTGATCGATGGACCAGCTTCAGAGGTTGCTCAGGCTCCTTCCTATGAACAAGTCATTTCCATGAATGAGCCTTTGAAGCACAATCGCTACACGGTTTATCAGGCGAGTTTTCAGGAGAGTGCTGAGGGCACTCCAACAGCGTCTATTTTTTCGATCAATTCGGATCCGGGACGCTGGGTGAAGTACTTGGGTTCTCTGATTTTATCTTTGGGTGTGGTTTGGATGTTTTACAATCGCCGCAAAGCCACTCGGGCACAAGCACCCGGCCGCGGCGAGGAGGTGATGCGATGATATGGAGTTTGCTTTTCAATGTGTTGTTGGCTGCGGGATCTCCAACTGAGGCGCTCAAATACCTACCAGTGCAAGACAATGGCCGATTGAAACCTTACGACACCTTTGCGCGTGAGTCTCTAGAGATCGTTTACGGTAAAGACACTTACGAAAAAAAACCCGCATATGAAATTCTGCTGACCTGGTTGTTGGAACCGACGGTTTGGGAACGAAAGCCCATATTTCAGATCAGTGACCGCATGGTGAAGCAAGGGTTGCGCCTGGATTTGGACAAAACTCTTTTCACTCCAGCCGAGATTTTGAGCTCCGATCGACTGTCCACCTTGATGCAGGAGCTGGCGAGCAAGCGGCAAGCCAAAGAGCGCCTGAATCCCTACATGCAAGCCCTGCAGCGGTTGGAGTCGCAGATATTCATTTTGCGAGCCATGGCCTCGGGATTTCTGTTGCGAGTGGTGCCTCCAACTCAGGGAGATATGTGGGTCAGCGTGAGCGAGATGAATCCAACGCAAGCCGAAGCCTTCTCGCACATCACTCGAGAATTTGTGAAAGCTTTGACCCAAAAGGAGAGCTCGGATCTCAAAAAGGCGGTGGAGGACTTCAAACACCTCGCGCGCTCCACAAATCCTCAGTTGTACCCCAGCGATTCAGACATTTCATTGGAAGTGCATTACAACTCTTTTCATCCCTTTGGTTGGGCTTGGAAAAGTTATTTGTTGGCAGCGCTTTGTGGAATTTTGATTTGGGTTTTTCAGGGTGGATCATCCTCCAAGCAGTGGTTGTATCGGGGATCATGGATTTTCTCGATTTTGGGAATGGCTCTACATATCTACGGTTTTGCCATCCGTGTGTACCTCGCGGGTCGCCCGCCGGTTTCGAACATGTACGAAACCGTGGTGTGGGTGGGTTTTGGCGCTTTGCTTTTTGCAATGATTTTTGAAGCTTTGTATCGGTGGCGTTTTGTATTGATCGCAGGAAACGTGGTTGCCGTACTATGCATGATTTTAGCGGATCGGGCGCCAACGGTTTTGGACCCGAGCCTTCAGCCCTTGGAATCTGTTTTGCGCAGCAGTTTTTGGCTAACGACTCACGTGCTCACCATCACCATCAGTTATGCGGCTTTCTTTCTGTCCTTCGCAGTGAGTTTGATGGGACTTTTTGTCGCCGCTCGTACGGCAAATCTCGCTTCACCTGACCTGAAAGCCATGGCCTTAGCCACCTACCGAGGTGTGCAAGTCGGTGTGGCCCTGCTGGCTCCAGGAATTATCCTGGGTGGGATCTGGGCCGACTATTCATGGGGTCGTTTCTGGGGATGGGATCCCAAAGAGACTTGGGCGCTGATTGCTTTGCTTGGGTATTTGGCTCTGTTGCATGCCAAAGTGGCAGGTTACATTCGAGAAGTGGGACTGTTCGCGAGCTCCGTGGTGTCATTCGGCTTGGTGATCATGGCCTGGTATGGAGTGAACTTTGTTTTGGGCGCAGGCAAACACACTTACGGCTTTGGGGCCGGAGGCGTCGAGTACGTTGCCTCCTTCGTCGGACTTTCAATCCTCTACACCGTTTTTTGTGTCATCTACTCTCGACGAGCGGAGGTCTAGGTCCTAGGTCAGATTAGCCTCGAATCCCAAGAGTGGGGGTCATCTCACGTTCCTCCATGGATCCTGGTAAAAGTTGTCCACAGGGAATTTCGCGAGCTACTTTGCCGTCGTTGAGGATGAATTTGGGTTGTGAGCGATCATTCAGATCCAAAGTCAGCATGTGACTGGATGAGAGACGTGTTTGATGCCTCCCATCGGATTGAACTTGAACCTTTATGCCGGAGCCAACAAATCTCCGAGGCGAGCGAATTTGTTTGGCGCGCGCCTCTGTGATCACGTGGGCAAAGAACGAAGCCGTCGGCTGAGAGTCTGCTGAAGTAAAGATGTTCCCCTGACCATTAAACACACTCAGGGTGATGGCCATGCGTTGACTTTCCCCATGGCTGTTGGGTTTGAGATTGAGCGAGCACTGAAAGATATCCTGACCCGAAGGTGTCGGTGCGGAATGATACTGAATGTTTCCTCCGTGAGCTGCCCAAAGCAAAACAGGAGCTAGGAGGGCTGCAAGACCCAAGTTCCATTCATTGAGGATTTTCATCAAAACACCTCCACCCCCTTGCTTTTGCAAAAGGAGTGCCGGCGAGAGGTGTTTCATTGCGAGATCAGAATGAATTCACGGGGGTTACGGAAAAAACCCTGTCAAAATTTTGATCAGGTTGAAGGGCTTGGTCGATTCACACAATCTTCACTCGAGAGATCCATCGCGCCTTAGACAGGCGTCTAAACAGAGTGATCGGAATCGACGCACTGGAGTTGGGGTCCCTGGGCCGTGTTTCGAAGAAACACGCGAGCTCCGCTCATGTGCAACCAGTAGGTTTGAATCTGGTAAGCCTCATCTTCAAACTCACGAAATTTTTTTTGGTAAGTTGGACTGAGGCTTGCATCCTCCACGCTGGCCAGTTCACTCACGAATTGAGCGTACTGAGGCAAAAACGGCAGCCGCTTGTATTGAAAATAGTGAACCAACTCATGCAGAACAATGGACTGATCGCACACCTTGTTCATATTGGTGGTGTTGAGCAGGTAGAGTCGGTCCGCGTGAGGAGCCAGTGGAATGTACAAGCCGGGAGGTGCGCGAAAAGCACCATGAGTCTGTCCGTGAGATGCGAGATCGCGCATCTGTTCCACGTTGATGCGTGTGATTTCAGGGAGAGTGCTCACCACTCGGTAACCACTGTGGGTGGAAAGAAAGTGCTCAGCAAAAGCCTTCACCAAGCTGTGGTCTTCGATGACACCTGCGTGAATCAGACTGAGAGCGGAAAAAACTAAGGCGATCAAAAAATCCCCCTCCATCCCCATGACGGATGTCGCACGGCTGGGGAGGGAGAATCCAGAAAAACTGTTTTATTGCGGAAATAAGAAACTCTAGTCCGCCCTCATATAGCAGCTATAGTTGTACTTTCCGTCTGGGAGCGCTTCGGCCCAACAAGTGAGGTTCGCCACGGTCTTGCTTTGAAAGCGAGACCCAAAGTTTTTTGACGGCTGAGAATTCACAAGCAGATTTGCGTAAAGTGCTCCAGCGTTCAGCAAAGAGCTGTCCAGTGCACAGGAATAGTCGCGAGTCTTGTAATCATCCGGTCTGGGCACCGTAAGCTGGCACATAAGCCCCCCAAAAGTCCGTTGCGTGACCGTTGTGGCCGCAGCAACAAAAACCTTATCATAGGCACTGGGTAAGGACCTGTACAAGGCCTCCGAATTGGGTCCCGCCCAGGCACCAGCTGAAAATACGAGAAAAAGCCCCACTGAAATCCCTTTCATTTTCATCCTCCGAGTTGATGGTCTTTCCATTGAATCAGAGCCACTTCACATTGGCATGACGCTCTTAGTAGAAGAAATGGAATTGGGCTTGGATGATTTTGTCCGTACTGGTGCTCGAGGTTTCGAAGGTGTTGCGATCTTTGATGGTCTCGGCACGATTGACGTACAAGAATTCCAACTCACTGCTGGCCACAGGAAACATTTTGATTCCGGCGGACCATTCGCTGGCGGTTCCCGGATCCAAACGAGGATTGGTTTTGCTCTTCGCTGCACTGATGGAAGTGTTGGCCGAGCTGAAATTGAGCAAGGCGTAGAACTCACGCCAGAAACGCAATTTATTTTCTGCCGTGAACACCGTACCCTCATCCACCGTTGTTTCGGTCAAAATGCGCAAACGGATCATTTCAAGGTTGGTGATGAGTTTGCCAATCACGAGCCCCGCAGCCACCGAAGTCATGTTGCGGCCTGATGCCAACAAACCGGTGTTGGGGTTTTTGGCCTTGGTGTCCCAGTATGACAAAGTCAGAGAAGATCCAAGGGTGCGAAAGCGAGCCCCGAGGTTGGCGGCAAATCCGTTTTCCTGGTTTTTGCTCGATGTCGTCATGGGTTGAATCAAATGGAAGTTGAAAAAGGTGGCCCCTGGGGCTGCGCCTAGAGAGTGGGCCCTCCACACGGAATCGTATCCCATACCGGTGACGATGCTTGAAATCGTGTTGTGATCGGGGTTGATGTTTCCGAACAAAGGTCGATAAAGACCTGACATGATGTAGGTGTTGTAGGGGAGGTCGTCGATCAACACGTAAGCCGAACGCATAAATGTCGTTGACGTGTAAAGCTGATCGAATTGCGGACTTGTCGGCGGGTTCGCAGTGCGGGCTTCTGTCACGACCGAAACATTGCTCACGGGAGACACCGCCACACTGACTTCAGCCTCCATCGGGAAGGCGCGTGTGGTGGTCGTGCCCGACAAATCTCGTCGGACCCAAAAGTAGCGCAAGTCGCCACCCGCCAGAATGACGGAGTCTTTTTTTAACCGATACGGATCGTCTTCGGGAATGCGGGCCATGATCTTTGAAGTGTTGGTCTCGACTTGAGGATCAAAACCGCCTTTTTTGCGATCAAATTCAGATTCCGAGATCATCTCGGGAGTGGTTTTCAAGGGAATGCCCCGCCCCACAATTTCACCGGCCACCTGACTGCGCCGATTTGAGCCGGGGGCCGCGCCTTCACCCTGGAGGTACTGCTGAAGATTCTCTTCTGCGTAGTCTTGCTGCGCGTAGGGGAGGGGACGCTCTTTTTGCAGTCTCCAGTTTTTGCTGCTGCTGAAACTGGTGAGCCACCTTTCTTGGTTCCATTTGCCGTAGTGGTTGCGCAAGCCTCCACCGTTGGGATTTACGTGACATCCCTGACAAGAAAGAGTGCAGCGTTGATCTCTGGGAGCGACGTTGAGTCTGCCTGGAGAATGGCAGGAGGCGCAGTTTTGTGCGAAGCGATTGCTCAGCCAGGGCTCAGCCAAAGCGGAAGTGCTCCACAATGAGAAAATAAATCCAAAGAAGCCTACCGTCAGCGTGAATAAAACAGATGATCTCATGCCTTCATCCCAAACTAAGACACTTCCCACGTCGATCGTTGAATCATGGTGTCAACGTGTTGGGGTGGATTTTGTGTCGAGGAGATTGACGATTCCTCGAAATGAGAATTGACGAGCAGCTGTTTTGCATCTCAGTCTGCGAAATTGTTTTTCACTGTCGAACCTCTCGACGTCCATCAATAAACCACTCACTCTTTTTTTCCGTTCGCCGAAAAGAGAATGACTTACACTGAATGAGTGTAAGGGGGGCTTATGATTTCAAGAACCCACCGTCGTGTTCTGTATTTTTCTGTGTTGACCCTGATGAACTGGGTCACCATGGACGTGGCCTATGCGATTCGCGACTCTGTTCTTTCTGGCGATGATGCTGGGGCTGTTGCGGTCTACAGTTTTGAGAACATAGTCAACAATGGGACGGTGAGCGTTCCAGATGTGGGTGGTAACGGAGCGCCCCTCAATCTTATCGGGAGCTCAGCTGGGAACATTCAAGATGGTGCTTTCACCAACGTGGTTCGCGTCAAGGCGGATCCTTACCCACTGCCGGGAAATAGCAACGTTTTTATGGGAGTTTCTATTGATTCCCCGTTTCGTGATTTCTCTGCAATCTTTATGAACAACAAAGAAACCCAGGGTGAAACCCCCGGGTACCAGCGTGCGCAAATGGATCGCTCATTCTTATGGAGCAATGGTCCGGCCACCAAGATCAATGAACAATGTCGGTCGAATTTCACCATTCAGGCCTTTGTGCGTCCACAGTTTGCATTCCATGGTGATCGGCAGGTCGGTACTGAAACCATCGCAGATGGAGGCGGACCCCAACGTCTCGGAAACACCATTGTGGCTTTGACCAACTCTGGCTTGGGGATGGCCTCATCTTCAACGGGTGGGAGCGCAACAAATCCGAGCAACTTTGATCCTCGTACGGGGGCTCGTCTTGCCACTCCGAACTTCGGAATCTACCAAGTGTTTGGCCAAGATGAACAAGCGAGAATTCTTTTTCGCATGCGGACAGCGAACTCAGCGGGAACCGTGCGGGCGCTGGACGTGATGTCGACTGGTGCTTGGGCTTCGACCTCTCCAACGGACAACATCGGAGCTCTCAATGAGATCATCGCCACTTGGAACTCAGTGGAAAAGAAGATCTCGCTCTATTTGAATCGATCTCCGGTTCACTACACCATCTCAGGAACCTTCGTTCCGAGCTTTACAGATTTTGCGCACCTGGTGATGGGGAATGACTTGGTTTACCTGGATCCCACGTATGCGGGAAACCCGGGACAACGTGAAAACTACGTGCGCCACCAGCGAAACTGGTCGGGCGAAATTCACCATGTGGCCATTTATTGCAACTCTTTCTCTGAACAACAAATCATGGGCGGAGAGCGCTACAGCTTTAAGTTGAAAGAAGCTCCGGTGAAGCCAGATCTTTCTCGCCGCGTGACGCCGGAGCAAATGCAGGCGCGCAAAATGGCGTCGCGTTTGGCTGGAGTGCGCGTGCCCGTGGATCATCCGTTGGTTCTACAAATGGCTGAGAAGTTGAAAGCCGGTGATCGCATCGGAGCTGCTAAAATCATCACTGGAGACAAAGCGGCCGGGCTCCCCGGTCACCCTCAGTTCCTGAACGTGACAGTGAGAAATATGGGTCTCCCCATGTCCAACCGGGATGAGACCGTTCGGGCTCCTTTGAATGACTTTGTGGCTTCCATGATCGGGGTGACTCGCGATGAGACCAACGCCAAGGAGTTGCTCACAGGTGATTTCATGTACCTGGCAGATCCCACGAAATCCATAGTGCCTTCCAACTTGAAAGCTCACCTCTATGAGACGAACTATCACTACGACACTTTGGGTGATCCCAAAAACAACTGGGACGTGGGTCGTGTGTTGCGTCGAGTGGATGCTCAGAATCCCATCACGACCAACTCTGGTTTCGTGCTCAAGGGACAATTCATTGTGCGGGATTCAGCCGGGACTTTAATGGATCACGTGGATCCTGCTGGAGTTTTGACCTCCCGTGCATTTATGAGTGAGCACGCCATCGCCGGGACCAACCGTCGTTTGGTGGAGTACACCATGAAGAGCTTCATGTGCTTGGGAATGTCAGATATTGCTGACACCAGCGCTTCCATCTTACGCATTGGTCGAGACGTGGAGCGAGCTCCGGGTGGGGACAACTCAAAGTTCGAAACTTCGTGTAAGGGTTGTCACACCGTGATGGATGGATTCCGGGGAGCTTTTGCCCGGGTGCACTTCACACTGACTGACTCCGGTCTTGGAGTGTTCAAACACACCCAAGTGCATGCTTCAAGCAACGAGAACATGAGCTCAGATCCATATCGCTTTGATCGAACTGGCGCAGCCTCGAACCCCAACGGGGTCATTCGCAAAATGAACCACAATGAAGATAACTTCCCGTCGGGATATGAACTCACCGATGAATCTTTTGTGAACAACGCTTTCCGACAGCAGAGCTTGTTCAACTGGCGTGGAGAATTTGCTCGAGGCGGGTCTGGAATGCATCAGTTCGGTCAGATGATCGCAGACTCAAAACGCTTCTCATACTGCATGGCTCAGCGTGTGTATGAGACCGTTTGCATCCCAGGAAACTACAACAAAAAGAAAGTGGCTCCCATGTTGACTCAATATGCGGACCGCTTCGAAGCATCTGGATACAAGGTTCGCAATTTGTTTCAAGAGATCGCAGCCAACACTTCCTGCATTAAAATGGATGGGGGCCGATAATGAAAAATCTATTTAAGAACTTCAAAGTATCCCGCTCGATGATGGTGTGGTCGGTGCTAGCACCTCTCACCATGGTCCTTGGGTTCAACTGCGGCAAATCTGGATTTCGGGAGATCGAGGGTTTCTCCAACGTGGGTGAATCGGAAATCAGTCTGCCCTTTGGTTTGATGAATTCCGAGCAACTCTTCAAATCCATGGTGCAAGTGACGGGCATTGAAGCTCCCGAAGTGGAACAGCAGGCAGCTGGTCCGGCCGGAACTGAAAGCATCGGTGTTCGACTCGATAACGAGATTGTGAACGTGTACAACGCGCGCAAGGGGTCACTGCCCTCTCAGACCGATGTGGAAAACATGAACAGTCCCATGATGGTGGCGGTCACCAATTTGGCACTGAGTATGTGCCATAAGTTGGTGGTGACTGAAGCCTCAAGCTCTCCACGATTTTTTGAGGGCTGGGGATTCGCTGCCGGATCTCCTGCCGTGGGAGCGGATCAGGTGAGGGTCGCTTCAGCCATGATGGCGCGAAGTTTTTGGAGTCGCGATATCACCGATGAAGAGCAGGGGCACATTCAGTCCATCATCTTGGGAGAATATCAATCGGGTCTGCCTTCGGATGGAGGCGAACGGAATTTAACAACCGCAGTCGGTTTGTGTGCTTCGATGCTGAGTTCGTTTGATGCTGTTGTGTACTAGACGATTTTATTTGTGAATTTGATTTTGGATTGGGGGAGATATGAAAAAGCAAAAGATTCCAATGTGGGCGAAAACGGGTCATAAAAAACCTGTCACGCGTCGAGAGTTTCTCGCACATGGACTCATCCCATTTTCGGCTTGGGCCGTGGGGCCGGGTATTGTGACTCTGTTGTCGAGAGCAGAAGCTATGGCTCAGGGGCAAAATTGTTTGGCCGGCAACTCTGGCTTCATCCCATTCATCACGGTGAACCTCGCGGGCGGCCCCTCTTTGGCGAGTCAGTTGGTGTTGAAAACGAAGGACGGAGCGCCTCTCAACTCTTACTCTCGTTTGGGTTTGGGAAGAGGACCCGGAGTCTCGTTTGCCTCAAATGAGCAGACGAAAGATGTCGGTGGTGTTGAGTTCGCTGGACCGGCCACTGGTCAAAATGACTATGTCGCGAAGTTTTTGGTGGGGATGCGGGATCCCAATGGCAACAACGTGAACTCCGTACAAAGGGTGAACACCGCCCTCGACAAGACTGCGATGATCGCAGTGCCCGCGCAGAGTGGGGATGACTCGGATCAAAACCAAATGGACATCACAGGCTCGGTCCTGAAAATGGGCCTCACGGGCACGCGCTTGCCGAACTTGGGAACTTCCGACAGCTCCACAGGCATCGGGCAAAGGCCTGCGATCACTCCGCCCACGGCCCCCTTTGTGGTGGGAAGCGTGACGGATCTGGTGTCAGCACTTGGGTACACCTCGCAAGTGAGCGCACTCCGTGCTCCGCAAAGAAATTCTTTGGCAAAGCTGATTTCAAATTTGTCCTCTTCTCAGATTCGCAAAATGGCGAGCATTCCAGGAACCGCAGTTTTGCAGGATTTGTTGGACTGCGTGGGCGTGCGCAACGCAGATTTGATTCAAAAAGGTGGCGGGGACATGGATCCATTTTCTGGAGGGCCCGATCAGGGACGCATGACCCAGATTTGGGGCAACCAAAGAACTTTCGGTGCCATGGTTTACAACGGACTTAAAGGGAATGCGGCCACCATCAATATCAATTTGGGTGGATACGATTATCACGATGGTACACGCGACACCGGGGACCAAAAAGACCTTGAGGCCGGATCCATCGTGGGCAAAATTTTGCAAACCGCGGAACATCT
>FRDC01001136.1_pt1 | contig 15551 bp, 18 predicted proteins | sample 1106171 | NCBI WGS metagenome assembly FRDC01 (sample SAMEA3930566, study PRJEB13176) | freshwater metagenome | biome: Drinking water system; feature: drinking water; material: water | place: Singapore | collected 2014-12-20 | reverse complement strand
GGGCTGCGCAGCGCGGGATAGCGCCCTGCCCGCCACCCTGCGATCCGCGCGGCGGCCTTGCTCGCCCCCTCGCCGTCTGCCGCGAACCCCGCCGTCTCGAGCCAATCGGCCAGCGCCTGTGGCTCGTGCGGCAGCCCCGCCGCCTGCCCGTCGTCGAGCGCATCATAAATACGCCCGGCGGTCGCCACCGGTTCGCGCAACAGCTCGACCAAGTCTGCGCCGTCCGCCAGCCCATGAAGTCGCGCCACCCCGTCCAGCGCCTCGCCGGTCGGCAGCGTGTGCGTCTGCCGATCGTCCACCATCTGAACGCGATGCTCGATCGTGCGCAGCAAGGTGTACGATTGGGCGAGCGCGGCAGCCTCGTCCGCGCCGATCCAGCCGGCCCCGGCGAGTGCCGCCAATCCATCGCGCGTCGCCGGTGCCCGCAGCGCAGGATCGCGCCCGCCATGGATCAGTTGATGGATCTGCGCGAAAAACTCCGCCTCGCGGATACCGCCCCGCCCCCGCTTCAGGTCGTAGCCGGGGCCGAAGCGTTGACCGCTCGCATAATGGTCGCGGATGCGCCGCGACAGGTCGCGGATTTCGCCGATCGCGCCAAAGTCCAAACCGCGCCGCCACACGAACGGTCGGATCGCGTCGAGGAAATAGCTGCCGAGCGCCTTATCACCAGCCGCTACCCGGGCCCGGATGAACGCCGCCCGTTCCCACGCCAGCGCCTGACTTTCGTAATAGCCGATCGCCCCTTCGACCGGCAGCGCGATCGGCGTCGCTTCGGGCGATGGCCGTAGCCGTAGATCGACGCGCAGCACATAGCCGTCGCCGTCGCGCGCCTGCAGCAACTCGACGACACGCTTGGCGACCCGCACCGCCGCCTCTTCCGGTTCCTCACGCGCCCGGTGCGGCAGCGTTCTGGGGTCGAACAGCAGGATCGGATCGATGTCGGACGAATAATTGAGCTCGCGACTGCCCTGCTTGCCCAGCGCGATCGCGACGAAGCCGCGCGGCTCCTCCCCCGGGGTACGTTCCGCAATCGCGGCACGGATCGCGCGATCGAGCGCTGCGTCGGCGAAATCCGTCAAGGCGTGTGTGACCGCGGTGAGATCGAGCGCCCCGGCCAGATCGCCGATCGCTACCGACAGCGCCAGCGCTCTCCGATCCAATCGCAATTGCCGTGCAACTGGCATATCCGCCTCGGCGCTAGTGAATCCCAGCTCGATCTGCCCCGCCGCCAGTCGCTCCGCCAGCACTGGCTCACGATCAAGTAGCAGCGACAGGAACGGCGCATGTGACCGCGCGCGCTGGATGGCGTCGGTAAAATCGGGGCCAGAACCGGGGGGCATCGCGTCACATCCTTCGCGAACGACCGGTTTCGTTCGCACGCAACAATTCGCGTATCCGGCCGTTGGAACGATTATGAACGCCGATGCGCATCCCGTCGAGAAAAGCCGTCAGGGCGACTATGTCGTCCGTCGCCCGCGCTCGACCGACGCACTCGGCCATAGCCTGCGCGGCGCATTCGGAAGTCCCGGCATACCCGATGACTTCGCGGTGCTATTGAAGCGGATCGATAGCGCGACGCATTGATTCCCGCCAGCAGCGGGTGCCTCAACGCCCGCGGCTGAGCTCGTCGACTTCACCCATGATCGTATCGAGCGCCGTCTTATTGACGTCCTGCTCGTGCTCGCGGCGCGACGGCAGCGTGCCATCGTTCAGGATCGTTTCCAGCGCCACACGCCCACGCGCGACGCGGCTCTTGATGGTGCCGACCGCGACCTGACAGATTTCGGCGGCTTCTTCATAAGCGAAACCGCCGGCGCCAACGAGGATCAACGCCTCGCGCTGCGGCTGCGGCAGGTGGAGCAAGGCGCGCTGCATGTCGCCCAGTTCGACGTGACGATCCTGGCTTGCCGGAGCCGCCAGAATGCGGTCGGCGACCAGATCGTCCCACTCGCCCTTGAAGCGCGCACGCCGCATCTGCGACAGATATAGATTGCGCAGGATGATGAAGGTCCAGGCACGCATATTCGTACCGGCCTGGAAGCGCTGACGCGCCGCCCATGCCTTCAGCAGCGTTTCCTGAACAAGATCGTCGGCGAGATCGCGGCTGCCCGACAACGAGCGACCGAAGGCGCGCAGATGCGGGATGACCTGCGCCAGCTGTTTCTTGAACTCGGGATCCGACAGCGCAACGTGTTCGACCGGCTCGACCACCGCATCGTCGTCATCGTCATACTGGTCATCACGCGTAGCGGGCTGGGTCATGCAAATCCGTTCGAAGCCGGGAACAACATCGCCGCCTGTCTGGCGAAAATAGGTGTCTCTTCCGGCAAATACCAGTCGTGCGGCCGAAAAGCCTTGCGGTCAGCGCAAGATCAGAAAGGCGAATATGGCGATGACGAGCACCAGCGAAATGCCGAGCACATAGCGGGCAACTCCCGGAGTCGCGCCCGCACGGGCCTCGGTTGCGGTGACATGCACTGGTTCGTTCGGATCAGCCATGATCATCAAACCCCCGAAACCCGTTTTGGGTCCGTAACTTTTCGTCAATGCCTCACGGGCGGGCGGGACAGAGCCCGACCACGCCCGCTACGCCGTCACGCAACCGCCGTCGGCACCGTCGCTTCGTCGAAGAACAGCGCCTGACTGATCGCCGCCTTCACCGTCGACCGCTGGAACGGCTTGGTGATGAGGAACGTCGGCTCGGGCCGCTCGCCGGTCAGCAGACGCTCAGGGAAGGCCGTGATGAAGATCACCGGCACTTCGAATTCGGCGAGGATATCCTTCACCGCGTCGATGCCCGAGCTGTCGTCGGCCAGCTGGATGTCCGCCAGCACCAGACCGGGGCGATCCTCCATCGCCAGCGCAACGGCTTCGTCGCGGGTGACGGCAACGCCGGTCACCTCATGGCCCAGATCACGCACGATCGTCTCGATATCCATCGCGATGATCGGCTCATCCTCGATGATCAGCACGCGCGCACGCGTCTGCTTCTCGATCTCGGCCAGCGCCTCGGCGACCAGAGTTTCCACCTCGCTGGTGTCGACTTCGATCAAATAGGCGGCGTCCTCGGGCGAGAAGCCTTCCATCGCGGTCAGCAGCAGCGCCTGTCGCGACAGCGGCGTCATGCGAGCGAGGCGCGCGCGCGCCACCGCTTCGGTGCCCTCGGCATCGCTCTGCGACGTCTGCGCTTCACCATCGGCATTGGCCGACGCCCAGATACCCTGGAACATACGATACAGGCCAAGCCGCGGATCGACGTCGCGCGGGAACTGGTCCGGCGCCGCAACGATCGCCTCCAGCGTCGCACGGACGTATTTGTCGCCTTGATTCTGACTGCCGGTCAGGGCCCGGCCGTAGCGCCGCAGGAAAGGAAGGTGCGGTGCGAGTTGCTGTCCAAGCGACATGGGTCGTGTTCACTCCCTGAGATACTGAACGGGCACCCCATCTGAGCGGGCGCCCGTACCTTTACAACGGTGTTTGTCGAAGAACCCACCCGCCCCCTCGGACCTGCGGAATTTTCGCGCTGCAATGGAACCAACGAACGCGACTTTGGTTTCATCGCCACTTGAACGGCCAGACCGCACCTGCAAAGCGGGGCCGTTCGTGTAGCGTCGACTGCCCGGGTTCAGCCGGGTCACCAGGGGGACATGTTGGATTTGCCCGGCAACAAGGACAAGAAGGCGTCTTCCAAGAAGTCTCCTGCCAAGGTTCAGAGCAAGGATCGCGACATGGGCGCGGCCCTGCGCTCGGCCTATCAAAAGACGATCGAGGAACAGGTGCCGGACGAAATGCTCGACCTGCTGAACAAGCTCGCCTAGCAGGGGGCATGGCCTCCCAACCCGACGCAGCCTCTCTACCGCGCCGTACGGCGATGGCCCCCATGTCCATGCTGTCGCGCCTGCCGACTGGCGCCAAGCTCTTCATCACGCTCAGCGTCGCGCTGCTGCTGCTCGCTTTGATTGCGATCGGTGCGACATTGCAGACCGGCCGGACCGCGGACGCAGAGGCGCGCGCCCGGCTGCGCATCGCCGCCAACGAAAGTGCGCGCAGTATCGCCATCGAGCTTGTCGGCGACATGACCGCCTTGCGCGTCGCCGTCACCGCACTGCAGGCCGACGCCGGTGACGCGCCCAGCTGCGCCCGTGCGCAGGGAGTGTTCGCGCAGCAATCGACGATCGGCACGCGCTTCTCGATCGTCGATCGCAATGGCCGGTTGCTGTGCGGCGAACCGTTCGATGCCAATGTCGCGCTGGATACCAGCACCCCGGTCGGCGCGGCGATCATACCCGATCGCGGCCTGATCCTGTCACTGCCGGGCTTGCGCCATGGTCCCTCGGCGCGCGTCTTCTTCCCCAAAGCCTTTCTGACGCAACTTGCGGCCCCCGGCACGCGGGCGATGCCGCTCGCGAGCGCGCTGGTGCATGACGACGAAACGCTGACCCTCTCGCGCATTCCTGACCTTGGGGCGTTCGACCGGGTCGAGACGGTACAGACCGATCTGGGCCTCGGCGGCCTGGCGTTGCGCACCAGCATCCGCAGCGCACCGATCACCTCGTCCTTCCTCGTGGCACTGATGCTGCCCCTGCTGATGTGGGCCGCTGCGGCAGGCTTGTCGTGGTTCATCGTCGACCGGCTGCTGATCCGGCCGCTGCGCGTGCTCCGCGCAAGTGTCGCTGCCTACACGCCTGGTGAGGTCATCGATCCGGGCAAGCTAGGCCCCCTCCCCGCCCAAGAGATCCGCGAATTGGGCGACACCTTCCGCGCGATCAGCCGCACGGTCGCGCTGCACGAGGCCGGCCTGGCGGAGGCGGTGGTGCGTCAGACCAAGCTGACGCGCGAAGTTCACCATCGCGTGAAGAATAATCTTCAGGTCATTTCCAGCCTGATCAACTTTCACGCCCGCGGCGCACCCAGTCCTGATGCGACAGCAGCCTATGCCTCCATCCAGCGCCGCGTCGATGCGCTCGCAGTGGTCCACCGCAACCATTTCGCCGAGATGGAGGACAATCGCGGCCTCAACCTGCGATCGGTGATCGGCGAACTCGCCTCCAATATCCGCGCGACCGCACCGGAAGGGGCCACCAGCCTGTCGATCGTACTGGATGTCGATCCCTATCTTGTGAACCAGGACGTCGCCGTCGCCGTTGCCTTCCTCGTCACCGAGACGATTGAATTGGCGATGAATTGCGATGCCGCCGCCCAGGTCCGGGTCGCAGTCAAACCCGGCGAGGACGATAAGAAAGCAAAGCTGCGCGTCGTCTCGCGCGCCTTCGTGGAAAGCGAACGCCTAGAGACGTTGCTGTCGACCCGCTACGGCCGCGTGATCGAGGGCCTTTCGCGGCAGCTGCGCGCGCCCCTGCACCACGATCCGATGACCGGCGCCTATGAAATCGCGATCGCCGTGATGGGCCGCGATTGACGGCTTATCGACGATAAAGATTCGTAAAAATTCGCCACCCGGCGTGGAACCGTGGTCCGTCGGCCGGGTTATGCACTGCGGATCGCGACCTTATGCCCCCCGCTCTCGCGATCCACGACATAGGCCCGGAAGCATCCACCCTCCCCCCCCGGTGATGCTTTCGGGCCTTACTCATTTCCAGCCGGAAAACTTTCGTCTCCCTGCCCGCTCAGTTGCGGAGCCGGAACGAATGGCCCGACCGATCATTGTTCTCGGGCCATCACGTTCAGGAGGTTTTATGCGCAAGGTTTTCGGTTTCGCCGTCGTCGCGGGCGCGCTCATGGTCAGCGCGTGCAACACGGTGGAAGGCGTCGGCAAGGACGTCAGCTCGGCGGGCCAGACGGTCGCCAAGACGGCCGACAAGTCCAAGTAAGCCTTCGGGCTCAGCCTCACCCGGCTGCGCAGGGTCTTCGCTCCTCGATGAGCGGAGGCCCTTTTCCTATGCCTCGACGATATCGGTGCCGGTATCCTTGCTGCGGCGACGCTCGGTGAACCAGATACCGATGATGGCGAGTTCATAGAGCAGGATCAGCGGCACCGCGAGCAACACCTGGCTCATCAGGTCGGGCGGCGTCAGCACCGCCGCGATCGCCGTTGCCGCAACGATGGCATAGCGGCGCGCGCCGATCAGCTGCTTGCGCGTCACGATACCCGCGCGCTCCAGCAGCATCAGCAACACCGGCAGCAGGAAGGCGAGACCGAAGGCGAACAGAAACTGCATCACGAACGACAGGTAGTTGCCGATGCCCGGCAATGCCTCCTGCTGCACGCCGCCGATGTTTCCCTGGAAGCCCAGCAGGAAATGCAGCGCCATCGGGATCGCCATATAATAAGCGAGCGCCGCGCCGGCGATAAACAGCACTGGTGTCGCGAGCAGGAACGGCAGCAACGCGCGCTTTTCCTTACGGTACAGGCCCGGCGCGACGAACTGCCACAACTGATTGGCGATCACCGGAAAGGCGATCATCATTGCCGCGAAGAAGGCGACCTTTACCTTGACGAAGAACGCTTCGAAGATCTGCGTATAGATCAGCGTCTTCTGCCCCACGGCCAGCAGCGGCTGGACGAGGAAGGCGAAAATGTTCTCGGCAAAGAAATAGCTGACGCCGAAGGCCAGCACGATCGCGACGATGCAATAGAGCAGGCGACGGCGCAGTTCGATCAGGTGATCGAGCAGGGGCGCGCGGCTGGCGTCGATCTCGTCTTCCACGTCACTCATGACGGCGTAACGTCGGACTGTGGGGCGGGTTTATGCTCGGGCGCCGGGGCAACCACCGGCTTTTCCACCATAACCGGCTCTGCCTCGTCATGCTGGACCTCATGCTGCCCGGCAGGCGTCGGCGCGGGCGAGACACCCGCGGCCGCCTCGGACTCTGCATCCGAGGTCATCGGATGCTCCGCCATGATCCGCGCATTTTCGGCGGCCCAGCGCTTTTCCATCTCGGCCAGTTCCGCCTCACGGACCATATTGTCGAAGCCCTGCCGAAATTGGCGCGAGACGCCGCGCGCCTTGCCGACCCAATAGCCGACGACGCGCATCGCCTTTGGCAGGTCCTTCGGCCCGATCACGACAAGCGCCACGATCGCGACCAGCAGGAACTCGCTCGAATCGATGTTGAACATGGACGCCGGATACTATCGGGCGACGCGGATCAACGCTGTTCGTCGCGGATGCGGTTACCGTCGCGATCGAACGCGGGGTCGGCAGTCTTCTGCGCCTCGATGCGCGCGGCAGGCTTGGCGGCCGCGTCGTCGTCCTCTGCCATGCCCTTCTTGAAGTTCTTCACACCCTTGGCGACGTCGCCCATCAGGTTCGAGAACCGCCCGCCACCGAGCAGCAGGATCGCGACGACGGCGAGGACGAGCAGATGGATCGGGCTGAAGCTGCCCATGGCATATCTCCTAGAATGCCCAACTATCTAGTCGCTCTCATCGTCCTTTGCCACCTCCAAAGCTTCCTCCAGTGCAAGATCGACGGGGTCGAGCAAGCCGGCGGCGCGCAGGTCGTCGATGCCCGGCAGATCACGTCGGCTGGAAAGCCCGAAATGCGCGAGGAAACCGGGCGTCGTCGCGAACATCAGCGGTCGCCCCGGCACCTCGCGGCGACCCGCGGGGCGCACCCAGCCTGCCTCCATCAGCACGTCGAGCGTGCCCTTGGCGGTCTGCACGCCGCGGATCGCCTCGATCTCGGCGCGCGTGACGGGCTCGTGATAGGCGATGATCGCCAGCGTCTCGGTCGCTGCACGGCTGAGGCGGCGCGACTCGTCGCGGTCGCGGCGAAGCAGGTGCGCCAGATCGGGCGCGGTCTGGAAATGCCAGCGCCCACCGCGGTGGACCAGCGTAATGCCCCGCCCCGCATAGTCCTGCTCCAGCCGGGCCAGCGCCGCGCGCACGTCGATGCCGCCGACATGCGCACGGATCGTATCGATTCCCAACGGTTCGGCGGCGGCGAACAGCAACGCCTCCACCGCCCGCGCGCCATCGTCCGGTGGCGTCATGTCAGCGCCCGGACGTAGAGCGTCGCGAACGCGGCCTGCTGGCGGAGTTCGACGCGCCCCTGCTTGGCGAGCTCCAGCGCGGCCAGGAACGACGAGGCGAGCGCCGACTTGCGCAACCGCCCCGACCCTTCCGGCAGGAAACTCTCGAGCATCGACCAGTCGAGCCGCTCGCCGACGAGGCGCGCCACGCGCTCCAGCGCCGCCTCGAGCGTCATCACCTCGCGATCGGCGACGACATGCATCACGGGCCGCGTTCGCGCACTGACCCGGCCGTAGGCTGCGATCAGGTCATAGATTTCCGCCTGCCATTGCGCATGGCGGATCGTTCGCAGCCCCTCCGGCGCGGCACGCACGAAAACGTCACGGCCCAGCCGGTCGCGCGCCATCAGTCGCGCGCCCGCCTCGCGCATCGCCTGCAGCCGTTCGAGGCGTAGTTGCAGCCGCAGCGCCAGTTCCTCGGGGTCCGCTTCGTCCTCCGCCTGGCGCGGCAGGAGCAGCGCGGATTTCAGATACGCCAGCCATGCCGCCATCACGAGGTAATCCGCCGCGACTTCCAGCTGCACCGACTGCCGTTGGTGGATGTAGCGCAGATATTGCTCGACCAGCGCCAGGATCGAAATGCTGCGTAGATCGACCTTTTGCGATCGCGCCAGCGTCAGCAGCAGATCGAGCGGCCCTTCCCAGCCCTCGAGGTCGAGCGTCAGCTGTTCGGGTTGCGCCACCGATCCGCCGTCAGGCCAGCGCGAGGAAGGCGTCGCGTCGTGCGACCAGCTCCGTGAATTCGCCCTCGGGCGCACCGACGCTCGCCATCGCCGTGTCCAGCCGCGCGCGTGACGCGTCGTTGATCGACCCCAGCCGCCCGGCAATCTCGATCATCTCGTCCATCCGCGCCCAGCAGTCGAGAACGAGGTCGCATCCCGCCGCGATCGCGCCTGCCGCCTTTTCGCCTGCGGTGCCCGACAGCGCCTTCATGTCGATGTCGTCGGTCATGAGCAGTCCGTCGAAGCCGATCATCCCGCGGATCACATCGTTGACGATGGTCGGGGAGAGCGTCGCCGGGCGCTCGGCATCCCAAGCCTCGAACACGATGTGGGAGGTCATGCCCATCGGCGCATGACGCAGCGTGCGGAACGGTTCGAGGTCCGCCTCCAGTGCCTCGGCCGACGCGCTGACTGTGGGGAGCAGATGGTGGCTGTCCACCACCGCGCGGCCATGGCCCGGCATATGCTTCACGACGCCGACGACCCCACCGGCCGCCAGCCCCTCCAGCATCGCACGCCCCAAGGCGGCGACCTGCATCGGCTCGGCGCCATAGGTCCGGCAACTGATCGCCTCGGTCGTATCGGGCTGAGCGATGTCGAGAATGGGCGCGCAATCGACGGTGATGCCGACTTCTGCCAGCATCAGGCCCAACGCCTGCCCGTTGGCGCGCATCGCCTGGATCGCCGACATGGGTGCAACGTCGTACAATTTGGCGAAGGCCGGACCGGCAGGGAACGACGGCCATTCGGGCGGCCCCATCCGCGCGACACGGCCGCCTTCCTGATCGATCAGGATCGGCAGGCGATCGTTGCCCGACAGCGCCCGCAGCGAATCAGTCAGCGCCCGCACCTGTTCGCGGGTCGCGATGTTGCGCTTGAACAGGATGTAGCCGGCGGGCTCCGCCTCGGTGAAAAAGGCGCGTTCGTCGGGGGAGAGCTCTAGGCCGGCGATGCCAAAGATGACGGGCTTCATGCCGGACCGGTTAGCGCGGACGCCGCCAATATGCGAGCGCCGCGCCACCGCATCACGCCTCAGCTGGCGACGAAACAGCTTTCGCCGGCGACGCGCAGGCGGCCGCAGATGTCCGCCGCCTGATTGGCGCTGCCCGCATTCACGCGCAGGCGGTATAGCGTGCGGCCGCCGATCGCGACCGACTGGACCGATTTGCCGAGCGGCGCGAGATAGCTGAACCGCTTGGAAAAGCCGGTCCATGCCGTGTTCGCCGCCGCCTCGCTGGGATAGGCGCCGAGCTGGACCAGCGAGCCGCTGGCCGCCGGGCCCGCCGCCGCGCTACGCTGCGCGCTCACCGGCTGTGCCGCGACAAGGCGACCGCCCGAAGCCGGCACCTGCGCCACCGCATTGGCACCGCCCGTACCGCTGGGCTTGGCGGTCGGCGCGACACGATGCCCGTCGATCGGCTTTTCGGGCACCGCGCTCAAGTCGATCGACCCGTTGCCCGCCTTGCCGGCGCTGGTCGCGATGGCGGCATTGCCCTCGCCCTTCACCTTCAGGCCGCCGGGATCGTCGGGCTTGACCTTATAATCACCCTCCTGCGCGGCGATCAGATCGCCGTCGGGGGTGGCGCGGTTCTGCAACTTGTAGATGCCGAAGATGATCGCGGCGAGTACGGCCAAGCCCAGTACGACCAATGCGAGCACCTTGCCGATAGGTGCGCCGCGCTCCTCGTCCGGCTCGACCGTTTCGAGCCAGGGCAGCCGCTCCTCGTCGCGCAGGTCCAGACCGTCCGTCATCACTTCATCTCCGAAACCGCGACAACACCCATGATGCTGAGGCCATTACGAATAATCTGTGCAATGGCGCTCGCCAAGGCGAGACGCGCACGCGTGGCATCATGATCCTCGACCACCAGGAAACGCCGCTCAGGACGGTCGTTGCCGACGTTCCACAGGGCATGGAACGAAGCAGCTAAGTCATACAGATAAAAGGCGATTCTGTGCGGCTCGCGTGCCGTCGCGGCGGTTTCGACGATACGCGGGAATTGCGCCGCCAGCTTCACCAGCGCCAGCTCTTCCGTATCAAGCCGGGACAGGTCGGCACCCTCGGCCGCGATCCCCGCTTCGTCGGCGCGGCGATGGAGCGAGGCGACGCGGGCGTGGGCGTATTGGACGTAGAAGACCGGATTGTCCTTCGACGCCTCGACCACCTTGGCGAAGTCGAAGTCCATCTGCGCGTCGGGCCGGCGCGTCAGCATGGTGAAGCGCACCACGTCCTTGCCCACTTCCTCGACCACTTCGGCCAAAGTGACGAAACTGCCCGAGCGCTTCGACATCTTGACCGGCTCGCCGCCGCGCAGCAGCCGCACCATCTGCACCAGCTTGACGTCGAAGGGGACTTCGCGCCCGGCGCCCTGCGTCAGCGCGGCGACCGCGGCCTTGATCCGCTTGACCGTGCCGGCGTGGTCCGCGCCCCAGATGTCGATCAGCGCGTCGGCGCCTTCCGCTTTCTGGAAGTGATAGGCGAGGTCGGCGCCGAAATAGGTCCAGCTGCCGTCGGACTTCTTGATCGGGCGGTCCTGGTCGTCGCCAAACCGGGTGGAGCGGAACAGCGGCAGCTCGACCGGCTCCCAATCCTCTGGGGGGACCTTGCCCTTGGGCGCCTCGAGCACGCCGTCGTACACCAGGTCGCGCGCGCGCAGCCAGGTCTCGGCCTGGGCGGGTCTGCCCGCGGCCTGGAGGGCCGCCTCCGAGGCAAAGACATCGTGATGGATGCCGAGCAGGTCGAGATCGGCCTGGATCCGATCCATCATCGCGGCCACCGCCCGCTCCCTGAACAGCAAGAGCCACTCACTTTCGGGCTTGCCGACGAAGCGATCGCCGAACTCGCCGGCCAGCGCCGTGCCCACCGGGATCAGGTAGTCGCCGGGATAGAGCCCCTCGGGAATTCCGCCGATATCCTCGCCGAGCGCCTCGCGATAGCGCAGCTGCGCCGAGCGCGCGAGCATGTCCACCTGCCCGCCGGCATCGTTGACGTAGTATTCGCGGATGACTTCATGGCCCGCGAACTCGAGCAGGCTGGCGAGCGCATCGCCGACAACCGCGCCGCGGCAATGGCCCATATGCATCGGCCCGGTCGGGTTGGCCGAGACATATTCGACGTTCACGCGCTTGCCCGAGCCCAGCACCGAGCGCCCATAGGCTGGGCCGAGCGCCGCGATGGCGGAGAGCTCGCGGCGCCAGGCATCGTCGGACAGCGTGAGGTTGATGAAGCCGGGACCGGCGATCGAAGCCGCGGCTACACCGGGATCGGCCTCGATATGCCGGACAATGCGTTCCGCCAGCGCGCGCGGGTTGGTGGCGGCGGATTTGGCCAGCACCATGGCGGCGTTGGTGGCGAGGTCGCCATGCGAGGAGTCGCGCGGCGCTTCGACTGTCACGCCGTCGCGCGGAGTGTTCGGCGGCAGCGCACCCTCGTTTTCGAGCGCATCGAGCACGGCCCCGATCCTGGCGGTGAAGGCGGCGTGAAGCGTGTGGGCGGTGGTCATGGGCTCGACAGGTCACGAGGACGTAAGCGACGCCGGGGCGCCGGGAACGGGAGTTTCAGGCGCGGCTAGCGCGTGACATTGTAGGCGAGCTGTTGCTGCGTCAGGTTGAAACCCACCAGCATCTCGAAAGTGGCGCGCTGGACCGCGGCGCGCACCGCCGGGTCGGCCAGCGGATCGACGGCCGCGTCGGGATCGCCCGCCTTGCGCTCGCGCGTAATCTGCTCGCGAATGTCGTCGGGAAGCGTCGCCTCCGCCGCATTGACATAAGAGCCGGCCCTGGCGCTGGCGCGGGCCCGCTCCTGACCCTCGGCGAAGGCGATCGTCACCGTGCCGACCTGCTTGGTGACGACGGCGCTGCCGCCGCGCAGCACAGTCACGAAATATGGCAAGCTCACCTGCCGCGCTCCGCGGGTGTCGGCGCGGCGCGCGAACACGTCGAAGCTGGCCTCCGAATAGACCCGCTCGCCGGTGTCGTTGCAGGTCGATCGCAGATTGGTGATGTTCGCGGTGACATCGATGTCGCTCGATAGCTGCTGCCCGCCCTGGCGGAACAGGGTGATGTCGCCGGTGTAATCGGGAATGCCGACCGCCGGGCATTTGGTCCTGAGCGCCGTGATTCCGACTCCCTGGCCGACCACCAGATCGCCCTGCTTCGCGCAGCCAACGAGCGCCAGCGATATGGCGGCCGGCAGGAACACGGCGGGGCGGAACGATCCTTGGAACATTGTGAGCGCAGTCCTTAGCAGCCAGGCGGGCGATCGCGCCTCGGGGTGTGGCCCCTAGCTTGGCCGGCCGCGAAGCGCTAGGGGGGCCAGGATGAACGCGCCCTTTCGCACCCAGCCGCATCGTGACGCGGCGCGCCCCGCCCTGACGGTCTTGATCGCGGCCCCGCGAGGATTCTGCGCGGGCGTCGATCGCGCCATCGAGATCGTCGAGCGCGCGCTCGCGAAATATGGGGCGCCGGTCTATGTCCGGCACGAGATCGTCCACAACCGCTTCGTGGTCGAGAGCCTGGAGCGGCAGGGTGCCGTCTTCGTGGAGGAGCTGGACGAGATCCCGGATGATGGCCGCCCCGTCGTCTTTTCCGCCCATGGCGTGCCGAAGGCGGTGCCGGAAGCGGCGGCGAAGCGGAACCTCTTCGCCCTCGATGCCACCTGCCCCCTCGTCTCCAAGGTGCACCGGGAGGCGGAGCGCCATTTCGCCCGCGGCCGCCACATCCTGCTGATCGGCCATGCCGGCCATCCGGAGGTGGTCGGCACCATGGGCCAGCTGCCCGAGGGCGCGGTGACCCTGGTCGAGGATGCGGAGCAGGCCCGCAGCATCGCCGTGCCCGAGGGCGCGCCGCTCGCCTTCATCACCCAGACCACCCTTTCGGTCGACGACACCGCCGACATCGTCGCCGCGCTGCGCGAGCGCTTCCCGGAGATCCACGCCCCGGCGAAGGAGGACATCTGCTACGCCACCACCAACCGCCAGGCGGCGGTGAAGGCGATCGCGCCCCGGGCCGAGATGATGATCGTGGTGGGGGCGCCGAACTCCTCCAACTCGGTGCGGTTGGTCGAGGTGGCGAAGCGCGCCGGCTGCGGGACGGCCTTCATGGTCCAGCGCGGGCGGGAGCTTGACCCCGCGATCGCCGATGGCATGGCGACCATCGGTGTCACGGCTGGCGCCAGCGCGCCCGAGGTGCTGGTCTGGGAGGTGCTGGCGCGCCTCGCCGAGCGCTTCACGCTGGAGATCGAGGAGGTGGTGGTCGCCGAGGAGCGGATCACCTTCAAGCTGCCGGCGGCGCTCAGCGCGGGGTGACCCCCGCATCATCGATCCCGCGCTTACGGGTGCCCGTCCTCGGACGCATGCTGTAGCCTCTCGCGCCAGGGAGGCCCGCCATGCCCAAGCGCATCGTCATCTGCTTCGACGGCACCTGGAACACCCCGGCCGAGCGCTTCGTCGGGCTGCAGAAGATGCATGCCTGGATGGACCAGCTCCGCGGCCGCGGGCCGGAGGACATGCGCCAGGCGCTGGAAGCCGTGGACCCCGGCCCGGACGCCGTCGAAACCAATGTCTGCCGCTTCTACCGCGCCGTCGTCCGGCGCGAGGCAGGCCCCGGCACGATGGGCCAGGTGAAGTGGTACGATGCCGGCGTCGGCACCAACTGGTACGACCGCGTCGCCGGTGGCGCCTTCGGCCTCGGCCTCTCCGAGAATATCCGTGAGGGCTACCGCTTCCTGTCCGAGGCCTACGAGCCCGGCGACGCGATCTTCGTCCTGGGCTTCAGCCGCGGCGCCTATACCGCCCGCAGCCTGGTCGGGCTGATCCGCAACGCCGGGCTGCTGCCGCCAGGCGCCACGCCGGACGGGCCGCATGGCGACACCATGATGCAGGCCTACGAAATCTACCGCACCCGCGGCGACGAGGTGGACAGCGAGCGGGCGCTCGCCTTCCGCAAGGCGCATGGCGCGCGCATGGTCAACATCGACTTCCTCGGCGTCTGGGACACGGTCGGCGCGCTCGGCATCCCGATCGAGAGCTTCGAGGGCTTCAACAGGTCGGTCTTCGAGTTCCACGACACCGAGCTCAGCGGCATCGTGCGCAACGCCTTCCACGCCATCGCGGTGGACGAGCACCGCGAGCCTTACGCGGTGACGCTGTGGGACCCGAAGAAGAAGCTCGACCAGCGCATGGAGCAGCGCTGGTTCGTCGGCGCGCATTGCGATGTCGGCGGCGGCTATCCGGACCGCACCCTGTCCGACCTGACGCTGGCCTGGATGCAGGCGCGGGCCGTCGAATGCGGCCTCGACCTGCACCCGGAGGCCGTGCCCGCGGTGACGGAGGCGAATGCGCTGGGCACGCTGACCGACAGCTTCGCCAATTTCCTGGAAGGCCTGTTCCGGCTGTTCAGCAGGCGCTTCTACCGCCCCGTCCGCCGCGCCGCCTTCGGGCAGGAGCATGTGGATGACACGGTGCAGGTCCGGCTGAAGCAGGACGTGGGCTACCGGCCGAAGAACCCCGGCCTCTACGATGCCTGAGCCAGGGCGGGTTTCGCCGGGGCCGCCGGGCGGCTAGAAGCCGCGGCATGGCGGTCTATACCGAGGTCACGGACGAGGCGCTGCGGGCCTTCCTCGCGGATTACGACCTCGGCGATCTGCTGGCCTTCCGCGGCATCGCGGAAGGGGTGGAAAACTCCAACTACGCGCTGAAGACGGCGGGCGGCGACTTCATCCTGACGCTCTACGAGAAGCGCGTGGACCCGGAGGAACTGCCCTATTTCCTCGGGCTGATGGAGCATCTCGCGGGCCGCGGCCTCGCCTGCCCGACGCCGGTGCGCGGGCGGGAC
>FRDC01003418.1_pt1 | contig 15555 bp, 21 predicted proteins | sample 1106171 | NCBI WGS metagenome assembly FRDC01 (sample SAMEA3930566, study PRJEB13176) | freshwater metagenome | biome: Drinking water system; feature: drinking water; material: water | place: Singapore | collected 2014-12-20 | reverse complement strand
CACGACGGAACCGTCAACGCCTGAAGGTTCTGGGCATAGGAGTATTCGACAAGTTGTGCACCAAAAACGGTGTATGTACCGCCTGTTTCTCCAACTGTTAAGGTTGAACCGGAACTTTGGTAAACGATACACTCAACGTAGTCGCCAGAATTAAACTGGTAGCAACATGTAGTTGTTACATGTGTGTCGTTGCTAGTTACACCATTCGTTTCTTGAGGCGCAAGGACAACGGAACCGTTAACGAGGAAATACAAAATTCGGAAGCTTGTGGCGTTGCTTTGAAAATTCGCTGTAGCGAATAGATGGTACTTCCCCGCTGTACGAATCGTTATACGAGTATTGTTTGTTACATTGTCGTGCATCGAATCGTTGTCGTATGTTTCATTGTTCCATTGAACAGCGGTGCTTGTGTTATTGCTAATGTTCTGGGTTGTGTTTCGGTAGACACGGCACGACGGAACCGCAACCGCAGCACCGACCGGGGCTTTTGACGATCCTACCAAGCGCCAGCGGGACGACGTGCTGTCGTACAAAATTACCGCGTGGTGGTTCGGATCGAGGCGCAACGATGTTGCCGTGCCGCCTAGTTTGAACCGATATTGCGCTGTGCTGTTCGCGCTTTCGTCGTAGAGCGTAACGGAGTACGTCGACGAAACGTTCAGGATTGTCATGAGCCGACCCGACGCGCCGCCCTGCAACCCGGTCACGTCAATGTTTGCCGTGGGGTCGAACCGGATAATGGACGATGTCGAAAGGCTGACCGGGTTGTAGTCGTTCTGGGACGATGACGGCGTGACCGTAATAACGCCAGGCATCTCGACCGATTCGGCGAGAATGTTTCGGCATGCAGCGGACGCGGTGCTTCCATTCGTGCAGCCGTTCGAAATGCTACCGATGCCGACGACGTTTCCGCCGCCAAGATTCATAATCGGGTTGTTGTTCAGGAACCGCCAACGCTGCGTCGTACCGTCGTACATGAACACGGCGCAACCGTTCGGCGGCAGCGAAAGAGCGGGCGTGTATGTACCGTCGTTGTAGATCGAAAAGCGGTTCGCCGCAGTACTAGACGCACTTTCGTGACTGATCTGCAACGTTTTCGCGGACGTGATGTTGACGAGAACAATGATGCGGCCAGCGGCCCCGCCCGCCAGTCCGGTGATTGCCCAGTTGTTGTCGGTGTCAATACGAACCACCGACGCAGTCGAGAGACCGGTCGGGTTCCAGTTGTTCTGTGACGCTGTAATCTGAGCCGGGGAAATTACGCCGGCCAGGTCGAATTCACCGGTCGGCGAGCACTTACCGGCGAACGCAACGTCTTGCGCGATGGACGCAAGGTTAAGTTTCGAGTTCGCAATCGCAGCCGAGGCGTTGATGTCAGCGTTGACGATGCCGCCCGTCAACGACAGCTTTGAATAAACGATGGCTGCTGATGCATTGATATCCGCGTTAACAATTCCACCGGTGAGGTTCAGCTTTGAGTAAGCGATGGCGGCAGCCGCCGACACGTCGGCGTTAACAATGGTGCCGGTCAGTGCGAGTTTCGAATACGCAATCGCGGCTGCCGCGTTGATGTCGGCGTTGACGACGCTACCCGAAAGGTTCAGCTTAGAATACGCAATCGCGGCTGCTGTCGCAACGTCGCTGTTGTAGATGGTCTTAACGGTACCGACGACCCACCGCGACGAAGTGTTGTCGTATACGAGCAACACGCCGGTCCCCGGCGCCAGAACAAAGTCAGCGCCGTTCGGGCACGTGAAGCGGTTTGCGGCGGAAGACGACGAGCTTTCGTGAGCGAAGGTCAGCGTGTAAGACGCATGGTTGTTTCGGACGAAATAGACGCGACCCTTAGTACCGTTGTTTACACCAGTCAGCGTACCGTCACCGGAAACGCCCGCCCAACGAACTAGTACGTTAGTCCAAAAACTGGCAGCGTCGTAGTTGTTTATCGAGCCAGACGCCCCAAACGTGCTTTCGCTGGTGCCGAAGGGGGTCGTCCCGCTGCCGCCTGAGCCGCTGCTCGTTGAAACCGTAAACCAGTTCGTGCCGTCGCAGATAACCTGCACGGTCTGCCCAGAGGTCGAAAGCGTCTTCGTGGACGACCCGTCGATAGTCTCGGAACTGTTTGGGTCAATGATAACGTTCATCGACGACCCGCTGTTGCGCTTCACGTAGAACATGAAGCCGTTGCCAGCGGTCGCGGCAGACAGAAGGGACAGCGTGACATCGGAGCCAGTTGCCGTAACGTCAAGCATCTGGCCCATGTTCGCGCCGGTCACGCCGTAGCCGGTGTTGATCGCTACGTCATTGGGAACGGGTACGCACCCGCAGGTATTGGTTGCCACTTATGTTGCAGTCCAGGTTCCAACGCTCGAAATCGCGACCCACTCCGTTGCGTTGATCGCGACCAGGATCACGGCAGAGCCGATTGTGGTTGAGTCAATACGTCCCGCTGACGCGGAGACTTGGTTACCGATGCGGATTGTGTCGCCTGTGTTCGCAGTGACGCGGATGCCGTCGGCGTCTTGGACGATGAATGTGAACATCAAGCCAGCTACGGCGGTCGGCAGCGTGTGGTAGTTCTGTGCCGTCGAGCCTTCGTTCGTGTAGACCTTGTTCGAATCGGTTGCTGCCAGGAGGTTAGGTGCGCCGCTACCCGCGGTTGAAGCTGTAACGCTCTGCGTTTGGCCTACAATCGGCGCCGAGAGCGTAAGACCGACGAACGTAGGCGAGTCGCCAGTACCGACACCAATAGTCGTACGAACCGCGCCCACCGACGTGTCGTCAAGAATAGAGCGCGCAGTAGACGTGCACGTGATTTCTTCAACCACGCCGGCGCCGGCCGTCGACCGGCCCAGAATCTTGTCCGTTGCACTGACATTTTGAATCTTCGCATACGTGATGCCAGAGTTCTTGACACGGAGAGCGTGGGATGAAACTTCGATGGTGGAGTTGTCGACCTTTGAGTCAAGGTACCCGGCCGAACTGTCGCCGGAGTCAGCCTTCACTTTTTCGTCGGTCGTTGCGTTGGGTGAATTGACCCAGGCCGTACCGTTCCACGTTACGGTGTCGCCCGTGGTCAAGCCAGTAATCGTGACGTTGCTGAGGCTGTCGAGTTTGAGGCGGATGTACGAGGAACCGATCTTCGTCGGTGCCATCAGGAGGAATTGAATCGTGCCGGACGCGCCGACTGAAACAACGCGGCCTACTTCCTGGGTGATCTGGTTGTCGCCTGTCGGCGCGGTGAACGTGAAAGCGCCGGCCGTCGTGGACAGGTAGACCGGGTCGCCGATGGTCGTGCCAACCGTATTCAACGCGGCAACAGAGCCGCCCAGGTAGGCTACACCATTTGTGTTGTTCGCGAGCGAGGTGAGAAGTACGAATTCCGCTGGGGCTGCACCGTCGGCGTCAGCCGTGGTGATGGTGGGCAGACTGTTGGCTGAGTTGTAACCGTTGATGCGGACCAATGTGCCCGCCGCCAGGGTACCGCCCGACGTGTTGCGCACGCCCAACGCGCCGCCGCCGGCCTTAACCACGCGGACCAAGTACTGAAGGAAGCCAACCCACTCGTTTGCTTCAGTCGCGCTCCACTCCAACACTTCGTGCTCGTACGCCGTGCCGGCCGAATCTTTGTGGTCGGCCGCATCATCGCGCGCGCGGAATGTGGTCGGGTCTTCGAATAGTGCCTTCCCAGTTACATCCGGGTCGGGGGTACAAGCAGCCATTTGTTAACCTTTCCAGTCGAACACGGCCATGATGTCGAAGCAGGCGCGGCCATCGCCTCGCAGACCCTTCAGTCCGCGGCCGACGCGCTGTGCGGAGACAAGAATGCATCGGTCGTACTGGTCGCCGGCGTCGTCAGTAATTGAAACGGGGACACCGGTCCAGGCGTCCTTGTCTGATTTGAAGTCGTCGAGAATCGAAGAGACGGCACCCACGTAACGCGCCATGAACGTGATGGGCATGGCGATTCGGCCGTTGAAGATAAGCAGGTTGCCGTTAGTGCCCGGTGGATGGAACTGTATGATCTGGTGCTGTTCGGCACCGACGTCCATGTACAGCGCCTTGCGACCCGTGGAGCCGTCGAGCTGACCAAATGATACGCCGCCCACTGTGAAACTAACGCCGCCCGTCGCCATTAGAACTTATTCCAGTCTGTGAACCGTTCGAACCGCATCTGCCGCCCGGCATCAAGCTGTCGATCAAATGCGACGCGGCGCACGTACTCGTTGGGGTTGTTTTCGTAGAACAACTTCGCATCAGTCTCTACACGGCGCTGCGCGTTTTTAGTGTGGGCTTCGTGCATTGCCGTCGCGGCTTTGTTCGCTTCTACTTCATTCTCGCCCGACCATTCGCCAACAGTTTTTGCCCACAACCACGACGCGATGCTGCCACCGTTCTTTCGAACGATTGTAGAGAAGGAGTGCATGTCCCTAATCGTAGGGTTGTTTTTATAATCTTCCCACTTTGCGTTGAGACCAAACTTTTTCGCAATGATCTCATTCATGCGTGACTTCTGTACTTCGGCGTCATAATCGCCGTGCGTGAAGACCGCGCCGTAAACTCCTTTAGGATGTGCGACGGGCGACATCGCCGCCTGATGCAGTTGCATAAAAAATTCTGTTTGTGCTGGATTGGTGTTGAACCGTTGGCCGCGCAGCATGGCGAAGCGCTCGCCCGTGGTAGCGAGACGCATGGCTTCTCCTTTTTGATCGGCCGCGTTCGCCGCCAGCGCGTAGTTGTCTGCCATCTTCAACAGCGACAGCGCTAGAAACGCGCCGCCCGCGGCCATTCCGCCACCAGGGATTTTGCCAAGCAGTTCGTTGATTACTGTACGGTTTGCGTTTCCGTTCGCGATATTACGCAGCGTGCCGTGCGGGTTATGTGTAGAAAGAAGACTGCCGATATTGTGAAGGATGCCCTTCGAGCCGTTCATCCCGCCGTTTCGTACAAGAACCTTCGCCATCGAGTTCGATACGGCTTTTTCGAACATCGGGTTACCGAACAACCGTGCGTTTGAAGTCGTTAGCGTTTGGGCCGCAGTAACGGGCGCGCGGTCGGTAGGCCCGCCCATTACGCGCCGAACAGCGTTTGAGGCGCCTTGTTCAATCTCCTTGCGGCGTTTTACGCGTTCAGTGTAGGAACCAATGTCCGACCGCAGCTTCTCAGCGCGTTCTAGGTCGCCTTGATCGAGTTTGCCGCCTTTTGACGCGGCCTGACTCAGCTTACGCTCAAGCGCCGTCAGCTCTTTCTGAGCGGAGCGGAGGGCATCAGGAATCTTGCCCAGCGTCGCCAGGACTTCCGAGCTGAGTTCGACACTGATCGCGGGCATTGGTTACCTTACGCTACTTTTTCGGGAGGGTGGCGGGTGACGCGAGCCATTGGACAGATCGCGGGGATCAGCCCTAGCGCGCGGGTATTGTGCTCGACTTTGTCGTCGGTCGTCATTTCACTGGAGGCCGGATACTGGTCAATCGCGACGGGTTTCGTACCGTCTGAAGCCTGTTTCGGTGAAATCCGCTCAAGCCAAGTTTTGAATGTAGCTTCGGGCGGATTCAGCATCTGGAACGCAACGAAGATTTCCTCGCGGCTCCAGGACTCTACGTTCGCCTTACAGTTCATTTTCACGTGCAAGGTCATGTACTGTACGAACAATTCGTTGGTGTCCAAGATGGACTCCTAAAAATCCAGCAGCGCCGGCCGGTCACCTCGCTGCGCAGTCGCTGCTGGGGCGCCGTTTACGAAATCGGGTTGGTCGTACCGTCGTCACTCACATGGACGAAGGTCAGTTCACAGTCACCCTGAACGCTCTTCGCCTGCGTCATGCGGACAGCAGAGAGCATCATGTCGGGGATTGTAATCGTTACCGTGCTGGCCTTGGTCTTCAACACAATGGTCATGTCGGACTTGGTTGCCAACGCAGTCGTGAATTTAACCTCGCGAATGCGGAACGTGACACGTACCATTCGGTTGACGATCTCACCAAACGTCGGGTAGTTGTCGCAGCCCGAGCGGTCCAGCAATTCATCGCCGTCATGGTCAATGCGAACTTCGAGCGGGCCGCCCGTATCGCAGTCATACGTCACGCTGTTCCAGGCCAGCGAATCGATGTAGTAGGAAACTGTCGAGGACATTGGCGATCCTTATGCTGTCCGCACCTTCGCGCCGGAGAGCTGCGAAAACTTGCGGGTGAATGCGACGGTCCACAGTGAACTGAGGAACGCCTGTTCCGCGGCCGTTAAGGTGAAGAAATTCTTCGCCGTGGTGATTGAGACACCGGCCGACTTGATGTCGAACGTCACCGTGTGGCGCGTTCGGTTGATGATCTTGTCGTAGTACTTCTTGCGGGTCATTTGAACGCCATACTGGCTGACGCCGCGCTTAGAAAGGCGGCGTGTGCGTTCGATGTACTGTTCTGTGCGCTGGTTCGCCTTGCCGCCGAATGCCTTCCGCTTCAAACTCTTCGCCAGTTTTCGGCCGATCAACCCGCGCTTCATGTAACGCGTTTTGCTGGGATCGACGGGGTCTACATACGGCTGAACGTGCCTCGGTTGCCGAACACTACCGAAGTTGATCGCACTACCGTAAACGTAGACCGACTTCTCTTCTGGCTTCTTTGCGTCCTTCTTGCCAGGGATGCCCGCCCGCCATGCAACCGAAATTTTGGACTTCGATGTACCGAGTCGGTCGCCGCCGCCTTGTAACACAACCGATGGCTGCGAGATCGCCAGTAACAGTTTTCCCGTCTTCGTAACGATTCCTGCGCTGGCGTACTTCTTTATAAAGATTCCTGCTGCCGCACGTTGAACTTGGTGGTTCGCGTAAAGAATGGAGGCTTGGTTCCAGGCTTGACTGCCCGACTGCCACTTCTGTTGCTCGTCTTCCAGCGCGCGCTTAGCGTCGCCCGCGATACGTTGCAGTCCCTGGAGCTGACGAGACAGCGCGCCCATTATGTGTCGATTTCCGTTGTGCAGTAAGTGAAGCGGCCGCAACTCAGAAGAAACGTGGACGCCTGATTAATGTCCTCGTTGTCTGGCTTAATCTCTTCGACTTCAAAAATAACGCCCGAAGATTTCGGGTATCGGATCAGCGCGCCGGCCTTGAACGCGGTGGGCGGGAAGTTAGTTTGGCGCGGAATACTGACCACAATCTCACTGGTGTCACTGCCGCCGCGCGCGAGCCCTGTCTGTTGCGAGGAGCTGACCACGTGGCCCCAAAGTGTGACGTACGCCGCATCCTCGAAATTTTTGAAATCGATTTGTACGCCCGTACGAATCGCGACCCGGTAAGCAACCTTCGCGACACGGTCCCGCATTCGTTGTCGGTTCACTTACCAGCACTCCATTACTCGTTGCGGGATTTGGTTCTTTTGGCGCCGGATGATTTCGCGCGCGAAGTTTGTAGCATCCTCTTCGCTGAACCCGGCCTTGATGTACGCCGCTTTGATCCGTTCTTCGCGGTCGGGCTCCGAGTCCTGCTCGTACGGGACTTCGGTGAATTCCATTTAGCGGCCCAAGAAAACCTGTGACTGGCCACGACGCATTTCAATGTGCGCGCGGTAGAACGGAACGAGCACCATCACTTTTTTCTTGATTTCGTCGCGTTCGCCCGCAACGCTGTCCTGAACACCCTGCACGCTGCCGACCGAGCCATCCAACGTCATCGTGTCATTACCCAGGTCGATCCAGTCGTCGAGCAGTTCTTCGAGTCGGGTCAGATACGCGCCCGTAAGCTGTGCGACGCGCGCGATGATCATGTCGTAAACGTTCTTCGGGCTACCGCTAACGTCGTGCGATTCGGCGAGCTGGCCTTCTCCGACGATGTAATTAACAGTCGGAGTGATCGGAACTTCGAGCACTTCGAACAGTGCGATCTCCCGTGCTACTGTCAGCGCCATTGATGTTGAACTCCTTTTGGCATCCGTGGTTCACGCCGAGCGAGAGGAGTTCCTCGTAACGCGGCATGTCTGACGGCTTAATGTCGCCGCGGCACACAACTTTGCCCCAGCGTTTGTGCATCCAGGTCGAGCGTTTGCAGCACGGGCAGTACTCTTTGGTGCCGAGCAACTGAATTGTCATGTTAAAAGAGGCCTTGAACGATTTTCACCAGGAGGAAGACGCCAGCGCCGACGATAGTCAGGGCGCCAATCGCGGCGAGAACAAGCAGGGCGGAAAGCAGAGTTTCGAAAGGGTCTTTACTCATTTTTCATCACCGCTTCCAAGTCTTTCTTCTTGAAGCCCATCATGTCGAGCTTCTTTTTGTTCTGGTCTTTGGCCCAGGCGTTGTGCGTTCGCACAATCGCGCGCCACGCATTTGACTGGCCCTGAATCTTCTGCCACAGTTCCGGCTTCGCGGTTGACCATTCAGTGACCTGGGCTTTTTCTTCCGCGCTCATAACGAGCGGGGCAGGTTCATCGTAAATAGGGGCGGGACCGGCGCCGATAGCGGTCGCGCTGTAATCGCAGCCGGGAAGCAACAACATCAAACTAAAAATCAGTGGGATCAGGATTTTTCGCATTCTTCGCGGCCTCTGCTGCGGCGCGCGCTTGCGCCTGAACCTCTTTGTTCGCTTCTTCCTGCACGACCCAGTTCTGCGCAGAAACTTTGTCCTGCTCGGCCTTCTGGCCTTCGCGGACCATTTTCACCAAGAACCACAGGAGGCCGAGGCCGAGGACTGCCCCGGCGACGGCCTTACCTGTGAATCCAACGTCAACGAGTGCGAGCATGTTACTCGTCCTTCTTCTCTTCATCCTTCTTCTTGCCGTAGACCTGGACCAGTTCAGACTTCTCGCCCGTCACCACGTCGATGTCGTACCAGCCAAAGAGGACCATGCCCCAGTGTTCACCGAGAGCCTTGGCACAGGCCGGGCACGCTTTAGGCGCCGGGCTGTGCTCGTTGACTTCGATGCGATGTCCGCAGCGTGTGCAGACCCACACATCCATCCGCATCTTAGCCCACCTTCACTTTCGCGCGCGCGCTCGAATAACCAAGCTGACTCAGCACGGCAAGCACGCCGCCGATGATCTGCGCCACCTGACCGCCTTCGGGAATCGCGCCGCTCGCCAGCGCAATGCCAGCCAGAGTCGCGACAGTCGACAACCAGAACTCGGTCGTCTTGTAGCCCGGCTTCACCGCCGGAACATCGCCGTCTGCCATTTTACTTACTCCCAAACCATGCGATGACGAAAGCCTGGGCCGAAGCCCAAATCCCCTTCATCCACCGCAAGTGTGTTTCTGTTTTCGTTTGCCGTTCTTCAAGCGCCGAGAATCGTTTCTCGTCGGCTTCTGCGCGCTCGTCGATCTTCTTCTTTACTTCTCGGATTTCCTGGAGCGCTTCGCGCGAATTTGCATCGCAACGAATAATGTACAATCGCATCCAGTCCCGGTCTTCATCTGTCATGGTGGGCCTCCCTCGTTGTAAAAAGTCCGGGGCAGTTTTTCTTACAACCGCCCCGGACCGTTTTCGAGGTTAGCCGGCGAGGCGAGCCGCGAGACGCGGATCGATACACTTCACGCCGTACAGGATGCTGAGTTCCCACTGGCCCGAGTGGTAACCGGGCAGGTAGGTCAGCTTCATCGGGATGCCCGACTTCGGGTGGACCATCGCCAGCGACGGGCCAAGCATCGGCGCGCCTTCGATGGAACTACCCGGAACCTTCATCACAGCCGCGAACGCATCGCGGTGGAAGCCAAGGTTGACGGTGTGAGTCGCCTTGACCGTGATCGCTTCCGTGCCGGCGCACGCGGCGCGCAGCGGGGGCTGAATCGACAGCGTCACGTCTGACGCGGCCGCCGCCTGGGTGGCGTTCGCGGTCAAAACGTAGTTGCGGTCGATGGCCGTGTTGGCATGGGCGATGTTGATGATGTCGCCGGTCAGCAGCGCGCAGGCACCCGTCGAAGCTGCAGTCGTCGCCGTGAAACTAGTCGCACCCGCCGTCGCGTCGGCGCCGCCGGTTTTCACCGCCAGACCCGTCGTGATCGTGCCGGCCGTGTGAGTCGGAACCTGCTTATCGCGGGCCGTCTCAAAACCGAACAGGTTGCCGACGATACCGTTACGCATCGCCTGATTGTCGCCCGCATACAGCATGTAACGCAGGTCGGTCAGCTTCAGCGCCGCCGTTTCGGCCGCGTAATCCAGCACGAGGCTGCGGTCGTTGTCGGGCGCGAACTGGCGGTTCATCTGCTCGCGCAGATCAGCCACCGGGTTGATGTTCGTGTTGAACGGATTCGTACCAGCGGTGCCGGCGTAGCCGTACACGCTCTTGTACGTCGCGAACAGATCGGCGTTGAACTTGTACGCCAACGCGCGCGCGCATTCCTTCAGGTTGTTCGGAATGAAATCCTGGCCGAGGCGGTACTGTGTGTACTCGCGTTCGGTGAAGTCAAACCGCGACGCCTGCCACGTATCGACCGTCAGCGTGATCTGGTCGTACGTCTTGTTCTGGAGCGCCGGAGGCGTGGCCGCCGGAGTCACCGAGAAAGCGGTCTGCGCAAGAGGCTTGGCGATGACGACGTTGTCACCGATCATACCCGACGCGCCGGAAAAGTTCTTGTTGATCCGCGAAGCGAGATAGAACTCTTCCGTCAAAACATCGAGTGCCTGACCCAGGATGCGGGGCATGAGGGTCGAATCGAACGTATTAGCCACTGTGGCTTAGTCCTTTCTAGAACTAATCGACCAGTTCAAAGTTGCCGCCCTGCAGTACTTTGGGATCGTACTGGCCGGCAAGGAACTGAGCGCGGGTGTACTGAACTTTGGTTCCCATCGGCTGGCGACCCGACGCCGCGCCGGACGGGAATTGAGGCTGGTTCTTCACCGGCAGCGTCGCCATCCCTTCGGGAGTAGCGAACCACGCTTCCAGGTGAGTATTCAGATCAGAGTTGCGGTCGCCTTCTTTCACAGCGAACGAATATTCGCCAGTGTCCGCGTCCTCGTTAACCACGATTTTTGTTTCGTTGTCGCGGTAAAACCAACGGGCAGCCGATTTCGCCAGCTCAGGCTTCACGCCCTTCGCAACCATCAGGTCGCGGATCGCGTTCTGCGCTGAATTGGCCTTCAGCCGGGATTCTTTCTCCGTCGCAGCTTTCTGCGCGGCTTTTAGTGCTTTGACTTCTTCCACCAGCTTTGTGTCGCCGGGGGTGTCGTCTTTCTTCGGTTCAACCTTCGGAATTTCTTTGATCTGTTTTTCCAGGCCCGCGATGTAACGGCTCTTGTTCTGCGAGTCGGTTTTCAGATCACCGATTTCTTTCGTCAGGTCGCCAATGGCTTTGAGTGCATCGGCAAGACTCGGTTCCGGATTAGGAGTTCCGGAGGGACTCGGGGACGCGGGGTCCGACATTGCTTTACCTTTCGTTTATGGTGCGGTGTAACCAACAACGTTGACGTACACGGCGCCCGCACCTGATGCCGTGACCGTCAGTATTTCGAGGAGAGTTGCGGCTGTGCCGCGTAGAGGAGTCGGGAAGTTGATTACAATGCGGCCCGCTACGCCGCTCTGAATTTTTGTTTGCCAGAGCGTCGTGCCCCCCGATCCATCACGAATCCTTACCTCAGTCGCATTGGTCAGTGACTCGTGGAAAATGTCAAGGCCGGTGATGTAGTTGCGGATACCGGCGCTGGCCGCGGCTTTGATCGTGACTGGCGAATTTGAATTCGCAATGCCGCTGTTTGCGGCCGCATAACTCCACGGCGTAAGACCGTTTGCCGTCAGCGGGTTGCCCGAACTATCAATGGGCGAGTTCAAACAAAGCTGGGTCGGGTGCAGGTCCAAGAACACTGACGCGCGGCCCGACGTATACGCCGTTGCTTTCACGCGGATGTTCGACAGGCCGACGGTCTGAACAAGCCAGTTACCGTTTGCAGTCGTGGTCGTTACGAACGCGCCGCCTGAAACCGGGACCGCGAGGACCGTGAACCAATTGTTTCCACCGTCGACGGAACCCTCGAACTGGAGCGTGGCGCTCCACGTTCCGAGCACCTGGATAATCGCGGTCGGTAGTCCGCGCACCGCGTCAGCAACTACGCCGCTGTTCGCGACGATTTCGTCTTTAACCATTCTTCACTTTCTTCTGCGTCATGCCCACGATCTGTTCGACCGAGACACCGAGCGCTGCCGCCAGCTTCTTAGCGTTTGCTGGAGACGGGGTGCGAGTTCCGTTCGCCATCGCACTGATCGCGCCGGGCGAGATACCAGCCTTACGCGCGATGGTCCGAAGACCGCCTGCTTTCTGAAGTAGAGCCGATAGGCCGAAACCTGATTTGTCAGCGTTGCCGCCACCGGTTTTTTCGTCGTCCCCGTTTTCGTCTTCGGGCGCCAGATCGTCGTGCGCCTCGTCCATCGTGCTGTCGAATTCGTCAAGCCCGTGGATCGTTACGTCGTTGTCCTCTTCGCCGCGGTGCTTCTTAAGCGCGTCGACCATTCGCTCGAGCGCGTCGCGGATTGGCCACGCGTAGGACTTGAGCAGCGTGTTCATCGGCTGCATGTCCATTTCTTTTGCATCGCCGGACTGCCGCGCGTTCTGTGTCTGCGTCGCGAGCGCGTTGGCCGCGAGCGTTTGCAGCACTTCGTACAGCGAGGTCTTGAGGCGTTCACCGTCGCGGAACAGCGGGTCGAAAATCTGCGCGTCGGGGCTGGCGAAACCCACACCCTCACCGATCCGCATCTTCAGCGCGGCCATTTCGGTCGCGACAACATTGGAAAGGCGTTCTTCGTTTTCGAGCGTAAAGTACAGCATCGCATACGCGGTCTGGTCGAGCGCGAATGTGATCGCTGCCTCACGATTCCAGAGCGCGACGGCCGGGCTTTTCGCTTTGTCGCCGACCCACATGTCGCGTTCGATCTCGACCGGGAAAATCGGGACGACGCCGAAGTCATGCGGTTTTGTGTACTTCTTATCTAGGTACGCCAGCTCGTTTTCTGCCGGACCTTCGAGGCCAATCTTGCGCGTCACCTGATAGTTCGCGCACTCGGTGGGCGTGTAGAACGTCCAATTGAACTCTTTCTTGTCGGGTTGCGACCACGTATTCGGGCGAATAAGGCGCGAAGTGTCGACGCGCGCCATCACCAAATTACCGTTGTCGTCAAGCTGCCAGTCGCGAACGTTTAGCGCTGAGAACCAACACATCCGGGCATCCGAGCTGTCGTCGGCAGCGCGACCAAGCGGCTCAGGAAAGTCGATGCCGAAGTACCCGCGACGGTAAAGCAACGTATCCCGCGCGACGAGTCGAACGAGCTGCGCGAAGTTGCGGCCGTAGCCGTCCGCGTTCTTGTTCAGACTCTCCCAAAACCCATCTTTGTCGTCGGTCGCGATGATGCGCGGCTCGTTCTTGCAGACCGCCGCGACGATCCAGTCGACCAGTGCGGAGAACCGATTGATGTACCATGCCTTCGCGATGCGTGCGGCGTAGTGATCGTGGTTCGTTTTTTCAATCGTGCGCTTAACAATGAAGCGGGAAATGTTCTCCGGCTTCATGATCTCGCTGCCGCCCGTATAAAGGAGGCGGTTGTCCTCACACTTCTCGGGCTCAACTTCGGGGTTGAACTTCATCAGCTCCCGAGTCGGCGCGCTTTGTGGAAATTCGGTTGTGGCTTCGGCCATTAGATGATCGCAGTCAACGGCGCGCCGCGCGCGTCCGGTCCCCAACCGACGTAAGCTCCGTAAACCGCCATCGCGAGCGCGGAAACGTAATCGTCGTGAATGTCCGTCTGGTTCAGCGGCGCATGGTAATCGTAGTGGTTACCACGATATTCGTACTCGTACGCCGCCATTTCTTTCAGCAGCAGCGGGTCCGCTTTTGCCGGGATCGAAATGTAGTGCTGTTCTACTTCGAGCATCAGATGTTGAACGATGCGCTCTTTGTTTGCCAGTTGCCAGTAGAACGGTTTGACGTCCGGAATTTGTTTGCGGTAAAACTGCAGGTACGCGTCCTGCTTTTCGTGTCCGCCCGTCGCGCCGCCGGTGGAGTCCATGATCACGCGCGCGTTGTACTTTCGAGCGATTCGCGCTGCCATTACCGCGCCGTTTTCATGCCGTGTGCCCAGCGGAAACTTCTCGGCGTGGATGACGGTCTTTGTGTTCGCGTTGAAGACAACAACTGCGGTCGGGTCAGCAACTCGGCCCAGGTCGAGCCCCATCAGATTGCGTTGACCCGCCTGAAACTGCGGAATCAACTCGCCGCGCTTGATCGCCTTCAAGTCCTCGGCGCGGAAAACTGCGTCGCGGTTCGCGGTCGGGATACACTCAAATTCTTGCTCGAAGATCACCCGCGGCTGTGTGCGGCGGTTGAATTCGAGTTCCTCTGGCCCGCCCGGCATTTGAAAACGAATGCCGCTCGAACTCGGAAACCGGAATGATTCGTGAAGCGGGTCGTAGCTTTCTTCACCGATCAGGCCCGGCAGGTACAGCTTTTCGTAGAACCAGTCGTGGCCGCGGAACTGCCCGTACGTGATGATCGTTCCGCGGTAGTCGCTGACCAGTGGGCGGATGACCGCCCAAAACGGAATCTCGGGAATGTCCTGGCGCTCGTCCACCGCAACTTCATGGTAGTACGTGCCGCGGATGTTTTCTGGCCGTTCGAACGTACGGTAGTGGGTCACCGAACCGTTCCACCACTCGATCAAGGGAAAAGGCTGTAGCACCGTTCGCTTGATGAACCGCGCGAGTGAAGGGTGGAACGCGACGGCGCGGTATCGTTCACTGAGCTGTGCGTACGTCGGAGTCAGATAGCAGTAGCGAAAACCCGGGATGCCGACACATTTCGTCAGCACTCGATTGTCGGAAGTGTTCGACTTACCCCACCGCCGGCCGGCTACCACCGAGATCATTCGCGCTGTGCTGCGTAGTACTCGAATCTGGTCCGGCGTTGCGATCAGCTTCATTCGGCGGAATCAGCGGCACCACTTTTCCGCTGTGCTCAACTCCAATCGGGATCATTTCAATCGGCTCGTCGTTCACCGGCGCCTGACTCTGCGCACCGTCGCCGATCATGCCGTACGTTCGAAGGACATCGGCCGCCGCGCGTTGTCGCGCGACCATGTCGGCACCGGTTAAGGCCGCCTCGTACGCTGACACCGCGAGTTCGACCAGCTTCGTGAACCGGCCGCGCATGTCCTCGATCAGTTCGCAGCAGCGTTCGTCGTACTTCTTCTTAAACCGCTCGTCCTTCTTCCATCGGTAGAGTGTCCGCTCTCCGACTTGGAGCCCGGCCGCACACTCCTTTATGGTGTGTCCGGCGCAAAGAAGCTCGATGAAGGCCGCCTGGGCGAGGTCATCGGGTGTTTCGACCGTCGTTTCGGCTGTTTCGACCATTTTAATGTAAACGTGGCGCGGAGCGCGGTTTATAACGGAGGCAACGCTGTCGCGTTTGGCAGGGCCGTCTCGCTCGACGCGCCACGAATCTGTTCCCTTCTATTATACTACTCCGCCCAGACCCCTGTTTTTGCAAATAAAACTCTCATAAATCTGCCATAACATGACAAAACTGCCATTTCCGTCGGCGAGGCGCGTTCTTGTAAGTCCTTACTGACGAAATTTTTTGCTATCCACACACAGTCGAG
>FRDC01003971.1_pt1 | contig 15560 bp, 13 predicted proteins | sample 1106171 | NCBI WGS metagenome assembly FRDC01 (sample SAMEA3930566, study PRJEB13176) | freshwater metagenome | biome: Drinking water system; feature: drinking water; material: water | place: Singapore | collected 2014-12-20 | reverse complement strand
CCATGACATGGAAACGTCTGATCTGTTATTGCAGGTTGATAGGCTGACAGCTGTCTTGACATTGGGCGACAACCAATATCCCAACGGAAGCTTAAATGATTTCCAAACTTCGTATGATCGGTCCTGGGGGCGACTGAAATCAATTACCCATCCCAGCATGGGCAATCATGAAGGGGACGGAGCTGGGTACTATGCGTATTTCGGCGATGCGGCAGGATCGTCGGCCAGTGGCTATTATAGTTTTGATGTCGGGGCTTGGCATGTGATTGCCTTGAACAGTAACGACCAATGTCGGATTGTGGCCTGTGACACAGATTCAGCACAGATCGCGTGGCTCAAGGAGGATCTGGCTCGTCACCCTCAGCGCTGTACTCTTGCCTATTGGCACCACCCACGATTTTCATCAGGCAATCACGGTGACGACGAGGTCATGGGCCCAATGTGGGAACTGCTCTATGCCTCTGGAGTCGATGTTGTGTTAACAGGTCATGATCATGACTATGAACGGCTTGCACCTCTCGACGCCATCGGTCGAGTCGATCGAGCAAAGGGGATTCGATCATTCATCGTCGGGACGGGTGGAAAGACGCACTCTGCCTTCGGCAGCATCAAGCCGACCAGCGAAGCGAGAAATAACGAAACTTTCGGCATTCTAAAGCTCACATTGCACCCAACCAGCTACGAATGGGAGTTTGTCCCGGAAGCAGGGAAGACCTTCACTGATCAGGGGACGGGACAGTGTCATTAGACAGGATGTTGCAAAAGCCCTCCACCTTCATTGTGTGCTCAGCTCAAAAAAATCAATAGACTTCACCAAGGCCTTAAGCTGAACCTCCTTGGTGTCCTTCGTATTAGACTGATCACACGTTGGACTGGATTGGCGTAGTGCTCCGCTCTTGTGAAAGGCGGCAGGCTATGTTTAATATGGCGTCCGCGACTCATAAGATTCTCTTCAACATGGAGCATATGGTATGAAACAGGATCAGAAGAAGATCGTAGCGTCGACTCGCATCGAGCGAGATACGATGGGGGCATTGGCCGTTCCTACCGCAGCCTATTATGGAGTCCAGACTGCCCGAGCCATCGAGAATTTTCCGATCAGCTCGCTACGGATGCCTCGGTCGGTCATCCGAGCCATGGGCATGATCAAGCGTGCTGCGGCGGCGGTGAACCATTCACTTGGGTTGTTAGATAAGAAACCGGCAGAGGCGATTAAACAGGCTGCGACGGAAGTGGTCGATGGCAAGCTTGATGCTGAATTTCCTGTCGATATCTTCCAAACGGGATCAGGCACCTCTACGAATATGAACACGAATGAGGTGATCTCGAATCGGGCCACCGAATTACTCGGCGGGGCGCGTGGGAGCAAGCTGGTGCATCCGAACGACCACGTGAATCTTGGTCAATCGAGTAACGATGTGATTCCCACGGCTATCCATGTTGCTGCTTCCGAGATGATGCAGAAAGAGCTGCTGCCTGCGCTGGGTCGACTGCACAAGGCCTTGAAGGAGAAGGCAAAGGAATTCGATAAGATCGTGAAAATCGGACGAACCCATTTGCAAGACGCAACACCGGTGCGTCTTGGTCAAGAGTTTGGGGGCTATGCGCGTCAGATTGAGCTCGGGATCGAACGGGTGAAGCAAGCGCAGCGAGCGTTGAGTGAAGTGGCGCTAGGTGGGACGGCAGTCGGCACGGGATTAAATTGCCATCCAAAATTTTCGGCGAAGGTGATGGCCATCATTTCGAAGGAGACAGGTTGTTCCTTCAAGGAAGCCAAGAATCACTTCGAGGCACAGGCGGCTCAAGACTCGCTGGTGGAAGCCAGCGGGCAGATGCGCGTCTTAGCGGTAAGTCTGATGAAGATCGCCAACGACATCCGTTGGCTTGGCTCTGGTCCACGCTGTGGATTGGGAGAAATCAACTTGCCGGAGACGCAACCTGGGTCCTCCATCATGCCGGGAAAAGTGAATCCGGTGATTGCGGAATCTGTCACGATGGTCTGTGCCCAAGTTATCGGCAACGATGTGACCGTGACTGTGGGTGGCCAGGCCGCGAACTTCGAACTCATCGTCATGATGCCGGTGATGGCGTATAATCTGTTACAATCCATCGAACTCTTAGCCACGGCCTCCCACAACTTTTCGGTGAAGTGTATCGAGGGGATCAAGGCAAACGAGGAGCGCTGCAAGAGCCTCATCGAGGAGAGTTTGGCCATGTGTACGGCCCTGGCGCCGGAGATTGGCTACGAAGCTGCGGCAAAATTGGCGAAGGACGCGTATAAATCCGGCAAGACGGTTCGGCAAGTAGCGAAAGAACAAAAAGTATTGTCCGAGAAGCGGTTGACAGAGCTGCTTGACCCATGGCGCATGACTGAGCCTGGTGGACCGGTCGGGAGTGCAGGTGGATAGCGGTCGACGACGCGAATAGGTGACGAGTCTCTCTGAGCATGATGCGCTGGTCCTTCTCGAAACACTGGCGTGCCATTGGGTGGCTTGTGGTGGTATGGGCCGCCAGTTTGCAGGGCTGTGTGTCCGCGCACCGGGAAGATCCGAACGTCATGGTTCCGGCGGTTACGCGTGCCCAGCGTTGTTGTGCGATGGCAAAAGCCCTTCCTCGACAGACCGCGCTTGCTCAGACAGCCGTCAGATTTGTCGGACGGTCCCGTGTTGAAGTGAATGGTCGGAGTTACGCGCCGGATTGTTCAGGCTTCGTTCGAGGCGTCTACGCATCGCAGCGGGTCGATCTGTATGGCGGGCTTGGCGAACTGGATGGGGGCAACGGCGTTGGACGAATCTATACCCATATGGTCGAACATGGGCGGATTCACTATGGACCAGCCGTCCATCCTGGGGATTTGGTGTTCTTTCATAATACTTGGGACTTCAATCACGATGGGTTTCCGAACGATCCCCTCACCCATGTGGGGGTGGTGGAACATGTTGAACGTGATGGGACGGTGTTATTCCTGAGCTCCGTGTCATCAGGAATTCAACGCTATCGGATGAATCTTCAGTACCCCGATGCGCACAAGGCGGCAGATGGGCGAATCATCAACGACTATCTGCGCCGCCGGCATTCGAGCGATACGCGGGGGACCCGTTATCTAACGGGACAACTATTCGCAGCCTTTGGGACACTCGTGCAGTAACACTCCAGCTGATCGCAGCCAGGCTTCTTTCGTAGAACGCGGGACATGCTCTTGCGTTCGGAAACAGAGGTATTGCCACAGATGACAGATCTTATGACGCCTCCTTCACCTGATGTCACCCAGCAGAAGATTGTTCCCGCTCTTGCGAAGGAGCTCACAGTCGGAGCTCACCAGATTGCCGCTGCAGTGGCCTTACTCGACGAGGGTGCCACGGTTCCGTTCATTGCACGCTATCGAAAGGAAGCAACGGGGAACCTGGACGATACCCAACTGCGAACTCTGGAAGAACGGCTTCTGTACCTCCGTGAGCTGGAGGGGCGACGTGCGGCTGTGCTCGCGTCAATCGACGAGCAAGGCAAACTCACGGACGAGCTGCGGGCGAGTATCGAAGCCGCCACAACGAAGCAGGCGGTTGAAGATCTCTATCTTCCCTTCAAACCAAAGCGTCGGACTCGTGCACAGATCGCACGAGAGGCCGGGCTTGAGCCACTGGCCGACAGCCTTTTGGCTGATCCCATGCTGAGTCCCGAACAAGAAGCCACCAAATATCTGCGTGTGGTGCCTGCTGCCGAAGGCGTAGAAGCCATCAATGTACCCGATATCAAAACGGCATTGGATGGNNACGGGACATCTTGATGGAACGATTTGCCGAATCAGCTGATCTCTTAGCGCTGTTACGGAGCAAGTTGTGGGAGCAGGGTGTCTTGACTTCGACGGTGATGAAGGACAAGGAGACGGCAGAAGAGGAGAAGTTTCGCGATTACTATGCCTATGCGGAGGCGATCAAGACGATCCCCTCGCATCGAGCCCTCGCCCTTTTTCGTGGCGCGGCATTGGAGGTCTTGAAACTGGAATTGGGCCTAGGGGAGCAGCTGGATGCGGTGGTGCCGCACCCCTGTGTCTCGATGATTGCGACGCACTGTGGTATTGAGCAGCGCGGTCGACCAGCCGATAGCTGGTTAGCCGGTGTCTGTGACTGGACGTGGAGAATCAAGGTCCATTCGTACCTGAGTGCTGAACTGTTGATGCAATTGAGGGAAGCAGCTGAAGCGGAAGCCATCAAGATTTTTTCTCGCAACCTTCATGAATTGTTGTTGGCCGCGCCAGCTGGCCCAAAAGTCATTCTTGGTCTGGATCCCGGCATTCGGACTGGGTGCAAAGTTGCGGTTGTTGATGCAACCGGAAAGTTGCTGGAGACGACCACGATCTATCCTCATCAGCCTCGTAATGACTGGCAGGGATCTCTAGAGACACTGGTCCGTCTCGTCTTTCAGCATCAGGTGGATGTGATGGCGATCGGTAATGGGACGGCCAGTCGGGAGACGGACAAGCTTGCAGGTGAGGTGATCAAGTCGGTAGGGGCTCAGCACCCAGACCGAAAACTCGCAAAAGTGGTGGTGAGTGAAGCGGGTGCGTCAGTCTATTCCGCCTCAGCCTTGGCGGCAGCGGAGTTTCCAGAGCTGGATGTCAGCTTGCGAGGAGCCGTGTCCATTGCCCGACGTGTCCAGGATCCCTTGGCGGAGCTCGTCAAGATCGAACCGAAAGCGATCGGAGTGGGGCAATACCAACATGATGTGAATCAAAAGGCGCTGGCACGACAGCTGGATGCGACAGTGGAAGATTGCGTCAACGCCGTTGGCGTGAATGTGAATACGGCTTCAGCGCCCTTGTTGGAACGGGTATCCGGACTGAATAAGGCTTTAGCCAAAAATATTGTCTCCTATCGGGATACGAATGGGCCATTTCCCAACCGATCGGCGATCCGCAAGGTTCCTCGACTGGGCGAGAAAACGTTTGAGCAGGCGGCTGGCTTCCTGCGCATTCCAGATGGGGACAATCCACTCGATCGTTCTGCCGTTCACCCGGAGGCCTATCCGGTCGTCGAACGGATTCTGTCTCGGTTGGGAACTGGTATTAGTGAGGTGATGCGCCAGCCAGCCGTGTTGAAAGGGCTCTCCGCCACGGATTTTACGGATGACAAATTTGGTGTGCCTACTGTGAAGGATATTTTTTCGGAGTTAGAGAAACCAGGCCGTGATCCGCGCCCTGAGTTTAAAACGGCGACGTTCCGCGAGGGTGTCGAGTCGTTGAGTGATTTACAGGCCGGTATGGTACTGGAAGGGGTCGTGACGAACGTCGCGGCGTTCGGGGCTTTCGTTGATATCGGGGTGCATCAGGACGGTCTGGTGCATGTGTCCGCGCTGGCCAACAAATTCGTGAAAGATCCACATGAGGTGGTGAAGCCAGGGCAGATCGTGCGGGTGAAGGTGCTGGATGTGGATCAGAAACGCCAGCGTATTGGATTGACTATGCGACTTGATGATCCGGCGAGTCGTCCCACGACGGCGGCACCATCGACCGGCAGTACCGGTCGTGACCAACGCCGACCTGGGGGTGCGATGGGGCAGGTACAGCGGGGGCCCCAGCCAATTGGTGCCATGGCTCTTGCCTTGGCCAAGGCAAGGCAGAAGTCGTAAGGTATTCGAGAACCTTCTTGGTTATCCGTACTTGATTTTTAGGCCGATGATTCCTCCCTGGAGTAGTAGGGTCAGGGAGTTCGTGAGAATGATAGGTAGCGAATCAATCCAGATACCGTAGATCAACCAGAGTAGGACCCCCGTGCTAAATGTTGTGACCATCCCCCACGAAAGGTCTCCTGTTGATTTAGACTGCCAGGCCTTCGCGATCTGGGGAATAAAGGCAATCGTCGTCAGGGTTCCCGCTATCAATCCCAGCGTCGTGACTCCGTCCATGTCCTATACCGGCCACTGCTCTTCGTTCCAGGCCATTTCCCAGAACATCCATTCATACCGTGAGCTGATGATGAAGGCGTCTTCCATGCGCCGTTTTTCCTCAGCCCCAGCCGTCTTGGCCCACTGATCAACTTTCTTTCTCATCCAGATCTGGACTTCAGCAAACTCTGGCGAGGCGTACAGCATCAGCCAATCACGATAGGGATGGTTTTTGGGGGGCGGGCCTTTTCTTAACAGATGTTGACCCACGACGCAGTAAATCCAGGCACAGGGAAGTGCCACGACGGCGATTTCTGCCGCGGTTCCTGACGCAGCGACCGCCAGCATATGTCTGGTATAGGCATAGTTGGTTGGTGCCATCGGTACTGAAGTCATCTGCTTCGCCGTCATCTTCCATCGTTGTCCGTAGTTCTCATGCAGGCTGCGTTCGACGACGATCGTTTCTTCCGCAAGCTTGGTAAAACGGAGTGCGGATTCGGCGTCAGGTGCGCGCAATGCCCCGGCTGAAAAGACGCGGGCGAGATCGCCCAGGAATCGCGCGTCTTGCAAGATGTAATACTTGAAGTTCTGTTCCGGTAACGTACCGTTTCCGAGTGCGACGACAAAAGGATGACTGAGTTGCGCTTTCCAGATGGGTTGAGCACGTTGTCGGAGATGTTTCGAAAATGACATAGGCTTCTCCTGAGGCTCTAAGGTTCTTCTTGAAGAATAGTTTCAGCCCTGAGGCTGCAGGTGCAACCTTCTCAGCACTTTTCACATTTCCCGATGCGCAGTCTTTCAGAGGTACGGGACCCACGGTCGCGGGAGGCGGTTAATTCCATCCAGTGCCGCTACTTTATAGCATTCAGCCAACGTTGGATAGTTAAAGACCGTATCAATGAAATAGTCGATCTTGCCATGAAACGCCATGACGGCTTGTCCGATATGGATCAATTCCGTCGCACCTTCACCGATGGCATGGACACCCAACAGATGTTTGGTATGTCGGTGAAAGAGGAGCTTGAGCATGCCCGTGTCATCGCCAATGAGTTGACCCCTGGCGATTTCCTTGTACCGAGCGAGGCCGATGGCATAGGGAATGTCGTCTCGGGTGAGCTCTTCCTCGTTGCGTCCGACCATTGAGATTTCGGGGATGGAATAGATCCCATAGGGAAGGAGCGCGGTATCGACGCGGTCAGGATGTCCGAAGGCGTGGCAGGAAGCATGGCGCCCCTGTTGCATGGATGTGGAGGCGAGAGCGGGAAAGCCGATCACATCACCGGCGGCATAGATATGGGGAATGGCCGTTTGGAAATGTTCGTTGACGGCAAGGCGCCCACGATCGTCCGCTTTGAGGCCGATGGTTTCGAGATTGAGTGAGTGTGTCGCACCCACACGGCCGATCGCGTACATGAGGGTCGAGGTTTGAATCGGAGGATTCTTGCGCAAGGTCACGTGAATGTCATGATGACCTTCGTTATTGATCGCAAGGACTTCTTCATCATGATAGAGCGTAACACCCGTCTCCTTCATCTGGCGTTGGAGTCCTTGGATAATCTCAGCATCGGCAAATTCCAGGAGCCGTGGCCGCTTATCAATCAGTGTGACGGGAACGCCAAGTGTCGCAAGGATCGACGCATATTCGGTTCCGATCACCCCACCGCCAACGATGACGATGGATTTGGGAATGCGTTTCAACGTGAGGAGTCCGTCCGTGTCAATGATGGTGTGGTCGTCGAACGGGACATGCGATGGTCGAGCGGGCTCGGTTCCGACGGCGATAACGATGAAGTCTGCCGTGAGCTCTAGCTCGCCATGTTCTCGCTGAATGTGAAGGCGATGGGGATCGAGAAAACTGGCTGAGCCGAAAAACATGTCGACGCGGTTGCGTGCCATCTGGAGTTGGACGATCTCNNCGATCTCGATCTCGTTCCTGATGACATGATTGGCCCGGAAGGCGAGGTCTTCGATCGCAATCGACTTTTTGAGTCGATATTGAGCGCCGTAGAGACTCCGTTGGCGAAATCCTGAGAGATAGAGCACCGCTTCACGGAGTGATTTGCTGGGAATTGTACCGGTGTTGATGCACACGCCACCCAGAACGACCTTTCGCTCAATAATGCCGACTTTTTTGCCGAGCTTGGCCCCTTGGACCGCGGCCTTTTGGCCGGCCGGGCCTGTACCGATGACGAGCAGGTCGTAATGGGCCATAGATGTCAGGAAGGATTGAGGCTGAGGTCAAGGATATGTCGTCGCTACTGTCCTTAACCTCAACATCAGTCTGGTTGTTTCTTAGCTTGCCGTCACCAGTTTACGAGCGAAGGCGAAGGCTTCTTCCATGTCAGGGAGCTGTGTGAGCTCGGGAGTGATTTGGAGGTAGCGAATCGCATTGTCTTTATCGATCACAAGCACGGCTCTCGTCAAGAGGTGTGGCCCTTCGAGAAAGAGCCCATGTGTCTTGCCGAATTCGGCTCCCCGATAATCTGAGACAAACGTGACATTGGCGATCTTGGCTTCTTCGGCAAATCGTTTTTGTGCAAAGGGTGTATCAACGCTGACCGTGATGAGTTCCACGAGCTTATCGAGCCCTTTGTTCTTTTCGCTCAAGTAATGGGTTTGCTGTTCACACACCGGAGTATCCAGAGAGGGGACGACGCTGATGATGCGCACCTTTCCCGCGCCTTTGGTCTGGACGATATTCACGAGCGAGAGATCATTCTGCGCCACCTTGACGTCGCGGAGCGTTTCGCCGACCTTGATTCCGCTTCCCGCAAGACCGAGTGGATTCCCCTTGAAGAGGACCTTGTTGCCTTCGCCAGCCACGGCGCTCCCGTCTGCGACCGGCATGTTCTTATAGGAGAAACTGTTTCCTGGAGATCCGCCCATGGTCTGACATCCGGCCACAGTCAGTGACAGGCCTAGTGCGGTCATGATTGCCCAACTATACGGTGTCTGCATTAGTGACTCCTTTCCCAGTGTTGGGGGTTCAATGGTGTGGTTCAGGGACGAATCTTCATAAAGTCCTCAGTGAATATACGCGATCAGTGATCGATTGACTAGCTCTGGTCGTTCCCACTGCGGGAGGTGGCCGGCTTCGGGAATGCTGATGAATTGTGAGTGTGGAATCAGCCGATGCAGCTCTTCACCAACCGCGAGCGGAAAAACCTGATCCTGTTCACCCCAGATCACCAAGGTGGGGTGTTTGATCGTGGTGAGGAGGGGAGCATAGTCTCGCTCCCAGACTGGCAGGGCATTTCGCACCGCCATGACTGGGTGAATGACCCCGGGGCGTCTTCGGTTTCGGTTCGATCGCTCAATGACAGCGGGAGTGAGCAGCCTGTGATCGTGCACCATTTCTTTCAAGAACGATTCAGTGCCCATTCCACTGAACAACCAGTTGCCGAGAGAAATGAGCCAGACCGGCATCTTCGTTTCCATCGCGCGTCGCAGTGTCGGGCTCGTGAGTTTCTCCATGATCTGAGGGGGCAAGCCATCTACGAGCACGAGTTTCTCGACGCGGGTGGGGTATTTCAATGCCATGCCCAAGGCCAGTCCGGCTCCCATGGAGTTCCCGATCAGCGTCGCTTTGGGAATCTGGAGTGCATCCATGAATCCCATGAGGGAATCCAATAGTTGGTCGGGTCGGTACTCGATCGTTGGTTTATCCGAGAGCCCGGATCCTAGCAAGTCCAACGTGACGAGACGAAATTGCTGTGATAAGGCCTGCTGCTGATGTTCCCATTGCCACATCGATCCACCAAATCCATGGATCAAGAGGACGGGGAGGCCGGATCCCTCATCAAGATAGGCGATCTGGTGACCATGGACGAGCACGGTTTTGATCGGAATGCGGTCAATCGCGTCAAAAAATGGCGGAACGTGTGAGGGCGTGGTACAGCCGACCATCATGGATATGCAGAGGGAGCAGGCAACAGACTCAAGCAGCCAGGGTAGAGATGCGAGGTGGAAGGACCGGTCTGTGATGGTCCTTACTCCAATTGAATGAGGGTTTCATCCGTTTTCACGTTGTCTCCCTCAGCGGCCAATACCGTGATGACTTTCCCATCCATCGGCGCGGGAACTCGGCTTTCCATTTTCATGGCTTCGATGATCAGCAGCGGATCGCCGGCTTTCACCCGATCATTGACCGCCACCAGAATCTTTACCACACGCCCTGGCATGGGCGGAGCGACATCCCCTGGCTTTGACGGTCTCGGTCGTTTCGGCTTACTGCCAGAACTCGGCTCGGCTGATTCAGGGACGCCTGCTAAGACTTCCTGAATAGGTTCCAATGAGACTTCTTCGAGCTTATCGTTGACACGGATGTAATAGGGCTTTCGTCCATCGACCTTTCGGCCTGAGCCAGAGACCTGTACATGGTATGTCTCGCCATGCACGGTCACGTTGAATTCCACCGGAGCCAGATGGAGCTCGTGTGCAACGGTTGGGCCTTTTGCCAGGTTGGATTCGAGCGACTCCGGGAGCAGCTCACCCTTCTCGCGGGCCTCGAAAAAGTCTCGAGCAATCGCGGGGAACAGCACGAACGACAGTTGATCCTCCACGCTGTGAGCCGAAGCTGGGAGCTCTTTTTTTGCTTCGTCCAATTCCGATTCCAGGCGATCGGCGGGTCGGGTCTTGATCGGTGTCTCATCACCGGCCGCGCGTGCCAACACATCGAGATCAACCTGTCCCGGAGCACGGCCATAGAGCCCAAGGAAATAGTTCTTCGTTTCGGTCGTGATGACTTTATAGCGTTCCCCCGTGAGGACATTGAGTGTTGCCTGGGTTCCAACGATTTGACTCGTCGGAGTCACTAAGGGTGGGTAGCCCATTTCTTTTCGTACCCGGGGGACTTCTTCGAGCACTTCTTTCATCCGATCCAACGCGTTTTGTTCCGTCAATTGGGCTGCCAAATTCGACAACATACCCCCAGGAATTTGGGAAGTAAGGATCTCCGCATCGACTCCAGTAAAATCACTCTCAAATTGACGATATTTTCGGCGAACGGAACGGAAATGTTCGGTAATGGGCTGGAACGCCGTCAGATCCAGTCCGGTATCGTACGGAGTGTTCTGAAGGGAGGCGACCAACGTTTCCGTGGCCGGGTGAGACGTACCCCCTGCCAGCGGGGAGATGGCAGTATCGAGCATATCGAGACCACCAAGGATTGCCATGAACGAGGCCATCGACGCCATTCCGGATGTGTAGTGGGAATGGAGGTGGAGTGGAACCTTCACGGCGGCTTTCAGGCGGCGGACCAGATGATAGGCATCTTGAGGGGCCAGGAGTCCCGCCATGTCCTTGATGCAAATGGTATCCGTGCCCAGATCCTCCAACTTCTTTGCGAGATCGACAAACCGGTCGATGCTATGGACCGGGCTGACGGTGTAGCAGATGGTCGCTTCGGCATGTTTGCCACAGGCTTTGACTTCACTCAGGGCGCGATCGATATTGCGCACGTCGTTGAGGGCATCGAAGATGCGGAAGACATCGATTCCATTGGTCGCTGATCGCTCGATGAACCGCTCCACTACGTCATCGGCATAGTGGCGATAGCCGACGAGGTTCTGTCCCCGTAAGAGCATCTGGAGCTTGGTATTCGGCATGGCGGCTCGCAGGGCACGAAGCCGTTCCCAGGGATCTTCTTTTAAAAAGCGGAGACAGGTATCAAAGGTGGCGCCACCCCACACTTCGAGAGACCAGTAACCCACCGAGTCGAGTTTTTGGGCGATCGGCAGCATATCCTCGGTGCGCATTCTCGTCGCGAGCAGGGACTGGTGACCATCGCGGAGAGCGACATCCGTAATCAGCACCGGTTTGCCGGCTGCCGGTTGGATCGTCAAGGCAGGTGCCTGCGTCGCGGCACGTTTTGAGGTTTTGAGGACGGGCGCAGAGGGTCGTCGTTTTGTCGATTGCTTCTTTGGTGTCGGTCGTTTTTTCGCCATAGCGTGTATCGTAAGGTCTTACGTATCGTAATAGTTGGACGTATTCGGTCTTGAGTGCTTACAACCCTTCATAGGCGGCGATGGCAGCTGACAGGGCGAGGACCAGATCTTCCGGTTGCTCGAACTCGTGGTAGTTGTACAGGTCAGGATGCGTGTCCAGGTACGAGGTGTCAAATCGCCCAGCGATAAAATCTGGTTCCTGCATGATCGCCTTCATGAACGGGATCGTCGTTTTCACCCCACGGAGCACGTACTCTTCAAGAGATCGTCTCATCCGGCTGACGGTTTCTTCCCACGTACGACCTCGGACTGTCAACTTGGCTAACAGCGCATCATAGTAAGGTGGAATCGTGTAATCCTTATAGACGGCCCCGTCGATGCGCACGCCGATTCCGCCAGGAGAGAGATAGGCGGTCACGGTGCCGGTGCAGGGGAGAAAGTTGTTCTTGGGGTCTTCCGCGTTGATCCGGCACTGAATGGCGTGCCCCTGCAAAATCACGTCCTTTTGCTGGATGCTGAGTGGGAGACCAGCCGCGATCTTGATCTGATTCCGCACGATATCGATGGCGGTGATCTGTTCCGTTACCGTGTGTTCAACTTGGAGTCGGGGATTCATCTCGATGAAGTAGAATTCGCCTGTTTGATCAAGCAGGAATTCAACGGTTCCTGCATTGTCGTAGTTCACGGCCCGCGCGATGGCGATTGCGGCGTTGCCCATCTTTTCTCGGAGCTCGGGAGTCAGAATCAGTGACGGAGCGATCTCGATCAGCTTCTGATGTCGCCGTTGGATTGAGCAGTCCCGTTCACCTAAGTGGATGATATTGCCGTGACGGTCGCCGAGAATTTGGAACTCGATATGATGTGGCCGTTCGATGTATTTTTCAATGAAGACGCTGCCGTCGCCGAACGAAGCCTGAGCTTCTCGTGACGCGACTTCCATGTTTTCACGCAGCTCCTCGTCGGATCGGACGACGCGAAGGCCACGGCCACCGCCTCCGGCACTCGCCTTGATCATGACCGGGTACCCGGCCTTTTGGGCAAAGGCCAGGGCGTCCTTGACATGGATGATGGCCCCATCCGTGCCTGGAACGATCGGCACGCCGGCTGATTCTGCGAGCTCACGAGCTTTGACCTTACTCCCCATGAGGGTAATCGCATGGGTGGAGGGACCGATAAAGGTAATCCCGGAGGCATGGCAGAGCTCAGCAAACTCCGCATTTTCGGAGAGGAAGCCATACCCCGGGTGAATGGCATCGGCTCCGATCCGTTGAGCAAGCTCTACGATCTGCTTACTGTCGAGGAATCCCTTGACGGGACCAGGCCCGACCAGATAGGACTCATCAGCCTTCTTGACATAAATGCCGGTTGAATCTGCCTCAGAGTAAATGGCGGCAGTGGCGATGTTCAGCTCGCGGCAGGCGCGGATAATCCGCATCGCGATTTCGCCGCGATTGGCCACCAGGATTTTCTTAAACATGCCCTGTCCCTTTATCCCCGAATCGGCTGACGCAACCACAGAAAATGACCGCGTAGGGTAGCACAGGATTCCATAATCTGTCGAGGGAGGAGAGTGCATCATGAGAAGAAGATGCTGCGAGAGCCATGTGGAGTATTCAGATATTATGCCTAATGTATACAGCGTACATGAATCAGTGAGAGGTGTTTCTAGGCGGCATAATAAATTCATCGCGAATGGGTGGTCGGTCATGTAGAATGCGCGAGTGTGTATCATGCGCTCCTGTCTAGCCGAGCGCGCGTTGTGTCGGTGTTGTGATTTTGAACGAAAGGTCCTTCATGATGAGCAGTCGAGGCACGGAGATCATGGAACAGTGGGGCAGGAGAGCGAGCAAGCCTGGTGTATTGGCGCACGAAATACAGTCTGTCGAACGATCGCGACGAACGGTAGTCACACGATGGCTTGGGCTGTTCATACTGTTGCTGGTGACCGGGTATAGCCCTGCGCCGGGTTGGAGTGAGGCCCCGGCTCCGTCGGTCCACTGGGGCAGTATGGCATTTCCTGATCAGTATTCCACCTTGACTGGAGGGTTGACGCTGAACCGGTTTACCCCGGTCGATGGGATCGGGAACAAATACGATTCGACGATAGGAAATACGCTTGGATTCAACCTGATCACGTTCAGTTGGACGCAGCATTGGAAAGGAAAGTGGGATGGGTGGAGCACCAATCTGACCGCAGGAATTAGCCCAACTGGTGATGAACCGAGTCAATACTTTCAGAACAAGGTCGTGCACCAACTTCGCCATCTGCCCCCGGTTCCTTCAGTTGACCCTCGTAAAGAGACAGATGTGATGATCGATGGTTCCATCACGCGATGGTTTCCCTTGTGGACGCCGAAAACCATCTTTGTCGGAGGTGGGTTTTCCGTGGGTACCATTTATCAACAAGGATTTCTGCGTGCGGGTCTCCGCCGCCTCCAAATCTTGCCGACGCTCTATCATAGTGAGCAATGGGGTGATGTGAGTCTTCGGGCCTCCGTATTAGGTCGGATCAGCTATCAATCCAACGGTGCCGTGCTGCACGCCACAAGGTCGACTGCTGGCCTAGTGCAGCCGTCAATCGCCTTCGGGCAATATCGCACGGTGAACGGTGAAACGATTCCAACGTGGGAAATCGAGTTTGCGCTGATGTGGGACTCGGGAATCTTTGTGAATCCCACAGGACAGAGTCAGAAGCAGTTCGCCTGGTCGCTCGCCGCATCTGCGGGCCCAGTGCGATTCGAGACCTGGAACGACAGTATGGGGAACATTGCCGAACGGGATTTCGGGCCGTCATATGGAGCGAGCCTGACGCTCGACATGTTGCGCGTGTGGAATTTTGTTCAGGGTGTTCGAAAGAAGCCTTCCGTAGACCAACCTGCCTCACTCGAACCCATGTCGCCGAGTTGATGGGGCACGGAGCTAGATCCTCCATATTAACTGCGTGTCGTGGGTGCTGTGCCATCGGGAGCTCGCAGAGGCTAAGGCCTTCTTGCCGCTGATCGGTTCTCAATCCACTCGTTCTGGATCGATTTGGATCCACTGAATCGGAACAGATACATCTCCTAGGTGTCCAACCGTACCAATCTCATGTGCTAAGTGCTTGAAATTCATCCCTATCGTGCTGCGTCGTCATGGTCTGATCCTTGCTTATACGTAAAAGCCATGAGGGAGTATCGAGTGTCGTAGGCTGGCACTACCCAAGGGCGTGTACGGAAAGGAGGCCCGCATGAAAACGGTGAAGCATCAAATTGTTCAGTTGACGGGCACCGCGTTCACACTCGTGCTCATCTTTGGTGGGCTCGCCATGATCTGGGCCAGCATCATTGGCCTGTTTCTATGGGCGTTCCTGCTGCTCTCATCTTTTGGCGGGGATCAGGCCAGTCTGGTGTTGTCATCGACAAAATAGAGCCTTGAATGATCGCCCTCTGCCCGTGTCAATTGGGCGATCTTCAGAGGGTCCGTTTGTGATGCCTGTGTTTCGTGAGTATCGGTTCTCAAGGGTGAATCGCGGTTGGCCTGGACGACTGTGCACGGGTAACCGGACAGTCACTGTGCGAGTGATTGCGAGGTGGAGAGGCGTGATTGATTCGATCCGAGCCGTCACCGTGATGTCCGATGGAAGGAGAGAGCCAGTATGAACGTGAAGGGGTTTATTCTCGAGGACGAGCAGGGGCAGGAATTTGTCATGGCGTATGAACGGCCCCCCAACAAACTTGGGCGGCTGTTTCAGCTTCG
>FRDC01001312.1_pt2 | contig 15572 bp, 20 predicted proteins | sample 1106171 | NCBI WGS metagenome assembly FRDC01 (sample SAMEA3930566, study PRJEB13176) | freshwater metagenome | biome: Drinking water system; feature: drinking water; material: water | place: Singapore | collected 2014-12-20 | reverse complement strand
TTTATTAAATTTTAAATCTAAACTTTTAGAAGAAGAGGCTAAAGAAGTTATTATAGATGATAAGGCATATATTGAGTGTACTGTAAAATCTTTATCTAGAAATTTTAAAGAAGTAAGAGATGGGTTATTAGGACTTACTGATGGAATTTATTCTTATTTAAATGATAAAGTTATTATTGATGTCCGTAGAAGACTAACCACAGGTGAATTAATTAATGAAGAATTTGAAGTAGATTATAAAGATCTCTTAAGTAGAGGTTTTGTTTATAGAGAACATTATATTGCAGGAGAAATGTTAAAACCATTTATTAATAGTGGTTCAACAGATTTAGAATATTTTAAATATAGATATATAAGTAAATTAGATTTCTCTAATAATTTTCCAATAGGAAAATCTGTAGATTTATTATTTAGAGTGTCTCAATTTAAGAATCGTTTTGCTGAACAATTTCTATCAGATAAGTCAGTTACAGACTTATCTTTATCAGGAACTATTAAAGAAACTTATTACTCGGACGATACATTATATTTGAGAATAACTTTAAATAAGGAATATGATAATATTGATTTAATAAATATTTATAAAACTGTATTTGATAGAAATGAAATATATTTTGTAAATATTAATGAGAACGAAATAACTTTACCTTATTATAGTAGATTCATTAAAGATAATGATAAATATTCTTTAGGGTTAACGTATAAAAAGAATAAACATTTTCAAGATAAAAATATTTTATTACAAGAACTAGAATCTGAATTTATAAGAAAAATACCTGATTATAGTATTTTTGTAATTGATAAAGTATTATTCCCTTTATCTAAATATAGAGCTAGAATAGTTAACAATGATGAACAGAAAATTATTATAGAAAGTTTATATGGTAATAGACATTTAAATCATCTAACATTCTATAAACCTACAATAGCTATAGTGGTTAATGATAAAGAAGATATTGATGAAATTTTATCTGATGTTAAAAATATAATTTCTAAAGTAAATAACAACTAAACTTAAATTTATATACACGTACTATATAGTACGTGTATATAAATAATATCTTATTTAATTACATATATGAGAGAATAGAAATAACGGAAGAAATTCTAAAGAATCGTTTATACGTTGTAAGATAACTTATGATAAAAAATGAATAAAAAAGGAGATAAGGATGAAGAATATAGAAACAACATTAAAGTATGAAGATATACTATTAGTTAAACCTGGAGATAGAGTATATATACCTTGTTCTATAAATATAAATTTTCCTAGTTATGTTAATATAAATAATGAAGGACATACTTTAGCTACTGTCGTTAGTTTAGATAAAACAACTATTTATCATAATAGTTGTATATATGAAATTTTAAACAATGAAGTAACTGTAAGTGTAGAAGCAAATGGTTGTTATTCTACCGTAGCTTTACATATTAAAGATATCTATAGAGTAGTAACTGTTAATACACTAAAAGAATATAGTGAAAGAAAAGAATATATAGAAAATATTCTAAATAAAGAATTAAATTGTCGTAATGAATATATAAAAAATATTCCTAATATAGACGAACATTGCTTATACAACAATATTTTAAAATGTAATATTTTATTTAACAAAGAACAACTTAATGATTATTCTGTAGGAGATAAGATAACTATTATTAATTTTGAAGGAACTGTGTTTGATTCTTATATTAAAAATATTGTCTTTGTGGGAATAACACCTATGTTAGAGATATTTGTTACAAATAAATATATTGATAAATTAGGTATACCTACGATTGGAGAAACGAAAGATGGCATATTACAATTAAGTTTAAATAGTAATTATATAAAAGAAAATCTTACTTATTTTGTATATAGTAAAGTACATAATAAAATATTTAATTTTAAGAAATTTGAATATGTATTAAAATTTATTAAAGAAAAATTAAAAAATAATTTTGATAAAAATATACAAATAGCTTTATCCAGATTTAAATTTTATAAATATAATATTAGTTATAATTTTGAGAATAAAGATGGAAATAGAATTAAAGAGATATTTGTAGATATAGAATATTTAAATAAAAAAGATAGTTCCATTTTTATAAGAAAACAATTATTTTCTATTAAGTTTAATGAATATAAATTAGATTATGAAACAGAAGACATTACATATGTTGATGGTTTTGGTAAAACCACTGACAATCACGTAGACACATTAGATAAATTACTTAACAAAAAATAAAAAATGTTTTTAGATAGATTTCTTATACTAGTAAAGACACATTCTAGTAATAGTAAAGTATATATACATCCTATTGAATTAATAATTTTATTACTTATATATAAAAAGAATAAAAAATATATTTTAGATTTTATAGAAGAATTAAAATTATACAATTTATTATTTAATAACAACGAACATCTCCATCATTATGTAAATAATTTAAGAAATAATGGACTATTGAATACAGAAGTAGAGATAGCTAGAGCTAAAAAATATAAATTTAGTCTGAATAATAATATTATAACTTCTTCTTTAGATAATTATGATATAGAAGTTATTATTAATTTTGTAAAGGAACATATGTTTAATAAATCTTTTTTATTAAAACATAAATATGATAATAGCAAAGATTTAAAAATAAATTATAAACAAGCTATTATTTTATTTAGAATATATTGTAATAAAATTATTAAACAAAGTGAATTATTTTATATAGTAAATGAAGCAGACATAGTCAAAACTGATGCTAATTTTAGATGTTATTTAAAATTTTTAATTAATAATGGTTTAATAGAAGTAAACAAAATTGAAAATGGATTAAGAAATAATATTATATTTTCAGAAGATAGATGTTCTTATTTAATAGATAATAATTTCATAAAATCTGTTAAAAATGTAGAAAACTTTTTATTTTCTTATAATAAAAAAGAATTTAAAATTAAAATTAATTATAGTCAAAATGAACTTACTGTTAATAAAAGTGAATTATTAATTTTGATTATGTTAAAAAATCACAACTTTAATAATATTACAAATATTTATAAAGAAGCTAATAAATATAGAAGAATAGGATTATCGTATATAAGAAAATTAATTAAAAAACTTATTAGTTATAATTTAATAACTGTCTTAAGAAAATCAAATCATAAAATTATTACTTTATCATCTATAGTAGATAAGAATTCTTTACCTAACCAATTACATTATTCTTAATTTTAATTAGAAGGAAATATATATGTTACAGTTAGAAAACCCTATTAAATACGATAATATTATTTTAGTTTGTATAGGTGATAATGTTCTTATTCCTACAAAATTGGATAAGAGATTAAAACCTTATAAAGAGTTTCAAGGTGTACAGTATAGTTTAGCTAGTGTTATTAGTATATTGAAAGATGTAAAATACTTATATGAAATTTCTCCTAAAGGAATATATGAAATTTTAAATAATAAATTATTAGTACAAGCAGTATATACAAAACATACTGTTAATGATTCTAATATAAAATTAGAAGTAGATATTAATGATGTATTTATTTTGGATATGGATAAAGATTCTTTTATTTATGAACATAGACAAGAAGTTTTTCATGATTTAAAAAATAAATTATATTTTAATGAAGAGACAGACGAGAATAAAGATATTTCTATTCCTAGTATAGATTTACTTAAATATAATCTATTATATAATACTGATGAATTAAGAGGATTTGTTTTAGGACAAGCTTTATCCTTAAGATTTTGTAACAAAACTCTTCCTCAATTAATATTTAAATCTAATATAGATAATATTGAATTAATAAATAATGAAGTGTATTTAGTTTTCCATTTACCTTCTAACATATCCATAAATCAATTAAAAGAATTTATAGACAATGATGAAGTTATAGGAGTAAAAACAGAAGATGGTTATTTTGACCATATTAAGATTAAAATAGATAGTAGATATATAGACAATAATTTAAATTATATAATTACAGATGATTCTGATAAAAAAAGATATTTTAATAATATTCATGTTCTAGAAAAATATATTATTAACGAAGTATTACATTTCTTTCATTTAGAAAGAAGATTAGGAATAAATAATTTTAAATTTCATAGTATAAATAAATGTAATATTAATAAGAACCAGTTTAACTTAATATATGTTCTTAAGTCAATAAATAATCCTCAGCTAGAACATAGACTAAAAATGTTAAATATTTACTGTAGATATGGCGAAGACTTAAATATTAAGATACTAACGGATAATTTAAATAAATATTTATTGAATAAAATGAATCTTTATCTGATACAATAAGTTAATTACAATATGACAATATTAACGTATAAAAATGATATAGTAGCTTACAATAGTTTCATTAAGAGATCCTCATACAGGAGGGGAAATTATGTCATTCAATTTAAAACATCTTAATCTTTAGAATAAAAAGGAAAATATGAAATACGTTATTGTTAAACATGCAAGTGAGGTAGTAAAACATAATTATTTTACATTTAACCCGAATGTAGCTGTTACATTAAACTATTCATGTTATGATACGCATACAGCTAAACAATTTAACACAAAACATTATTATGAAGATTCTGAAATAAGTCAAGCTATTAAAGATTGTGAAGAACTTAATAATAATAATCCTATAGGATATTATGCTGTATGTAGAGTTTTAGAAGAACCTAATTTCAATATAGGATTCATAAAACACATCACTATTAATAAAGATAATAACTGTTTAGAATTCATTTATGATGAGAACAAAGTATTTAATTCTTTCTATGAATTTATTATTTGTGATTATATTGTAAAGAATATAAAAGAATTTATTAGAGAAAAAAATTCCTATACTACAGAACCTAAATATGTTTTATTATCCATAAATAGTGTTATCTTAAAAACAACTAAATTAATAAATACATATTCTTTAGAATTCAATATATCATTTACTAATAAAGAATCTAGTAAAAAAGAATTAATTAAGTTTACATTTAAGAATTGTTATATCAAATTTAAGATTTTAGAAGAAATCAAAAATTCTAAAGATACTGATTATATTTTACAAAAAATTAATGAGACATTTTTTATAACTTTTTGTAATAACGAATTAACCAAATTAATACAACAATAAACACATTATCTATATACAGATAGAGATTAATCTCTATCTGTATATAGATATATTCTTTATTTTTTATGGTAAATTATTTTTTATATATGTTTCTAATTCTTGTATCTTATTATTTAAAGCATCTATAGTTAAATTAGCTTCTATATATCTAGTTCTGTAAGACTTATTATTTTTTTCTAAATTTCTCAAAGCTAAATTAGATTCATGTTTATCTGTAGCCACATAAATAATAGTACTTGTTTCTACAGATGATATTATTGGTAGTAAACCTATATGGTCTTTAACTAGATTAGCTATATCAGTATTCATATCAGACAGATCTTGATCTACAGGTATTTGTGGTAAATTTACACCTATAACCAAACTTCTATAAGGAACACCATTAGTTAAAGGATATGATACAATATATCCAGCAGGAACATATAACCACTGACCTTCTCCAGATTGTAATGAGACTATCTCTGTATCTGATATAAGATCGTTTTCATAATCTTCTTCTGTTAAACCGTTATTTAAATAACATAATTCTTTAACATCTTCACTACTAGCTAAATAGTCACTTATTTTTCTTATGGCTTTACATATTAATTTAGTTTTATTAGGAACTTTAGTATCAAAAGGAGTTCTTAATTCAAATACTCCAGATAAACCTATATCAGGTAAAACATTACTCATTATTTAAACTCCTTATGTATGTTTACAGACAGTATGTCCACATACTTTACACATTTTAGATTTGTAAGCATAGTTTAAACTTTTAAAATAGAATATTTTATTATGTCTAGCTGCTCTAAACTCCAATAACCATAATCCCACTCTTATAAAGAAGTGAAATAATTTATTCTCTAAACATGGTTTTTGTTTATCAACGTATTCTATTCTGTACAATATAGCTCTTAAGTTTTTTTGTACGGTTATACCAGGATATGCTTTAGGGAAAGCTCTATTTACATTACCTGGATATTTTTTACCTACTCTTTTCACATATCTTATTAATACATCATGTTTATTTGGATCATCACCTTCAGGAACATCTAAAGCTGAAAGCATGTATATATGTCCTGGATCTATTGTTATTATGTCTTTATCTTGTTCTGTCATTTATTTTTCATTTATGTTAAAGATTATTGGATTTTGCTGATATTAAATAATTTACATTATCATACTGTCTACTAATGAAAATTATATTATTTCTTATTATCCTTCTATAGTTAGCAGGTACTGTGCTAAATCTTGTTGCTGTTTCAGCTATCTGCACTAATTCATATAGTATAAGAACCCAATCTCTTGTAAAAGGAGTCATTTTATTAAAATCTATATTTACAGAAGATATAGGTATATAATCAGGAAATAATTCTTTTAATTGTTGTTTACCTTCCATGTTAGTATAACCATTAATTATTAACAACATGATTGCTTTATAATCAATAGGTAATATATTAATATTATCTTCTATAAAACTTTCTGGATAAAAAAGGATATTATCTTTTGCGAAAGTAATACATTCTTTAGGATCTACTACAGAGGAATATATACCTGACGATAATGTTAAGTTAGGTATAGCTATAAGATCCCATCTAGGAACTATTAAAAATTCAGTCCTACTCATTATCTCTGGATATATAATAGCCCAATCATCACTAATATGTGTTGAGTTAGCTAATATAAATTCTACTAAAGCATCTTTAATAGAATCTATGTTGTCACCAGCCTTGCCATATACTAATACAGTCCATGTCGTTTTTATTTTTTGTGTTATGTTGTCTTTATTATGATAATAAAAATCAAAACTTCTTAAATAAGATTCTGGATAAACATCTCTAGCTGTTTGTATTAATTCCGCCAGTTGTGGCATAGTTCTACTTTGCATAGTATCGACAGCAGCTGAATAAGAACCAAATAGAGAATTTAAGTTAACTATAGGTGGTATGACTGTTATAGTATATTCATCATACTGTTCTCTAAAAGAATTATCAGATAACCATATCTTAACTACATCATTAGTTACTGAATTTCTCCATTCTAACCACTCAGGTAATCCAAAACTAGAATTTTCTACAAATGAACCAAAATTAATATTACTTGCTTGTCCTGTAAATAAAGATATTAAAGTATTACGAAAGTCTTCTGGATCATATGGCCTAAGGTGTGATATACAATAATCTACTGTTTCAAAAACCATATTTATAATTTGATTAACTTGGTCTTGATCAACAACTGATTGAACTCCGGTGTTAACATCTTTACAACTAAATGATATAAATTCATATCCAGGTACATCAGGATTTTGATACTCACCTTTATCTCTACTGTATGTTAAAGCTTGTGTAGTTATTTCTCCTAAACTTGATATTGTATTTAAATTATTATTTTTATATTGTGATATGGTTACAAAACCTTTAACTGATTTCACTATTTTTAACTCCAAAAATGTTTAAAATATTCGTACTGCTTTTATCGTTTATTAAACAACTACTATTTGATTGTACTGATGAGTATATGTTTAAGTCATATAAGTTTAATACCAGAAAATTTGCTATATTTGTAATTATAATTATATCTATAAGTTTAAATGTAATATATACAAAAAAATTCTTCTATATAACTGAAAAAATACATGAAGGAAAATGTCATGAATTATTACAAGAATAAAAAAGTAAATAATATATACAATTTCTATTAAATGAGTTAGAATAACTTAACGAATAAGGAATAATAATGGCGTTGATTTTAGATAATAAAGAAAAATTAGATAAAGGAATAAAAGTACCTATAGAAGAAACTAATGGTGAAGTCGGTATAGTTTTATATACCGATGGATCTGTTAGGCCAACTAACCCTGGTTATGGTGGTTGGGGTGTTCATGGATATACTTATAAAAATATAAAAATAGATAAAGCTATTTCAGTTAAATCAGTAGAAGTGGAAGCTGAAGAAGATAGTTTAGTAAATAAAAAAGATAATTGTATTATAACTAATAAAGGTTATTTAGGTTCTGTTAAAGTAGATAATTCAAATATTATTTATCCTGTAAAACCTATTATATTTATAGATGGTTTAGGATCACATTCTAGTAAAGTAACTAATAACTATGCTGAATTAACAGCTTTATATAAAGCTTTAGCATATGTTAAAGATAAGAATTTTAAATATATAACTATCTTTAGTGATAGTCAGTATGTTGTATTTGGTATGAATCAACGTGTATCCACTTATGCTAAGAATGGTTGGGTTGATAGGGATGGTGTTCCTATTGTAAATGGTGATATATGGAAAGATATATATAACTTATATAATGAAATTTTACAAACTAATTGTCAGATAAGTTTCCATTGGGTTGAAGCTCATGTTGGTATATATGGTAATGAATTAGCTGATAGTTCTGCTGTTACAGGTATGAACTATTCCACATATGAAGAGCATACTGAAGTATTTAAAGAAACAAATTATAAGGATTATTATGAAAAAGATAGGCATCCTTTCCTTAGCTTTGAAAGAATCTTTTTTAATAGTGTAGAAAAATATAATTCACCTGGTTACTATTTTCAATCTAAATCTAATGATTCTATAGATTTTGTTATAGGTAAGAGATTACCTAAAGCTGTTTATTCTATAATTAAATTAAATAATCCTGAGAAAGTTATAGAATCAATTAAAGAAAGACAGTATGATATATCTAATAAATTAAACATGATAGTTATGATAATGTTAGATAAAGTATATAATAAAAATATATACAGATATCTTAACAATCATGGAAAATATTGTTTGATAAAAGATAAGAAGAGTTTTGGATTAAACTTTACAGGTAAAGAATCTATAACCATGGAAGTTAATCCAACAGGTTTATCTATAAGAGCTATAGAGAATTTTAACTATTTAGAAGATCTGTTAGATAAATTTTTAAATTTACATCATAATGAGGATAATAAAAAATCAAGTTCAGAACAACTTAATTGGTTTAATATAACAGATAATTTCTTTAGTAAAGAAGTTAAAATAAAAAAGAAAGAAGAAGTTTTAGTATATACATTAAATAAAGAAATAGATGAAGTAACAGATTGTTTAAAAATAAGTATAAAAGAAGATCATAATGGAAAAGAAAGAAATTTAAATATACCTATAATTTTAGGATTAGATATCCTACCTAGAAATAATCTTAAACGATTAGAAGAAATGGAACCCAATATCTATTTAATAACTTGGAGAGAAAATGAAGCTTCTCTTCGTTATGCTACTATTATTAAATGTTCTGATTCTGTTGGGATATGGAGTAACTTCTTTGCAGATAGAATAATTCTTTAACCTTTATCTTTTAACTATTATGAGTATTTCAAACTCTTCCGATAAAACAGTCTGTGAAAGAAGTAATTTAATTACTTCTATCATAAACATATTACCTGATAAAACTAAACGTTGGATATTTCTTACATCTTTCTTAGCACTAATACAAGATAAAAATGATGTAGACTATAAAACTGATTTAGAATTAATAAAACATCTTAATGAAATATTCCATATTTCAGCTCAACCAAGGGCTTGTTTATTTTCTATGAAAATAAAAAACTTTATATGGAAAGATATACCTCGTAAGATAAAAATAAATAACGAAGAAATAAGAATTACCGAACTAGCAAAACGAAAATTATCAGAGAACGAAATAGAAATAGTTAGTATATTTATGAAAAACATAATACCGTCTTGGTTAAAATACGACAATGATGAATATGTTATTAAAAATGATGTAGAACTTCTTATGACTTGGTTAAAATACGACAATGATGAATATGTTATTAAAAATGATGTAGAACTTCTTATGAAGCAGATACCTTCTGCTACTTAAAAAATTAAAGAGGACTAGCTAAGGAGACTATTAATAGTCTCCTTAGCTAACATAATACTTTTTTTTATTTTATTTCGTTAGAAAGTTGTGATACAAGTTTAGAAATAGTGGTAGTTATCTGTTCTACTTTAAAATTAAATAAAGAAACAAATTCTATATATTTAGCTACTTCATAAGCACCTTCTGATAAATTCTTAGCTGATGCCCCACTTATGTTAGATACATCACCTGTATCTACACGTTGTATTATAGTATCTAGTAGTTTTGAAATTTCGTCTACAGTGCTAACAATTTCTTTAATGTTATTATTGTTTCTTACTTTATTAATTATTTCTATTTTTTTAACTAAAATATCTACATCACTAATTCTATTAACACAATCTCTTAATCTAGATTTAGTTGAATTATTATTAGTTTGATATTTAGATAAAGTATAAATAAAGTTTTCTCTTTCTTTTTTAATACTATTAAAAAAATTAGTGTGATCTGTTAAAGATATTTTTTGATCTTTATTAGTTAAAAAACCAGCTAAGATTAATTTATAATTATTTAATAATTTATTAGCTTCTGGATATATTTTGTTAGATAAAGAATTTATTACTTCCAAGTACTCTATTAAATTACCTTTAAAACCTTCAGGTACACTAATAAGTAAATCTTTTTTTTCTACATAGTTAATAAGTTTTAACTTATTTTCTAATTCTTTATAATTAGATAACATATCTTTTATTTCTGGAGAATTGTTATCTTTATAGAAATTAAGTTTATCTAAAGTTTCTGTTATCTTTACAGTTAAATCAGGAAGTATTCCTTTAAAAACTTCTATAACATTGGCTACATTAACAGCTTCTAAAGATAAAGCTTCTAATCTATTTTCAATACTTATATTTGAAGTATTAATATAAATAGCATTGTTTGGAAAAAGTGTTTTCATATCGTATTTTTATGTTGTTGTTAATATATAAAAAATTTTATACCATCACCATACTATAGCAGCAAGTATGCAACTAAAATAAGGAATAAATGTGATAAAACAAAATTTTGATTCTATAGATAGATTTAAAACTCTTATTAATATAGGAGCTACATTAGATATACCAACTGGTTTCTTTGTAAAAGGAGCTAGAGGTGAGAATATATTGTTAGGTGGATTAGGTGCTTTGACAGGTGTATCTGGTTCTGGTAATTTAGGTAAATCTACTATAATGCATTATATGACTTTATCTGCGTCAGATAAGATATTTAGCACTACAGAAACTAGTATAGGCACATATGACACAGAAATGAATGTGCATCAGATTAGATTTGAAGAATTATACTCTAAATTTCCTTTCTTAAAAGATAAGAATTTGATAGGCGATGGATATTGGAATCTAACAGACAAATCCAAATATTTAGGTGAGAAATGGTATGAAGAATTAAAAGTATATTTAAAAAGTAAAAAAGATAATGCAAAACATTTAACTGTAACTACACCTTTTTTATCCAATGATAATACTAATAATATTAAAATATTAGTTCCTACTTTTTCTGAGATAGATTCTTTATCTGATTTTATTACTTCAGATGTATTAAAAATATATAATGAAAATGAATTAGGTGAAAGTGGTGGTAATATGGTTAATATGAGAGCAGGTTTAGCTAAACATAGAATGATGACAGAAATGCCATTAATAGCTGAATCTTATAAACATTTCTTTTTGTTAACAGCTCAACAAGGAATGGAAAATGCTATACAGACAGGACCTGGAACACCACCACCTACAAAGAAGTTGCAACATATGAAACCTGGTGAAAAATTTAAAGGTGTTACCGATAAATTTTATTTCTCTTTAAACAATAGTTGGGAAACTATTAAAGCTGTTTTACTGATAAACCAATCAACTAAATCAGCAGAATACCCTAGAGACACTTATGATAATAATAATCCAGATACAGATCTTAATTTAGTAAGTTTAAAACAATTAAGAAGCAAATCTGGTCCTTCTGGATACATGTTAGAAATAGTATTCTCACAGGATGAAGGTGTATTGCCTTCTCTAACAGAATTTCATTATATTAAAACAAATGATAGATTTGGTATAGATGGTACATTACAAAGTTACGCTTTAGATTTATTACCCAAAATGAATTTGGGTAGAACAACTGTTAGAAGAAAAATAGATTCAGAACCTGCTTTAAGAAGAGCAATTAATATAACATCCGAATTATGTCAAATGCATCATTTCTATAGAGAAATGGGTGATCAGTTAATAACACCTAAAGAATTATATGAAGGAGTTAAAAAGCAAGGTTATGATTGGGATATGATACTTAATGAAACTAGAGGTTGGTGGACTGTTAATGATGACAAACATCCTTTAAAATTCTTAAGCACTAAAGATCTAATTCAAATAGCTAAAGGAATTTATACTCCTTTTTGGAAATAATAAAATATATGACTATGATCATTTTAGATCATAGTCATAACTTAATTTAGATAAAGGAGTATGACAATAATGAATTTAAATTTTATTTCTATTATAATTTTTATAGTTTTATTCTTATTATCTTGTAATAATTTAGTACAATATTATAATCATAAATACAATAATTATTATGTTGATTATTTTAAATTTCAAAAAAACGGATTACATTATAATATAATGTTAATGATAATTAGTCTTGTATCATTATCATTATTAATATTTTTATGATTTAGTTAATATGAATATATTTTTCGTATTAGCTATATTGTCATTAATATTAGCTCTTAGAACATTTGTAATTCTAAAGGATATAATAAATAATTTTATTATTATTATTTTAGAATATTTAAATTATACAAAAAATAAAATCTTTATGAGATATATTACTTTATTGTCTATATTTATCTTAGCACTTTTTCAAATGGAGTGAATTGTGAGTATCACTGATGGTTTATTATTATCTTCTTTTTTACTTATACTTATTAATTTATATTTTATTTAATAGAAAATGGATACACAACAAATAATAATTCTATTAACTTCTTTAATAATTTTTTCTATTAGTTTGTTTTTAACATTACAACAACTTATTTATCTATACAATGAGAGCAGATTAATTACAATAAAATCTAAAAGTAAATATTCTGAAAAGAAATTAGATTTATCTTTTATTTTCACGATGATAAGTTTATTTGTATTTATTTTTAATACAAATAACTTTTAATACTAATGTTATTTTTAAAAATAACTTTATTTATCATTTATATATTTTCTTTTATTAATTTTGTAAATATTATAGTTAAAGAAACTAATTATAATAAAGGTATTAAGAAAGTATTAAATAATTTAACTTTAGGTAGTGTGAGCGTTATAGGGTTATATGTAGTAGAATATTATATATAAACATTCTAATAATAATAATAAAACAAGGATTATAAATTATGAATAAAATGGAAATAGCCAAACAATTATTAACTAAACATCGAGATTCATCGGAAACTAATTTAGTAGACGAAATTGTCAATCTTTTAAAAAAGCATGATTTTACTGAGGATCAAATTAATCTGTTTTTTAATAGTAGACTTGTACAAAATTGTTATAATAATGTATTTGAAGTACAACGTGTTAATGTTAATAGATTTTGGACTATAGAACTAATGAAACTTGGTGCTAAATCTATAGAAGCTAGAAATTTCTTACTTCAAGAAGGTACTTTAAGTGACTGGTTGTTATATTTTGAAAAAACTTTATTTTTAATGAAAGAGAATAATATTCCTAGAGCCAACTAATGAGTATTAATAAAAAATCTAAAAGAAAAGAAGTAGAAAACTTTATACTTACATATATAGAAAAGATAGCAGGTAAATTTAACAGATCTATATATGAAGATAAAGTTTTTAAAAGTATGAACGATGAAGAGTTTAATCAGTTTATGGAAGATTTAAAAACTGAAAAAAGATTCTTAGTTGTATATGCACCTAATCTTAAGAAAAGAGAAATATCTGTAGAAAATAATCTAGAGGTAGCTAAAGAATTAGGTTATAATTTCTTTCAAAAATTATGGATAAGTAGTAATGATGATGTTCCTACTTATCTAACTCCTATACCTTATATGATCATGGATCTACCTATAAGAAGAACCTCACAGTTACTTATAAAAGGTATATCTGTACCTGACCATACTAAGGTAGTAGATAATTTAACAGGACAGCCCACAGGTGAGTCTAAAGGTGCTAAGATATCTTATCCCGAGTTACAGTTTATGGTAGCTATGGGTATGGAGAAATCAGCTGTAGAATTAATGAAATATAGAGGTGGTGATAAAGGCGGGAGGGTAGCTCTTAACAATATGTTGTCTAAATTAGGATCTGCTAATTTAGATACTTTATCAGCATATGCTACAGGTGTAGAATCTACAAAAACTCTTAAGACATTTTTACGAGGGATGCATTTAGAGAGTACACTATAACATGATATTTAATTAATAAAGAAACATATGGAAAAAGAAAATATACCATACTCCACTATGTTGGTAGAGTTAGATTGTTTACTAGATACAAGAATTTCTATATTATCAGAATTAGATGATGTTAAATTTAAAGAAGTTTTAAGTATGTACCATAGTAGGGATATAGACTCATTTCCTTACTATGGTTTTAATAGATTTAAAGAAGTATATGATAAAAGAAATAGAGAAGTTTTAAAAGAAGCTTTAGCTACTCCTATATTGACTTTAATAGAAGAATTTGTTAATAAAACTTTATTAAATTTAATTAATACACCTTTTCATCAAAGACCTAAAGTAATAATAAATATATTTCCTTATGAATTAAAAGAAGAAGAAATAAATAATATTATTACTCTAATAGTTAATAGAACTAAAGGAAATTGTACTGTAGAAGTAATAAATAAAAGTATAAAAGAATTAACTGTTGGTTATATTAAAGACAATATAGCTATAATGGTTATGTATAAATATTATGAATGGTTGGAATATCATTGTACTATTAAGGCATTTGATACAATAACGTGTCCTGAAGTAACTATGTTCGGTCCTTCTATTTATTTTAAAGAGAAGCAACCCAATAACAACATAAAAGAAGATCCTGTTAAAAGTATGGAAGAAATAGCAAAACCTCTTATAGGTTTAAAACTATTTCCTATAAAATTATTTTCATTTATTTTACCTAATGTAAATAAACAAGAAACAACTACTTCATAGGTAGCTTTTGCTACCTATGAAGTAGTATCTATTAAATTCTTCCTGTGTTTTCTTGTATTTCTTGTAATGTTAGTTCTACAGTACCTATATCTTTTTCACCAGGTACAACATCTGTTAAAATAAAATTATCATCTAATTCAGGTATAGTTTCTCTTTTAGTATTAGTTTCTATAATACGCCCTGTAGATCTCATTAAGAACTCACCAACAAGAGCAACAGCCATTTCATTTTGATCTTTATTATTCTTATCTATCTTAAGTTTAGCTTGTGATAATGTATTTGTATCTAATCCATCTAAAGCTTTTATTAAGAAATTTTGAGTATCTTTATCTTCAGGTATTCCTTTTTGTGTAGTAAATGTTATTATTTGTTCTCGTATACTAGCTGTAAGATTAAGTTTTCTTTTATCTTCTAAAGATA
>FRDC01004522.1_pt1 | contig 15579 bp, 15 predicted proteins | sample 1106171 | NCBI WGS metagenome assembly FRDC01 (sample SAMEA3930566, study PRJEB13176) | freshwater metagenome | biome: Drinking water system; feature: drinking water; material: water | place: Singapore | collected 2014-12-20 | reverse complement strand
AATGGCTTTAGGTAATTTAAGATCAAGCGGCGCAATAAGATTTCTAAGATCAATTTCTTGATTCTTAGTACTGGGCCACTGCTGCTGCAGCAGCCCATGCGCTTGCTTGTAGAAAGAAACGTAGTTTTCCAAAGATTAAGCGTTTACGAATTTTTCGCCTTTTTTCCAGCCGGCTCCGCAAAGCTCGCCAGATTGAAGACCTTGAAGTACGCGAAGGATTTCTTTTGCATCACGACCAACGTTTAAGTTGTGGATACCCATGTATTGAACTTTTCCATCTGGATCGATGATGAAAGTACCACGAGTTGCCAAACCTTTATCTTCCATCAATACACCGTAATCACGGCTGATGCGTTTAGTAAGATCGCCGATCAATGGGTAACCAAGGTTTCCAAGATCGTCTTTGATCCAACGACGGTGAGAGTGAACAGAGTCTACGCTCACGCCAAGTACTTGAGCGCCAGCAGATTTGAAGTCACCAAGAGAGTCACGGAATTGAGTGATCTCTGTTGGACATACGAAAGTGAAATCAAGTGGGTAGAAAAACATCACAACCCATTTGCCTTTGTAATCATTTAGATTAACGTCTTTGAAATCTCCACCATCAACGACTGCAGGTGCAACGAAGTGCGGAGCTGGTTGACCGATCATAGGCATAATTATCTCCTTGTTGAAAATATTAAACGGTTATACATCATCGAGCAGGAGTTACAATGAAGATCATCAGTTGGAACGTTAATGGAATCCGTGCGGTATCTGGAAAAGGTCTTTTTGAATTTTTAGATCGCGAACAGCCCGATATTTTTTGCATGCAAGAGACTAAAGCTAACCCAGATCAGTTAAGCGACGCGTTAAGGTCTCCCTTGGGTTATTACACTTATTGGTCGTCAGCGGAAAGAAAAGGTTATTCGGGAACCTCAACGTGGAGCAAAACTCAGCCGGTCAAAGTTGAGCACGGCATGGGTATGAAGCAATACGACTCAGAGGGTCGCTTGGTGGTTTCGGATCATGGCGATTTTGTATTGTTTAATATTTATTTTCCTAACGGAGCCTCTCGCGAAGAGCGCCACAATTACAAACAAGAATTTTTACGTGATTTGCTTGGGCATCTGAATGCCTTGATCAAGAAGGGTCGCGAAATTGTATTGGTGGGCGATTACAATGTGGCCTATTTGGATTTTGATGTGTTCGATCCCGTTCGCTTGTCGAAAGAAAGTGGTTTCTTGCCTGAAGAGCGCGAATGGTTTCGTAATTTCTTAAAAGCGGGATTCACCGATACTTTTAGGCATTTTGCTCCAGAAGAAAAAGAACAGTACACGTGGTGGTCTTATCGTGAGCGCGCTCGTGAATTCAATCGTGGTTGGCGCATCGATCATATTTGCGTAACCAAGGGTTTATTGCCAAGATTAAAGAGTGCAAAAATCTTAATGGAGCAAATGGGTTCGGATCATTGCCCCGTTAGCATCGAATTTTAGCGGTACCCGGTACCTTTTTCCGAAGCGGTGCGTCCTGCGGTTGTTTAAAACAGCGAGTAATCTTGCTGTATGAAAATCACATTTCAGTCTTTTATTATTTTATTTGCTGAAGCGAAAAGAGCTTTCTTGCGCTTTCCCTTAAGTCTTATTTGCGCGCTTATAGCAGCGGCAACGATGTTTTATAAAACAGAGTACGATCGAGTGGATGTGACTCTTGAGGTTCTAACCTACCTTCTGGGAATTTCATTGTTTGCTTCTTTGACACTTTACTTCGAAAGATCCAACCAAAAATTTAAATACTTAGGGTTGTTATTGGGAATGAACGTCCTTGGTGGTTTTTATTGGATGCACATGGGTAGGCTGACCTCAAACTTCTCTTTGCTTTTTATTCAGTTGGCCTTGGCGATTCATTTGTTTTTTGCAGTGGGTCCGTTTCTTCGTTCAAACGAGATCAATGGTTTTTGGCAATTCAATCGCATTGTTTTTCTTCGGTTTTTAACTTCAGTCCTATACGCCACCATCCTCTTTGGTGGTTTGTGCATTGCCCTTGCTGGAACAGAGTATCTTTTTGAACTTTCGTGGGGCGGAAAAATTTATGTGAGGCTTGCTGTTGTTTGTTATTTTATTTTTCAAACATGGCATTTTTTAGCGGGTATCCCTCGCAACTTATCTGAATTAGAAAATGTGCAAGAGTATCCGAAAGAACTTAAGGTGCTGACTCAATATATCCTTATCTCTCTTGTATCTTTGTACATGGTGATTTTATATCTTTATATGGCTCGAATTTTGATTTTGGGATCTTTACCAAAAGGCTTTGTTGGTTGGATGGTTTCTATCCTAAGCGTAGCAGGAATTTTCAATCTACTCTTGCTTTATCCGATTCAGCAGAAGACAGAAAATCGCTGGGTACAAACTTACACGCGCTATTTTTACATTTTGATTTTACCACTGATTGCGATGCTCTTTGTTGGGATTTTTAAAAGGATTGGCGATTATGGTATTACAGAGGCCCGCTATTTTTTAACGACATTGGCACTTTGGCTTACAGCAATTTCATTTTATTTTATTTTTAGTAAAATTAAAAATATCAAGGTGATCCCAACATCGTTGATGTTTCTAGCCTTGTTCACATGCGTTGGTCCATGGGGCGCTTATCAGGTTTCTTCACAGTCTCAAGCTCGTCGTCTTGATAAACTTTTTAAAGCAAATGATATCGATCCAAAAAATCCATCAGCAAATATAAAACTACAAATTTCAAATCGAGATCTGACAGAGATCAGAGAAGTTATTGAGTACTTTTATAGAAATCATAATATGATGAAAGTGATCGCCAAATTGGATTTGCCATTTCCACCAGAGCTTAACAACATGACATATAGTTTTTCCGTGAGTAATGCCACACGAGAAACAATGCAGATGCTTAAGCTTTCTGAGCCTACAGCGGTTGAACACTCATCTGATTATGTGAATTACGAATCAGCTTGGCGAAGACACGGTGTTCAATTGAGTGGCTACGATCAAATGTTTTATCTAACGAGCGATACCTATGAATTTGACAAAGACCTTGAAGCAATTATTTTTAAAAAAGACAAAATCGAAGATCGATATCCATTTAAAGAGTTTGCGGAAAAGGTTTTTATGCAAAGTACGACAAGAAACGATATTCCTGTAGAGCAGATGACCTATGAGGTTGAAGGAAAAACAACCAAAGCCAAAATGATTTTTTACAGTATTATCTACACAAAACACGGCGATATCTATAAACCACAATCGATTGAAGGTTTGATTTTAATTAAGAAAAAATAATTTACTCTTTTTTCTTTTTTGGAAACTCAATCACATTGTCGTTTAAAGCATTATCACAAGGCATGATCTTGTGGTTACGCTTTTCATTGATTCGCTGTAGACGTCCCTCATAAGCATATAGGCTGGATTGCTTCGGAAAAAGCGCAATAGCTTTTTTCAATTCAGCAAATAAGTTGTCAGAAATTTCTTTAGAGTAAGCATTGTCTGCAAATACAATAATACTCGACAGAGTTCCTGCATCCTTCATCTGGGCAATCAAAACAGCTTCAGCGGCTTCGGTGTGTTCTTTTAATTTCAATAAATTAAATGCTGCGTGCATATTGGTCAGAGTTGCTACAGAAGAATCTGTTAACAAATTTTTTAAAACTTCAATGGCTTCTGTTCTGTAAAAAGCTGAGCGTGACACAGTCACTGCCGCCAAGCGCTGAGGTTCAGATGGTGGTAGCTTCGCCATGATTTTATAAATCTTATCCGCAAAGGCTCTTGTTCTTAGGGAATCGTTCACAAAGTTCAACAGCAAATTGTCTAATCTTACAAAAGTCGTTTTTTCAGAGATCGCCTTTTCGACAACATTCAGAACCTTCAAGGCTGTTTCGTGTGAGAATGGCACAAAGGCCGCAAGGTTATTGTAAGGAAGAGTTTGATTGTGTGAATGAAAGTATGTGTTGGCTTCAATGGCTTGTAAAAGACCGTCCACAGTGGACTCTTGTATCGTATAGCTTTGATCCAAAAGATACTGGGTCACTTCGGCTTCATTCTTTGTTTTGGCTTCAGAGCTGAAGGCGATAACCACTGAAAGACAGGCCATTAGGATTTTTAAGGTTTTCATTTGCTTACTCCTATTTTTATTTCGTCAAAATTATTCCAGTTGTCGATAATCCAAAGTCTAATTTTATTCCAGAATAAAGTATCATCGCATTTAGGGAGGTTGCGTGGAAATTCCGTTTCCTTAACATGAGAGTAATGATGATCAATCGAACTAGTTCCTGAATTAAAACAATGTTCATGAATGGTTAATGGACTTTTATAAAAATCAATAAGGTGATTTAATTCGTGATCCAATATGAAAAAAGCGAATTCAACTGCATTTTTAATTTTTTCATCAGNNATCAGTAAGTTGATTTACTTTAGAAAAAAAGAAATTTAATTTCAATCGATTGATTCGTAGCGCCTCTTCGACTTCTTCTCTTTGCAAACTGCTGATTGGTTTAGCGTTATCTTGTTGTCCGACTAAAAGTCTTAGAGAGGCAATAAATGTATTTGCATGTTGAGTGTCGTGTTCGAGAAAGTTCTGCGCGCTATAAAACCTTCCGTCCACCGTTGTGGGCTCGGTGACCAATCCTAATGGCAAAACTCCGGCGCTAAAAAATCGATTGATATCCTGAATTGTTAGCGCCTTGAATGAGGGCACGTACACAACGGGATAGGTGATCATGTTTTTGGCTATCTGCTCATAATCGACTTTTCTTTTATTAATTTTATCCAACCAGTGTCGGCCACCTTCCAGATTCAAAATTGCATCAACAATAACCGTGAATTCATGACTGGCTTCTAGTGTCGGCCAGTATGTCACGCCTTCCGCCAACATTTGTTGCATACTATTACGTAAGGCCAAAATTTTTTGTGGGATAAGAATATTTTTTTGCGTCAGCGTGATGGGATTGATGGATTTGACAAGATGTACCCTTTTTTCCAAGCTATCTAATTCGGCTAAGGCCTGTTGAATAACAGGTTTAAATTCGGGCGTATCAAAGTGAAGATCCGTAGGGCTTTTCATTCGACTGCGCAGGGTTCGTCTAAGATCAGTGTGTGGATTGAGAGCTAAATCGATAGGGTCAACTGCGGCTGACGTTGAAAGCGCCAGCTCACACTTTTGATCCATAGCCTGGGCACCTTCGGTAAAAGAGATGGCGGCTAAGGTAAGCAAAATAAGTAGTATAAAGTTAAGGGATTTCACTATTGCCTAAATAAGCAAGTCAGCTGCCAATTAAGCTGCAATATAGGGCTTAAAGCATGGCTAACTAGCTGACATCAGCCCATTTTTGGCATCTTGGATATAATGCGGGTAACCAACGGCAAAGATCGGGCAAGAAGGCCTTCGTGGGGGTTCACCTCTTCGCGAAAACGTGAAACACTGATTTTAGTGAAACTACTGATAGGCATCCTTGTTTTTTTATCATCATCACTCCACGCACTTTGCGTAAGCCAAGGCAAAGTCACTATGCATAGGGGGCCTGGTTCGCAGTACCCGAAGTCATGGACGGTTGGGAAGTACACTCCACTTCAAGAACTCGAGCGCAAAGACAAATGGATCAAAGTAAAAGATCAAGATGGTGAAATGCATTGGGTGCCGTCCACTCAAGTGACGAATAAATACCGCTGTGTTTCGATCAAAAGTTCAGTTGCGCAACTTAGAACAGGGGCGGGGCCTCAGCATTCGGCGCCATCTCTTATGATGACTGCGGATAAGTACACTCCATTCAAAAGAGTTGAGTCCGATGGCCCGTGGGTGCAGGTCGAAAATGACTTTGGGATCCGTGCTTGGATACACGAAAAGAACATTTGGCGACCGGTTTCTATCGTAAAAATGGACTACTAAACGTCCAAAATCTCACCCTGAAACGGTTATTTCATTTAATTTGCCATGCTTAAACAGTGGGATTATCCTTTTTTGAGGGTTTTTATTGTGCAACGCGTAGACCTGGATTTTCGCTACTGGACCGGTTTTTACGCAATTTAAGAAACTTTAAGAATTTTGACTTGCAAATAATTCATGCCTCGTGTGTAAATAGTTCAGTTCCAAAATGGCACTAAAGACTGTCAGGAACAATATAAGGGGCATAAGCCTCGGGAAGACTAAGTAAGGGGAGACTTATATATGGCGAAGCTGTCGAAGGATCTGATAGAGCGCTGCAGAAAAAAGCTCTTAGAAACGAAAGCGGAAATCCTAAATAGAGTCCGCGAATCACGCCAAGATCTGCATAATGCGGATGATTCAAAGGGCGGAGACGAAGGCGATCAAACTTTAAGAGCCTTAGCGGAAACAGAGTTTTTAACTCGTCAAGAAAGACACCGCGCTCAACTTATGGAAATTGAAACGGCATTGAGCCGCATTGATAAAGGCCTTTATGGCGTCTGTGAAGAAACAGAAGAGCCAATCGAGCCAGAGCGCTTACTTGCGATCCCTTGGACTCGCTTAAGCATCGAAGGTGCTGAAATTCGCGAAAGCATGAAGCGCCGATACGCCCGCTAATTAGATACGCTGCTCCTCCAAAAGGTGGCAGGCACCTAGCGACGGCTTAGAGCACTCCAACCACACATTTTATAAAGCATACGGGCGCCAACATTGGCGTCCCATTCGTTATTTTGATCGGGTGAAGGGGAAACTTCGTTTAGGTCAAAGCCAACGATTTTCTTACCGGATTCAACCAACTGACTTAATAGATAGTTTGCTTGATCGAAGCTTAAGCCACCAGGAACTGGCGTGCCTGTTCCGGGACATAAATCAGGCGATAGACCATCAATATCAAAAGACACATACACTTTTTCAGGTAAGAGGCTAACGATCTCTTTGCAGAGTTCGCCCCAATTTTTACCTCTGAAGAGAGCTTTTTTTAAGTCGGCATCAAAGAAGGTCGTGATATCGTCTCGTTTTTGAATCATTTCGTATTCTTCTTCGCAGAAATCGCGGATCGCCACTTGCACCAAGTGGGCGGGGCGAAGATCTTTGCTCATCACATTGTACATAATAGATGCGTGAGAGCGCTCGAAGCCTTGATAAGCCTTTCGAAGATCTGCATGAGCATCTATATGTAAGAGTCCAACTTCGCCGCCGTAAGTTTCAAGTACGGCTTGAATGCAACCTTCGGGGCTGGAGTGATCTCCGCCAATCACTGCGGGAGTTTTTCCCTCTTTCAAAATGCTTAAAGATTGTGCACGAACCCACTCCATCATCTTTTTGCAGCCGGTATTTACTTCTTCTTGAAGGATGACATGTTTTGAATCCAAAGTGCCTTCGTCTTCAAGTTGCTTACGAATCGCCAAGGCTTTCGGGCGCAGTTCGTCATTGAGTTGAAGAAGTTCTTTTGATTCGGGTTCAAGAAAAAATCCAGACTCGTAGCAGCGCCCAAGTTCAAGATCAAAAAGATCCACCTGAGCACTTGCATGAAGAATGGCTTCGGGGCCGCGAGAGGTGCCGCCACCATAGGAAGTAGTCACTTCCCATGGGACAGGAAGAAGAATAATTTCGGATGTTTTTCGCTCTGTAGGCCAGCCGAAAAGGCCATCTTTAGAGGACGCTGTTTTGCTTGCTTCATGATTCATAAGTATCCACCTCGATATTCAGCCCTAGAGATATGAAATGAATGGTTGAAAATCAACCCCGCTTCGATACATTAATCGATGTTCGTAAATTAAGGAGGTCATCGATGATGCAACCAGTACTTCTATTCCTAAGCGCGCTGCTCACACTAAACGTGTACGCCGCTAAAAACAACAATGTAAAAATGCCAGTTAAACCATTAGGTAAAGCGGATGCTCCTGTGGGTGGAACTTTTCAAATGCATTTCGGCGCAGAGCCTGAAACCTTAAATCCAATTTCGAGCACAGATTTCTACTCTCAACAAGTTTACCGTCTGACTTTAGATGGGTTGTTTTTCTATAATATGGACACGGACGAGTACGAGCCAGGTCTTGCAGAAAGCTATGAAGTTTCAAGAGACAATTTGATCTATACTTTTAAGCTTCGTGAAGATGCCAAGTTTCATGACGGCAAGCCGGTTACAGCAGAAGATGTGAAGTTCACATTTGATGCGATCAAAAATCCTGAGTACAAAGCTCAAGCAAAACTACCCTATTATGAAAACTTAGATTCAGTTGAGGTTATTGATCCTCGCACGGTTCGCTTCAAATTCAAAAGCTACTACTATAAAAACTTAGAAGTGATCACAAGTGTTGGTTACATCGGTATTGTTCCAAAACATGCTTACGGCGATCCAAAGAAAAGAATGAACAAAGAGCTTGTTGGTTCAGGTGCTTATAAAATTGAAACTTATGATCGTGGTAAAAGTCTTTTGTTAGCGCGCAATCCTGACTGGTGGGGATTTAAAAATCCAGCACAAAAAGGGATGCACAACTTCGATAAAATCTTGATTCGTTTTATTAAAGAAGACAATTTGCAATTGGAAATGATGAAGAAGGGTCAGCTTGATTACTTGTTCCCATTCCAACCAGAAGCTTTCGTGCAAAAGACCAACGAGGCTCCATGGGGAACTGAAATTATCAAACACAAAGTCGAAAACTTAGATCCAAAAAGTTATAACTATTTAGGTTGGAATTTAAAAAATCCAATGTTTAAAGACAAAAATGTGCGCGTGGCTTTGACTCACTTGATGAATCGCGAATTGATGAATGAAAAATTCCGTTTCAACATGAGCTATCTAGAAACGGGCCCATGGTATTACTCAAATCCAAACGCCGATAAATCGATTAAGCCAATTGCTTTTAATCCAACAAAAGCAAAAGAGCTTTTGAAGAAAGCCGGCTGGGATGACAAAGATAAAAATGGAATCTTAGAAAAAACAATCGATGGTCAAAATAAAGAATTCAAGTTCGAACTTCTTTTGCCGACTCGTGATTACGAAAAATACTTTACAATTTATAAAGAAGATCTAAAGAAAGCCGGCATCGAGATGTCGATTAAGATTTTAGAGTGGAATGCTTTAGTGAAGGCATTAGACGAGCAAAAATTTGAAGCTGTGACTTTGGCTTGGGCTGGTGGTGATGTTGAGTCCGATCCAAAACAAATCTGGCACTCTGAAAGTGCTCGTGCTGGTGGCTCGAACTTTATTAGTTACAGCAATCCGCAAGTGGATAAGTTGATTGATGAGGCTCGTGTGCTTCCAAACAAAGAAAAGCGTAAGGCGATCTGGAAAAAAGTTTATCGTTTGATCGCTGATGATGCTCCATATGTGTTTATGTTCTCAAATCGCTATGTGCTTTATGCCAGCAGCAAGAGAATGCAAATGCAAAAGCCAACTCTTAACTATCGTGTTGGTTATGAGTACTGGTGGGTTGGTAAATAATCGAGTAGATTGCGCCAATGCTTAAATACACTTTTCACCGTATGTTGCTAATGATCCCGACTCTGTTCGGGATCACACTTATTTGTTTCATTATTATCAATATGGCTCCGGGCAGTCCTTTGGATCAAAAGATTGCGCAAATGCGCTTTGGTGGTGGCGCCGGAGTGGGTGGGCACACAACGGGCGTTAGTAATGAAGTAATCGAAGCTTTAAAGAAGCAATATGGGTTTGATAAGCCAATGCATGTTCGCTATGTGATTTGGCTAAAAAATCTTTTTGTTTTGGATTTCGGCGAGAGCTTTTCTTACGAAATGCCAACTACAGAGTTAATTGCTGAAAAACTACCGGTGTCTTTACAGTTTGGTATTGCTTCACTGATTTTGACTTATTTAATTAGTATACCTATTGGAATTTGGAAGGCTGTTCACGAGGGCGGAAAGTTTGACGTGATGACGAGTGTGGTGCTGATGGTGCTGTACTCGATACCGCCGCTGATTCTCGGGATTTTATTTCGAGTTTACTTAGCCGGTGGGGCTTTTCTGGATTTCTTTCCTTTAGGGTCGTTGTATTCAGACAATTATTACTCGCTTGATACATGGGGACGAATTTTAGATCGTGCCCATCACTTTGTGTTGCCGCTAACTTGCTATGTGCTTGGTAACTTCACAGTGTTAACTTTGTTGATGAAGAATTCTTTGCTTGAAGAGATTAAACTTGATTACATCCGCACGGCTCGTGCCAAAGGTTTAGACGAGCGCACGGTGATCTACAAACATGCTTTAAGAAATGCCTTGATTCCGATTTTAACGGGGCTAGGTTCGTTTTTAACAGTGTTCTTTGCTGGCTCTATTATTATCGAGCAGGTTTTCAATTTGGATGGCATGGGTTTACTTGGTTACAAGTCAGCTTTGGCTCGTGATTACAATGTGCTTATGGGATTGATTTTCTTTCAGGCCATTTTATCTTTAGCGGGTCGCTTAATTAGTGATGTTACTTATGTGTTGGTTGATCCAAGGATTGATTTCACATGATTCGCGAATTTTTAAACAACGAATTAACGCAGAAAAGATGGAAGCGCTTTAAAAAAATGAAGCGTGCCCACATTTCACTTTGGATTTTTGTTTTTTGTATTTTATTAAGTATCACGGCTGAGTTTTGGGCGAACAGTAAACCTATCGTGATGAGCTATCAGGGCTCGGTTTATTTTCCGGTGTTAAAGGACAGGCACCCCTCTAATTTTGACCAAGAGGGCAATGTGACCAATTACCGTGAATTGAAGTGGGATGAGGCGGGCAATTGGGCCGTATGGCCGTTGGTTGCTTGGAACCCTTACGAGTCCAACACAACGGTGACAACTTACCCTTCGGGTTTGTCTAGTGATAATTGGCTCGGTACAGATGACCGTGGCCGTGATGTTTTGTCGCGATTGATTTATGGATTTCGTTATTCCATCGGGTTTGCTTTTCTCGTTTGGTTTTTTGCTTACATTGTTGGAGTGAGTCTTGGTGCGATCATGGGGTTCTCTGGTGGCTTGATCGATTTGATTGGTCAGCGCACTGTTGAAGTTTTTGAATCCATGCCGTTTTTGTTGATGTTGATCACCTTGATTTCTATTTTCGGTGCATCGATGACTGTGCTTGTGGTTTTTTCGGTGTTCTTAGGCTGGATGTCGATCTCAACTTACATGCGTGCTGAATTTTTAAAACTTCGTAAGCGCGAGTTTATCGAAGCGGCTAAGGCGCAAGGGGTTGGCACCAGACGCATTCTTTTCCGTCACGTTTTGCCCAATGCTTTAGGTCCGGTGATCACGTTCTCACCAACTTTTATGGCGGCAGAAATTTACGCACTATCCGCTTTGGATTATTTGGGATTAGGTTTACCACCACCAACACCAAGTTGGGGTGAGTTGCTTCAGCAGGCACAAAACAATTTTACCATTGCTTGGTGGCTTGCAATTTTTCCATCCATCGCCATGATCATCACACTCACGTCGCTAACCTTCATCGGTGAAGGCGTCCGCGAAGCCTTCGATCCTAGGAAATAAGTTCCGTTAGTTAGTTATTTTAACTGACGAAGCATTAGCACGAGATCGTCGTAAGTGCCGTCTTTAAATTTGAAACGCTTTGGTTGACGGCCTTCTTCGATAAAGTCCATTTTTTTGTACATTGAAATTGCTGAAATATTTTTTGAAGTCACGGAAAGACGAAGTTGCTCAATTCTCTGGGTTTTCGTCCATTCAATCAAAGCTTCAAGCATGGCCTGACCAATGCCTTGTCCTTGATAATCAAGAGCAACAGACATGCTGAACTCACCTTGGTGTTGAATTCTTCTTCTGCTGCCGCCGGCGAAATCCAACATTCCAACAATTTTATTATTTATTTTTGGAGTGATAATAATTTTATTTGGATGATTCAAAAAATTCTTAATCATCTCTTCTTCTTGCTCGGCGGTGTAATTAAACTCATCCACTTCGGTCAACAAATGCGCGCTTTCGGCAATTACGGATTTCATTACGGCTAATAATTCGGCTCCATCACCAGGTTGTGGTGAGCAAAGTACGACCTCTGTGCCATTTTTTAATTTCTTAGTGGTTGTTGCTAGATTTGCCATGAAGATTAGTTATCACGAATTGGAATGGTTACGATACCGACATGCGTCCCGCAACGTTGCGGGACGCACTGCATACGAAAAAGGTACCGGGTACCGTTTGTTATTTAGCTAGTTCGCAGCCGGCTTTGTTGAGGTCGAGTTCTTTTTTCTCGTTTAAGCAGCTGTAGATCCAATAAGTTTGTTGAGCATAGCCAACACCTTTTGTGTAAGTGATGTTGCCGTTGGCGTCCACTTCACATGGATTGTTGTCTGTGCAGCGTAGACCGTTTTCGTTGATTGTGTTGTTCACTCCAACAACAGTGCGAGTGCCAGTGGCAATCACGGGTGAACCAGAAGTTCCACCAATCACGGCACAACCAGGACGTGAGTAACGGATAGAATCTTTACTGATCCAGTGACCTTCACGAAGCTCTGGGATGAAGGCTTCGATTGAGCAGCTGTAACCGCGCTTCCAGTAACCAGAAATAATTTCGATTGGAGTGTTCACTGCCGCTTTTGCTGAAGATAAAGTCAGCGGGCTGAAATTAAACTGCTGTTTTACTTCACCTACAGTCACATCCAACAAATAAAGAGCCATATCTGTTTTTGTCATTGTTCCGTAGATCAGTTTTGTAGCGTAGATCACTCCAAGAGATTTGGTGTTGCGATCTAGAACGCGAAAGCCACGGTTGCTTGATTTGTTGACAAGCACTTCGCCTGGTTCTGGAAAGCCATCTTCTAAGCAGTGACCATTAGTCAAAATCATAGCTAGGTCAGAATCAGCGGCGCCTTCGTATTGCACGATACTTCCAGAGCAGTTGTTCAAAGCCACGATGCCTTCGAAATTATAAGAGGCACTGAAGTCTTCAGACGTTTCCATTTCCATAACAGACATGTTCATGTCGTTGGTCGGAAGTGGCCATGCGAAACCATAAGATTTCGAAGAAATTAATAAAAACGATACAGCTAAAATTATACGACCCATTGTAGTTCCCTCCCCAGGAGTATTAAGCGTAGGACGGATGGAAAATTAATGTAAACAAAAGGATAACGATGACTGACCGCAGCTCTGGTGTTTTGTCAGCAGAGCGAGGGGCTTTGTGAGGATTTGAGATAAGATATAACTATCGTATCAATCGGATCTATTAATTTTATTTATTACGAAAACCCCTTTATTTTCTGATTCAACAAGGGGGTTCAATGAAAACAATGTTACTGACAGCTATTTTATTATTATCTGCCAATGCCAAGGCATCAGAAAGTCTTTCTGTTGTTTGTTCAGGTGTAAAGACGTGGCCCGAAAGCAATGGTGACATAGTAACAGTTCGTGTTTTGATAGATAAAATGAGATGGGATTCGGGCCGGATGAAAATGTTGGTTCACTTAAACAGTACGCCGGTGTTCGAAAAAAATATAACCGAAAAGATAGATCCTAATGGGATTAAGGTTTATACATCCAAGACTTTTGACAACGCTAACGATGCGCCAGCAACTTTGCTTTTAAGGATTTACCCAACTGAACATGGATTGATCGGAAGTCTTCAAGAGCAAAGCTACGTTCCGCAGATCGGGTTTGCTGACCTAACCTGCGCTCAACTCTAATGTATTGGCGGAAAGGATCGACAGTGCTGGGCACTGTCGATGGGTACCTTTTATTGACCCAAGATATAAGAGAACATCAATGGAGCAACGATAGAAGCGTCAGATTCGATGATGTACTTTTGCGATTGAACTTCAAGCTTACCCCAAGTGATTTTCTCGTTTGGAGTAGCGCCAGAATAAGAGCCATAGCTTGTCGTTGAATCGCTGATCTGACAGAAGTAAGACCATTTTTGGGTCTTTCTTTCGATATCTTGTTCAAGCATAGGAACAACACAGATCGGGAAGTCACCAGCAATACCGCCACCGATTTGAAAGAAGCCGATACCTTGTGGGTTTTCGTTCTTCACATACCAGTCAGCAAGTTCGATCATATATTCAACACCAGAGCGTAAAATGTGCTTATGGATTTTCTTTTCCATCAAGCGACCAGCAAAGATATTACCTAAAGTTGAGTCTTCCCAGCCTGGAACGAAGATCGGAAGATTCTTTTCACAAGCCGCTAACATCCAAGAGTTCTTTGGATCAATTTGGTAATGATTCTTTAAAGAGCCATCACGCAAGATTTGATAGAAATACTCGTGCGGGAAGTAGCTTTGTTTCTTTTCAGTGGCCAAAGCCCATTTGTCTAAGATTGGCTTTTCAAGACGACGAATTGCTTCGGCTTCAGGGATGCAAGTGTCTGTTACACGGTTCAAATGGCGATCAAGCAATGCATTTTCTTGTTCAGCTGTTAATTCACGCCAGTTTGGTACGCGAACGTAGTGTTCGTGAGCAACTAAGTTGAAAACATCTTCTTCAAGGTTCGCGCCTGTGCAGCTGATCCCGTGAACTTTATCCTGACGGATCATTTCAGCAAGAGAAACGCCAAGTTCAGCCGTGCTCATGGCACCAGCTAAAGTGACGAACATCTTTCCGCCTTTATCCACATGATCTTTGTAAGCTTGGGCCGCGTCTTTTAAAGTTGCAGCGTTAAAATGTCTATAGTGTTGGTGAATGAATTGGCTGATCGGTCCCATTTGTAACGTCCCCTTTGTTTAGACCAAGAGTTGGAAATTGCACCTCTTCAGTCATGTAAGTGTAACTAGACAATCCTCTTTCGTAGTGCTCGATCAGAAGTCTGGCTTCAGAGCGAGAAATACTTCCTTTAAGGATGCCTGCTTCAGTGGCTTTACGAATTCTTTCAAGAAGCTCGGAACGTTGGTATTCAACGTAAGCTAAAACTTCTTTTACTTCGTCGCCTTCAACTACGTGATCAATAGAGTAACCATTTTCAGTAACAGATACGTGAACCGCATCGGTGTCGCCGAAAAGATTGTGCAAATCACCCAAGATCTCTTGGTAAGCGCCAGCCAAGAATACACCCATGTAATATGGCTGCACTCCATCCAAAGAGTGAACTTCGATGTACTTTTGCGATCCGCCGGTTTCAATATCGATAAAGTTCGAGATATGACCATCAGAATCACAAGTTAAATCCACAAGAGTTGCACGACGCTCAGGTTTTTCATTCAAGCGATGGATTGGGATCACCGGGAACAACTGATCCACGGCCCAAGAGTCCGGAAGTGATTGGAAAACCGAGAAATTACAGAAATAAGTATCAGATAATTCTTGTTCAAGAGAGTAGCGAATATCTTCGCAGTCCTTATTTTCACGAGCAAACTGCATCATTTTCGTAGCAATGGCCCAGATCAAATCCTCGGCCTTTGAACGTTGTTCTAAGCTGAGCACTCCGTAAGTAAAAAGCTGTAAAGTGTCGCGCTTCTTTTCAATCAAATCGTTGTAGTACTCATTGATATTAGAAGCATTTAAAGATTTATAAATATCGTAAAGATCTTGAACCAAACGAGATTCTTTGTCTGCGTTTGCTAGGACAAAGTCTTTAATAGTTACTTCACTATGCCCGCGAACATCGAAAATGAGGGCTGTGCTGTGAGCCACCAGCGAGCGACCAGATTCAGAAATAATATCAGGATGAGGAATCTTTTTTTCGTCGCAAATAGATTGCAAAGTAGCAACAATGT
>FRDC01001383.1_pt4 | contig 15579 bp, 22 predicted proteins | sample 1106171 | NCBI WGS metagenome assembly FRDC01 (sample SAMEA3930566, study PRJEB13176) | freshwater metagenome | biome: Drinking water system; feature: drinking water; material: water | place: Singapore | collected 2014-12-20 | reverse complement strand
TCTTATAGCGGATCTGATCCAGCGACTCTGTCTCACCTGGAGATAGATCAGGGAATATCTTCTCTAACTTCTCGAGGAGGGGTAATGGAACGTCCGGGAGAATAATGTCTTGATAGTCCACAAGCCCTCCTAGAGTAAGGTTCGAGTTCTCTACAGGTCGGCCATTCCTGGTACAGAAATTGCCCAACGTCAGAAAAAATAAGGAGAAGTCCGGTGGATTGCTCCGCGCAAACTTCTCCCTATAGGGTTACTTCCCCTCTTCGTACAGCACGGCCGCAATCAGCGCGTAGCCGGCGAGATCCAGGAACGAATCCATCACCGATTCATTGGCCAGGTTCCCATCGACTGCAAACTTCTGCAGCCGCTTCACCTTATCGTTGGCGCGGACCATCGCTCCCATCCACGGCTTCACGCCCCACTCTTGACTCCCTCGGACGTTGGCGAACGGGTCGTCCGACCGGCCGTAGTCCTGCATCTTCTTGTCGTGCAGTTTCCCGAGGGTGTCGAGGAGTTCGTGGAAGCGTTGGCTAGAGGGATGCCGGAGCACTGTCGTTTCCTCGTTTGGTGCCGTAGAGATCAACTCCAAGTTTTGTGGATCGTTGCCTCCGACGTTTACCCCGTTATCCCACTCGACGACAACATACGCACCACACGACCGAAGTGCGTCGTCAAGGCGCGTCACTGTCCCTACGCAACCCACAAGAACATACTCTGTGTTCATGCAGTTGATGCGCCTGACTCGATCTCCTACCTTAAATTCCTGTCCCTTCACTTTGGTACCTCCCAGAGTTTCGGTTTCTTGTTCTTGAAATCGTAGTCGCTCGCCCGCAAGATTCTCGCGCACCGCGCCTGACTCAGGGCCACGTCCTCACCCAACCCAGCCCGTCGATATACGGAGACCACCGCTTGCCACCAGTCTTTCAGGTTGTTGAACGGTTCCAGAGCTTCGGCGGCCTTCTTCGGACCAATCCCCGGACATCCGGGATACCCGTCCGTCGTGTCGCCGGTCAACGTCTGGAGCATGAAGAAGTAATCGGCCTCCGCTTCGGAGATTTCGATGACCCCTTCATCCGGCTTGTTGAGGTTGTAGTATTTACACGGCACGCCCTTGAAGTCCTTGTCGATGGACACCAGGATACGCTCCCACCCAGGTGCGGAAGTCTTGGTGAGTGGCCCCAGCTTAGTGGCCAAAATCCCCAGGCAGTCATCCCCTTCCAGGCATGGCCGCTCGAACACCTTGTCACCATAGGTGTCGTGCAGATACTGCCGCAGGGGTTTCCACACCAGCGGCTTTCTGGTGGCCTTCCGGTTTGACTTGTACTGTGGGTACACGTCCTTCCTGAAATTCTTGTCCGTCGTCGTCAGCGCGAACAGCATCTCGTCGCCACCAAGCGTGTCCTTGATCGCCTCGATCCGACCGTCCAGGTCCGTTCTAGCTTCTTGGAAATCGGAGTGCAGCGTCCAGAAGTCCTCACCCCAATCGATGGGGACTTCTGCCGAGCACGCCACTTGGTAAACGAGGATGTCGGCGTCAATAAGAAGGATGCGACGTTTCACGTTCGAGCACCCTTCTCAATCACCACCATACGTTCTGGAAATTCACAGCCAACAACCTTTCGGTGGTGTGCCTTCAACGCCTGATAATCTCGGTATCGGCTCGTGTTGATCACACGCTCAATCATGATGCGCCCGTTTGGTTTGATCTCCACAACCCGCCCAGCACCGAGAGCCGCCGAGTCACCGTCCCGCGCAGCGAACGCGACGAGGTCGCCAATCGCAATGTCCTTTCCAAGTGCATCCTTCACGCTGGTGTTCCTCCATTTCCTTGATTGAATGCAGCGCCAACCAACAAGACCAGCGCCGCACTGATGATGAAAATGACGGCAGCGTTCACTTGTTCCGCCGCCGCTTCTTTGCTGGAACGAACACCCGCACGTCGTTGCCCATCGCATCCTTCTGGAGTGCCTGGACGAGCTTGATGCGGTCCATCTCGGGGACCACCAACTCCCGTGTGGGTCGATTCGTGATGCGGGCCTTCGGGCCAGTTTTGCTCCGTCGAGGGAGCTTCGTGATCTCGCAGGAGCGCCGGAGATTGAACCGCCCGCGTCCTTCCTTCTGGAACAGCGCCTCTTCTTCACTCATGACTTTCCGCATTCGTTCCTCCTGTGGAGACGTTCATCTAAAATTTTTTCGAGGTTCTTGGTGAGGAGTTTCAACTCGGACAGGTTGGCGTCGTTCTTGATGATGTTCGCCCGATTGGAAATAACCAAGACATTACCGGGAACATAGCCAAGGTGGGGAATGATCCGATCCAGTGACGGGCTGTTAGGTGAAACTCCCCCGATGCCAGTCTCTAACACCACACCAAGCAGCGGACACCGCTCAGGGACAATAATGTCTGCTGTTGTGATAGTGCAGGGGATGTCATATTTTCTCGCCCGTATTCTGGCAGCAGCCAACATTCTTTTCTCTGTGTTGCCTACGTAGTACGCCCGCTGACGCGCCCGCTCCTTATCTCGGTTGGTAATATGGTACTTCCGCCTGCGCTCCCGCACCTTATCTCGGTTGACAATATAGTACTTCCGCAGGCGCTCCCGCTCCTTATCCCGATGGGTCGCATAGTACTTCCTTTGGTACGCCGCGTTCCTCTCCTTCTCAGTGAGTTTCTTTCCAGTTGTCCCCGGCCTTCCACTCACCGTCGAGTTGGCACCGGAACTTGAAGAATTCTCCTGCCCGCTTGATGCACTGGACAAACAATTCCCCGACTTCTTGTTCATGCCCCTCCCTGACCATCACCTGGGCCTCATCGTGGACGTGGACCACCGGGTACACCGTGCCGCCCTTATCCCATCCACGAGTGGATAATTCAGCGTGAAAGAAAACCGTCGCCATCTTGACCAACAGCGCCCCCGCCGACTGCAGCAGGGTATTCAGCGCCGAGTGTGGAGAGCGGATGTTCAGGTGTCGCCCGTCCAACCCCACAAGGTAGCCTCGCTGTCTCACCGTCTCTGCCACGGCGTCCTTCAAGAGCTTCAACGCCGGGAGGTTCTTGAGGAACCGATCCTTCAGCGCGTTGCCTTTTACCTCCAACGCCGTGTTTACTGGAGACGCGGACATCTTTCGCTTCTCTAGCGTCTTGATTGCCTTCTTCCACTGACTGGAATGCGTCTGCTTTAGCTGCTCGATCTCCTCATCGGTGACCCCGACGATCACACCAATCTTCCACCCACCCGCTCCGTAGAGGAACGCATAGATGAACGTCTTGGCGTTCCCTCTGGTCGGGAGGCCGGCCGCCTGTTGGTTCGTCGTATGGACATCGCCCGTCGTGACGACAATGATGTACGCCCCACCATCGTACTTGGCCATGTAGTGGGCCAGACAGCGAAGCTCCAAGCCTGAGGCATCCGCCCCGACCAGCTTGTAGCCTGGGATCGCCGTGAACAACGCACGGCAACGTTTTCCCAAGCCCCCTTCCTTCGGAATCTGCCCGAGGTTGGGCGCAAAGTGGGCACACCGGCCGGTCGGCGCCCCATTGGTGATGACCTTCCCGTAGATCCGACCATTCTTGACCACCTTCAGCCAGCCGTGTTTTCCCTCAGCCAACATCCCGATGATCTTTTGGATCTCGACGTGCTCGCCAAGCAACTTACACTCCGGCCACTCTTTTCCCAACCGTTCAAGGATTTCCCCATCGGTCTTGGGTTTGCCGGAGTCAGTGAAGTCCACCGGCTCCCAGCCGCGCTGCTTCATCAGACGCTGGGCAATGTGGTCATGGCTGCGGGGATTGAAGTGGATCGTCTTGACCTTCTCGGTTTCGACCCCCTTCACATACCCGAACTTTTTACTGTTGACCTTCGGCGTGAACTTGGTGCGGACTTCCCACGGCGGGAAGAACGGCAGGAGTTCCTTCTCCAGTTGGTTTCGCTTCGCGGCGAGTTCCGCGTAGAGTTCTTTCGCAGCCACTTCATCGAACGGAAAGCCCACAGACTCCTGCCACGCGATGTACTTCTGGAATTCGTGTTCCAGGTCAATCGCCTGCTCGGAGTAGTTCTTGGACTTGATCAGCGCCCAGAGCTTCTTGGTGACGAGCACGTCCTGTTCGCAGTAGGCCTGCATCTCCGGCGTCCAGACGGCCCAGGCATCATTCCCCTCTTCGTCCTTCTCGCCGGCATACGCCCCCTTCAACTCCCCAAGGCGATAGCCCCAGGCCTTGAGGGAGTGTTTGCCAATGAGTTTCGTAGGGAAGGTTTTTCCTTTGCGGATAAAGCTGAAGTCCAGGTTGGCGATCTCCGGCCAGATCAACCGAGAACACGTCAGGGTGTCTCTGACCTTGCCCCTCGGTTTGAACGCCGGATACACCTTCTGCAGGGCGGGAATGTCATGCTTGAGAATGTTGTGCCCGACGAGGAGGTCGGCCCCCTCCAAATGAGAGAGAACACCCCGCACCTGCTCATCGGTGTGGCCCCCGAAGGATCGCACGGCACCCGTCTCGGAATCAGTCAAGGCAATGCAGTGGATCTTCGTGAGTGATTCCACGAAGCCGTCGCTCTCGGTGTCAAAGATGGTCTCTCTCATTGGCCTGCTCCTTACTCAAATAGGTTTTGGCACTGGCACACACCGCCATTCCACGTCAGTGAAATCCTGCGTTAGATAGTTAGCGATCTCTTTGCCGGCCGTCGCGCAGTCATCCAGGCTGAGGTAGGGCGTCTCTCCGGGGAGCCACAGTTGATCGTGTGCCCCGACGTTGAACCCTTGTGGTAGATCAGGCGGGCACCGTCAAACTTCGACTCTGCCCGCCACATCTTCCACTCCTCAAGCGTCCACGTCTTGAGAACCTCCTCTTTGATCACCGTCAGTAGCTGAGGCTGCATGATTCGGAATCTCCTTCAATCGTGAGTCTGTCACCGTGACGTTCAGCCTGGCGACCACAGGAATTTCTTTTTGGATTTCATCGAACAGATCACAGAACAACTGGAAGGTCTCTACGTCCGTTGCTTGAAACACATACGTCAAGCACGGGTCTTCCTGGAGTGCGACGAGTGTGGCAATCTTTTCAGCGACCGCCTCACCGATTGCCGCGATAGCCGCCGAGTCGGTGAGGCCGTAGGTCGGTCCCACCGTCCCGAGCGCCCGATATGTGATCTCAGTAGTGAGTGCCAGCAGGTTCTTGCTTGGCAGATGTGTCATAGCTGGCCTCCTCGTCGTCCTTGAAAGGATCTTCCGTCGCCTCAGTGAGGCGTCCGGTTTCTTTGTTGTAGGCGAGGCACCCGGCAAGGCCGGTGTCCCCGGTGTAACGATTCTTCAGCACGCGCACCTTCATGATGTTGGCCGCGTCAGGATCTTGCTGGTCCCGCTCGAAGCCAAACACCAGGTCGGACAGTTGCGGAATGGAGTGACTCCCGCGAAGCTGAGAGAGCGAAGTCGCCGCCCCTTCTTCGTGCCCCTTGCCCTCCGGACGCTTCAAGTGGGACACCAGGAACAATCCGATCTTCAACTCTTCGACGAGCGAACGAATCGCCGTCATCGTGTTGTCGATCTTCCGCCGTTCATCACCCTCCCCATCACCAGAAACGACAATAGAAAGGTGATCCAGAACAACCCACCGACAGCCACAGCCTCGCGCCAGGAACCGAACGCGGTTGAGCAAATTGTCACTATCAAGGCTGCCCCAGTGATCGTAGAAATAGGCATAGTCCTTCACGGCCTCCCATGCCGTTCGGAGTTCTGATTCAGGGATGGATTTCCGCACCGCTGGAATGTGCAGCGGCCGGTTCACTCGAATGGACACCAGCCCACGGATCGAGCGCTTGACGTTCTCCTCCAGGGCGATGTACCCCACCTTCTCTTTCAGGTTGATCAGGTGGTTGGTGATCTCCCGGCAGACTTGTGACTTCCCCACGCCGCTCCCGGCGCACAGCGTCACCACTTCCCCGAGGCGCATCCCACAGGTCTTCTCGTTCAACGCCGCCCAGGGGTACGGCACGTTCTCCCCTGCGTCGTCTTCCACGAGGAGATCCCAGGTCTCTGCGGCACTGACGATCCCATCCGGCCGATACTGCTTGGCACCCCAGATGGCGTCGATCAGTTCTTTTTCTCTACCAGCGAGCAACATCTCGTTGGCGTCCTTGAGAGGAATCGTCCAGAGCTTGGCCTTCCCTGGCGACAACTGCAGCGCACACTCCTGCATCGCCTTCTTCCCCGGCTCGTCCATGTCGAACGCCAGGATCACCGACTCGAACTGTTCAAGCCACTCGACGGCGCGGCCGATGTCCTTCTTGGCGCCACTCGCCCCAGACTTGATGGATACGACGGGCCACTTGTTGTCCCACAGTTGGCTGATCGACATGCAATCTATCTCGCCCTCTGTGATGACGACCTGCTTCCCGCCATCCCGCCACAGGTGTTGCCCGAAGAGTTGTCCCTTCTTGGCTTCACCGTTCCAGTAGAATTCCTTATTGGCGTAACGAAGGTGTTGCGCCACCAGATTCCCATGGTCGTCGTAGTACGGTGCGATCTGCACTGGCATTCCGTTGTGTCCCACACCGACCGAATACCCGAACTTCTTACACGTCTCCTCGTGGATACCCCGCTTCACCAGGGCTTTAATTTCTCCTGTCAATAAATTTCCCGACACGCGCCTGCTCCTCCCCGGTGCATGCTGCTCACCGTCCGCTGGTTCGTAGTGCTGACACCCAAAACAGTGTCCATGCCCGTCGCTGTAGCGAGCCAGGTTGTCCTGGCTGCCACAGGCGGGGCATGGTTCGTGATGAAGAAACGTCGACTCAGTTGGTGTGGAGGTAGTAACGGGCATAGCGTTTCCCCGGCAGGTCCGACCGCATTTCCTTGGTGATGCGGATGGGCGTCCCGACGATGTCACTCTGGCGCTTGATGTCGTGGATGCGGGAGGTCAACCGCTCCACGCCGTAGAGCTTCGAGGCTTCCAGCGGAGAGATACTGCCCTTCATCACGAGATGGTTCAGCACCTTGTGGCACTGATTCGTGGGCAGGAAGTGATTGAGCACACGGGTAGCAGCGATGGCGTTGTTCATCGACATAACGAAATCCTCCTATGTGTGGATGGGTTAGGACAGACCAGGACGTTCCCGCAGGAACGCCTTCAGGTCCATCACCGGACAGGTTTTTCTTTGGTCAAGATCCTTGTGGCCAACAATGCGAGCAGTCGGATAGTCCTGCCGCAGCCGTAGGAGCAGGGCGTACAGGACATCCTTCTGCTGGGGAGTGAAGTTGTCTTCTGGGGTCTTGCCGTCTTTGGCGGCTCCTCCAACCAAGCAAATCCCGAGAGCGCGGTGGTTATGCCCCGCGACATGTGCGCCTACCTCCTCTTGTTTGCGGCCGGTTTGCAGGACCGCATCACGGGTGATGACGTAGTGGTACCCAACCTTCAGCCAGCCCCGCTTCCGGTGCCAGCGATCAATCTCTTTCACGTCGACATGTGTGGCGCTCGCAGGACTTGCGCTGCAATGCACCACGATCAATTCTGTGAGCTTCCTCACTTGAACCACTCCTCAGGCACCACCGCCTTTGCGTAGAGAAACCCGTGCTTCTCACACCACATGGCGTAGGTGGTCTTTGATTGTTTACTGATACGTTGTTGTGGGTTGCTGAAGACGAACCGAATGTCGAGGTCGGGATGGCTCTGCTTAATTTGCAGATGCTTCTGGCGATCCGCCGTAACGAACCGCCCCTTCACTTCAATGATGATGCCGTTCTTCAGTTTGAAATCTGGGAGGTACTTGGCTGGCCGAGCGGGCTTCTCGTAGGTGATCCACCCAGGCTCGTACTGGTACTCCACCTTGGCGGCATCAAGTTGGGAAGCGACCTGGACTTCTAATCCAGATCGCTTCCCGGTCTTGCTGCGTTGTTTGTGGTAGCGGTGCCAGTGACTAAAAGTCCTGGCTGCCATCCGCCTCACCGCCACCCGCCTGTTCAACCTGGGCGCCTTCTGCCGAGTAGCCGTCCTCTTCGTCACCGAAGCCGTAGGCCTTGGCATCACGGCCCTGGCCGGTCTTCAGATCCAAGATCTTGACGGCCTTCAACCGGAGTGACACACCCGCACCCACCTGGGCGGTGTAGAACGGCATCAACTCGAAGCTGACGCGCCCGATGGTGCCACCCCAGATTTGCACGGTGTTGGGGATGACGCCGCCTTTGGCATCGAACACTGCAGGCCGAAAGGTCCACGGCTTCTTGTCCTTCTTCATGCCGCTGGCCTTCGCCTTGAACTTGAACTTGATCAGGCCGGTCTCGTTGCCGTCCTGGTCGGTGTCCATCTTGTAGGGCTTGTCGGCCACCTTGATGTTCTTGACTTTGGGATTGTCCTTCTTCGCCTGGACTGCAGCCAGCCCCATCTCCGCGTCGATCAGAGCGGTCAGCGCCTTCGCCTCTTCCGGAGTCTGTAGGAAGTCGACGCTGTACTCCCCTTCCGCCTTGAACTTGTCGTTGGGCTTGTTCAGATGGCAGAACTTGAACGTGCCCTTGCTGGTGGTGTGTTGCGCGTACTTCTTCTTCTTTTCGTCACTCATGGGTTCATTCCTCCTGTGGATTGTTGTGGTCAAATTTAGTTGTGGCCCATCATCCCTGCGGCAACTATTTCCCCGCACGCCACACAAGTGTCAAACCATCCTCCACAGCTATCGTCTGTAGAGAATTTCGTCGTAGCGTGACGACACGGCGGTGGGACTTCCTCAATCGTTGTGTTCTTCTGCGGAACAGCCACAGTCGACAAATTCGCAGCCGCAGTCGACGGCCTGTTCAACCATACTGGCATCGATGCCCTCCTGCATCAGATCCGTCACTTGATCCAGTCTCAGCGGAACGCCGTGACGGAGACGGCGTTCACACTCGTCGATGATTGTGCTCAATGCTTCCCCTCCCTTCCATGTGTCTGCCACGACTTCGGGCAGTCGATGAGATAGTGCTCCCGATCAAACCAGTCGATGCCCGCCGGAACGCCGGTCTTTTCGCCGGCACTCCTCCGTTCCGCTTCATCCCTGAATAGCACGAGGTACTGCTTGTACCCCTTCTGTACGATGAGGCCGTCCGGCCCGTTGGATTCCCACGGCTCTCTGATCCCGTTGCGATTGAAGCACTGGCCGGTGAGAAACTTCGGCTCCTTCTGCTTCGACTTCACGGCCGCACCTGTCCCAGCAACCAGAGCCACCGCCCCAATTGCCGCAGCCACGGCCAGACCCAAGAACACGGCGTCACGCCTGTAAGACGGATCGTGCATCCGCAGCCTCCTTCTGCCGTAGTGCCTGCTGCTCCTGCTCTATCGCCTGTCCCGCCCTGATGCCGGCCAGGAACGCCACCTGTCCCGCTTCCTTGAGGGCTTTGATGCGGTTCTTCATGCCCTTCACTTGTTGCGTCCTCCGTACAATGCGTTCTGCTCTCATCGCTGCAATCCTCCTGGTTAGTGAAAACGGTTTGTCCAACTACAGGTCGGCCCTTCTTAGACCCTCGTAGGCTTGTCGAGCGCCTGACCCAGGCCCTTCAACTCCAACCAGCCCTCCGGCGTAAACCGCTGTGTCCGCCTACAGCCTGGGAATTTGCAGATCGCCGTGACCACCGGCCCGTAGTGAACCGCGAGCCAGTAGTGGCTGCAGGGGACAAGTGACAGCTTCACAGTACCCTCCTTCCTATCCATTCATGGATGAGTCTAGGCAAAGAAATACCTGCTCTGTTTCACCAACGCTAAATCCAACGTGCCCTTCTGTGGCACCGGAGGCAAATGCTCCAGATTCTCCGCTGACAACCCCGCCGCGATGCTCTGGCGGAATTCCCCAAGCACGTCCGTCTGATACAGGTCCACAAACGCCTCCCGCAGACACACCGACATCTGCTCCATATCTGCGGCATGGGTGCCGTAGCTGTCGTGAACCATTCCAAAGCTGGTGATCCCCGCTTGGAGACACCGATGAACCGACAGCATCAAGGCTGCGGCATCCATCGAGTGGACAAAGTTTGGAGAGATCCCACTCGCCTGCCGCTTCCGATCTAGCGTATCAGTCTCTTCTTGTAGCAGGTGCTTCACGATCCGGTCACCCAACTTCGTCTTTACCTCACGGCGGGCCATGTTGGGGTACGCCTGCAAGACGGGGAATCCCACCGGCGTGACCCAGTTCACCGGCAACTCTTCACTCGCCGCCAACGACGCCACCGTCTGCAACCAATCCATCGCTGACCGTGCCGCCACGACGACCTCACCGATGGAGGACCAGATATGCTTGGCGAGGTACGACGCGGCAGCAAACCGCCCGTCCTCACCCCACGGCTCTCTGTCCCCGGCGTCGACCCGTTCTTCAATCCAGTCGGCCACGTACTGACGCGCAGAATACAGCGTGCCCCCGTAGGGGAGCACCATCACCGGCCGCTTGGCTGCTTTCCTGTCGAAAGTAAATGTCTGCCATGCCAGCGCGGTAGCATCACCACAAACGGCTTCCGATTCGACCTTTCCTGCAGCAACGTCAGCAACTCGCTGATATATGTCTTGCGGCAGATCGGCAGGGACAAGGTTGGTGGCCGCCCCTCCGATTTCATCTCTGAGCATCGCACTGAAATTTTGTAGTCCATTGCATGTCCCATCCACTGAGACCGGAAGATGGCTCACATATTCCGGGTTACGGTTAACCTGCTGGATCTCGAAGCAACACGCCAAGAACTGCCACGGCTTGTCCGCTTCCGTCCACCAACGAAATGTCAGCGGATCGCCGGCTACCAGAAGCATATCGCCTGTGTGGTCCTGCGCCCACTTCACGCGATCCTCCAAGCTGCACTTGTCCACCCCGAAGCAGTTGGCGGCGTGGATCTGCAACCAGCGCTTTCCCACCACCCCCGCCGGTTTGCCTTCGGCGAACTGCAGGAGGGCCTTCGCCATGTCGTTGCCCTGTGGGTTGAGGTACGACGGCACCGCATACAACCGGCCACGGAAATCGAGTTGATGGGGGAAGTAGATCCTGGCTTCCTGTTCGAACTTCTCTGCCAGGTACAGGAGCTTGACCATCTGCAGCCGCTTACTTCGGAGCTTGATGTTCCGGTGATGGATGCCGGCCGCCTCTCGCTTCCACGCCGTCCTGGCTTCTTTATTGGTCGTGATGTCGGCGGGCTTGGGTGGGAGGGGAATATCATGCCGAGACGGGAGTTCCCCCGCTTCACTCCCCGCATCCCACATCTGCTGCATCACCCCGAGGACCTTGCGGTTCACCTGCCACGCTGTGGATTGCACGGCATTGACCGCCTGATAGACCAGCGGCATCTCCTCTGCCAAGTGGAAGAGTTCTTCGAGGTAGTTCTTCTGACGAGTCTTGACGAGCTTCAAGGGGCGGATGGCCGGTGAGTAATACCCGCCGTCGTGGGGTGTCGTCCACGGCTTCGGTGGAGCAATCATGGGGAGAAACACCGGGGCCAAGAGTTCACACCGCCCGGTCTTCCCTGAGATCCACTCCATGGTCGTCGGAGTGGCCTCGACGAGAGTCACGGACTGATGCTTCCCTTTGTTCACCGTGACGACCTGCACCAGCTTGGTTGACTGCACGAGGAGGTCGAGGCACTTGTGGCCGATATGAAACTTCTCCTTCTGCCCCCACTCCTGCCACTGAAGTTCCGGCTGCTTCCCCGCCCCGAGTTTGTTCATGGTGTGAATCAGGACCGTCCGCTTCCGTGCCTGGGTGTAGTTGCGCTCGTCCAGGTCCTTCACGACCGCCTTCCACAACGCCCGACTCTTCTGGGCAAACGTCGTGAACCGAACCTCGTCCTCAATCGCCGACGCAATAGCCACCGCCGTTTTCTGCACTGTTCGCCTCAGGGAGATGCAATCCAGCACCGTCTTGATGGAGATCCACGCGACCACGTCCGGCTTGACCAACGCGAGGTACTTCGCGGCGATGGGCTTGGGTGCCCGGACGGTGGCTAGTTTGGCAAACCAGGCCGTGATCTCGTCCGACATGTCCCGCACCCCTTTAGCGGCAAGCTGGTGCCCGTAGACCGTCTGGCTCTCCTGCTCGTCCTCCTTCGCCTTCTGGATGTTGGTCCAGAACCGGGCCATCCCGAGACTCAGCATCTCATCTTCCAGCGCCAATTCCCGTGCCAGTTCATCCGTCATGATGCCCCTCCAAAATGGTTTGACCAACTACAGGTCGGCCCTTCTTCCGGTTGTTGCCGCAACGCAGCCCGCAACCGGGCCGATTCCTATGCAGATGTGGATAGGTGTTGACACACGAAGACCCCGGCGAAATCCTGCGACTGCACCGAGGGTTAGAGAACAGTTGCGGGGATGGAATCGTTCAGTGGCGGATTTTGAGTCAGCCGGGCTGGTCCCGAGAGCGGGAGTCGAACCCGCAAGCCCTTGCGGACGCTGGATTTTGAGTCCAGTGCGTTTGCCAGTTCCGCCATCTCGGGTACCAGGTTGTAGCATCATCCGCAACATCCCCGCAACAAGTTCAGCAACATCCCGTCAGTCCGGACTAGTCCTTCAAACCGTCTCCAGGACCTTGACCGCATCTAAGAGGTTCGTCGGGCACAAATGGGCATACCGCATGGTTGTGGTGATGATCTTGTGGCCGGCCCACTCCTGCACCACCTTCAGCGGCACCCCACGCTGTACTAGACGGCTGATGCAGGTATGCCGGAGGGCGTAAGGCACGAACTGCTCGTCCTGCTGCAGTCCCATGTGGGCCTTCATCTTGTCCCAGGTATGCCCGAACCAGTTGTTGTCGAATGGGAACAGGGGACCTCTTGGGTAGATCGAGGCCCTCCGCAACATGATGTCCCCTACCCGTGAGGTCATCGGGATCGACCGTGCCTTCTGGTTCTTGGTCTTCCAGATACTGATCACCCGCTCATCGAAGTCCCGCGCCTCAACGCGCCACAATTCCGACTCGCGCATCCCCGTGTCAATCAGGACGCAGAACACTTCGCTGTGCTCGTCCTTCCCCCACTGATCTAGGATGCTGAGGCTGGTCAGTTCTTCGTCCCTCGATAGGAACCTGATGCGATGCTGGGCTTCATCCTGCCGTTCGATGTGGGGCTTCTTGTCGAGCTTCCCCCGCTGCTGCGCGACCGTGAGCATCTTGCTCAGGGCCGCCAGTTTCCTGTTGATCGTGCCATTGGCGTTCCCGCTTTCCTGCAACTGTGCCACAAACTCATCAATTCGGTCAGTCGTCAAATCGGTGAGTGGGAGCGCAGCGCCGAAGAACTCGACGCAGGCCTGCCCGTTTCGGATCAGATCCTCGCTCGACTGTTTCCCCTGCCACGCCAGCACGGATGTTTTCTCAAAGGCCTGCTGCATGGTCCAGGTGTCCTTGTTGGTGACAGCGGCCCCCACGGTCTTGAGGAGAGCCGCCCTGAGTTCTGCCTGCGCGAGGATGGCTTGCTCCAAGGTTTGCCGTGTGCAGGTCTTCCGCACTCCTCCGACTGTCACATCCGCCAGGAAACTCTGCCCACGTTGTCTGATGCCCTCTGGTAGTGCCATGGTTAGACCCTCCCTTCAACCAGCCCTGTCAATTGCTCAACGAGCTTCTTCCCCTTTGGTGTCAAGGTGACGAGCTTCTTTCGCAGTTCCATGGGGTCAACTTCGAGCTTCACCAGTCCCAGACCTGGCTTCTTCAACCAGTGCCACTCAGAGAGTGCCGCCACGTTCCGTGAGGCGGATGACTGAGCCAGCCCTGTGAGCGTGGCCAGGTCTGAGATGCTGATCGGCTCCTTCTGTGCCACGCCGAGGAACACAGAGAGCGTCTGTACCGGCATGGTATCGTCAACAATCCTCACGGCGTTGATGACTCGCGTAATCGTATGCAGTTCTCGTTTCGTCATGCTGAGGCCTCCCCGCTACACTCACGTAGAGCACAAACCAACCGAGATATAGCACGCCATCCCCCACCGCCCCTTCCCATCCCCACGCAGGTGATGATTCTACCCATAACTGGATCTCTCCCGTAACTGGAAGATGAAGCCCACAACAATGTCGCATCCGACCACGCCTCCCTATGCTAAATAGGTTAAATGCACGATGTTTGACAGATGCCCTGGTAGTCGCAGCATGTCGTGCAGAGCATCTGCGAGCCGTCCGGCCTCAGGACGGTATGTGTCTGACACCCGGCAAGCGCGGATGAAGGCCACCCGAGTAAGGCCAGGATGATTCCCCAGAGCTTCCCACGAGACAGCACGTAGACGCAGAAGAAAAAGAACGCAGAGGTTATGACCGCCAGTACCCGCATCATGGCACCCCTTTCTGTGTGTTAGTGGTCCTTAGTGTGCCTGAGTGTTACCCGCTTGACAACCCTCCCTAAGGCTGAATGGAGAGCTATAAGGCCATTAGGCCCTAGTCCTCCCTCTTTGGTAGTGCTGGAAGAGGGCATCCCCAGCCGACGTGCGCCGATGGGCCGGCAGGGCGGCATACCATTCGAGCCACGGCGCGGAACCTGGGGCGCACTCGTCGTGCCTCCACCGGCCTTTTGTGAGGTAGCGGTAATTCCCCCAGCGGACACGCCCGCAGATGGTACAGGTTTCCTCTAAGGGGATGGTTTGAGGTTGCCTCTTTACAGACCCCGCACTGTTCACAGTGTTTTGGCAGGCAGGCCCGGTGAACCGAACCGCAGAAGGTTGATTGATCATCCCCAGGTTCAATGTCTTCCCCGCACTCCCACAAGTGTCATGGGATGGGCAATCATCACTCGGACATGGGAAAAACCACTGTCTATTACCCTGCTCGTCGTATTCATACCGGCCACACTCTGGGCATTCGTTAATAAAATTCATCTCTGCATACCTCCCATGTTCGGATGATTTACCGCGCACCTATCTGTATCAACTGAGCAAATCGCTCTTGTTTGAATGTCACGCCATGCACAGGAATGTAGACGTGTGCCTTATGCGGCCCGCCCGTACCCTCACAGGCCCTGCAGTCCACACAATGCAGTTTCTTCCCCGCTTCCTCTGAAGCCGGGCAGAGCATAGCCCCTTGAGGTTTGGTTGCAGTATTCTTGGGGAGCACGTAGAAGGCCCGCCAGCCTTGCCGCTTGGCTTCTTTATATTCCGCTTCAGTGTCACATGAAGCCATGCAGTAACGGCGATACTGTGAGGCGCTCGGGCGCTTCCACTGGTGTGTGTAGCCTGTCCATCCCGCAGCATCTTTCAGAAGCAAGGCCCAGACTGCGAAGGGAATTGCCGCTGGGTCGCCATAGGTGCCGAGTCTGCAATACTTCCCTGCGAGTGCTGCGCGGCCGTCTTGGATGCTAATTTCGGGGTACGCGCCCCGATGAAACGCTTTCCAGACCTGCGTAGGGCCTTGCTCAATGCGAACGTAGCACGTTCCCTGCTTGTGCAAGCAGTCTCCACAGATTGCTTCGTCTTGTCCGCTGTGCCTGGCTTCGACTGGCGATTGATCCTTGACCAAAATATAAATTTGAACCATAGCGCCCGTCTTTTCGTTCGCGTCCTTCTTTTGGTTCTGCACCTTGGTCGCAATGCCGAGCACACGCTCTCCGTTGAGTCTGCTTGGTCCATCGTAAAATACAAAACCGTTCATAGTAGTATTCCTCCCGTGGATGGTTTTAGGCAAACAAC
>FRDC01000459.1_pt2 | contig 15584 bp, 24 predicted proteins | sample 1106171 | NCBI WGS metagenome assembly FRDC01 (sample SAMEA3930566, study PRJEB13176) | freshwater metagenome | biome: Drinking water system; feature: drinking water; material: water | place: Singapore | collected 2014-12-20 | reverse complement strand
GAATGAGAAATTTTAATAATTTTAGAATCCGAGTGAAAGCCTATTGCGGCTAACAAAAGTTCGACTGCCCCAGTCTTTGGCGTACACCCCTACTTTCTTTTCCATAATATAAATCTCCCAAAAAATTAGTTCTAAATTGGATGCAGCTAATTTTGGGACAGAAATATTTGGGGTCATTTATTTTCCAACTAAACTTTCATTTAGTTTTTTAAGACTGACGATTCCAGTTTTATGGGCCTTGATTGCCTCCTTTCCCATTGTGCGGGTCATATCCACTAATCCGCCGGCAAGGCCAACAATAATTGTAAATTCAACAAGCCAAAGTAGGGTTCGCATCATATGAGTCATGTTTTTTTCCTTTGTTTCGTGTTTATTATTTCAAATTAAATTAAGCTCATCATGGCTTGGGTTTTTGTTGTTAAAATTGATTTTCGGAAATAAGACTCAACGGCCATCCGGTATTTATGGAGTACTTCTTCAGACCCACACACCATGACGGATCGAAAGGCTTTCGCGGTGGCTCCGCGCTTTTCCATGCGGAAACTGCCGTCAGCAGCTTTCACGCCTCGATAAAATGTTACTTTAGGTGTGAGTACTGTGAACTCAAAAATAATTTTTACTTTATTAGTTTCGATAGATGTAAATTTGGGGTTCGAATCGATTAAATCGTTATTCATAAAAAGCCTTCCTTTATTTTAAAAGTTAGCTCTTTGATTCAAGTCGGAGTGGATTTGTGCTCGAGAAGTTTACGCCTTTTTAGTAAGACTCCAGTAAGATTCAACTAAGATCACAACCGTGATAGACTGTGATTTTCTGTGATGCATCGACTGCTACTGACCTTGTAACTCATTGAAACCATTTGTTTGTGATTTCGTTTATTTAACTCTTGTATCGAAAACCCATGACTAAGTGATGGCGGAGAGAGGGGGATTTGAACCCCCGGTAGGGCTTTTGACCCTACGAGCGTTTAGCAAACGCTTGGTTTAAGCCACTCACCCATCTCTCCGCAGGCGAATACTATTCGGCTTAATCATTTAGTCATAGCTTATCAAAATAGCGAGATCAAAGAGTTAACGCTTTGCCTTACTAAAATTTAACCTGGTACCTTTTATTATTTGTAGTTTTGCGGAAAGAGCTCGCGTTCCACGGTTTCGATCACAGTATGAATGATTTTAATATGCATTTCTTGGATGCGGTCACTTGTTTGTGCGGGAACAACTATCGCAAGATCTACCATGTCTTTTAAATTTCCTCCGTCGCGACCTAAGAGCGCGACGGTTTTAATTCCAATTTTTTTTGCGCTCTCTACGGCTCTAATAACATTTCCAGAATTTCCACTCGTGGAAATCCCTAGTAGCAAATCGCCATTTCTTCCCAGTCCTTCAAGTTGTCTTGCGAAAATATATTCAAACCCATAGTCATTGCCCACGCATGTCGTATGACTTTGATCTCCCAACGCCAACGCCCCCAAGGGTTTGCGGTCTTTGCGATATTTTCCGGTAAACTCCTCTGCAAAGTGCATGGCATCGCAGTGGCTGCCGCCATTTCCGCAAGAAAACGCGTTGCCCCCTGATCTGAAAGTCCCGAGGAGCATTTCGGTAAATTTAGAGCAAGCTTCAATTTGATTTGGATCGCTCAAAAACTTCGTAAGAGTCGCTTGCGCATCATTTAAGCACTGTCTCCAGGTCTTCGTGAAAGCCATGAAAACTCCTTAACTTTTGGTGTGTTACTTGATTTCTTAGCACAATATGTCTAGAGTGCAAAGTCTCGAATTTTCGTGCGGAGCCGTAGCTCAGCTGGATAGAGTACCTGACTACGAATCAGGTGGTCAGAGGTTCGAATCCTCTCGGCTCCGCCAATTTCACTCCATACCAATACTTGAAATTTTACTGTCTCTCTAACAAACTGATCTTTATTAGGAAGTAAGGGAGAAATTATGAACACAGTATGGAAATTTAGGGTAATTACTTTGATCGTTGCGCTTGTCGGAGTTTTGTACGCAATAACTTCATTACAAAAAGGCAAAGCAGTGGGCGGTCTGACAGAGGTTGGGATTTTACCGATGAGTGCAGCAAACGGTGCTGAGCAGCCCAAGAACTCAGCAGCAAATACTGACAAGGCGGATAAAAAGGAAAAGGTAATTCCAGTTACTCACGATGAAGCAACTAAAAAAGAAGATAAATTAAGTTGGTGTGAAACTCGTGTGAAAAGTCTAACGACAAAGTCGGGCATAAAAATTGAGCAAGAGGGAAAAGATTGGTTCACTCTAACTCCGCAGAAAAAAGCAATCAATTCAGTCTCAATGGAAAAGTGGCTTGGCCAATACTGTACTTTACAAATTACAGATTCACGACCGCCAACATTTGTGCCGACTAAAGATGTGGAGATGCTTGCCGTGGGATTTATAAATGGCGAAACGCAAAAGTTTACTCTTACCCCTGAGGGGTTTTATTTTTGGGATGGACTCCGCTTCCGTTCGCAACACTTCAAAGAAGCTATGGATAAGTTGGCCAAGGTTGCAAACGGCGAAACCTTATAGTAGGTTTATTTTTCTACCATATTTGTCCGCTGCTCAGGAGTAGCTCAGTGGTAGAGCAACCGGCTGTTAACCGGTTGGTCGGGGGTTCGAATCCCTCCTCCTGAGCCATTTCAATTCAAGCAATGTTCCAGAACGAGACAATTAAAGAAAAATAAGTAAATTCAATAACATGCTCAGAGGGAGATTCCTTAGAGCATTGACTCTGTATCACGCCAAATCATGCAAGATAAGGGTATTTGGCGACTTTTTGTAATACTCGGATATTACAATTTTCAAAAATACTACAGAAAAGTATTACGCTGACAACTTCGGTTCTAGTTGCCATCCAGCAAACCTTCGCTTGAAGCTGGCAGTCTTTTGCACCAATCGACTTTCTGCTTGGTGCCGCCATCGTAATGGACGGCCAGATTATTTTTAAGAAGAGTTTCTTTGAGGTCTTTACCGTCTACTTTCACGTTGGCTAGCAGTCGAAAATACTTATCCCTATCCACCGATAAAAGGTCCACACGTTTTGCATTCCGAACCATGCTCTCGACAAGTTTTCTTGCTGTACGAGCAGACTGTTTTTCACAATCTGAGCCGCCACGAATCTCGGCGGTGTCAATGCCACGGATTCTCACCCCGAGAGACTTACCGAAAACTGGCGCTACATTTGGAAGGTCAACAGTAATGGTATCGCCGTCATAGATTTTAGTGACCTTCACACATCTAAAATTCTTGTCATCGTGCTTGCAGTCGTCATTAGCCAAAACTTGTAAACCATAAAATAGAATCAATAGAACAACTGTTTTCATAAGTAATAACCTCAATTATTCATCGAAATATCTGTAGCGTCCAGTTGAGTCCCGTTTTCGTTTCCTTGCATGGCTATAAGTCTTGCCTGGAATTCGTCTATATTTTACCCCTTGATAGTGTTGGCCCTCAATTTCGACATTTGACGGCCAGATTATCCACAAAAATAGAATCGCCATGAGAATCATAAATTCCTCCAAGCCTTATTCAATCTTTCCAGCTACAAGAGACGCAATCTTTGCTTGAGCATTTTCAATTTCGTCTTTGTAAATTAGGAGCGTTTTTATATCACTATGGCGGCTAAATTTTCTTACATCATCTAGGCCGATGTTGTGTTCGGCGGCGACCTTCAGTGCAGTATTTATAGCGTCATGTCTCAGGCAGTGCACTGTGATACGTTTGATGCCGACCTTTCTCCCAAGATTTTTTATTATTGAGTAAAGCCCTGTCCCAGTAAGTCGTTTCAGGTCACTACTACGAGCCTTATCCAAACGAAAGAAAAGAGGTCCATCTTGTAGTCCACGTACTTCCAGCCATCGCTTTAGAGCGTCTATAGTTGGTTGAGGTAGTGTAACAAACTGCTTTTGAGTTTTGCCTTTTCCAAGTATAGAAACAGTAGCCTCATTTAGATTCAAATCAGCTAAATCAATTGAACAGACTTCATTTCGTCGTAGTCCAATGTCGAATAGTAGGTGAAAGATAGCACAGTCACGTACTGACTTATTGTCAGGTCTACTTTCGAGGTATTTGAAAATAGCTCTTACACCTTCATTGCCAATACCACGTACATCTCGATAACTTTGGTGTGGAACATTTTGAATTTCTAATTCCCAAGCAACTAACCCCAAAGTTCTAGCAAGTTTGACGAAGCTGCGTAAAGCAGCAAGCCGCCTGTTTACTGTAGCTGATTGGAGTTTCAAATCATCGGTCAGATAGATTTTGTAACTGAGGACGAGTGCATTAGCTGGCCCTTGCTGAAGACTGATTAAATGTCTGGCCGCCAAATCTAATGACTCAACCTTAATAAAGTCCCGAAACTCCTCTAAGTCTCTTTTATAGGCCTCAATAGTCGTCAATTTCCTACAAGAAAGAAACGATTTGACCAATTCCTCAATACCAACAGTCTGTAATACGTTGACTTGATTCTTTGCTAAGGTGTTCGTCATATCTGAGTCCCCATAGCCTTGAGCCAGTCACGATGACGCTTATATTGTTCGTAAGCTTCACGATGTTGTTGCATGAGCTTTTGGCGCTCCTGAAGCCCCCTGGCATTATTAGCCCTACGCCAAATTTCGACTGCTTTATTTTCTAGTTTTTTTAATAATTCCATATTCACGACCTTTGTTATAATGCTTATCGTCATAATTGTTAATAACTTTAGTGATATAATAATTGTTAACAAAAAAAGTTAGATAATAAGTGTATTATCTGGCATACTTTGATTTATATGCTGAATCGAAATAGGAAGAAAAAGACGCCTAACGACTATCCTCTTTTTGCCATTAGAATGACTGAGCAAAAGGATAAGGACGAAATTGATGAGCTTATAGAGGAGGCTATGAACCTCTATAATAAGTCTCTAAAGGACGATGAGGCTCCATTTAAGAAAAATGAGATAGCAACGGAAGCACTTCGTCTTGGCTTAAAAGAACTCATTAAAAGAAAATCCTAATAGAAGCGTCTCTAGTTTGGGTGTACGGCGGCCCTTTGCTGGCCGACGCCTTAGCTTACTACAATAGCAATTCTGTTAAGCCTCATAAGCGCCTAACCATACCTTTTGTACCTCCCCTAAACCTTCTCCAGAGGCTTTCCGACCGTGAAATTGAAATTAAGCATGTCGGAGCACTAGAGCACACCGTTGTCGGCTGGAACTCGCTGGCTCAGAGACTTTGAAGCCAAGGAAGGGCTATCCTTAGATGCGCAGAGGAGGCTCCAGGCATGGACCCAAGCCGACCACTCAATAAAAGGTTAGAAAGGGGTAGGAGGGGGTCAAAAAAGAAGGCTCATTTTAAGTTCAATTCTAGAAAGTAAAAAATAAAAAAATTTAAAAATGGGACCTGTATATCAGCAACACTTTTAATGCCTGTTATACATATAACTGCTAGACGTTGAAGTAGGCTTGAAACTGTAGAGTAAACCTCATTCAACTAATTGAATTTACACTGGTTTTATAGACGGTCTAACTTCTAAATCGCCTAGTCAACGAACGTGTATCTTTAACTCGTACCCTTATCGGCAATGAGGCCAATCAAATTCCCTGATGTACAAGCCCTTTTGAACGAATCCCTCTGCTTTGACGGCCTTCGAGGGCACACAAGCAAAGCTGAAATCGTCGGTATCACCAAACATCGGTGCATCGAGCTTAAAACCGCATTTGAACTCGTTTTTATACTTCTTTTTCATGGTCTTCATGTACTCGGCCCATCTACACATAACTGCGGAGGTACGCTCAGGACCCAAATCCAACACAACTTGAATGTCCTTATCAAAGCCATTCAACATCTTATGCCGTTCACTTCCTGCGTTGATTGGAAAGACTAGAATTCCACCGCTATCAGTAATTGGTTCAACTGGTCTAACTACAAGATTCTGTCCAATTGTTTTGACTGGCTGGCCGTAGATGTAGACTCGCTTATCAACGACTCCGATGAACTTTGTGTCTGATAGCTTTTGAAGGACACTTACCTCAGTTATCATGCGGTCGATAGGGCGCTCGTACTCATAGAAAACAGGAGCAACTGATTTACTTGCAAAGAACCTGCAAGTTTGAAAGAGGTTGTGAACAAGATTATATTCTTCCTCGCTAAAATCATCTAGTGAAGGCAGATTAAAACCTGTAGTCATGTAGACAACTTTTGCTTTTTTACGAGTCTTGATTTCTGAGAACTCGTTACCAAATGTATGTTTGTGCAATAGGTTCACAAATTGAAGGCACTTTGTAGCTTGAACATCTGGTTTATTACCTTTTGCTGAATTCCAAATTTTCTCAAGCTCCGCAATGTGAGCTGCTTTGTTCGGCTTGGCGTCACCTGCAATTGCCGTCCAACTCACAAAAATAGAAACTATAAAACCAATTGTTTTCATAACAACCTCACTTTGAAAGTAGGTCACTTTTTAAAATGCCGTAGCTACAAAGAACGCTAATATCTAGCTCGACTTTTAGATTGATTGTGCTGGCGTCTTTGCCAACTGAGTGAGTTAGTTTCGTATATCTCTGAGCAATCAACTCAAATGCACGTTGAGAGTCGCTGATAGCTCTAGAGGCTGAAAAATGGCATTGCTCGTTATGACCGAGATAGCCCACGTCTCCTATGCAGCCGTCATACTCGCTACAGCTAGGGCGAAAGTACTCTGAACGTACTGAAGGATGGCTAAAGATTCTCTTTTGCTGTTCTTTAGGCATTCTCAAAGAATAGTATCGACCTAAGGTAGATAAATCCTCTAAGCTTTTAAAGTTAAACCAAGCCAGCGTCACCTTTTCATCTTTCTTGTAGAACTCTACGCCGTTACCAATTTCTTCATTTTCTCCAATTGTATTTCCAGCCGTACAATCCTGGCCGTAGTAAGAGATAAATAATCGTCCTGCTAAAGTTTTTGCTGCTCCTTTTCGACGAGTGATAAGTTTCTGTGCCTCGTCTATAGGTAAGCCAGCTTCGGGTTTTAGAATCTTAGCCGTAAACGATTCTGCTATAGATTTGACTTGTTTTCCGCCCTTACAGTATTGAGCAAAAATCTTCTTAGCTTCGTCTTCAGTCGGGACCGACTTGGCTTGAGCCTGAAGACTAAAGGTTATCCAAATGAATAACAAAAGCCTCATCTTCAACCTCCATGATTTCTTTGATTTTTAGAGTCTTCGGTTTATATCCCTTTCGACGAATAATTATTTCAGAATCAGATTTTGTAACTACCAACTGAATAGGATTTTCTTTGCAGGTAACTATTCGAGAAAAACTGCTTTTGATGAGCAGTTCGTCACAAGCTGGAATTACTGACAGTAAAATTGATTTACGTGATTCCTCAACTGGAACTACTTCTTTACTAGCAATTGTTCTTTCTTGTATTTTTTCAGCATCAATCAATGACCGAGTTGATATTGACTTCTCAGTTTCCTTTTTTACGACCTTGTTCAAATCAAACTTACATTTCAGCCATATTTTGAATTGACCTTCTAGTTCTTCAATTTGTTCATTCAGTTGTTGGCAGTGGAGGTTTTTAAACTCTGCTGATGACTCTATTGAATTATGTAGTGCTACCTCTTTATCTGTTTCAATAGTCACGCTCTTGTAGGTAGCTGTAGGCGACGTTTCATCAATAGCCGAGGCTCGACAGCTAGCTATTGCCTCGCCTCTTGCGCTATCAATTGACGGACCAATACCAGAGCAGACTGTAGTAAATTGACTGCCGTTACGTTTGGTCGCATCTTTAACCCAGCTTGGAGTTTTCGACCAAGCTGGGAGAGATGATAGAATGAAGAGTACAACTACAAGACGACTCATTACTCAGCCTTGTCATCACTAGCTGGGCTACGAACGAAGTCTTGCCAGTGCTCCTGTAACTTATCGTCGAAGTCTTTTGATACTTTTCCACCGCCTTCAGCTTTCTTTGCTGCGGCTATAACTGATTTCTTGAACTCAACTTCTGGAATAGTAACGAGAGCAAAAACTTTGTAGACAATTTGCCGTTGCCCATTTTCAGACTGACTGACTTTCTCCCAGTAATAACGACTCGGCTTTAAGTGACTGGTCGTAAGTTCACTAGCTTCAGCTCCGATATATTTACTTGTAACGTCATTAAAACCTTCGTTCTCTTCGCCTCTTTGAAAAACGTAGCTGAGTCTTTGAGTAATTGCTTGAGAAACAACGTGTTTTGCGTTGTTAGAAGCAACTCTATACGCCGCTTCAACTCGTTGGTCTTCTCTGATTGTTGTTATTCCAAGACTATAAACAGTGCCACGTTCAACATAAAATGGCTCACTTTCTTTAACCCAATTAGGGCGTTCTTCCATATTGTCAATTCTCGATAATACTTTATCTGGAACTGGCTCTATGTTTGTCGGCGTAACAGAAATGTATTCCTGTTTTTCTGGTGTTGATGAGCAGCCTGTAATTAAAAACAGGGCTACTCCTACTAAAACTAAATTCTTCATGTTCTTACTCCTTTTTTTCGTTCTTAATTCGTCTTAAAATAACCTCGAAATTCCCTGCAAAAATCTCGTCCTCTGAAAACTGTTTCATCACGTCAATAGGCTTTTCTGATTTGCTTGGCTCGCCCCAACACAAGTATTCAACTGAAACACTGAGATGCTTTGCGACCTTGAACAACTGGTCCAAGTTTCTAGGAGTCTGACCGATAAGCCAGTTATGAATAGTACGAGTTGAAATGTTCGTGGCTCTTGCCAATTGAGCAGCGGTCATGTCTCTTTGTTTCAGAACTTGTTTCAATATAATTCCTAGTTTCATCAGTTTACATTTCGGTTGATATAAGTCGTGCCAACCGTCCTAATCCCTTTCCAGGCAAATAATCCTTAATCAGGCAACTAATCTGCCTCATCAGGCGTGGACTGAACTCTGCCAAGAATTTCATTGTCCACAAGTTGCATGTAATCGTAAGCAGCTTGATTTATCTCAAACGATAACTCGGTAAGTTTTTTGAGCTGTTCTTCAGTCAGCTCACTAGAGCTACTACCAATTGAGTCCTTAACAGCGTCGATAATAGTGCCAATTAAATTTCTGGTTCTAAAGACATCGAAGCTATACTTTTTGTACTGATTTAATCCTTCAATCGTATTCAATATGAATCCAACTGTACGCATGAGGTGGACGTTTTTTATTTTTTCCTGTCCAACTACTTTATAAAAGTCGTCTAGAGCACTTTCAATTTTGAGGAGCAAAACTCGTTTATTCATACAGACCCCTTTGAGTTGATACGGCGAACCTTAATTTCATAAGTCTGTTCATCGCCGAGCAAAGCGGCATCGGGCGCTTGAGACTTTTGAGCTAGCGGCTCACCGAACACAAGTTCATCAATGGATGTTAAGCCGAGAGCGGTTGAAATAGACTTTAAGTCATCAAAGGAACGAACTACTGAACCAGCAAGCATGTTTGAAATTTTCTGCTTCGAGACTTTGCTAGTCCGAGCTAACTGCGATGCCGTCCAGCCTTTGCGCTCCAGGTGTAACTGTAGGTTTCGTTTCAAACTTGTCGCCATATTCATCTTACGTTTCGTGTCCATATATCTATTCCTTTAAGGAAGTCCTATTTTTCACGGATTTGTCCTGAGATTGATTGCAAGTGGCAGATGAATTGTGGACAGATTGTCCATGAATAGAGACAGGTACCTCTAACCAGACAGAGATTGCCTCAAGCAGTTTACGTCGGTGCGAATCATCTAAAGAGTGAACTGAGTCAAATGGATTGATGCGGATTTCATTCGTCCAAAGTGAGTAAGCCCACATTACAAGTGCTCGTGTTCCGCTTGTAATAGCTGGGTCTGAAAAAATTGGTTCCCAGTTGATTGACTCATTCTCGACGTCAATATGAGTCAGCATCAATTTTTTAGTATGAAGACTGGCTGTAGCTATCGTGAGGACGGCTTTCATGTATTTCGACTGGGCCATAATCTAGACTCCTTATGAGCTTTGACTTATAGACTCATTGTGTCACAATAAATGACTTTATAGAATACACTAAGTGTATGTCTATGGATTATGATAACCTACACTAAGTATATTATTGAATTTAATAGGAAATAACGATGCCTCGTAAGAAGAAGTCAAACAAAGGCAGGAGATTACGACGTATCTCCGTTGCGGAAAGAAGGGCTCTTAAAACGAGAGTCTTAGCACTAAAGGAAAAGAAGAGATGGACACAATCGAATATGGCAGCGGCATTTGGTCTAACTGTGAGTGCAATTGCTCAATGGCTTTCTGGAGACAAGTACCCTTCAGGTGCGGCACTTAAGCTGCTTGAGATTTATGAGAAGTTAGAAATATGAAGGAGAGCAAATGGCATTTACGGAAATAGGATTTTTTAGACTTTTGAAACCAGTTCTAGGATTTGACCCGAAAAGACCAGTAGACGTTATTTGCTTACTGCTACTCCTAGGTCTCTCTATCTATTTAATTTCAACTGGGATAGTTGGCTTTGGTTTTATTTTTGGGGCTGCGTTTATCTTGGCATACTTTCTCTTGAAGGGTTTGCTTCATGTGATTGGTTTGATGTTGCCAAGTCACATAACAATCGGTTGGGTCGTGGACAGGAAATACAGAAAGTTGAGTGACTACGAAAAGGCGATTCTCCACTGTTTTGTGGACGACGACACATTTATAAATGAATTTAACCTTCAAAAGTATCCAGAAATATATTTTGACCGTCTTAAACAAAAAGGGTTCCTGGACGACTACGAGGCGACCATTCCATCGTCGGACCGAGGAAGACTAGAACATGCTCTTGGAAACAGCTTTGTTGAAGCAAAAATGAATCGCCGAATTTTTGACTACCTAACGGAGGACTACTGCAAAAACGCCCTCCGACTTGAATTCACTTTATATAGAGCGGACGTGAAACAAAGGAATCGAACGTGACCACTAGAGATGAAATTGCAGAGCAAGATATAAAGGTAGTGTTTGACATTGACGATGCTGCAAATGACTTGAGTCTAAAATACAATCTACCTAAAGAGCGAGTTAAGCGTATCCTAGATGCGACTGTCTCTCTGCAAACTGGAAAAACCATCTGTTTGCATCCTTATTTTGGAAATGCGATACACTATCTGGGACTCGAAAAGGCTTTGGTTCTCTTTGAAGACGAGCAGGCACTATCGAGACTCAAAGAAATTAATTTGCCTATAGAAGCTGACTTCTTTTTTTCGTTCGAGGAATTGAACGATTTTCTTTCCTGTCTTCGTCAGTATTTCCTGGATAATCGAGAAGACTTTCTAAAATTTGGTTACTCAACTGAGGAGTTTAAGGGGCCAACATTTTTGAAATACTACCTCGTCGGTGTTCTTTGTTCTCATTATCCAGATGGAACCTTGTTTGAAGGGTTCGAGAAAATTTCAGGTAAGCGCCTTGAAAGCACGAGGGCAAGGATATTAGGTTTCAAACTAGCTCTCATAGATGCACTTCGACAGGCATTTCAACATCTAGATGCTGATACATTTTTTAAGGATGTTGAACGGGCATTTAGGACAAACCTCTCTAAAGATGACATAGAGTTTATGGAGGAAATTGAAGACATACAGAGAAAAAACTATGAGAAGTATTGCGATAAGTACGACGAACAGAATGAGGTGATTTACTTTTGTGGTGGTAACTTGACTCAGCTGAGTATTTTTCTTGAGGAGTATTTTGTAGAAATTCAAACTCAACTGAAACATAAAGGCAGAAAAGCACTAGGGCCTCTCGTGGCTTTGGACTCTAAATATCAACCTCAGCTCAAAATTCAGTCCTACTTTGAGGTGTTCGATACGCCTTCTCAAGAAGTAATTGAAAGATTCGCTCAACTCTGCAAATTGATTTCGAGCGATAATGACTCGTATCTGGAAGTCTATTCAGAGAAACTTCATAGATTTCTTAAGCAAGGAATGAAAATTAAAGTTGAGTTAGGTGAAGTTCTTATTGAGCCGAAACATGCCGAAGAAATCAAGAGGCGAGTTAAAGCATTAATTGATGAATTTGATAGGCTGTCTGCGCTACAAATAGCGATACCAGAGCAAGTTCAGTACGGCTTTTATAAGCAGGGTGATTTTTGGCAAGTCATCTTCGATGGACAAAGTAAACACCTTAGCGACCAAATTGGTTTCAGTTATATTTCCCACCTTTTGAAGCATCCCCAGAAAGACTTCGACGCCATTGTTCTAGTGGGCATCTACAGCGAAACCAACAAACAAGATGCGGGTAAAGGAGTTTTCCAAAGCGCAGATTCGGTCGAGGACCATGAACCTATGCGAGCTAAAGGTTCAATGCAGAGGCTTGACGTCGTGGCCGACCAAAAGACACTTAGTACTGTTAAAAGTGAACTCGAGTTGATTAGTGAAAGGTTAGAAAATGGCAACTATGAAGGTGAAGACGAACATGCCGATTTGTTAGATAAAAAGTCAAAACTAGAACAGTATCTAAAATTGAATACGTTTGTTGGTAGAGCCAAGCGTTTTAGTGACGATGGCGAGAAAGCTAGAAAGTCGGTTTCAAAAGCTATTGCCGATGCAAAAAGGAAGTTGAAGCAAGAGCTTCCAGAACTATGGCGACATCTGAACGACTTTTTGGACACAGGGAGGTCCTGTCGTTATAAGGGAAATCTCCCTTGGAAACTTGAGCCTTAGTTAGGTTCATCCAAATATGATTCCAATTCCTAACCTTATAAAGATATAGACGGAATCGAAATCAGGCTCATATTTTCTACAATTCTCACTTTGAGATAATCAACTTAATTCCCATAACTATTTTTATACGAGCGGAATCGGAATTGATTCAAACTGATACATTTGAGAGCGATTCGCCGTTTGCTACCCAATACGTAGCGAATGCCACCTGAAATTTAGCGCCAGAACCTCCAAAGCCCAACCAAAAGGAGGTTTGTATGGCTGAGAATAAGGTAGCGGAAAATCAACCGTCGAATCATGTTGGAGAAAAGGCCCAACTTGATTTGAACAAAATGGGAGTTAGGTCAATGGCTGACTTGTTAAAAAGTCAGCCGAGTGAACCGAGCTTCTTAGTAGACGGCTTACTCCCGTCTACGGGAATTTCAATCATTGGGGGCAAGCCTAAAGATGGTAAGTCAACTTTAATTAGAAATCTGATTCATGCTGTAGCGACTGGCGGCAGTTTTATCAATAAATCTGTTCAGAAGGGTTCAGTTCTGTATCTCGCCCTTGAGGAAACGGACTACTACGTTACGGACCACTTTAGAAAAATGGGCGTCGATGAGCAGACGCCGATTCACACAGTATTGAAGAAAACCACGACAGCAGATTTGCGTTTATTGATTGGAGAGTTAAAACCAGCGTTGGTAGTAGTGGACCCATTGTTTCTATTTATTCGTGTACATGATGGGAATAGTTATACTGAGGTCTACAATGCGATGGGCGAACTGAACGACATCGCTCGTGACCAAAAAACCCACATTCTCACCGTCCATCATATTAAGAAGGGCGCAGTTAGCGGTCCAGATAGTCTACTGGGGTCAACGGCGTTATTTGGCTCCGTTCATACGATGATGATGTTCGAGGCCAAAGGTAACGACAGGGTTTTATCAACAAGACAGAAATACGGCCCACATCTCGACCCAGTTATCCTAAAATATGACTCTTCAATTCAGGTCTATTCCTATTCTGGGACAGAGGAACTGAGTCGGGTTCAGAGTATGCAGGATGAGATTCTTTCCTTGATTGAGGAAAAGGGCACCTGCACTCATCAGGAAATAAAGGGCAGCATAACTGGCCGAAGTGATGCTTTGTCCACCGCAATTCAACAGTTGGTAGACCAGGGCCTTGTCTTGCGTCTTGGCAACGGAACCCGCTCCAGCAGTTTCACCTATAAGCTTCCTCAAGGGAATGGTGACTGCTCCGTTAATGGAGGTGTACAATGAAGAATCAAACTCTTCGCACCTCTGGAGACTCATCGACAATTGAGGTAGAATCTGATAATAGTGCGCAGGCAGAAAAGCTCTTTGAAAATAAAATAGGCGGCAATGCCGATTTTTCAGAATGGCTGACCACGGTTCAGGCCGCAAAGTATCTGGAAATCAGTCCTGCATCTTTGCGTAATATGACCAGCAGCGGTCAAGTTCCATACTACAAATTCGGCAGAAGAAATCGGTACAGAGTCGATGACCTAAGGAATCTCCTTTTGAGCCAAAAGAGAGGTTTTTATGGGAATTAAATTCGACTCTAATTCAAAAACATGGATTGCATGGCATGTTGAGCGGCATCCAATCACACGGGTACCTAAGACTTTACGACGTAAAAATCTGAAGTCTGAGGCTGAAGCAAAACGGGTTGAGAAAGAACTTGTCGGCAAGGTCAAACAAGCGTTGCTTGAGACAGTGATTCCAACTTGGCCCAAATTGGCAACGGCTTATATGGATTCCAAACGACTCTGTGATTGGAACGAGAAGACATACCAAAACTGTAAGATATGTCTTGAGGCTCACACGTTTGAAAAGTGGAAGAATAAAAGGATTGATACAATTACTCCGCAAGAAATCAAGGACCTTATTGTGGAGCGAGTTGGAAACACGTCACCGAGTAATCAGCAAACGTTATTGAAGTTCATTCGAGGAACGTTTCAATACGCTGTTGATTCAGGGATGATTCCACGCAATCCAAGTCCAAACATTCGGTTCAAGGTTGGAAACAAAATTAAAAAGGTTCTGACCGAAGAACAAGCTCGATTGCTTTTGGAAACAGCAAAACAATATGAGCACGAATGGTATTATCATTGGGCCTTGGCTCTTTACACGGGCATGAGGAACGGAGAAATGTATTCGCTTACCTGGGACAGAGTTAACTTCGAGAGTCGTACAATTCTTGTAGATAGTAGTTGGAACAAGGTTGACGGCTTCAAGGAAACTAAGACAGGAAACGATAGAATTGTCGAGATTGCTCCAACTCTGCTAACTGTGTTGAAGGAGTTGAAGCTCAAACAGTTTGATTCACACTTCGTTCTTCAACGCAGCAGAAATTGGGAAAAGGGCGAGCAAGCCAGAGTATTGCGTATGTTTTTGCAGGGCATTGGTCTTCCCCAAGTAAGGTTTCACGACCTCAGAGCAACTTGGGCGACAATCATGCTAGGTAAAGGTGTACCCCCAATCAAAGTTATGAATATGGGAGGCTGGGTCAGTTTAAAGACTATGCAAATCTATATTCGTAAAGCTGGAGTGGACATCCATGGGATTACGGATGTACTTGACTTGCACAACCCGTCCCGTCAGACTGCTGATGTAGTGGTTCTGGGGAAAAGTAATAAATCGTAGTACTTTTCCATTGGAAGCGAATAATTTCAGAACGTTAGCTTCGTTTCCATCGCCTGAGCCAATTTTTTTGAAATGTATAAGTTATTGAAGTTACTAAATTTTTTAAAATCACCAACCACTTCAAAAAATAAACGGACACTCGAACTTTCAACCACATCACGTTAACAAGAAAGTGCACCTACTGTAGATGCACGGATTGACACAAATTTGTTTGATTGATTTTATGAACTCGATGATCAAACTTTTTCCTTGCCCAGTAAGTAATATTGATCGAAGGACGT
>FRDC01002100.1_pt1 | contig 15587 bp, 11 predicted proteins | sample 1106171 | NCBI WGS metagenome assembly FRDC01 (sample SAMEA3930566, study PRJEB13176) | freshwater metagenome | biome: Drinking water system; feature: drinking water; material: water | place: Singapore | collected 2014-12-20 | reverse complement strand
CGATATACCAACTAATGAGCCGCTAAAGCTGCGTGCTGGTGACACATGGAAATGGCGGCGCGAGGATTTAACGACCGATTATCCAGCGCCAACGTGGACGCTGAAATATTTTTTTAAGAAAATCGACGCCGCTTTTAATATCACCGCGACGGCTGACGGCACAAGGTTTTCTATAACTGTTGCTCGCGCGACCACTGCCGCTTATTCGCCCGGCGCATACACATGGCAAGCGATAGTTGAGAGCGCGACTGAGCGTTTTCTTATCGAGAGTGGGAAGCTCGATGTTTTGCGCGATTTTGAGCCTGCCGGGAACTTCGATGGACGGTCTCACGCAAAGAAAACTCTCGATGCAATCGAGGCGGTGCTGGAAAGTCGGGCAAGCAAAGATCAGGAAGAATATCAAATTGCTGGACGCATGCTCAAGCGTACACCGGTTGCTGATTTGCTCAAATTGCGCGACCGCTATCGACAAGAGTACGCGGCTGAATTACGAAAAGAAGCGGTGCTCGACGGCCGCGGACAATCTAATCGCATCCTAGTCGAATTTGTAAAGTGAAGATTACAGATCGCGTCGCTCGTTGGTTTGGCTACGAGCGGCGTGGTTATCGCATGCGCGGTTACGAGGCAGGTTCGGTCAATCGATTGACGGGGGATTGGTCAACCACGGTGCGCACCGAAGATGCGGAACTACGTCATACGTTATCTGCATTGCGGGCGCGCTCTCGCGTGTTGGCACAGAACAACGATTATGCGGTGCGCTTCTTTTCCCTGCTATGCGCCAACGTTATAGGCGATTCGGGCATCGGGCTACAGATGCGCGTTAAAAATAGAGACGGCAGTGAAGATAGGCAATCAAATAAGTTGATAGAAGACGCGTGGCGCGATTGGGGGCGCATGCGATACGCGAGCCGCGATCAGCGCAGTACCTGGATTGATTTACAAAATTTAGTTTTGCGAGCAGTGGCATGTGACGGCGAAGTATTTATTCGCAAACATGTTGCCGACAGAAGAGAGAATAAATACGTATTTACATTGCAAGTGCTAGAGGCCGATCATTGCGATGAGCGTTATTCTGCTAACCTTACTGACGGTCACACTGTGCGTAGCGGGATTGAATTCGATGCTTCTGGACGGCGTGTTGCATATTATTTTTTGCGAACGCATCCAGGAGAGTGGTGGTACGGTGGTGGTAATAAATACGCGACAGAACGCGAGCGCGTGCCGGCAGCAGAAGTCATCCATCTTTATTTGCAAAAGCGCCCGACACAATCGCGCGGGGTACCGTGGATGCATGCGGCGATGTTGCGGCTCAATATTCTGGGAGGATATGAAGAAGCAGAGCTTGTCTCTTCGCGAGTTGCGGCGTCGAAGATGGGGTTTTTTACAACGCCAGACGGAACCGCAGAGAGCATTGCAACCGAAAACGAATCTGGAGAATTTAGAACAGCTGCCGCTCCAGGCGAGTTTGGTGTATTGCCCGATGGCTACAAATTTGAGCCCTGGAACCCGACGCACCCGAGCGGTAATTTCGAGCCGTTTACAAAGTCTATTTTGCGCGGAGTCGCCAGCGGATTAAATATTAACTACAACTCGCTCGCGAATAACTTAGAGGGCGTGAGTTTTAGTTCCATTCGTCAGGGTGTACTCGAGGATCGGTATGCGTGGCGTTCCTTGCAGCGGTGGTTCATTGAGCATTTTTGCGTGCCAGTTTTTGAATCGTGGCTGAGTTCTTCCTTGCTTGCTGGTGCAATTGACCTGCCGGAAAGCTTGCCAGACAAATTTAACTCTCCGTTATTTCGTCCCCGAGGATGGGATTGGGTTGATCCTCTTAAAGATATGGAGGCCAGCGTACTCGCGATTAACAATGGTTTGATTACGCGAACGCAAATATTGGCTGAGCAGGGCTTAGATTTTGAAGACGTGGTAGATCAATTGGCCGCAGAGCAAGAAGTGCTCAAGCAGAAGGGAATTATTATCTTAACGAGCAATGGGAAAAACGATGACGATGACAGTGACGAACAGGATTAAGACAGGTATTTTTTATCGTGCTGCACGGATAGCCGAGGGCGCGGTAAATGAAGAAGCCCGCACTGTTGAGCTTTCCTTTTCGAGCGAAGAACCGGCACAGCGCGCATTCGGCACCGAGGTTTTGGATCATGCCAGCGAATCGGTTCGATTGCAGCGATTAAATACCGGCGGAGCGCTATTAGTCGATCACAACACTTCAGATCAGGTTGGCGTGGTCGAGAAAGCATACCTCGGTAGTGATCGCAGGGGTCGTGCCGTAGTACGTTTTAGCAGAAGCGCACGTGCAGAAGAAATTTTTCGAGACGTTATTGACGGCATCCGATCCAGCATATCGGTCGGTTACCGAATTCTGAAGGCAGTAGTAGAAAGAAACGGCAAGGATGAAATTTATCGCGCAGTTGATTGGGAGCCGCTGGAGATTTCGTTAGTTTCTGTTCCGATGGATGTTAGCGTTGGAGTTGGGCGCACACATTCGGAGGATTTTGAAACCGAAATTATTTATCGACATTACGAGGAGATTAAAGTCATGGAAACTGTAGTGCAAAAAGATGAAGCGCAGCAAACAGCGGCACAAGTACGCGAGCAAGAGCTAGCGCGAATTAAATTTATTCAGCGTACCGGTGAGCTACACAATTTGCCGGAAACAATGGTGCGCGAGGCGTTAAATAGCGGGACAAGTGTTGAGGACTTTCGTGAGCAAGCCCTCGCCAAAATTGCCCAATGCAAGCCAACTCAGACGCCAGACCTCGGGTTAACGCCGACTGAGACACAGCGATTTTCGTTAACGCGTGCTATTCGCGCGTTGGCTGATAATAATTGGGCGCTCGCACCGTTCGAGGCAGAGTGCTCACGTGCAATCGCGCAGAGAGTCGGGTCGCCCAAGTTCGGCGGGTTCCTTGTGCCGTACGAAGTACAGAAGAGAAAATTTGCCAATCAACATCAACGCGATTTAACTGTGGGCACCCTAACAGCGGGCGGCTATTTGGTTGAGACGGAATTAGCAGCCGGAAGTTTTATTGAATTGCTGCGCAATCAGGCGAAGGTGGTGCAGCTTGGTGCGCGCATGCTGCCTGGCTTAGTCGGTAATGTCAGTGTTCCACGACAAACAAGTGCGGCCACTGCGTACTGGGTGTCGGAAAATGCCGCACTGACAGAGAGTCAACTTGCTCTTGGACAAATCGCACTATTGCCAAAAACAATCGGCGGGTATACAGAGATCAGTCGGCAACTATTAATGCAATCCACGCCAGCGGCTGACATGTTGGTAATGGAGGATATCGGACAAATTATTGCGATCGGTATCGATCTTGCAGCAATTAATGGTAGCGGTGCTTCTGGGCAGCCATTGGGCGTGATGAATGTCTCGGGCGTTGGTTCGGTTGATGGCACGACAATCGACTGGGCAAAAGTGGTGGAGTTCGAGACTGATGTATCAGCCGCCAATGCGGATGTTGCATCGATGGCGTATTTAGCGCCCGCCGGTGTACGCGGACTCCTGAAGACAAGGTTCAAAGATACATCCACTGGAATTAGCTTGTGGGGCGGACTTGTTGGTAATAATGAAATGAACGGCTACCGCGCTGAGGTGAGCAATCAAGTTCCTGCCGCTCGTATGATTTTCGGCGACTGGTCGCAAATTGTGATCGGTGAGTGGGGCACGCTCGAAATATCACTCAATCCGTTTGCGAACTTTCAGGCAGGCACGATCGGCATTCGCGGATTCCAGACATGCGATATTGCGGTCAGGCAAGCTGGTGCATTTTCGGTATCAACCGCGATCACTTAATTTCGGAGGGAGTTATGGCGGAACGAATGGTAACCGTTAAAGCGGTGCGAGCGTTTCTTTACAAGGGCGCTCGCGTAGAACCCGGTGCCGAATGCGAGGTTACGGTTGACGAGGGACGATTGCTTAAAAGCTCGAATAAAGCTTTTCTTATCGGAGAAGTGCAAATTCGCGCGAAAGAGGAAGAGCCCCAAGCGGAACCAATTATTAATCTGAAGAGAGGAAAGCGAAATGTTTAATGTAGGCGATATTACAACCCTGATGAATTTGTTGCCGAGCGCCGCTCGTACAGCAACGGTAACCGGTTCGGCTGTTGACATTCAGCTAATGAGTGGGCGCTGCGCAGTTATTCTCGATTCTGCTGCGGGCACTGGCACGACACCGACGCTGGATGTTGTCATTCAAGATTCCGATGACGGTTCAACGGGATGGGCAACCGTGTCAACGTTTGCGCAAGTTACCAATGCGGCGGCAGTGCAGACAAAAAACTCGCTGGATTGCAACGCCACGAAGCGCTATGTTCGTGCTGTAGGCACAATTACCGGTACCACACCCAGTTTTGCTTTTAGCGTGAACCTGCTCGGCGCGCGACAATATACCTAACATGGTAGTCATGGCCGCTCGTGAGCGGCCTTTTTTATGCCATTCGCCGAAGACCTGAGTGTTTTTTTGCAGACGCAGGATTTCGCTACTGCCGCCACTTATCAGGGTAGCGCTACGGTCAACGGAATCTTCGACAATCAATATTTTGAGGGCATGAATTTTCAAGGTAGCGCCCCCGTATTTATGTGTCGCACCGCTGATGTGGCAAGCGCCGCGCATGGACAAACCTTAGCCGTTGGCGCGGACACCTACAAAATTGTGGGTGTGGAGCCGGACGGAACAGGCATCACCCTGATGCGTTTAGAGAAGCAATAATAAATTGGCCGATCATCTTCGCCGCCAAATAAGGGATGCGGCAAAAACGATACTGACCGGACTCACCACTACCGGCGCACGCGTGTTTGTTGATCGCGTGTACCCTCTGCAATCGACAGATTTACCAGGTCTGCGGATCATGACGAACTACGAAACTATAGGCAGCACTTCGTTCGGAGCTAACCGCCGCATCGAGCGGCAATTGGAGCTGGTTGTGGAAGCGTGCAGCAAGTTAGTGGGTGAGCAAGGTCGTACCGTGGATGATCAATTGGATCAAATCGCCAAAGAAGTCGAGGTTGCTCTCGCTAATAACAACACGCTGTCAAATACATGTAAGTATGTGCAACCAGAAAAATTCGAATCAGACATCAATGGCGAAGCAGATAAACCATTTGGTATATTACGAATGACTTTTTCAGTATTTTATATGACGGCGCTGGATACGCCAGATGTGCCGCTATAAGAAATGAATCCCGCAACACTCAAGCTCAACGAAACATTGATTCGCCTATTGCGCGGTTGTTTAAGCGCATGGGAAGCCTGGTTACAGGCGCAGAAAACTCAAGCAAAGATTACCTAACTCCCGATACGCGGTAAGTCTCGAAGCGCTCTAGCTTCCTCACTGCCAATGCCTCCTCGGTTTACATCTAAAAGGAGATTGGCATGCCGATCGCAACTGGCGTAGCGAAGCAGGTTCGCTACAAGAAGGAAGTTACCTGGGGCGTAGCGCCGGGCGCTACCGGCGCACAACTGCTACGCCGTGTAACGAGTGATTTGGATTTAAAGAAAGATACCTACGAGTCCCAGGAAATCCGGTCTGATTATCAGATAGCGGATTTTCGTCATGGCGTTCGCAAAATTGATGGCGGCATCAACGGCGAACTCTCCCCAGGAACACACAAAGATTTTATTGCCGCTGCGTTACGTCAAGCTTTTCAAACCGCTGCCACTTCCGGCGCGCTTACTAACGTCACTGCCGCAGCCACTGCCCCGCACTTTGTGCGCGGCGCTGGTTCTTGGATCACCAACGGTTTCAAAGTAGGTGACGTAATTCGTTGGACAGGGTGGACTTCACCAGCAGATGTTAACAACGCCAAAAACTTTCTCATAGTTGCTCTAACCGCGACTGACATGTCCGTCGTGTCGCTCGATGGTAGCGCAGTAGTCGCGAAAGCAGCGGGTGATTCCGTCACCGTAACGCTCGCCGGTAAAAAAACATGGGTGCCGCAAACCGGACATACCGATGAATCCTTCGCTGTCGAGCACTGGTATTCAGACATTGCGCAATCTGAGTTATTCCTCGGGTGTAAATTGGACAGCATGGATATCCAGTTGCCCCCGACCGGGCTATCCAAGCTTGACATGAAATTCATGGGCAAGGACGTGACTACCGCCACGTCAGCTTACTACACCTCGCCAACGGCGGAAACCACCAGCGGCGTACTCGCGGCGGTCAATGGAAAACTCTACATCGCCGGCAGCGCGGTCTCAGTAGTCACCGGGCTCACGATCAACATCAAGGGCAACATGAAAATGGAGCCCGTGGTAGGCGCGAACGTATATCCCGATATTTTTGAAGGCAGAGTAATGGTCGACGGACAGTTTACCGCCTTCTTCGAGACTGCAACCTTCCGAGATTATTTCCTCAATGAAAGCGAGATTAGCCTGATTTTCGCCGCGACCACCAGCAACGCCGCTAACGCGGATTTCATGGCGTTCGTGTTGCCTCGTCTAAAAGTGGGCGGCGCATCGAAAGACGACGGCGAAAAAGGCTTGGTACAAACACTGCCGTTCAAAGCGCTAGTCAACGGCGCAGGCGGCGCTGGCACCAACACCGAAAAGACAACCATCTCGATTCAAGACTCCACCGTCACCTAATTTTTTCAAAGCGCGCTAGCATTCGCTGGCGCGTCTCAACCACGTTCGCTCGGCTCCACGTTTCTGCTCCTGCCCTCGCAAGACAGGGGCGTGGAGTTCGCGCGGACAAAAACCAGCGAGGGCATTATGGATAAGAATGGATTTGATATTGCTTCACTAAATTTGGAGCAAGACGCCAACTCAGAAGCGCCTATAGAAATTCTGCACCCTGTCACCAAGGCAAAATTAGGAATCACCATTTACGTAATGGGAGCCGAGTCAACAGCCTATAGGAATATTATCCGGCGACAACAAAACCGCCGATTGAAATTACTTTCTAAAAACCGCCGCATTGAATTAACGCTTGAAGAAACAGAAGAAGAAGCGCTTGACCTTCTTGTTGCCGTTACTAAGCGCTGGGATGGCTTGGTATGGGATGGGAAGGCTATTGAGTGCTCTGAAGAAAACATAAGAATGGTGTATCAAGAAAGACCTTGGCTCCGTCAGCAAGTCGACGAAGGAGTCAACGACCCCGCAAATTTTACACGGAGCTGAAAACTGCGCTTCTTGATTATGCGGAAGCCGAGTTTCGGCTAAACAAAAAACAGAAAGATGGATATACGCTGCGTCAGCACTATGAGCAATATTTAGAGCAGACAGGTACAAACCCAGATGAATTGCGTATACCTGAGTTCCCGAACAGATTGGGGCACGTGCTCTCATGGTTTGGCGATCTTTGCGAGCGTCGCGGCGGCAGCGGCTTCGGCGTTAATCCAATAAGCTATAGCGAGATGCAAGCCTATTTTAATTTCAAGCGTTTATTTCCTACAGACTTTGAATTGGAGTGCTTGATTGAGCTTGACAACACTTACATGAGAACTATCTGCTCCGATGGCATTTGATCTATCCACTTTAATTATCGACGCCAAGGATTTAACCGGGAGAGCCTTTGAATCTGTCAAGGGGGGGTTGCGTTCAGTAGAAACCACGCAGGAGCGATTGACCGCTGGATTTCAGCGTCTAGCCGCTTTTATCGGCGCTGGCATGTTCGCAAATATGATCAAGGGATCAATCGATGCCGCCGATAGATTGTACGATCTATCGCAACAGACTGGATTAGCTGTTGAAACATTAGGCGGACTTGATTACATCGCCAAACAAACCGGAACAAACCTAGAAAGCGTAACAAAAAACGTAGGTCGCCTACAACGAATTATGCTCGACGCTGCGGCCGGCGTGGACAAATCTGAGGCCGCATTTAAGGCGCTCAATCTCGAATTCAAAAATGCCGATGGCTCGCTACGCGATACAAATAAAGTACTGTTTGATCTTGCGGATCGTTTCAAAGATTTGCCTGACGGAGCGGAGAAAGCGGCACTAGCGCAAAAAGTTTTTGGCAAATCCGGCGCGGAAATGATTCCGCTGCTCAATCAAGGCGGAGCCGCGCTTAGGGAATTGATCGATGAGTATCAGAAATACGGCGGTGTCACCACCGAAACCGCGCTCCGCTCTGACGCTTTCAACGATCAAATGGAGAAGCTAAAGCTTGTTGGCGGTTCGCTGACTCGTTCGCTTACATCTGAATTATTGCCGGCTTTGCAAAACATCGTGACCGTGTTTCTCGACGTCAGAAATAATGGCGACTCAGTGCGCACTCTTGGAGAAGTGCTGGCCAATCTTCTAAAAGGATTGGCTACGGTTGCCGTTGTGGTTGCCGCGGCTTTTCAGGCAGTGGGTAAATCTATAGCTACGACGGCCGGCGTCATGAGTGAGTTAGCGCAAGGAAATTACAAACAAGCATTGCTTGTATTTAAAGAAGGAGTCATAGACGGGGCGGAATCCGTAAGGCTGGCTATAGAGAGGATAAAAACAATATGGGCGAATGCACCAGAAGTCGCAGCGCCAGCGGCAGCGGCAGCAGGTAAGTCAATCGCGGAAGCATTCGCAAAAGAACACAAAAAGGTAATAGACGAGTTTGCGCAATTAATGAATCGTATTTCTGGTAAAGAATCCGGAATAGAGCCTGAATTTTATAAAAATTTAAATCTGCTCTATCAAGGCTGGCAGAAAGGTCGAATCTCACTTGAGGAGTACGTGGCTACTGTTGAGAAATATATTGCTCAACAACCTTTTGCTATAGAAGCCGCAAAAAAACTAGCAGACGCGCAGAAAGAACAGCAGAAGATAGAAGAAGAGCGCATGAAGTTTCAGCAGGAATCTTTGCTATCTCAGCTAAAGGTAATTGATGCAATAGAAAAAGAAATCGACAAGCAAAAAGAGGTCAATGAAGAAATAGGAAAATCAAAGGAAGAGATTCTAAAAATTAAAGCAGCGAGACTTGATGACGCCATAGCAATCAAAGAGAGACTTATTGCTTTGGACAAGTCTCTCGGCACCGAAACAGAGTACACCGAGCTTCTTCGCAAGGAGGCCGATCGCTTGCGAGAGTTGAGTGACGCTCGCAATTCCGGAGCGGCATTAGAGGCGGAGGCAGAAAGAAACAAAAAAGTCGAGAAAGACTGGATCGACACATTCGATAGGATCGACAAAACCGCCCATGATGTGTTCGTAAATATATTCGAGGGTGGCCGAGACGCATTCAAACGGCTGACCGACACTCTCAAATCAACGCTTCTTTCTACTTTGTACCAAATGACGGTGCGTCCATTTATCATCAATCTAGTCGCGAACGTAACAGGACAGCAAGGCATTGGTCAGCAGCTTTTAAATACCGGTGGTAGCGGCGGAATTTCAGGCACAGGCGGTATCAGCGGCGTTGGAAATATGATAGGAAATTTGTTTGGCGCCGGATCAATTTTTGGTAGCGCAAGCGCTTATGCCGCGGCTGTACCAGGTCTGACTAGCGCAGCAGCGGGATCACAAGCGGCGATTCTTGCCGCGCAAACAGGATCATTCGGCGCTGCTGGGTTATCCGCCACAGCGGCATCAGGCGGCGCTTCTGCTGCAAGTTCTCTGTTGGGAACAATTGGAGCGGCCGCGCCTTATATCGCCGCAGCGATCGCAATTTTCCAACTAGTAAAAGGAATTCTCGACTCAAAGCGCGGCGGGCCAAAAGAAGGCGGCTCATTCTTTGGAGAATTTACCGCTGGCGGGCAATTATCTCGGGAACAATTTGATAGATTCTATACGCCCAATAGTCAAGACAGCTCCTTGCGCGACGTAATCACAAACGTTCAGCGAGGTTTTCAGCAAACGCTAACAGGTCTTGGAGGCAGAGCAAGTAATGTAACGTTTGGCTTGGGTTACGATACCGATCCACGTGGAACAGCGCCAAATCGTATTGGAGCAGAAGTTCAGGTCGGAGGGCGGAGTGTATACAGTCTTCGAGATGTGGCGCTTGGCAGAGACCAAAATGTTTTGAATGAAAGGCTTCAGCTTGAATCAAAACGAATCATGCTGGCAGCGTTGCAAGCATCAGAATTGCCAGAAGAGATTAAAAAAATACTAAACAAAGTCGAGGTATCAACAGCGTCGAGCGATGCAATCGACAGAATACTAAAGCTTGCAGGAGCGTTTAGAGAAGCCGTTGTTGCTATGGGCGGGCTCGAAAAAATACCTGAACGTCTGCGATCGGCTTTTGAAAACTTTACCGGCGACGAAGCCGAGCTAGACAGACTGGTGAAATTTATCACCGTATTTAAGCAAGCAACAGAAGCGCTTAATGCCGACATAGGAAAAATAGCAGACGAAAGAATAGCAGCAGAGGGGCGATCCCTATACGAAAACTATATTGAGCAGGGCAGAGTATTAAGGGAATTAATTCCCAATCTGGATGAGTCTCAAGAGAGCTTAGAGAGGCTAACTCAAGCGACAGTTGCTTATCGAGAAACACAAATATCTCTACTGGTAGAGATAGAAAAAGTTAAGCGTGCTCTCGGGGAAATGTTTAGCGAAACTCGCCGCACTTTAGAATTTTCAATCTTAGATCAACAGGGGAAATATAATTTTTTACAAAAAGAGGCGGATCGACTAAGAGACATCATCTCTACCTCACTTGATCCCGCAGAGATACAGCGCAATGCGCAATTAGTTAATCGTAACATTTTAGATGCATTTAACTTGCTTTCTGAGCAAGATCGACAAGCTCAGCTTCCTAATTTCTTACTAAGACTATCTGAGTTTGAACGATTAGTACAAGATCGTTTAGCGCTTGCAAGAGGAACAATAACAGCGGATACGCGCAATAACGAAAGCTCACCGTTATTCTTGGCCGCGCAAAAGTTCGAGCAGCTTATGGATAAGTTTGCTGAAACAATAAACATAGACAAAGAAACCGCACAAACAAATCAAGAGGCAGCCAACACGCAGAGAGAAGCAGCAGACAACCAATTGCAGGCCTCGGATAAAGAGCGAGTGATAAGGCTGATTCTTCCAGACGGGTTTTACGCCCGCGAGGTTAATGCTTAGGGTTGTTTCGTCTACTCTTCAAACAAAGTTAGACGCCGTAGTAACAGAGCCCGGTTATCTAATCAAAGTAGATTTTTCTACTGTCCTTCGCTATTCCTCAAGGGGCAATATCACTTACAGCGGTAATTTGTTTATCGGTTCCGATGTGATGGTCAGCGGACTCTCGTGGAATTCTCAAGGCATACAACAAGGCAGCGTAAAAATAGGCAATACAGATTTGGCTTTTGGCGCGATTGCTTTTGTTGAAGGCTTTAGCGATCGGCCTGTAACGATATGGCAATTCTACGAAGGCGCAGTAGGAGCCTCAGATGTCGTCGAGTTATTTTCAGGCGTAGGTACTGGCGAATGCGAAATTACAGAGAGGGAGGTTTCTTTTTCAGTAATTAGTCAATCTAGTCGTACTAAATTTTCTCCTAGGAGGTACATGACTCGCGAAAATGGTTTCGCTGAAAACACGCCAATTGGCACCCGAATACCGTGGGGCAACGAGATTTATATCATAGAGGGGCGAATTGGCTAGCTATCCGGCACTACCGATTATGGTGGGTTCCGAAGAAGAGTGGGAAGACGATTTAGAGATGGATATTGCTGTTAATGGTGCGCCAAAAGTAAGAGCATTTTATTCTACAAAAAAGAAACTTTTCAAAGTGGTTCACAAGTATCTAACCGCAACCCAGAAGAATACCCTGCAAACATTTTACGATAGCAATCGCCTTCTGGTAGTTCAACTAGTTTGGACTGACGGCGTGACCTACAACTGTTTTTTTAAGAGTGTTAGAGTTTCGCCAATAGAGGTAACCTACTGGAATGCAGAATCTATATTAAGGCAGCAATAATAAAATGCCCGAGCGTAGTGTCATTCCTGATTTTAGTTTCGGGACTCTTGAGGCTGGCCAACGAATAGTACCGGTAGGTGAGCTTTATCGCACTGCCGAGCCCCCGCAAGAAAGACAGCTACAACTAGGTGGTGATGGTGCTGTGGTGCCGTTGATATACGGCGAGGTGAGAGTTGCTCCGCTTATAAATGTGGTGATTGCAAATGGAAACAGCTTAGTTATCCTTGGCGTGCTGTGTGAGGGCGCGATACAAGAGATTGGAAATATTTACGAAAATGACCAGCTTGTATCAGGCTCAGTAACTATAAATAAATATCTTGGCACGCAATCCCAAGCAGCGGATTCTTTGTTAGTCGCCGCATTTGCGGCGCAATCAAAAGTCTATACCAATGCGCTGCTCGGAACAGCCTACATTGTTGCGAGCGTTCCGGCTGGCGTAACACAAGGTTTCCCCAGATTTGTAGCACAGGTTAGAGGAAGAAAGGTTTACGACCCGAGAAACGGCACACAATCACTAGACCCAACAACTTGGACATACTCTAATAACCCTGCTCTTTGTTTAGCAGATTTTTTAAGAGACGCAAATTATGGTACAGGAAAAACGCTAGACTGGTTATCTGTTGCGGCGTGCGCAAATTACTGCGACGAATTAGTGGGAGGGGTAAAAAGAAAAACAGTAAATATCGTTTTTAGTAATCCGCAACCAGTGGATTCGATACAAGAAACACTAAGGGCTTACGCGGGTTGTTTTGTCGTACACGACGGATCAATAATTAGGCTCGTGCCGGACAGAAAAGAAATAATAATTAGCGCTACTCCGCCAGGGGCAAGCTTAGAATTTACTGCAACTCACACCGGTACAGCCAATCCATATACCTACTGGAAGATACATTTAGATTCTCGTGTGATACAGGCCGGGGATCAGCTATGGTTTGACACGCTGTCGCTTATCACCAATGGCGGCGGCATGGATATACGATTTACTGACGCGACGTATGCGCGTAGTTTTAGCATAGTAGATCAAGACGGCAGGAACATTCATGTCGGTTCTTTAGTCGCCCCTAATGGGGCTTGGTATACAAGAAAGTTTAGTTTAACACCTGTAGTCGGAAAAACAGTTTCATGGTACGACATCGTCCTAGAGATTGATCTAGCGCAGCAGCTGTTTGCGTGGTACAGGAACATACGAATTTGCGACTCCTCGGGCAACCTTAGAGCTGCTATTTATGGTGGGGCGAATTTATTAGTCAGCGAGTTAGATGTTTCTAACCTTTCTTCTGGGCAAGCTGTTCAGCCTGTTTACGTACCGTATAGTTTTAACTCAGCAAACGTTATCGAGAAAACAACCAAAATTAAAAAAAGAAGCTCAGTAGATTTGCCCACGGTTGTAGATGTTAGCTACACCGATACAACGACCAATCCATGGAGAGAAGGACACGCGATAGCAAAGCTACCTGGTGTTGATGCCGGGACAGTACCAAGGCGTGAATCCAGAGTACCTCTGCACGGAATCGACAACTACACAATAGCGTATAGAGAGGCAGTAGAAAGACTTAATCATTACACCGTAGAAGATTTGCAAGTTGATTTAGTATCGGACGACAATGCGATAAAAGTTATGCGTGGGGCGCTTGCTTACGTAACCCACCCAATAGGGCTGACTAATAAACTGGTACGCATAAATGAGGTTGGCGATAGGATTCTTGGTCGATGGGCTATATCAGCACTGGAATACCAAGCAAACGCGTATTCAGATATCGTTCAAACGCAACCTGGATTTGGTGATACAGGCTTACCTGATCCTAGATTTCCACCCACACCAACGGGTTTGGTTGTCACGGAAGAGCTTTATAGAGAATCAACAATCGGCGCTATAAAAAGCAGGCTCGTTATCACGTGGACTCAAACGCAGTGGCCGTTCGTGGGCGGGTACAGAGTCGATGTGCATGACGGAATTAATCTGGTTGACACAGGTACTCGACCTAACGAGAGTTCTCCTAGCTACAAAACACCCGCACTACCAGAGTATAGAGCTTACACCGTATCGGTTTATGTCTCCTCCTCAATCAGTGGCGGGCAATTTTTTAGCCAAACGCCTGCGCAGCAGAACATAACAACAAACGGAAAGCTTGCGCTCCCCTTAGATTTAGCAACGCTAGACGGGATTGAGATCGGCGGAGAAGTGAGACTTTTTTGGACTTATCCTAGCGACATCGATTTAGATGGTACAGAGGTGCGTTACGGTACCACTGGCTCAACTTGGGCAACCGCTACCGTATTGGGCAGGCCGCCTTATCCAGACGTCGCGTTTGTCACTAGGCAAGTTCCGGCCGGAACGTGGAGATTCTATGTCAAGACGCGTGATAGTGTGCGCAATGCAGATAACCCATTCGGGCAATACTCAGTCAATGCAAAAACAAAAGACATCGTAGTAACTCAAGATACAAATTCTTTTCTTGCAGACACGTATCAATTTGTTACGCCTACTCTCACCAATATGCACTCGTACAGAGTGGAGGGAGATTGGGACAGAGTCAGATATATAACGTCAGTGGCTTCTGACACGATGACTGCTCTCTTCCCACTTACGATGAGCAATTACGGAAATGTAATTTCAACTTATCACGCGTCAGCCACGTCGAAGCTGGAAACAGAAGCAAAAGATTTCGGTGTTGACCTATCAGGGACATGGTCTAGCGTTGTCACCTACACGGATATTAGCGGCACTAGCGATTATTACCAATCGCTATCGTCTGACGGAACGACTTATACGGATTACAAAGGGACATCTGTTAAGGCAATCGGGCGATTCGCAAAGACAAGACATGAGGCTCTAACTACAACCACCATGCTTGTGGTTGGCCTGCCAAAAATAAATATAAACGTAGTTGCGAGACAGGAAGACGGGCAGGCGACAACGCTAGATAATTATTTGCCTATTGTAATAGATTTAACTGGCGATTATGCGCGCGCGAAAACAATTCAACTAACACCTCAAACTCTTGGGAGAATAACCACAGGATTTGATTTGGTAGAGGTAAGTTCGGCCAGAGGTATAAAGAGCGGATATTGCATGCGCTTCTTTGGGCTCGACGGGTACATCAGCATTGCGAATTCTGCGTCTTTATCTATCTCTCAACCTATTACCGTAGAGTGCTTGTTTAAGAATAGTGCAACTGGTGTAACCTGCTATATCGCAAGCAAAGACACTGAGAGCGGAACAAGATATGCATGGCGAATTTACATTAACGCATCCGACAAATTAGTCATCGAGTATTTCAACGGCAGCACTTTTTCCGTGACCTCTACTCCATCAGTCAATGACAACATTTGGCATCACGCAGCACTACGGATTGATGGAACAACATTAAGCGGATTCCTGGACGGTATATTAATCAGCACTGCAACAATTACGGGAACAATATCCGCGCCCACTGGACGGATGGCGATAGGAGCACAGCCTCCCTTCGTCGGTCAGGCTTCATTTACAAATTTTTATGATGGATTAATAGATGAGGTCAGAGTGTGGAATAGCGCAAGAACGAATCAGCAAATATCCGACAATCAACAGACAGAGATCACCACATCAAGCAGGTTACAAGGGCGCTGGGGATTAAACGAAAGCGCGTTTGAAACTACAGCAGCAGATTCTAGCGGCAACAACAACACTGGAACTGTTGTCGGCACAACTCGACAACGTCCCTATGATGGATTCGATTTTTATGCCTGGGACTTGG